>Ga0182745_1005375_pt1 | contig 10479 bp, 7 predicted proteins | sample eDN3rd30CKraftBY_FD_128523 | JGI IMG/M metagenome (GOLD analysis project Ga0182745, IMG submission 128523) | Enriched backyard soil microbial communities from Emeryville, California, USA - eDNA 3rd pass 30_C Kraft BY (version 2) (version 2) | ecosystem: Environmental > Terrestrial > Soil >... | reverse complement strand
CAGGGGCTGTTCCGCCAGCTTGGCCTCGCGGAGCATCTGACGCCGCAGCGCTCCAACGGCCTCAACTCCATGGTGAACCGCATCAAGGCTGACGCCGCTGGCGCGCTGGCGGGGTGACGCGGACATGGCCGGCCCCTACCCGCGCCAGGCGCGCGTGCTGGCGCGCTCCGGCCCCCGGGCGGCGGCAAGGCCATAGTGGGCGGCGAGGCGCGCCAGCGCCATGCGCAGGATCAGCTTGCCAGACCGCGCTGGCCAGCCCCGCTCTTTCTCCACCTGCTCCAGCCCCTTCAGGAAACCGCAAACGTCCACCAACACGCCGGCAAACTCGTCGCCAGCCGCCGCCAGGGCGCGGCTGACGCGCTGGCGCGCCGCCATGGCCATGTCGCCCGGCTCCTGCCGCAGACGTCCGCCGTTGCCGGCGGACACCGGCGTCTCCCAACTGGCGGTGACGCGCGGCGTCATCTGCGCCCGGGTCATGTCGGCCCGCAGCCGCTCGCCGGCGGCGAAGGCGGCCTCGTCGATCATCGCCTCTCCAGACCGGTCGCGGCGACGACGCAGCCATGCCAGTGGGCTCTCGGCGTGATTGACGCGCACCCGTTGCATCTCGCCATCGACGCGTCGTTCCTCATGGCCAAGGTCAGCGTGCTGGGCCAACCATGGATCGTCGCCAGAACCCTGGACAGCCGCGCCAGCCCGGCGCAATCGCGCCCGCCCCGCCTGTGACAACACCAGCCGTTGACGCGCCGCGCCCGCCTCGCGCTCCAGGGCGCCCGCCGTCAGCAACCCCCGCACCATCGCGCCGTCGACGGCGCCGCCGCCGAGACTGACGCCGCCGCCATTGGCCAGACGGCGCGCGCCGGTGACGCCGATGCTCCAGGCGTCGCGGCCATCAACCGACGGCGTCAGAAAAGCGCCGGAAACGGCGAGACGCGCCAGCAACCTCCCTGTCCCGTCCTCCCTGCCGGCGCCGCCAGGCTGACTGGCCTGTCGGGGCCGGTTGGCTTTCCCCAATTTCGCCCTGGCGGCGACGGTGTCACAGACAGAGGCATGCAAAGGGTATTTGTTCACTTTTTGTTCCATATGTCATATCCTCCTTGCACAGACCCAACCGTCACGTCGTCGGTCGACGCCTTGACGGCGCTCAAGCCTGGCGATTGCAGGGCAGATGATTTATAGGTAATAATTCCTAAAATTATCCAGGAGTCAAGTCCGAATTCGCCAGCCCTGTTCTTGACCCCGCCGTCCCGACGATCGCCGCCGCCTCTCAGGCGTACTGATGCGCCAGAGAAAACCGCCTGTGAAAGACCGATCTTGATAACGCCGCGGTTGAGGCGCATCTGGTGGGGTTCCAGACGCTTCCCGCTTTTTGGCTCCTCATCGCCGGCTTCCGCCTGCCGGACCAGTCCAGGAACAGATCATGACAGACAGCGCCAGCACGCCTTTTCCGGCCGCTCCGGTTACGCCGGCGCGCCCCACGACGCGCGTGATCCACGGCGAAACGCTCCATGACGACTACGCCTGGCTGAAGGCGGACAACTGGCAGGACGTGCTGAAGAAGCCCAAAGCTCTTCCGGCCGACATCAGGGCGGTTCTCGACGCTGAGAACGACTGTTGCGACGCGGTCATGGCGCCGGCGGCGAGGCTGCGCAAAACCCTCGTCAAGGAAATGCGCGGCCGTATCCGCGAGGACGATTCCGAGGTCCCTGCTCCCGATGGCCCGTGGCTCTGGTACGAGCGCTTCGAAACCGGGGCTGAGCATGGATTGATCTGCCGCCGCGCCCGTGCCGGCGGACCTGAGCAGATCCTGATCGACGCCAACGCCATGGCCGAAGGCAAGCCGTTCTTCGATCTGGCGGCCGCCGACCATGCGCCTGATTTCAGCCGTCTCGGCTGGAGCGTCGATGAAAAGGGCTCGGAATATTACGACATCCGCGTGCGCGAGGTCAGCGCCGACGGCGCCCTGCGCGATCTGGACGACCAGATCACGGACACCACCGGCGAACTGGTCTGGCAGGCGGACAGCGCCGGCTTTTTCTATGTGATGAACGACGCCAATCACCGGCCGAGCAAGGTGTTCCTGCACCGCCTTGGCCAACCGCAATCGGCCGACCGGCTGGTTTATGAGGAAGCGGACGCCGGCTGGTTCGTGCACATCGACCAGACGCAGTCCAGCCGCTACCTCATCATCGGCGCCGGCGATCACGAGACCAGCGAAACCTGGCTGGTCGATCTGGAAGCACCGGAGGCGGAGCCCTTCCTGGTGGCGCGCCGGGAGCCGCAGGTGATGTACGACGTGGAGCACCACGGCGACCAGCTCATTCTCTGCACCAATGCTGACGGAGCCGAGGACTTCAAGCTGGCGACAGCGCCGGTCAGCGCGCCGCAGCGCGACAACTGGCGCGATCTGGTTCCGCATCGCCCAGGCGTGATGATCCTGTCGCACCTCGCTTTCGCCCGGCATCTGGCCCGCATGGAACGGGAGGACGCCCGGCCCCGCATCGTCATCCGCGAAATGGCCAGCGGCGAGGAGCATGTCATTGCCTTCGACGAGGAGGCCTATGCGCTCGGCATGGATGGCGGCATGGAGTTTGACACCGACGACATCCGCTTCGCCTACGCCTCGCTGACGACGCCGGCGACGACCTACGCCTACAACATGGCGACGCGGACGCGGGAGGTGCTGAAGCAGCAGGAAGTCCCCTCCGGCCACAACCCGGCCGACTACGTCACCCGCCGGCTGATGGCGCGGGCGGACGACGGCGCCCTGGTGCCGGTGTCGTTGCTGCACCACAAGGATACGCCGCTCGACGGCAGCGCCCCGGCGCTGGTCTATGGCTACGGCGCCTATGGCAGCTCCATGTCGGCGTCGTTCCGCACCAATCCGCTATCGCTGGTCAACCGGGGCTTTGTCTACGCCATCGCCCACGTGCGCGGCGGCACGGAAAAAGGCTGGGCCTGGTATCTCAACGGCAAACGCGAGCACAAACCCAACACTTTCAGCGATTTCATCGCCGTCTGCCGCTGTCTCGCCGCCGAAGGCTACACGTCGTCCGGCCGCATCGTCGCCCATGGCGGCAGCGCCGGCGGCATGCTGATGGGCGCCATCGCCAACATGGCGCCGGAGCTGTTCGCCGGCATTATCGCTGACGTGCCCTTCGTCGACGTGCTCAACACCATGCTGGACGACAGCCTGCCCCTGACCCCGCCGGAATGGCCAGAGTGGGGCAACCCCGGCGCCAGCAAAGAGGCGTTCGATCTCATCCGCTCCTATGCTCCCTATGAGCAGGTGAAGCCGCAGGCCTACCCCGCCATCCTGGCGCTCGGCGGCCTCACCGACCCGCGCGTGACCTATTGGGAGCCGGCCAAATGGGTCGCCCGCCTGCGCGCCACCATGACCGGCGGCGGGCCTGTCCTGTGCAAGATCAACATGGACGCTGGCCACGGCGGCGCCTCCGGCCGCTTCGACTCGCTGAAAGAAACGGCGCTGATGTACGCCTTCGCGCTGATGGCGACGCAGGGTTTTGACAAGGCGCCCGCCGCCTGAACAGAGGACGCGAGCGCCCAGGAAATAAAAAGGGGCCCCAAAACGGGGCCCCTTTTTTCCTGTCCGGGCAGATCGCTTGAGCGAAACGGCAATTTCCCAAGGCAATGCGGCGTCTGCCTTATCTGCAGACATTCCGGCGTTCAGGCCTTGTCGCCTTTGGCGACATGCGCCTTCAGGGCGTCGAGCGACGGGAAATGTACGACGCCTGAATCTGTCTGGGCTTCAATCGAGCCATCCGAATACATCACATACAGCGAGCCCGCGGCTGTGTAGCTGCCGACGACCGTTGGCGGCCCCTCCGGCTCCACGGGCGTAGCCGCGTCAACTGGCTCGGGCTTTGCGACTGCAGCGGCGGGCTTCGCCACTTCTGGCGCGACCGCCGCGCGCGTCGCGGGGGCGTCGCCCCCCGCCAATGGACGGGACGTGGGACGCGTCGGAAACACCACGTCGCCTGCCGCGGTCCTGGCTGGCGTCAACGGAGCGGCGACGTCCGGCCTGACCATCTCAGGGAAAGCCGGCGCTGGCGCCGCCGGGCGCGCCGCCGGCTCAGGAGGAACAGCGGCGGCCGGACGCGGAGCCGGACGTTCGGGGAATACCGGCGGCAACCTGCCGCCATCACTGGCCAGCTTCTCCGCTGACCTGCCAGCGGACACTCCCTTGCCCGACTCATCAGCCCTGCCGCCTCGACGGCTGAACAGGGAGCCGATGCGGGCCGCGAGATCCGGCTTCGCCTCTGCCGCCGGCCGGGCCGCGGAACTGACTGGCGCGTGCCCTGGCCCATGGCTGACGGTTTGCGCCAGCGCAGGCCGATCCGGCGAGACCGGAGCGCGCGCCGGCTTGTCGACAGGAGCGACGGCCGGCAGAACGGCCGGCGGCGTCGCCTTGCCCGGGACGCCAACGTCCCCGGCAGCAATCCCGGCGGCGGTCACAGGTGGCGGTGCACTGGCGCGCACTGACGTCTCTGGCGGCATTGGCGGAGCCTTCAGACTGGAAAGGGCGCTGGCCGCTGATATGGGGCGTGACGCAGACGCCGGTTGTGGCGTCGCTCGTGTCAGCGCTGGCCTGGCTGGGGCGGCCGGTGCAGCCGCGTCCTCATCGCTGCCTGGGCCGGGAGCGGTCCGCGACGTCGACGCCAACGAGCCGGGCCGCAGCAAATCATTCAGACGATCCTCCACGGCGGCGGGAATGACTGGCGCCGCCTTCGGGGCGGCCGGCGCGGCTGGAGCGGCGACAGCGCTTCCATTGTCCAGGTTCCTGCTCGCGGCAGGAGTGGCGGCCACGGTCGGCGCGGCCGGCTTCGGTTCGGGCCGGGCCGGTTGCGGCGGCGGCGCGGCCGTCATGGCGGAAGCAGCGGGCCCGGCCGCCTGGGAGCCGGCGTCGCGCCTGGGCGGAGCGACCGGGGCCGCGCCTGTTGTCGCTGCCGCGCCGTGTGCGGCGGCTGGCGCATCGATTGCGTCCGCATCCTTGGCGGCGGCTGCGGGCGCTGACGTTACAGGAGTGGCCGGCGACAGGGCGTCCGGCATGACGCCCGGGCGGGCGTCGGTTTTGGGCGCGGCCGGTCGCGCCGGGGCGGCGCGCGACGACGCGCTTCGCGCCTTCCTGTCGGCGGCCTCTCCCGCAGGGGCATGGGCCTGCTCTTCCGCGTAGCCGGCTTCAAGCATGTCAGGCAGCTGCCGCAAGGCGCGCACCACCATGGCCAGACCGAAAACGATAGCGCCGCCAGTCAGATACATGCTGCCCGATATGACCCACGCCCAACCGCGCTCCAGCACGATCATGGGAATGCCCCACGCCAGGGCCCATACGCCTCCCACGGTCAGCGCCAGCGCAATGACATACAGTATCAGCAGCATTATTGCCTCTCTTGACAGGCGTTGCCCCAAGGCGCAGTCGCCGTGAACCGGGTGACGACCACGCCCGGCCTTCTGATTTGCAACATTCCCAAGGCAAAGCCGCGATTGGCCGCCGGAGAATGTCCTGACCATTCCAGCCGCCCGGGCTGCAATGCTTCTGGCCAGACCGCGAAGACGCTGACGCATCCACGGTCCTGTCAATTCCGACAGGAGAACGACAGCCAACGCCCGTCGCTCCCGGGTCAGAAGATATCTTCCATACTCCCACCGGCGGGTCCGCGCATACGAATCCCGCATCGATCGCCGGCCAATCCGGCTTTTTGCGGATCACATTTGCGGTGCAGCGACCGATCGCCGGGTGGAAAATGCGACGGCCCGCCATTTCCTCGCGGCAAATGGTGAACAAAAGATCACGCAAATGCATTGTTCAATCAAAGTCTGCAAGGCGCGGACAGCTTTTTCGCGCTACGACGCCAGACGCCACGCCGTCTGTCCCCGCAACCAGCCGCCCCCATCTATCGGCGGCAATTGTCTTGCCCGTGTCGCCCGCCCGGCTTAACAAGTTGCATCCGGCTGCCGACGCTTGCGCCGGCAAGCAGTTTTCCTGAGGAGGAAGGAAGTCATGACTTTCAAGCTGCCCGAGCTCCCCTACGCCTACGACGCGCTTCAGCCCTACATGTCGAAGGAGACGCTTGAGTATCACCACGACAAACACCACCAGGCTTACGTCGACACCGGCAACAAACTGCTGGCCGGCACGGAGCTGGAAGGCAAGAGCGTCGAGGAGATCGTCAAGGCCTCCTATGGCAAGAACCAGCCGCTGTTCAACAACGCTGGCCAGCACTACAACCACCTGCACTTCTGGCGCTGGATGAAGCCGAACGGCGGCGGCGCCATTCCTGGCGCGATCGAGAAGAAGATCGTCGCGGATATCGGCTCGGTCGAGAAGTTCAAGGAAGACTTCGTCCAGGCTGGCGTCGGCCAGTTCGGTTCGGGCTGGGCCTGGCTCGCGCTCAAGGACGGCAAGCTCGAGATCATGAAGTCCCCCAACGGCGAAAACCCGCTGGTGCACGGCGCCACGCCGATCCTCGGCGTCGACGTGTGGGAGCACTCCTATTACATCGACTACCGCAACCGTCGCGCCGACTATCTGAAGGCTTTCGTCGAAAACCTGGTGAACTGGGAATACGTCGAGAAGCTGTTCAACGAAGCCAGGGGCTGAGCAGCGCAACTGGCCAGGTCCAGCCTGGCCGGTTCCATGCGCCCGCCGTCCGAAAGCACGGATGGTCAGGAAACGGTCGCTTCGGCGGCCGTTTTTTTTTGGGGGGTGGCCCCATTCACCGCGCAGCGCACGCGTTTGGGCGGCCATGCGCATTCCCTGGCCATGCCTGCCTCGCAGCCAACCAACCTTTGGAAGCGATAGCCCGTTTCGACGCCAGGACTAACATGCAGACTCCGTGAGACGTGAGCGGCATATTTCAAAATGGCGAACGACGTGGATCATTATTACGGAATTTATGGACTATGCGCTGGCGCTGCGGCAGGCGTTGCGGTGATCATTATCGCGCGCTGTCGAATGTGGATCCGTGAACGTCGCCCGGTAATCCGATGCCGCGCCGACGACCTGGCGCAATCGCGCCCGCCCCTGCACGCAAACCCGGGAGCCGGGATCACCCCTCTCCTGCCCACGCACCTGCATTCAGGCTCTTCAGGCTGGCCCGAGCAGCCATGGGCCCAGGGAATTTCGGCAGTGCTCGCTGCGCTGCCCTCCGCGCCTGGCCAGCTTCGCGACTATGGCGACATGTTTCCATCCCCACCCGGCGCGCCCCCCAGCTATCCAGGCTCTCCCCTGACCAATCCCGCGCCTAACGGCTATCTTGACCCGCCTCCGGCCTATACCTTCGGGAACATTCCCGAACACCCGCATATCGACCTGATCGGGGAAAGCGGCTCCACGCATGGACTGTCCCACGGCGGCGCGACCGCGTCCGTCGGAGAAAATATGGACGCCCAGCTTGCGGCAGGCGTCTCCGGGGCGGCTTCCCTGCCGCGCGCAACGCCCGCAAGCATGGCCGGGCGGGTATTCTGGCGACGCGATGAAGCCGATATGGTCCACGCCCTCGACTTCAGCTTCGTCTGACAGGCGCCCGTCAGCCAGACGACGCCCGGGCGCTTCAACAGGCGGCAGCAACCCGTTAAGCAATTCGCCTTATTCGGCTGACAGGATCGTGTTCCGATCTATCGAGTAAGCTGGATCGCGCACCTGATCCATTGAACCGCGGGGCGGCTCAATGGATCAGGTGCGCCATGGCCAGGACGGGCGCCCCCGCATGCTGCGCAAAATTCTCTCCTTCAGCGGTTTCACCCTGCTGTCCCGCCTCACCGGATTCCTGCGCGACGTGATGATGGCGGCGGTGATGGGCGCCGGGCCGCTGATGGATGTGTTCGCCATCGCCTTCAAGCTGCCCAACCATTTCCGCGCCATCTTTGGCGAAGGCGCCTTCAACAGCGCCTTTGTGCCGGCCTACTCCCACGTGCGCGCCCAGGGCGGCGAAGAAGCGGCGCGCAGCTTTGCCGACCGGCTGTTCACCGGCATGCTGATCGTCCAGTTGATCGTGCTGGCGCTGGCGCTGGTTTTCATGCAGCAACTCGTCAGCCTGCTGGCCCCAGGCTTCACGGCTGATCCCGCCCGGTTCGACCTTGCCGTCACGCTGACCCGCATCACCTTTCCCTACCTGCTGTTCATGACGCTGGTGACGCTGGTCACCGGCGAACTCAACGCCTCCGACCGCTACGCGGCGGGCGCCTTCGCGCCAGTGCTGCTCAATCTGGCGATGATCGGCGGCCTCGCCCTCGCCTTCCTGTTCCCCACCAGCGCCCACGCCGTCGCATGGGCGGTCACGGTTTCAGGCGCCTTGCAACTGGCGCTGGTGATGGTGGACGCGAAACGCGCCGGGTTGCTTCCCCGTCTGCGCCGTTTCGTCTGGGACAGCCAGATGAGCCGGTTTTTCCGCACCCTTGGTCCGGCGATCATCGGCTCGGCCGGCGTGCAGATCGCCATGTTCGCCGACACCATCATCGCCACGTTGCTGCCGGCCGGCGCAGTGTCGTCGATCTATTTCGCTGATCGCATTTACCAGTTGCCCATCGGCATCATCGGCATCGCCGTCGGCACGGTGATCATGACCGAGATGAGCCGCCGCCTCGCCGCCGGCGACGAGGCCGGCGCACACCGGGCGCAGAACCGGGCCATGGCGCTGACCCTGGTGGCGGCGGCGCCCTTCGCCTGCGCCTTCCTGGTCGTTCCCACCCTCATCATGGAGGCGTTGTTCGCGCGCGGCGCCTTCACGGCGGCGAATGCTGCGGCCGCCGGCCAGGTGTTGGCCGCCTACGCGGCGGGACTGCCGGCGATCGTGCTGATCCGCTCGGCCGTTTCCAGTTTTTATGGCCGCCGGGACACCATGACGCCGCTGATCGCGTCGCTGACGGCGGTGGCGGTCAATGTCATTCTGAAAATCCTGCTCACCAGCCACTTCGGCGCTCCGGGGCTCGCCGCCGCCACCAGCGTCGGCGCCTGGGTCAACCTGGGTCTGCTCGTGCTGCTGGCCAGCCGGCGCGGCTGGATGGGAGCGGATTCGCACTTCATCAAGACCGTGGCCTGCGTCGCCACCGCCACGCTGGCGCTCGCCATCGCCGCCTGGGCGCTGGAGCCACACGCCGCCCGGGTGGCGGAACTGGCCCCGCGCTGGCGCAAGGAGACGCATCTGGGCCTGCTCGGCGTCGCCGGCGCGGTCATCTACGCCGGGGCGCTGCTGACGACGCTGCGCCTCTCCGGCGTGCGTTTCCGGGGCCTCCGGTAGACCGCGCCCCGCTCCCCGCCGTCGGCGCAAGGCTCACGTTCCGATGATCCATCCAAAAACGTCCGTTGCCCATAACCGCCACGCCTTCGTATAAGCACCCGGCTTCAGGCGCGGGGCGACGGATCCCCGACCGGCCAGGGAGAGGACATGACGCGGGGGCTCATCACACAGTTCGCTATCGCTGCGGCGGTGCTTGTGGCGCTGGGCGTCGCGACCTGGGCGCTTGGGTGGATGATGCGCCGGAAGGAAGCCTGGTCACGCAGCATCCTGGCGCACATCTGCCGCCTCGCCGGGCTCACTCTGATCGTACTGACCCTGCGTCACGCAGTTTTTCTGACGCTTGATCTTGACTGGGCGCCCAAGATCGGCTCCGAGACCGTCAATATCATCACCGCCGTGGCCGTCGGGCTGGTGTGGCTGCGCGAACTGTTCCAGCTCATCAACAGGCTGACGCACGCCCAGATCCGCAAGGGCAGCGACCCCACCTCGGCCCGCGCCGTCGCCCGGGCTCTCAAGGCGGCGGCCGTGTGCCTGATCCTGCTGATCTTCGGCGAACATTTCGGCATCGGCCTCTCTGGCCTGCTGGCCTTCGGCGGCATTGGCGGCATCGCCATCGGCATGGCCAGCAAGGATGTCCTGAGCAACATCTTCTCGGGCGTCATGCTGTTCTTCGACCGGCCGTTCCGCATCGGCGACTGGGTGTCGTCGCCGGACCGGAACATCGAGGGAACCGTCGTCGAGATCGGCTGGCGCATCACCAAGATCATCACCTTCGATCACCGGCCGCTCTACGTGCCGAACGCGGTGTTCTCGGCGATCAGCGTCGAAAATCCCGGGCAAATGACCAACAGACGGATCAAGACAACCATCGGCCTGCGCTACGAGGACGCCGACCGGCTGCAGCCGATCGTCGAGGACATCCGCGCCATGCTGAAGAAGAACGAGAAAATCGACCAGGACCAGACCCTGCTGGTCTACTTCGACGCGTTCGCCGGCTCGTCCCTGAACATCATGGTGTACTGCTTCACCAAAACCACGCGCTGGGCCGAATGGCTGGAGGCGCAACAGGAAGTCTACCTCGCCATCATCGCCATCGTGCACGGGCGCGGCGCCGACTTCGCCTTCGAGTCGCAGACCCTCTACATCGAGAAGTCCTGAAAGCCGGCGCAGCGCGAAACGGGTTGCGTTTCGCGCTGCGCCTGGTTCCGTCGCGTTGGACCTT
>Ga0182745_1005374_pt1 | contig 10481 bp, 8 predicted proteins | sample eDN3rd30CKraftBY_FD_128523 | JGI IMG/M metagenome (GOLD analysis project Ga0182745, IMG submission 128523) | Enriched backyard soil microbial communities from Emeryville, California, USA - eDNA 3rd pass 30_C Kraft BY (version 2) (version 2) | ecosystem: Environmental > Terrestrial > Soil >... | reverse complement strand
CTGGAGAGCCTGGAGCGCTTTTGCCCGGTCATGCCGCACGACCGGATCGGTGCGGCGGAACCGGGTAACGCCTGCCTGGAGGCGCTGCGCGGCTGGCCGTGGCAGGCCGGCGGGAACCGACGACCCATCGATTTCCGTTTCGGCCTGCGGGTAGAACGGCAGGAGCGGGATAGACTCGAATGCCGGGATGCCGATTGGAACCTGCATGCGTTGTCGTGCGACCTGATGATCGAAGCCATCGGCCAGGTGGCAGCCGGTTTGCCCGGGCTGGAGCGGGACGCGACTGGCGCGGTGCGGCATGAGCAAGGCGTCCTGGCCAATCGCAGGGCCAGCTTCGTGGTGGGCTGGTCGGCCGGACACCAGTCGAATATCGCCGGCATCCGCGAGGAGGCAAGACTGCTGGCGCCCAGGATCGTGCAGCGCATCCAGGTCAACAGCTGGAGCAGCGGCGGCCGTCCCGATGCATTGATCGCGCGGCTGCCATCGAAAACCATCCGCAGGGGTGGGATTCAAGGCGCGGAAATCGGAAAGCAGCTGGCCAGCCAGGTAGCCTAGGAGCGTTTCATGACCGCGGTACCAGGCATGATGGAAATCCGCAAGGCTATCCTGGAAGGCGCGGCCGAGCCGGCCGCCATGATCCGCGCCGCCTACCAGCGCGCCTGCGCGCGCGAGCCGTATATCCAGGCCTTCTCCTACTTGCCTGAGCCGCTGGATGATGCCGCCCATTCGCCGTCCACGCCGCTGGCGGGCATCGCCGTGGCGGTCAAGGATTTGATGGATGTCGCCGCCATGCCGGCATCGTATGGCTCGCCGATCTACCAGGACCATTGGCCGCGCGAAAGCGCGCAGGTGGTGCAACGCCTGTTGCGTTTGGGTGCCACCATACTCGGCAAATCCGTGACCACGGAATTTGCCTGGAAGCATCCGGGGAAAACCCGCAATCCCTGGAACCTCCGGCATACGCCTGGCGGCTCATCCAGCGGTTCGGCGGCGGCGGTGGCGGCGGGCGTGGTGCCGCTGGCGCTGGGCACCCAGACCTTCGGCTCGATCATACGGCCGGCCGCATATTGCGGCGTGGTCGGATTCAAGCCGAGCATGGGTAGCCTGAGCCGCCAGGGCGTGTATCCGCTGGCCAGGTCACTGGATCAGGTGGGTTTCTTCACCCGCAGCGTGGCTGACGCCCGGCTTGCCTGGACGCATTTGCGGGAAACGCCGCCAGGAGCCGCCGCTGCGCGGCACAGCTTGCGGATCGGCGTATTGCAGGGGAGCGACTGGGAGGCGAGCCAGGCCTGCCAGGCCGGTTTGCTAAAGAGCGTGGCGGATAAGTTGAAGCATGCCGGCGCTTCCATCATCGACTTGCCGCTGCCGCCCGAATTTTCCATCGCATGGGAATCGGCGCACAGGATTCTGGCGGTCGAGGCCAGGGAGGTGCATCAGGAGCACCTGGCCAGCCATCCGGGATTGGTCAGCGCTGCCTTGGCCGAGCTGGTGGAATCGGGCAGCCGGATAGCGCGGTCGGACTATCTGTGCTGTCTGGCTCGGCAAGCCGGTTTGCGGGAGCGATTTGCCCAATGGTTTGAGGAATGGGAGCTCGATTGCCTCATGACTGCTCCGGTTGCGGGGGAGGCGCCATTCGGTTTGGCTTCGACCGGAGATCCGCACTTTTGCATCCCCTTTACCCTGATCGGAGCGCCCGCCATATGCATTCCGGCCGGTTTCGGGCCGGCGGGTTTGCCGTTGGGGGTACAGTTGGTCGGCCTGAACGATAGGGACGATGGCTTGATCGATGCCGCTCAATGGTGCGAGGGTGTCATTGCCGGAGGGATGGGGTAGAGTCGCGGAGTAGGGTCGGGAACGTTGCCATCATGTGAGTCGAGATCAGCCATGCAAAAAATCGTCGCCGCCATTCTGGAGGGCAAGCAAAGCGCCATGGAATTGCTGGAGCAGGCGCAGGCCGCCAGCGCCGCGCATGCGCATCTGAACCCATTGGCGCATGCCGATTGGGAGGCGGCGCGTGCGCTCGCCGCGCAGCGCGATCGCGAGGCCCGCGCGGGTTTGGGACGCGGGGCGCTGCATGGCATCCCCTTGTCGGTCAAGGATTTGTTCCAGGTCGACGGCATGCCGATGACGGCCGGGACCGCGGCGCCCCTGCCTGCCGTGGGCGCCGCAGAGGCGCTGGCCGTGCAGCGTTTGCGCGCGGCGGGCGCGGTGCTGTTCGCCAAGACCAACATGAACGAGATCGCCCTGGGCGTGACGGGCGAGAATGCCTGCAGCGGCGATGTCAAGAACCCGCACGATCCCGCGCGCCAGTCGGGCGGGTCGTCGAGCGGATCGGCGGTCAGCGTGGCGGCCGGCATCGGCCTGGGCAGCCTGGCCAGCGACACCGGCGGCTCGATCCGGGTTCCGGCCTCGTTTTGCGGCGTGACCGGCTTCAAGCCGAGTTTCGGCGCGATTCCCCTGGCCGGCAGCCTGCCCTTGTCGCCCAGTTGCGACCACGCCGGCCCGATCGCGCGCAATGTCCAGGATGCGCATCTGCTGTTTTGTGCCCTGGCCCAGCGCAGTTACGTGCAAACCGGAATCAGGCGCCGGCCGCGTCTGGTGGTGCCGGGTCCATGGCTGCGCGGGTGCTTGCATCCAGCGGTGCGCGAAGCCTTCGAAGCCAGCCTGGCGGCCTTGCAAGCGGTGGCGGAGCTGTCCGAGCTTGAGGTTCCAGGATGGGAGCAGGCCTTTTCCTGCTACACCACGATCGTGCGCGCGGAGGCGGCGTTCGTCCATGCGGCAGCCATGCGAACCCATCCGGGGAAATTTTCCCCCGCGATTCTTCAATCCCTGCAGGGCGGGGCAGGCATCAGCGCCGTCGATTATCTCGCGGCGCAGCGGCAGCGGGCGCAGTTCTCGGCCGCGCTGGCTGCGTTGCTGACGGATCATGACGCCATGCTGTTGCCGACCTCCACCGTGCCTGTGCCCTGGCGCGGGCAGGAGCATGTGGATATCGGGGGCGCGTCCCTGGCGCTGCGCGAAGCGGTGCTGCGCGCGACCATGCCCTTCAATCTGGCCGGCCTGCCGGCGCTGTCGCTACCGGTCTTGCGCGCACAAGGCTTGCCGCTGGGCCTGCAGGTGGTGGCGGGCAGGGGCAGGGATCAGCCCTTGCTGAGTCTGGGCGCCTGGCTGCAGGAACAATTGGGCGCCGCGCAGGAAGTATAGGAAGACCTACGGACCCTTGCATGGGCCGTGATTTTTCGTAGGGGCGGGTTTCAAACCCGCCCTGGTCGTGTAAGTCCATTGAAAACGCTCTAAAACTCTCCCTGCTCGATCTCTTTCCTGGCCTGCATCAAGCGCTGCGCCAGGTGTTCCAATTGCGGCTCGATGCGCTGTATGGGTCCGGTGATCGAGAGCGCCAGCGGCTCGGCGTCGTGCGCCAGGCTGACCGCGACCGTGCCCAGGTCGTCCGACTGTTCTCCCAGGGCGATGAAATAGCCATTGCGCCGTCCATCCTCGATCGATTGCCGCAGCTTGGCTTTTGAGACGATGGTGTTGGCGGTGACACGCGTCAACGGATGCGTCTCGAGCCACTCATCCAGGCTGGCGTCGTCCATGGCGCCCAGCAGCGCCTTGCCCAATGCGGTGGAATGCAGCGAGCGGTATTCCCCGGCCTGTGCGGCGTAACGAATGGCGCGCTGGCCTTCGAGCGCGAACAGGTAGAACACCGAGTTGTCCTGGCGCTTGGCGACGGTGATGGTCTCGTTGCACTCTTCGCAGAGCTGATGCAATACGCCGGAAATGCGCGAGATGAACGGATCGTTGGCCGACAGGGTTTGCGCCATCTTCAATAGGCGCGCACTGGGATAGAGCTGCTTGCGCCGCCCCATGGTGTAGAGATAGCCGCGCTTGAGCAGGGTTTGCACCAGCGCGTGACAGGTGCTGAGCGGAAGCTCGCAGCGTTCGGCGATCTCCTTGAGCTGCAAGGGCCTGCGCGCGGATTCGAAGGTTTCGAAGATGGCCAGGGTTCGGTCGGCGGAGCGTACGGATTTGTTCATGTCGGGGCTGTTGTTTTGCTGGCGTGTTGCCGTCAATAGCGGCGATGGTACACCATGCCGCCCGGATTTTAATGCCTGCCGTCAGCACTGCCGCTTGCCGCGGGGAAGCGCTGGCAGCGGGAAAGAGCTATTCCGCAAGCGCCTTCCGAAGGGACTTCCAGGCGCGAAAAAAATTGCTGCGAAGTGGTTTACAGTTTCATATATGTGGAATACTATTCCCACACAAGAATTATAAAACACTTTGGAAGCTGATCCGCAGCCAGGTTTCAGCCGGGAACCGGCCCTATGAAGAGAAGGAGATGGACATGACGCAACCCCTGCGTGTAGTGATCGCTGGTGCTGGAATTGGCGGCTTGGCCTGTGCCCTGGCTTTGCTCAGAAGAGGCATGCAGGTGACGGTGCTGGAAAAATCGCCCACCCTGGGCGAAGTCGGCGCCGGCGTGCAGATCAGTCCGAACGGGATGCGGGTGTTGGCCGATCTCGGCGTGGAAGACGAGATCATGCAAGTGTCTTTCATCCCCAAGGGCCGCGAGATGCGCCTGTGGAATACCGGCGCCGTTTGCGTGCGTCCCGCGCTCGACAATGAAATGGTGCAGCGCTTCGGCTACCCCCACATCACCATTCATCGCGCCGATCTGCATGGCATCCTGCTGGCCGCGGTGCAGAAGCACGCGGGTGCCAGCATTCGCCTGGACGCGAACTGCACCGGCTTCAAGCAGGACAGCAAATCGGTGCAGGTCATCCTGGCCAATGGCGACGTGGTCGAAGGCGATGTCCTGATTGGCGCCGACGGCATCCACTCCACCATCCGGCGCCAGTTGTTTGGCGTATCCAGCGCCCGCTTCACCGGCGGCCTGGCATGGCGCGGCGTGATCCCGATCGAGAAGCTGCCGGAATCGATGCGCGAGCGTACCGGTCAAACCTGGGTCGGTCCCCACGGGCATTTCACCGTGTATCCGATCCGGCGCGGAGAATTGATCAACGTGGTCGGCCACACCGAGCGCAGCGACTGGCAGGTCGAGTCCTGGTACGAGATCGGCGATCCCAGCGAGTTCGCCAACGATTTTACCGACTGGCATTCAGAGATCCAGACCTTGATCCGCAACATCGACCAGCCTTACAAATGGGCGCTGTTCCTGCACGACACGCTGGAGAACTGGAGCCATTACCGCGTCACCCTGCTGGGCGACGCCTGCCATCCCATGCTGCCTTACCTGGCGCAGGGCGCCAACATGGCGCTGGAGGATGCGGTGGTGCTGGGACGCTGCCTGGAAGCCGGTAGCGGCGACGTGGCGCAAGCCTTGAAGCTCTATGAAAACCTGCGCATTCCGCGCACCACGCGCGTGGTGGAAGAGTCGGCCGCCAACCAGCATCGCTATCACCATCCCTCGCTGGCCGACCCGGTAGCCGGCAAGGCGTACATCGATAACGCCTGGGATGACCAGATGGAATTGCGCGCCTGGGTATTCTCCTACGACGTCACCCAGGTACCATTGCACGAGGGCGCGGGCGCGCCGGTATAAGACCAGCGCGTATGCGCAAGGCGCCGCCAGCGGCTGCAATAGTAATAGTCATAGCCGCGCGGATCATCAGGGAGTATTGCGACAGCGCATTTTCTTGAAGGAGTTTCCATGTCACACGATGCCATAGACATGCAGATGCTCGATCTGTTCGAAAAAGAATTCCAGTTGTGCAAGGTCAAGCCGGGCGAGGTGCTGGTGGTGCTGAGCGCCACGGGTGAATGGCCAGAGTACGTCAAGACTTTCATCCTGGCGGCCCAGCGCATGGGGGCGACCGCCTTTCATCTGAGCGTGCCGCGCGCGCAGGCGCAGGCGGCCGCGGTCCAGGGCCGGCACCCGCTGACCGGAAACCAGGCCGCGATAGATACCTTGAAGCGCGCCGACATGGTGGTCGATCTGATGGGTTTGCTGTTTTCCGCCGAGCAGCGCGAGATCCAGGCCGCCGGCACGCGCATTTTGCGCGTGATGGAGCCGCTGCACGTGTTGCAGCAGATGTTCCCCACCGAGGATTTGCGCCGGCGCGTGGACTACGCCCGGAATCTGCTGGCCTCGGCGCGGGTCTTGCACATCACCTCGGCGGCGGGCACCGACGTGCGCTACGACCTGTCCCAATACGAAGCGATCTCCGAGTACGGCTATACCGACGAAGCTGGGCGCTGGGATCATTTCCCTTCCGGCTTCGTATTTACCCAGGGTAACGATGGCGGGGTCAATGGCACGGTGATGCTGATGCCGGGCGATATCATCGCGGCGTTCAAGCGCTACGTCGAGACGCCGGTGGAATTTCGCATAGAAAACGGGTATATAGTCGAGATCAGCGGCAGCGGCACCGATGCGGCCATGATCCGCGAATACATCGAGAGCTTCCGCGATCCGCGCGCCTATGCCGTGGCGCACATCGGCTGGGGCTTGAACGAGCGCGCGCATTGGCATCACATGGCCGCCACCCGCCACCTGGACCAGGAGCATGTCATGCATGCCCTGTCCTTCTATGGCAACGTGCTGTTCTCGACCGGCCCCAATTCGGAATTCGGCGGCGACAACGATACGCCCTGCCACATGGATTTGCCGATGCGCCAGTGCAGCGTGTGGGTGGACGAGGTGCAGGTGATGGAAGCCGGCGTCATCGTGCATCCGGAAATGCGCGCTGCCGGGAGATGAGCGCCATGCCGGTCAGATGTATGCTCAGGTACGTAATCACGTGCGAGAGGTGTCTTGAATGAAGCCCGCGCTGTTCGAATACGTGCATGCAGAGAGTATCCAGCAAGCCCTGGAAGAGCTGGCGCGCGGGGATTGCCAGCCCCTGGCCGGCGGCCAGAGCCTGATTCCCGCCATGAATTTCCGCTTGGCCACGCCAGCGCGCCTGGTCGATCTGGGCGGCTTGCAGCAATTGCGCGGTTTGCGCCTCTGCGGCAATGACATCGTCGCCGGCGCCATGACCCGGCATCGCGATTTCGAAACCGACGCCAACGTGCGCCGCCTCCTGCCCATGCTGCCGCATGCGCTGGTCGCGGTTGCGCACGTGCCGATCCGCAACCGCGGCACCATCGGCGGCAGCCTGGCGCATGCCGATCCCGCGGCCGATTGGCCGGCGCTGTGCCTGGCTTGCGAAACCCGCATGACGCTGCGTTCCATCGATGGCGAGCGCAGCGTCTCCGCTGCGGAATTCCAACTGGGCCTGTTCGAGACCGCCATCGAACCCGGCGAGCTGCTCACCGAAATCCGCTTTCCCGCCTGGCCGGCGCAACGGCGCTGGGGCGTGGAGAAAATGACGCGCCGGCGCGGCGACTTCGCCATTGCCGGCGCGATCGTGCTGCTCGACCTCGACGCCGATGGCGTCTGCCAGTGGGCACGTATCGTGCTTCAGGGTGTGACCGATACGCCGTTCGTCGCCGCCGCGGCGCAGCAGCTGATGTTGGGGCGGCGCCCCGATGCGCAATTGTTGCAGCAAGCGGCGGACGCGGCACGTGCGGCGGTGCAGCCGCGCTCTGATCTGCACGCTTCCAGTGAATATCGCAGCGAACTGGTCGCGGTGCTGACCCGGCGCGCCTTGCAGCGCGCGCTCGCGCAAGGCGCCAGTTCGGCTACCGGCCCTTGAGAAGGAATGCCAAGATGGATACGCCTACCCACGAGATCGAACTCACCGTCAATGGCAGGCGCCATCAGGCCAAGGTGCCGGCACGCTTGACCCTGGTCGATTTCCTGCGCGAACGCCTGGGCCTGACCGGAACCCATGTCGGTTGCGAGCATGGAATTTGCGGCGCCTGCACCATTTTGCTGCAAGGGGAGGCGGCACGCGCCTGCCTGATGTTCGCGGTGCAAGCCAACGGCATGGAGGTCACCACGGTCGAAGGCCTGGCGCCGGTGGGCGAGCTGTCCCCGCTGCAGGCGGCTTTCAAGCGCCACCATGCCCTGCAGTGCGGATTCTGCACGCCCGGCATGCTGATCAGCGCCACCGCCTTGCTGCGCGAGTGCCCGCAGCCGGACGCCGATCAGGTGCGCGACGCGATTTCCGGCAACCTGTGCCGCTGTACCGGCTATATCCCTATCGTTCAAGCAGTACTCGATGCATCCCTGGAGGCTTCGTCCTCGTAGTTTTTTCGTCCTTTTAGTCAACCGTTGTCAACCGTTGTACTTCGTTCACCAAAGGAGCCGCCATGCCCAATCTTATTCGACGACAGCTAATGCTTGCCACCGCCGCCGCAATTTGTCTGCCCGTAGCCCATGGACAGAACGTCGCGGCCAATTATCCCAACAAACCGGTCCGCTTCATCGTGGCGTTTCCGCCAGGCGGCGGCACCGACACCCTGGCGCGCCTGATCGGCCAGAGCCTGAGCACCGAGCTGGGCCAACCCGTGGTGGTGGAAAACAAGCCCGGCGCCAGCGGCCTGATCGCCGCTCAGTTCGTGGCCAACGCCGAACCCGACGGCTATACCTTGCTCATCGGCGGCAGCGGGCCGATGGTGTTCAACCCGGTGGTACTGGCATCGAAAATGCCTTACGACCCGGAAAAGGATCTGGCCACCGTCACCATCCTCGGTTCCTACCCCTTGGTGATCGCGGTCAAGAACGATTTGCCGGTGAAGAACCTGGATGACTTCGTCAAGCTGGTACGCAGCAAACCCGGCGCCATGAGCTACGGCCACGCCGGAGTCACCTTCCAGGTGCCGATGGAAGCCTTCCTGCAAAGCATCGACCTGAAAATGATCGCGGCGCAATACAAGGGCGGCGGCCCGGCCATGCAAGCCATCATGGGTGGAGAAATCGATGCCGTGACGCTGGACCTGACCTCGATCGCCAGCGCCCATCGCAGCAACCGGGTGCGCGCCATCGCGGTCACTTCGCACAAGCGCAACCCCTTGCTCCCGGACGTCCCGACCCTGGCCGAATACGGCTACATGAAGGACTTCGAAGCCACGGCCTTCACCGCCCTGGGCGCTCCCGGCGGCACCCCGGCGCCGATCCTGGAAAAAATTCAGGTGGCGGTGGCCAAGGTGTTGACGTCGCCCGAGGTCAAGTCGCGTTTGGATGCCTTGGGTATCGAGCCGGGCGGCAAGTCGCCGCAGGAAACCCTGGCGCGCTACCGCCATGAAATCTCGGTGTATACGCCGATCGCGCGCAACGCCGGCTTGATCCAATCCAAGTAATGCTGGCCAAGTCGCCCCTGGTCGGCCAGTCCCTGGAGCGGGTCGAGGATGACCGGCTCCTGACTGGCCGCGGCTGCTATGTCGATGACATCCAGCTGCCGGACATGCTGCATGCGGTCGTCGTGCGCAGCCCGGTGGCGCACGCCCGCATCAACGCCATCGACACCGCCGCCGCCCTGGGCATGCCAGGGGTCAAGGCTGTTTTTACCTACGCCGATATTGCTGAACCCGAGCGCTGGATACCGCTGCCCAACCTGACCACCCTGGACGGCTACGAGCGCTTCCTGCAACGGCCGATGGCCGCCGACAGGGTGGTCTATGTCGGCGAGCCGGTGGCGCTGGTGATTGCCGAGGACCGCTATCAGGCCGAGGATGCCGCCGACATGGTGGAGGTCGATTACGACCTGCTGGAGCCGGTGGTCGAGATCGATGCGGCGCGCACCGACCAGGTGCTGGTGCATCCCGAGCGCGGCACCAATCTGGCCGCGCACTTTGCCGTGGCCCAGGGTGACCTCGCAGCGGCGGCGGCGCGCGCCAGCTATCGGCGCAAGGAGCGTTACCGGATTCATCGTCACAGCGGCGTACCGCTGGAAACGCGCGGACTGGTGGCGCAATGGCTGCCGCAGGAACCGGTGCTGCGCATCTGGGGCGGCACCAAGATGCTGTTTCGCAACCGCAGCATACTGGCCGCGATGCTGCCGCTGCCGGAAGCGCAGATAGAAATGCTGGAAATCGACGTCGGCGGCGGCTTTGGCGTGCGCGGCGAGTTCTATCCGGAAGATTTTCTGATTCCCTTCGCCGCCATGCGCGTGGGGCGGCCGCTGAAGTGGATCGAAGACCGGCGCGAGCACCTGATGGCATCCAACCATTCGCGCGAAATGCAGTGCGAGCTCGAGATCATGACCGATGACCAGGGCCATATCCTGGCCTTGCAGGGACATGTGCTGGTCAACCTGGGCGCCTACGTGCGCACCAATGGCGGCACCGCGCCCGGCAAGGTGGCGCAATTCCTGCCCGGACCCTACCAGATCCGCAACGTGGATTTTGAAGTCAGCGTCCTGATCAGCAACAAGACCCCCATGGGTTCGTATCGTGGTCCGGGACGCTACGAATCGAGCTACTTCCGCGAAAGCCTGTTCGATCTCGCGGCCCGCGATCTGGGCCTGGACCCCGCGGAATTCAGGCGCCGCAACCTGATTCGCCCGCAGCAATTGCCCTGGGATGCAGGATCGCTGGTGCCGGGTTCACCGCCCACCATATACGACAGCGGCGATTAT
>Ga0182745_1005372_pt1 | contig 10482 bp, 10 predicted proteins | sample eDN3rd30CKraftBY_FD_128523 | JGI IMG/M metagenome (GOLD analysis project Ga0182745, IMG submission 128523) | Enriched backyard soil microbial communities from Emeryville, California, USA - eDNA 3rd pass 30_C Kraft BY (version 2) (version 2) | ecosystem: Environmental > Terrestrial > Soil >... | reverse complement strand
TTCCATATGGATCTCAAGTCTTCTTATAAAAGGTTCAAAAGTAAACCGGGCTTGGAAGATCACCTTGAGAGATGCAAGAAAACATCCAAGCCCTAACAGCGGTTGGTCAGAGGCAATGGTTGCTGGCTTATTAGGGGTTCAATTAGGCGGGATTAATTATTATAAAGGAAGAAAGTCAGAAAGAGCGACAATGGGAGACCCTGAAAAAGACTTAACTCAATCTGATATTTCAAAAGCCATCAAATATATGCATGGAGGATGGATTGTTTTTGTCCTAATCCCATGCCTAATTATCTTTGTCGTTCTATCGCAATAAAGAAGAGGTGAAATCATGAAGTGGCCAAACCACGGTGGACAGCCAGAAACAATTAAACAATTATTTCATATCAACCACAATAAACCTGTACTTGATTTTAGTGCGAATTTAAACCCACTCGGCCCTCCAAAATGGCTAAACGATGCATTGCAGGAATCCTATAATACGGTTACGTCTTATCCAGATCCAACTTATTCCAATACCACTGCAGCTGTAGCCAAATATGAAGGACTTCAACAGGAAAATGTGTTAGTCACGAACGGTGGAGCAGAAGCGATATTTTTAGTGGCGAAGTATTTTGAAAACGGGAAAGCATGTATTGTTCATCCAACCTTCTTAGAATATGAGCGTGCAAGCAAACATTATCATATTCAAGTGGAAGAATTATACTATGACATAGCTAACGGATTTTCATTGCCATGGTCACAAATAAAAGAGAAACTTGTTGATATCGATGTTTTGTTCTTATGTCGACCAAATAATCCAACTGGAACTGTCATAGCAGAAAAAGAGATTAAACAATTACTTGAGGCTGGAAAAGAAGCGGAAACATATATCGTTATAGATGAAGCATTTGTTGATTTTCTTACAGATGACAATTCAAGCTTGTCAGGTTGGTTAGTTCAATATCCTAATTTAGTTCTTCTTCGTTCCTTAACAAAGATGTATACAATTCCCGGTCTAAGAATCGGTTATGTCATGGCACATCAGAAGATCATATCAATTTTAAAACAAGAACAAATTCCGTGGAGTATTAATTCAATCGTCGATTTTATCGTTCCTAAGCTATTGGCGGATACATCATATGTTGACGATACAAAAGCATGGCTCAATAAAGAATCGCAATTCATACATAACACATTATCTAAAATGGATTTTTATCTATCTCCATTTCAAGTAAATTTCTACCTTTTAAGGGACCTGAAAAGACCTGATGAGACTGAGAAGCTTTTTACGTTTTTACTAGAGAATGGAATTGTCACTCGTCATACCCATAATTTTAAAGGCCTTAACGGTGAATATCTACGTCTTGCCATTCGGTCACATGAGGAAAATGAGCAGCTAGTGAAAGTTCTACAAAAATGGAGAGATGAAATGTGATTACATTTGTATGTGGTGGAGCAAGATCAGGCAAAAGTCAATTTGCAGAAAATATGGCCTTGAAGTTAACTAAACAGAAAAGCGGAAACCTTTATTATCTTGCAACGGCTAGAAAAAGCGATGAGGAAATGGTGGAGAGGATTCTTATCCATCAGAAGGATCGGGGAGAAACTTGGAGTACATTGGAAGAACCTTATGATTTAGAAAAGGTTCTCATGAGTTGTAGCACACATGATGTGATCTTAATTGACTGTTTAACTATTTGGTTAAGCAATGTCATGTTTGGTCGTCACTATGGACTAGAAAAGCTAGAAGATGAGGTATCAAATTGGATACACTTAGCAAGAAAAAGACAATTTTCTCTAGTAGTCGTCTCAAATGAAGTAAACGAGGGAACTCCTTTTGCTGACCAATTTGTTTTCACGTATATTTATTTCTTACAAAAACTGCATCAATTACTTGTTACACAAGCAGATGCAGCAGTGCAGGTTCAAGCTGGTATTCCAATTTATTGGAAGGGTGAAGGAGTATGAAGTCAGTAATCTATGGGTTTTGCCTGGCGATACAGTTTTTAACAAGAATTCCGATTCCCGTGCAATGCCCTTGGAACAGTAAGACAAGTAAATGGGCTTTACGAAGCTATCCTTTAGTAGGTTTGATCATCGGCATAATAATGATGATCATGTATATGGCTTTAGAGTCTTACCTCCCAGCATTTTTCTTAACGTTGCTCATTATCTCATCCTGGGTGTGGATCACAGGTGGTCTGCATTTAGATGGATGGATGGATGTAGCTGATGCTGTTGGATCCAATGCTCCGCTTGAGAAAAAATGGGTAATTATGAAGGACCCTCATGTCGGAAGCTTTGGTCATATAGCCCTTCTATTTTTACTAGCTTGGAAGGCAGTTTTGGTTTATGAAATGATTCATTTTGACATGTTTATTATGTCCATTCTCTTTATTGTGACTTATTCCCGACTAGGAGTCGTCATGCTAATGATCTTTTTGCCTACAGCAAAAAATGAAGGACTTGCATGGGAATGGAAGAAAAATCTTAGTCGCAATGATTTGATTTTTGCTATCATACCAGTGGTAATTCTCAGCTTACTGTTTCCGGCGTTTTTCTTTTATGCCCCTGCCTACATATTATTTGTTATTTTATATGGAAAATGGGTTATGCGAACCTTTAAAGGAACCAATGGAGATTTATTAGGAGCAGCTATTGAAGGAGGAGAATTATGGGGACTTGTCGTCACGTGGATCTACTTCTCATTCGTCATGGTATAACAAAGTGGAATCAACAGAAAAGATATTTAGGTCATACCGACCAAGGATTACTATATAGTGAATTGACCGTATTGGATGGATTAAAAAGTGAATTGAAGCTAAAGAAATTTGATCACATTTTCTCAAGTGATTTAAAGCGTTGTCTGGAAACTTTCCATTATTTTGACTTCCAACAAGAGCCAATCTTAGATCATAGATTAAGAGAAATGAACTTTGGTGATTGGGAAGGAAAAACATATAACGAGTTGAAAGATATGCAAAAATATCGAAACTGGTTGGATAACTGGGAGTTTGCCCCTGTACCTAATGGAGAATCTGCTCCACGCTTTAAAGCTAGAATTGATTCTTTTTTTCACGAGCTTTTTCAGGATATAGATACTCAAAAAGAAACTCAAAAAATACTGATTGTCACTCATGGTGGTGTTATCCGTTACGCTGTTTCTAAGTATGTAGCATCTTCATCTTTTTGGGATGTTTCCATCACACATGGACAAGGTCTTCAATTAAGTTTTGAAAAGAAAGAGGGGGAATGGAGATGCAGCTCGTTCTCGGAGGTGCTTTCGCAGGAAAAAGAAAAATAGTAAAAGATAAGCAGCAAACTTTCAGCTGGGTGTCTTCCTATAACGATGGAGTTGTATGGGACTGGAAATCAGTATGGCTGACTGAAACAACACTAGTGCTTGAAGGCTGGGAAAAATGGATTTTACAAGAAATCAAAAATAATGAAAGCAATGACCTAATTCGTCATAAGTTCAAAGATCTTTTTCATTGTTTCCTAGAAGAAGAGAATAAAAGAAACAGCGATATTGTTCTTATCATGCTGGAAATGGGGAAGGGGATCGTTCCTCTTGAAAAAGAGGAGAGAAGATTGAGAGATATTGCTGGCTGGGTTGCACAAGATGCTGCAAAACTCTCTGAACAGGTTGAATATGTATGGAATGGCTTATCAAAAAAATTAAAATAATTGATCAATGGGGGGATAATGGTGAAATTAATTTCCATTTGTCCAAGCAATACAGAGCTTGTAGGGTATTTAGGCTTAACATCTTCTTTACTAGCTGTAGATGACTATTCTGACTGGCCTGAAGAGGTTTGTCATTTGCCAAGACTTGGCTCGGATTTACATATAGATATGGACAAAGTTGAAAGGCTGGAACCTGACTTAGTGTTGGCTTCACTTTCTGTACCGGGCATGGAAAGGAATATTGAAGAATTAAAAAAGCGAAACATTCCATATGTTATTGTACCTAATCCTAAAACACTCACAGAAGTAGGTGAGAGCTTACGTTTTGTTGGGAATGTTACAGATACTCAAGTAAAAGCAAATGAATTGTACATGACATATAATCAACTGCTAGAACAGTTTCGTCTGATTTCCAAAAAAGTAGAAAAAAAGAAAACGATTTATTGGGAATGGTGGGCAAAACCTATCTTTACACCAGGTGCTTACAATTGGTTAACTGAAATAAGTGAATTAGCTGGTGGGAGAAATGTTTTTGACGATGTAGAAAAAGCCAGTGTTCAAACAGATTGGGAAGATGTGAAAAGAAGAAATCCTGAAGTGATGAGTATTATATGGGTTGGGGTACAAACAGAACGAGTAAATCCAAAGGTCATCTTAAAACGTACAGATGCAGAACAATTGACAGCCGTTCAAAACAATCAGCTATATATACTGGAGGAGCCATTATTTTGTAGACCTTCACCAAGATTACTCCTAGGCTTAAGTAAGATTGCAAGTATTCTTCATCCTGAACTTTATCCGGTTTTTGTTGAAGGGGAAGATCCTTTACTTACTAACGATTAAAATAAAAAAAAGAGTCAGTCCACCAAATGGTATGTAAAAGGGGACTGACTCTTTTTAAACTATTATCTTAAATTACACCTTGCTCGATCATTGCATCTGCTACTTTGACAAATCCTGCAATATTTGCACCAACAACAAAATTACCAGGAGCACCATATTCTGCAGCTGCTTGCTTGCTGTTTTGGTAAATATTTTTCATGATTTCTTGTAGTTTTGCATCAACTTCTTCAAATGTCCAAGAAAGTCTTGCACTATTTTGGGCCATTTCCAACGCTGAAACAGAAACACCTCCAGCATTAGCCGCTTTAGCAGGACCGAATAAAACATTGTTTTCTAAGAATGTTTCAACAGCTTCCAAAGTAGATGGCATATTGGCACCTTCACCAATTGCTTTCACACCATTGGATACTAAAATTTGGGCAGAAGCTTGATCAATTTCATTTTGTGTCGCACAAGGTAAAGCGATATCACAAGGCACTGTCCAAATTCCACTGCAATTTTCCGTGTAGATTGCTTCAGGGTGTTCTGAAACATATTCACTGATTCGTTGTTTTTCTACTTCTTTAAGACGTTTTACTGTATCTAAATTAATTCCATTTGGATCATAAATATACCCATTTGAATCACTGCAAGCTACAACTTTCGCACCAAGCTGTGTCGCTTTTTCGATCGCATAGATCGATACATTACCTGACCCGGATACTACAACTGTACTGCCTTTGAAGCTAAGACCTTGGTCTTTTAACATTTCATCAACAAAATAAACTGTCCCATAACCAGTTGCTTCTTTACGTGCCAAGCTTCCGCCATATCCGAGACCTTTTCCTGTTAACACACCAGCTTCATAAGCACCACGCATTTTTTTATACTGACCAAATAAATATCCGATTTCTTTACTGCCGACACCGATATCACCTGCAGGAACATCCGTATCTGGTCCAATATATTTACTAAGCTCTGTCATAAAGCTTTGACAAAAGCGCATGATTTCGCCATCTGATTTTCCTTTAGGATCAAAGTCTGACCCACCTTTTCCACCACCAATTGGTTGACCGGTTAAGGAGTTTTTGAAGATTTGTTCAAAGCCTAAGAACTTAATAATACTTGCATTTACTGATGGGTGAAATCTTAATCCGCCTTTGTATGGTCCGATCGCACTGCTGTATTGAACACGGAATCCACGGTTTACCTGTACGTTTCCTTCATCATCTACCCATGGAACACGAAATGAAATAACTCTTTCAGGTTCAACAATTCGTTCAAGAATTGCTTGCTTAATATATTCCGGCTTTTTAACAAGTACAGGAACTAAAGAATCAAATACTTCCTTTACTGCTTGGTGAAACTCAGCTTCATTAGGGTTTCTTTTTTGTACCGTTTCAAATACTTGTTGAACATATTTTTGTACACTTTCTGTATACATCTGTTGAGTGTTTTCCATTGTTTTCATATATGATATTCCCCTTTTCTAACATCTAAATCATGAAAAAATAATTTTCTAAATGTTCCAAAATAGATGAATTGTTATTATGAAATATTTTATAATTAAATAATCGATCGAATCAATATAAAGAAACGATAATATTAATGCGTTTTATGCATTAATGCTAGGAGGATAAAAGTGGACTTCAGACAAATTCGGTATTTTATGGAGGTTGCAAATCGTGAGCATGTTACAGAAGCAGCAGATAATTTACATGTGGCACAGTCCTCTGTAAGTAGACAAATAGTCAATCTGGAAAGTGAACTTGGCGTGGATTTATTTATTCGCGAAGGTAGAAGAGTTCGCTTAACACCAATCGGGAAAATATTTTATGAACGAATGAAAAATGCCATGAATGTAATTGATGACGCAAGGCGTGAAGTTGAAGAATATCTGGATCCGGAAAAAGGTACTATTCGCATCACATTTCCTATCAGCCTAGCCGCCTATACGCTACCAACTGTGATTTATGCCTTTCGATTACGCTATCCCGAAGCAAAATTCCAGCTGAAACAAGCACTTTATCGGGACCTAATAGACGGTGTGGTAAAAGGTGATTTTAATCTTGCATTAATCGGACCGTTGCCACTTGAAGAAAAGAAACTAAAACGGAAGATATTATTCACAGAAAATATTGTGGCATTATTGCCTATTCATCATCGACTAGCTAAGAAACCTACAATAAAACTTCAAGAATTAGTAGACGAGCCATTCTGTCTATTACCTGAAGGCTTTGTGTTTCGTGACATTGTGATGGACGCATGCCAAAACATTGGCTTCACACCTAAGGTTTCATTTGAAGGGGATGATATTGATGCATTAAAAGGCCTTGTGTCAGCTGGTTTAGGCATTGCACTCATGCCGGAGGTAACGTTGGTTGACAGCTTGCCACGTTCAACAGTAAAAATACCATTAGTAGAACCAAGTGTAACAAGAACAGTCGGTGTCATTACTCCTAAAGACAGAGTATTACTTCCAACAGAAAAATTGTTTTATGATTTTCTTCAAGAGTTTTTTGCAAGATTGGATGAGTTTAATCAATCATTTTGAGTCAGGGGAGATGAAAACAAAATTTTTCACTCTTCACTTTGATTTATCATCATGTACAATAAAATAGTAGTAACAATTGTTATTTGATTAAGGAGTATAAACATGTCTATTATAGAAAAATTAAATTTATCTAAATATAATAATATAGCTATTATCAATCAGCCTGAAGATTACTCAGTTTTTATAAAATATCCGGCAGAATTTTCCGAAAATCATGATGCACTTTTTATTTTTGTCCAAACAGTTGATGAAATGATAAGCCATACTCACCATATTATTGAACACAATCTGTTAGTAGAAAAAGGATATGTCTTTTTTGCTTATCCGAAAAAAGGAAACAACCGCTATGAGACTTTCGTACATAGGGATGAAATTTTTCCAGCAATGAAGGTTGGCGAAGATGGCTATGTTGGAAATAGCGATATTAAATTTGCCCGAATGGTTAGTATGGATGATGTATATACAGTAGTCGGGTTAAAGAGAGAGAAAAAGAAAGTGAAGAAAACATCAGCTGCTAGTCAATGTGTAGCTGATTATGAAAATAATGTATCCGATGTGGAACAACTACTAGCAGAGAATTCTTCCGAACTACAATTTTTTCAAAGTTTAACACCTGGGTATCAGAAAGACTGGGCACGCTATATCTTCTCCGCCAAACAGCAAAAGACACGTGAGAAGAGAAAAGCTCAGATGGTTGATGTGCTTTCACATGGCTTTAAAACTATGGATCTATATCGTCAAAACAAGAAATAAATGACGTAGCCAGCTTGAACATTACCCATCAAGCTGGTTTATTTATTGGTATCCTCCTCATATTCAAACCTTATATCATCATAAAATGAAGAAATATAAGTAAGAAATATGAGAGGATGGTATTAATGCACCGAAACCCTAATTTACAAAATGAATTATCCGAACTTGATAAAAAATATTTTCTCCACCCGACATCTCCGATTCAACAACAACAAGAGCATGGTCCTGCATTTATCTTCACAAGGGGCGATGGTATTTATCTTTACGATTTATCTGGTAAAAAAATGATTGATGGCATGTCATCTCTTTGGAATGTAAACATTGGTCATGGAAGAGAAGCGCTTGGCAAAGTAGCAAAAGAACAAATGTCGACGCTCGCATTTTCTTCTAATTTTGCAACATTTAGTAATGAACCGGCTATTCGACTAGCAAAAAAACTCGCTGATATTTCACCCGGTGATTTGCAGTCAACCTTTTTTACCTCTGGTGGATCTGAAGCAAATGATACAGCATATAAGCTAGCCCGTTATTATTGGATATTGAAAGGGCAACCTAACCGAAAGAAAATAATTTCAAGAACAAAATCTTACCATGGTGTTGCGATCGGTTCGACAAGTGCTACAGGATTAAAACCCTTTAGAGATTTTACCAATTCTCTTGCACCAGATTTCCTTCATGTTAATCACCACTCCTCAAATTCACTACGTGAACTCATTGAGAAGGAGGGTCCTGACACAATTGCCGCCTTTATCACAGAACCTGTACAAGGGGCTGGTGGAGTTCACATAGCACCTCTTAATTACTTCAAAGAAGTAAAGGAATTGTGTGAAGAGTATGATATCCTCTTTATCACAGATGAAGTGATCACTGGATTTGGCCGCACAGGAACATATTTTGGAATTGAACATGATAACATTGTGCCTGATATGATGTGTTTTGCTAAAGGTGTGACAAGCGGTTACGCACAGCTAGGCGGGGTGATGTTATCAAAGGAAATACACAAAGGATTTTCCGATCTGTCAACTGGAACATTGCTTCATGGATATACCTATAGTGGTCATCCGATGGCATGTGCTGTAGCTTTAAAAAACATTGACATCATTGAGTCTGAACGATTAATAGAGAATGCAAAACTGATTGGAAGAGAACTTTTAGACGGGCTCAAAGCTCTTCAAAAAAATCATCAAATTATTGGAGAGGTGAGAGGAAAAGGGTTAATGGGAGCAATAGAATTTGACAAAAAGAGTACGGAAAGTCCATTGGCTCCTCTTATTGTGACTGAATCAGCGAAACGAGGTCTTATTTGCCGGTCTGTCATGTTTGATGGACAGGACACAGTTGTTCTTGCTCCACCACTTATTATAACTAAGGAAGAGCTTTGTCATTTGCTAAACATTTTAGATGACTCGTTAAAGGCAGTTATAAAACATTAAGAGATTTATATAAAAAGCCCTCAATCCACTGAAGGGCTTTTTATGCTCATTGAATAAATATATTCTCTCCATTTTTGCAAAGCTTTTTTCTTTTCCTAGTTACCTATCATATACAAATTAGGTATATCCATAATAGGATGTTAGGAATATCTTTTTTATAAGGAGGACTACTTGTGCCCTTTCCGATTAATTCACAATATACACCCATTACAGTAGGGGGAACACCACTCTTTGATCTATTAGGGGATGAAAGTCCGGTTTCAACAGACATCGTTGGCAATTCTTCATTTCCCGCAGCCTTTTTTGCCTACGATGGGACAAATGTTTATTTTCGGTTGAGATTAAATGGAGATCCTCGAAATCCTCAGTTAACAGGCTTTAGAAATTTCTCCTGGGGTGTATTAATTAATACACAAGGTGTACCTGGAACATATGACTGGCTTTTTAATGTGGACGGCTTGAATAATCGTGTTAGTTTAATACAAAATACTGTGAAGCAGGTTAACTCATGGAATGATCCAGCAGAAGGAACGGGAGGAGGCAATTCTAACTTTTCTCAAGCAATTACAAACTTTGATTATGCGAGAGTAACGCTTGCTGATTCCAGCATTGGCGGTGATCAGGATTATTTTTTGGATTGGTTTTTGCCAGCTTCAACATTTTTTTCGTTTCTTGGAATTAATGAAGCCTCATTTTTAAGAGCAATTTTTTTCACATCAGCAAACACTAATAACTACAATAAGGATTCATTACGGTCAACTGAAGGTTTTACATTTTCCAATGCCCTCAGTAATCCAGTGTCTCCTGATCAAGTCGATGTACGAGCAGAGATTACTGTAAACAAGACGCTTACAACAGGACCAACAACAGTTTTAATTGGCCAGCAGGCAACATGGACGGGGAATGTAACTGTCACAAACACAGGTAAGTCACAAGCAACTACGATCTTTTTAGATGATCTGCTAGGTTTGGATTTAATTAATACATTTAGCGTTAATACGGCTACACAAGGGCTAACTGCCTTTAATAGCAGCACAAAAACGTTAACATGGAATGTTGGAAATTTGGCACCTGGTGGCACTGCAACATTAACGTTTACAATAAACGGGCTTTATACAACCAGCGGGATAAGACAATTGAATAGTGTAATAGCTTCTGGTTTTGATAGTTTTACTGGAGGCAGAATTTTATCAGATACTTCGGTAATTAATATTACGGCACAAGCAGCGGCATCCATTAATGGAACGATCT
>Ga0182745_1005371_pt1 | contig 10483 bp, 13 predicted proteins | sample eDN3rd30CKraftBY_FD_128523 | JGI IMG/M metagenome (GOLD analysis project Ga0182745, IMG submission 128523) | Enriched backyard soil microbial communities from Emeryville, California, USA - eDNA 3rd pass 30_C Kraft BY (version 2) (version 2) | ecosystem: Environmental > Terrestrial > Soil >... | reverse complement strand
GACCCTTGTCGAGCTCGGCATGGTCGTGCGTGCTGACGCCGATCCTGATGCCGGCCCGGCGCACCGCCTTCACGTCGGCATCGACCAGATCCTCCTGGCCGAGATGCACCCAGGCGCAGCCTTCGTCGATCGCGACCTGCCAGTAATCGTTCACGATCAGGTCGGCGCCGTGCTGGGCGCAGACGGCTTTCGCCTCACGGACCTGCCGGCGGATCTCGGACTCGGGCTGGTCCTTGATGCGCAACTGGATGAGCCTGGTGCCGATCGGCACCAGCTTCGACACCCAGCTTGAATCGGGTACCACGGGATAGAACGGATCGAGCATCTCTTCAGTCTCCAAGGGCCGCTTTGCCGATCACCGGCGTCGACGGCACGGCCATGTCGCGCGGTTCCATCGGACGCGCCAGATAGGCGGCACGACCGGCTTCGACGCCGAGCGCGAAGGCGCGCGCCATTTCGACCGGATCGCCCGCTTCGGCGACCGCCGTGTTGAGCAGCACCGCGTCGTAGCCCAGCTCCATCGCCGCCGCGGCATGCGAGGGCACGCCCAGCCCGGCATCGACCACCAGCGGGATGTCGGGAAAGTGCGCCCGCATCGAGCGCAGCCCGTAGACGTTGTTGAGGCCGCGCGCCGACCCGATCGGCGCACCCCACGGCATCAGCACCCGGCAGCCCGCCTCGACCAGCCGCTCGGCAACCACGAGATCCTCGGTCGTATAGGGAAATACTTCGAAACCCTCTTCGGAGAGAATGCGGGCGGCTTCGACCAGGCCGAACACGTCGGGCTGCAACGTGTCGGCCTCGCCGATCACCTCCAGCTTGATCCACGGCGTGTCGAACAGTTCGCGCGCCATGTGGGCGGTCGTCACCGCCTCCTTCACCGAATGGCAGCCCGCCGTGTTGGGCAGCACGCGCACGCCCATCGACTGGATGAGCGACCAGAAAGCCTGACCGGCGCGACCCGCGCCGCTCTCGCGCCGCAGCGATACGGTCACGACGTCCGCGCCCGACGCCTTGACCGCGCGTTCGAGGACCGCCGGCGAGGGATAGCGCGAGGTGCCGAGCAGCAGCCGCGACTTCAGCTCGACGCCGTAGAACGATGACATGGTCATCCTCCCTGCATTGGCGCGACGACTTCGATCTTGTCGCCGTCGGCCAGCTCGGTGCGCGGTCGCGCGGCGGCGGCCACGAACCGGCCGTTCACCGCCGTCGCGATCTTGCGCCCGCCATAGCCGAGATTTTCCAGCGCCGCGGCCAGCGTGCCGGGCGAGACCTCATGCATGTCGTCGTTCAGGAATATCCGCATCTCTCGTCTCCAGAAGAACGGCATCGGCAACCTGCCGCGCCAGCCAGGGCGCGAGCAGGAAACCATGCCGGAAAAGCCCGTTGGCATGCAGCACGCGGCCGTTGCGCCGGATGCACGGCAGATTGTCGGGAAAGGTCGGCCGCAGGTCGGCGCCCAGTTCGACGATCTCGGCCTCGCCGAAGGCCGGGTGCAGCGTATAGGCGGCGTTCAGCAACTCCATGGCCGAACGCACGCTGACGGCGCGGCGTTCCTCGCTCTCGATCATCGTCGCGCCGATCATGAAGACCCCGTCGCCGCGTGGCACGATGTAGAGCGGGATGCGCGGGTGCAGCAGCCGCACCGGGCGCGACAGCGACACGTCGCGGGTCCGCACCACGAGCATCTCGCCGCGCACGCCGCGCAGCTCGGGCAGCGCATCGCGCGCAGACAGGCCGCGGCAATCGACCACGAAGCTCGACCCGACTTCCGACGGCGTGCCCTCCACGCCGAAGCGGATCGGGACGCCGCGCGCTTCGAGCCCTGCGGCCAGCGACGCCAGCGCCTTGCGCGGCTCGAGATGGGCCTCGTCGGGGAAGAACAGCGCACGACGGAACCGGCCGGCCAGATCGGGTTCGAGGGCCGCAATGCGATCGCCGTCGATCCACTCGTAGCGCTCGGTCCGCGCGGCGAAGCGCGTGAGGTCGGCGGCGTCGCGCGGTGGCGTGAGGACCAGGCTGCCCTCGCTCACGGTGCCGGGATGGTGGCGCCGCCACCAGTCGATCGACGGCTCACCCAGGCGGGCGACGATTTCGTCGGTGGTCGCCCGCTCGCACCACGGCGCCAGCATGCCCCCGGCCATCCAGGAACAGGCGCTTTCGCCCAGACGGACGCTGCGCTCCAGCAGCTCGACGGCGACGCCGCGTTCGGCAAGCTCCGTCGCGCAGGCGAGGCCTGCGACGCCGGCTCCGATGATTGATACGACAGGACGATCCAACACCGCTGACTCCCGTTCCTTCGCCGGCATGACCCGGATCAGGTTCAAAGGGTTCAGCCGTTAAGGCTGTCTCAGCCCGTCTCCTGCTGGAAGATCAGGCACCCCTCGGACGTTATCGAGAAAAGGGGATTGCAGGCCCCGATGTCAAGCGGGCGCGGCATTGCCTATGATTCATGGCTGTCCATGGAGATCGTATCATCGGCTCGTTTTTCGAGATCGTTTTCACCGCGATCGGCCTGATCTTCGAACTGGCCGCGGGCTTCTTTGCCTGGCTGTTTCGGCCGGCGATCCGAGCGATGCGTACCGCTTTGGGTGCCGACCGCCCCAAAGCTGCGCCGACCCGGATCGAGACCCGTGAGCTGCCACAGGGCGCGATGAACGCGATTCTGCAGGCCCTCCGAGCCGGCAAGGAGGCCGCTGCGGCGCTTCCTCCCGGCTGGCGCGGGTTCCACTCCGCATTTCCAGCGATTCCGAAAAGATCGGCCACGTGACGATCGGGACCGGGGTACGTCTCATCCTCGAGCCCGACAATGCCGATCGCGAGGATGCGGTCCGCGTCGACGTCGAGCTGCCCGACCGTTCCACCGTTCAAATCGGCTATCTGCGGCGAGGCCATGAGCTGAGCCGAAGCATCGCCCATGGCCGCGTCCACGGCTGGTTCGCAACACGGCGCCGCACCTTGCGGGCCGAGGGCTGGGAAGCGGTGCTTTTCGTCGCCGTCTACGATCCGTAACGGCTGCGGGTCAGGCCGCCAGCGACGACGCCGATGCCATCAGATGCGTCGCCTCGCCGAAGCCCTCGCTGTCGGGCGCCCGCACCAGCTTCTGGAAGTCGGCCATCAGCGTCTTGGCGACGGGACCCGCCTGGAAGTGATGCTGGTCGATCGAGCCGACCGGCACGATCTCGGCGGCGCTGCCGCACAGGAAGACCTCGCTGGCGTTGCTCAGTTCCTCCGGCATCACGTCGCGTTCCTCGACCGTCCAGCCGCGCGTCCGCGCCATGCCCATCACCGCACGACGCGTGATGCCGTCGAGGAAGTTGTGCGGCGTCGGCGTGACGAGCCTGCCGTCGATCACCAGGAAGATGTTGGCGCCGGTCGTCTCGGCGATGCGGCCCTGCCAGTCGAGCATCAGCGCATCGTCGAAGCCGGCCTTCAGGGCGCGGTCCTTCTCGATGCCGCAGATCACGTAGAGGCCCGCCACCTTGGCGTGGCCGGGCGCCGTTTCCGGCGAGGGCCGGCGGTACTTCGCCAGGGTGACGTTGATGCCGGCATCGCGCGCCTGCACCGACAGGCGGCCTTCTTGCGCCCACGGGGCGATGGCGAGATGGACCGTCGTGCCGATCGCCGACACGCCCAGCACCTCCGAGCCGCGCCACGCGATGGGCCGGATATAGCCGGCGGTGAGGTCGTTCGCCTTCACGACGGCGCGGGTCGCCTCGTCGATCTCCTCGCGCGACCAAGGCAGGTCGTAGTCGAGCAGATTGGCCGAGCGGATCAGGCGGGCGCTGTGCGCCGAGAGGCGGAAAACCCGGCCGTCATAGATGCGTTCGCCCTCGAAGACGGCCGAGCCGTAATGCAGCGCATGGGTGAGCACATGCATGCGGCCGTCGCGCCACGGAACCAGCTTGCCATCCAGCCAGATGAAGCCGTCGCGATCATCCATTGTTAAGGACATTGCGATATCCTCTCTCTAATGATTCCAAATAGGTCTCTGAGGCCATCCCCAGAATAACTATCCGACCAAATAGGTCAATATTACTGACCTTGTCAATCACACTGACCCTGCGTGTTTTTCGCCGCGAATTTCAGGTTAGCAGGAGAGGCATCCCGGGATCGCCCTTCTGCATCGCCCGCTGGTAGGCCGGACGGGCGGCGATGCGCTGCAGATAGGCGCGGATCGCCGGATAGGGCGCGAGGTCGAACGGCAGGAAGTTGCGCATGGTGGTGAGCGAAAAGACGGCCATGATGTCGGCCGTCGTGAGCTCCGCCCCGGCCAGGTTATCGGCCTTTCCGAGCCGCGCCTCGATGAGGCCGAGGGCAAGGTCGAGGCGGGCCTTCATGGCCTTGATCAAGGGAGTGTCCGCTGGAAGACCGAGCCGTCCCAGGATCATGTTGCGTCCCGTCGCCGGCTGGAGCGTGCCGTTGGCGAAATGGAACCAGTAGAGAAATTGCGCGAAGTCGGGATGGTCGGGTGCCAGGACCAGCCGGCCCTTGCCGTAGCGGGCGACGATGTATTCGACGATGGCACCCGATTCGGCCAGCAGCACGTCGCCGTCCTCGAACACCGGCGCCGCGCCGAGCGGATGCAGGGCCTTGTATTCCGGCGGCGCGAGCCGCGTGACCGCGTCGCGGTCATAGACCTTCAGCTCGTAGGGAAGGTCGAGCTCCTCGCACAGCCAGACGATGCGCTCGGATTGCGACATGCCGAGATGGTGAACGGTCAGCATGGCGCCCTCGCACGGTTTCGGAAAATTTCTCGACGGAGGGTCGCGCCGTAACATCGCCTCGCGCGGGGTGTCAACGCAGCTCGCTGGCACTATAAAGGATGGCGTGGAATCCAGAGCGCCCGCCAACCCCCTATTCCTTCGCGACGAAGAACTGCGACAGGGCATCGAGCTGATGTTCTATGCCTATCGCGACTTCACCTTCGAATCCGACCAGCAGCTCCGGCACTACCAGCTCGGCCGGGCCCATCACCGGGCGCTGTATTTCATCGGTCGCCATCCCGGCCAGACGGTCGGGCATCTCCTGTCGATCCTCAAGGTCACCAAACAGTCGATCAGCCGCGTCCTCAAGGACCTGCTCGAGCAGGGCTATGTCGAGCAGAAGAGCGGCGCGCGCGACCGCCGCGAACGTCTCCTGTGGCTCACCCCCAAGGGCCAGGAACTCGAGCGCGACCTGACGGACCGCCAGAGCCAGCGCTTCGCCCGGGCCTATCGCGAAACCGGCGCCGAGGCGGTCGAGGGCTTTCGCAAGGTGCTGCTCGGTCTGCTCGACCCGCCGGAGCGCCAGGTGGTCGACAAGCGATTGCGCGGCGGCAGCCGCTAGCACGCCATGGACGCGTCGGCCGACAAGCCTCACATCCTGGTCGTCGACGACGATACGCGCCTGCGCGAACTCCTGAAGTCGTTCCTCTCACGCAACGACTTTCGGGTCTCGACCGCGGCCAGCGCCGCGGAGGCGCGCCAGCGGCTGAGTTCGCTCGACTTCGACCTGATCGTGCTCGACGTCATGATGCCGGGAGAAACCGGCCTCGAATTCGCGACCGAGCTGCGCCGCACCGACGACGTGCCGATCCTGATGCTGACGGCGATGGTCGAGACCAAGGATCGCATCGCCGGCCTGGAGAAGGGCGTCGACGATTATCTCGGCAAGCCGTTCGAGCCGCGTGAACTCCTGCTGCGCATCCAGAGCGTGTTGCGCCGCGGTCGTCCGGCAGCCGCTGTCGCGGCCCCGGAAGCGCCGAGTCAGGTGACGTTCGGCCCCATGCAGTTCGACCTCGAACTGGGCGAACTGACCGACAAGGGCAAGCGCGTGGCGCTGACCGACGCCGAGATCGCCCTGATGCGCGCCTTCACCGGCCGCATCGGCGAGGTGCTGAGCCGCGAGACGCTGTGCAAGATCATCGGCGCCTCCGTGAACGAGCGCGCCATCGACGTGCAGGTGACACGGCTGCGGCGCAAGATCGAGCCCGATCCGTCGTTTCCGCGCTATCTGCGCACGGTGCGCGGCCAGGGCTACCGTCTGGTCGACGCATGAGGTGGACCGCCGTCAGCGACATCTTCGAACGCATCGCACAATGGTCGGACAAGCATTCGCCGCAGACCCTGTTCGCGCGCGCGCTCATCATCATCGTGGTGCCGATGCTGCTGCTGCAGGCGCTGTCGGCCTGGTGGTTCTACAGCCAGCGCGGCGACAACGTCACCAACCGCCTCGCCATCCTGCTGGTCCGCGACCTGCGCCTGCTGATCTCGCTGCGCTCCGACTTTCCCGACGACGAGCACCGTCAATGGATCCTGCGCCGCTCCGCCCAGGACCTGCTGCTGTTCGTTTCCTTCCGTAAGGGAATCGTGCGGCCCTTCAAGGAGCCGGAATATTTCGACATCGTCGCCCGCGAGGTCCAGGGCGCACTCAATGCCGACCTCAAGCGTCCTTTCTTCCTCGACAACAATATCGGCGGCGGCCAGCTCCTGATCGAGATCCAGCTGTCGGACGGCGACGTGATGGACGTGCTGGTGCCGCATGTGCGCCTGACCTTCGGCTCGAGTTTCGCCTACGTCCTGGCCCAGCTTGGCCTCGCTTCGGTCCTGTTCGGCCTCGCCATCTGGTTCATGCGGCGCGAGCTGGTGCCCATCGAGCATCTGGGGGTGGCGGCCGACGCGCTCGGCAAGGGCCGTGACGTGCCCGACTTCGCCTTCTCCGGCGGCACGCGCGAGGTGCGCAATGCCGCCACCGCCTTCCATACGATGCGCATCCGGCTGCGCCGTTCGATCCAGCAGCGCACCGAGATGCTGGCCGGCGTCAGCCACGATTTGCGCACGCCGCTCACCCGCATGAAGCTTTCGCTGGCGCTTCTTCCCGACTCGCCGGAGACGCGGGAGCTGGCCGACGACGTCGACGACATGCAGCGCATGATCGAGGGCTATCTCGCCTTCGCGCGGGGCGAGGGCGACGAGGATCCGGTGATGTCCGACCTTTCCGAGATCCTGGAGGATGTCGCCGCCGGTGCACGCCACGGCAGCGCCACTCTCGAAGTCACCTGGAAGGGCGACATGAACGTCGAGCTGCGGCCGATCGCCATCAAGCGCTGCCTGACCAACATCGTGTCCAATGCCCAGCGCTACGCCAGCGAGATCAGGATCGAGGCGGTGCGCGGCCGGACCGCGGTCGAGATCGCGGTCGACGACAACGGTCCCGGCATCCCCCCTGAAAGTTACGAGGACGTATTCCGGCCCTTCTTCCGTCTCGACCAGTCGCGCAACGCCGCGACGGGCGGGGTGGGGCTAGGCCTCAGCATCGCGCGCGACGTGGCGCGCAGCCATGGCGGCGAGGTGACGCTGGCCCCCTCGCCGCTCGGCGGCCTGCGCGTGACCGTACGAATTCCGCTGTGAGCGGCGCCGGGGGACTTGCGGCGCGCCCGCCGGTGATAGATTGAAAGAAATACTCAAGAGAGAAACGTCCCAGGCAATGTCCAAGACACCGTCGCTTCAGTTTACGCACGTTCCGCACCCGTCGCCGCTTCCCGCCGATCAACGCGCGGCGCTGCTCAAGAATCCGGGCTTCGGCCGCGTCTTCTCCGATCACATGGTGACCATCCGGTATCACGAGTCCAAGGGCTGGCACGATGCGCGGGTCGAACCGCGCGCGCCGATCCCGATGGACCCGGCTGCGGCGGTCCTGCATTACGCCCAGGAAATCTTCGAGGGGCTGAAGGCCTATCGCACGGCCGACGGCGGCGCGACCCTGTTCCGCCCGCTGGAGAATGCCCGGCGCTTCCAGCAGTCGGCCGAGCGGCTCGCCATGCCGGTCCTGCCGGAAGACGTCTTCCTCGAGGCCGTCGACCAGCTGGTGAAGATCGACCGGGCCTGGATCCCGGAGGGCGACGGCAGCCTCTACATCCGCCCCTTCATGTTCGCGAACGAGATCTTCCTCGGCGTGAAGCCCTCGTCGGATTACCTGTTCATCGTCATCGCCTCGTCGGTCGGCGCCTACTTCAAGACCGATGCGCCGGCGGTGTCGGTGTGGGTCTCCGAGGATTTCACCCGCGCCGCCCCCGGCGGCACCGGCGCCGCCAAGTGCGGCGGCAACTATGCCGCCAGCCTGCAGGCGCAAGCCGAAGCGACGCGCCACGGCTGCGACCAGGTCGTGTTCCTCGACGCCGTCGAACAGCGCTGGATCGAGGAGCTGGGCGGCATGAACATCTTCTTCGTGTTCGACGACGGCTCGATGATCACCCCGCCGCTCGGCGGCACGATCCTGCCCGGCATCACGCGCAGCTCGCTGCTCACCCTCGCCAAAGACAAGGGCATCAAGGTGAGCGAGGAGCGCTATTCGATCGAGCAGTGGCGCAAGGACGCCGCCAGCGGCCGCCTGCGCGAGGCCTTCGCCTGCGGCACCGCCGCGGTCGTCACGCCGATCGGCACGGTGCGCAGCAAGGACGGCGAATTCAGGATCGGCAATGGCGGCTCGGGCGCCAGCACCGAGGAGCTGAAAGCCGCCCTCGTCGGCATCCAGCGCGGCCGCACGGCCGACCCGCACGGCTGGATCCACAAGGTCTTTTAGCTCGTCACGACCTCATTCTGAGAAGGCGCGCAGCGCCGTCTCGCAGGATGGGCAACGGACGGGGTCCTCGTGTCAGAATTCAGAACAGCTTGCCGCCGTTCGGCACCGGCTTGGTCGGTGCGATCAGCACGACACTGCCGTCGGCGGCCGGAAAGCCGAGCGTCAGGACTTCCGACATGAACCGGCCGATCTGGCGCGGCGGGAAGTTCACCACGGCCGCGACCTGACGGCCGACCAGTTCCTGCGGCGTGTAGTGCACGGTGATCTGGGCCGAGGATTTCTTCGTGCCGATTTCGGCGCCGAAATCGATCAGCAGGCGATAGGCGGGCTTGCGCGCGCCCTCGAGCGGGGCGGCCTCGACGATGGTGCCGACGCGAATGTCGACACGCTCGAAATCTTCGTAAGCGATGGATGTCATGGTGGGCCGACCCTAGAGCGGCGGGATCAAAAGACCAAGACGGGCAAAAGAAAAGGGGCCACGTACGCGGCCCCTTTCTCCGGATCGGCGACAGGCCGACCCACGCTTACGCTAAAACGCTTACTTCTTGGCGATCGCGGCCTTGACCTCTTCGGTCAGCTCGGCGACGCGGGCGCTCAGCGCCGTCACGGCATCGGTCTGGCCCTTGGTGTACAGCTCGGCCAGTTCCTTGGAGTTGGTGATCGCCGACTCGTAGGTCTTCTTCATGAAGTCGATCTGCTTGGCAGCCTTCTCCTCGACGGTCGCGGCGGCGAGCACTTCGCTGCCGTGCTTGGAGAAATCTTCCATCGCGGCGCGGACCATGTCGCCCTGGCGCTGCGCGATCGTCTTCATCTGCTCGACGGCGGCGGTGTTGAGCGAGGTCATCGTGGCGAAGTTCTTGCGGGCGGTCTCGACGAAGGTCTCGACGTTCACGGTCGGGAGCTTGAACTCACCCGAGATCTTGCTGAAGTCGAAGTCGGCGAAGGGGTTCTTGAAGGCACCGTTGGCGTACATGGAATTCTCCTTGAGGGACGAAGCAAGGCTGAGCTTGGGTGCCCCGCTTTGCTGCGGTGCACAATGAAGCTCAATTTAGGGATGCATTGCAGCGAGTCAAGGGGTGTTTTTGTGCACCGCACAAAATGTTCACGCCTCAGGCGAAACCGGCGTCGCGGGCGGAACGTCGGCGCCCGGTGATTTCGCATATCTATCAAAGAGTTGCGACCAGCGCTCGGCGGTCTTCAGCCGGCTGTCCAAAGCCGCCATGGTCTTCGAAAGGTCCTGGGTGTCGTCGCGATCGAATACCCGCGATACGGCGTAATGGATCGCCAGCAGCCCGTTCTGCCGCAGCGCACCGGGCAGCCCGTCACTGGCCACCGAGGCGGCCTCCAGCATTGCCGCCATCGCGCGTCGCAGCCCCGGGCCCATGGCGATTGCGAGAATCGGGTCGCGGGTCCCGGCGCGACGCAGCGCCCGCAGCGCCGCACGGTGCGGCCGGAGTGCGTCGTAGCGGCGCATCATCACGTCGAACAGCCGGTCCCGCGGCGTCTCCTCCGGATCGACCGAGGACGGCGTCCCCGCCATCACTTCCGCATCGATGCGCGCCATGAAGGCCGCAGCCAGCGAGATCTTGTCGGGATAGACGCGATAGACGTCGGCAAAGCCCAGCCCGGCCACCTGCGCCACGTCGCGCAGCGCCACGTCGGCATACCCTTTTTCGGCGATCAGGCCGAGAAAGGCATCGAGAGCCTTGTCGCGAACGTCGCTCACCCTGCCAGCTCCTTCGATCGATGCGAGGCGGCCGCAAGGGCCTTGTCGAATACTGGCTGGATACCGTCGTTTGCCATCAGGACCTGCAGGGCTGCGGCGGTCGTGCCGCCGGGACTGGTCACGTTAACGCGCAGCTGAGACGCCGGCTCCGCCGACTGCTTCAGCAGTTCCCCGCTTCCCACCACGGTGGCGCGG
>Ga0182745_1005369_pt1 | contig 10485 bp, 9 predicted proteins | sample eDN3rd30CKraftBY_FD_128523 | JGI IMG/M metagenome (GOLD analysis project Ga0182745, IMG submission 128523) | Enriched backyard soil microbial communities from Emeryville, California, USA - eDNA 3rd pass 30_C Kraft BY (version 2) (version 2) | ecosystem: Environmental > Terrestrial > Soil >... | reverse complement strand
TTGGTGGTGCCGCGGCTGGTCATGAAACCGCCGCCGCCGCCGATGCCGAGCCCGCCGCCTTCCGAGCGCTGCAACAGCACGAGGCCGATCAGGGCCAGAACCAGCATCAGGTGGATGACAATGACGACGTGCTGCATAAAACCCTCAACCCGTCCGGCGCGGGCCGCCTGCCGGAACCGTACCGGTCATATAGGAATTCGCCGCGGTCTCTACACCAGGAGCGCCACGATTTCCACCCCGCCCGCGACCTTGCCGCTCAGGCGTAGGCCGCGAGAATCCCGAGGAAATCCGTGGCTTTCAGGCTAGCGCCGCCGACCAGCGCGCCGTCGACGTCGGCCACCGCCATCAGTTCCGTCGCATTGGCCGGTTTCACCGAGCCGCCATAGAGGATACGGATCGCGCCGCCCGCCTCGCCGTAGCGCGCGACCAGGCGCTTGCGGATCGTTGCATGGACCTCGCCGACATCGGCGGCGGTCGGGGTCAGGCCGGTACCGATCGCCCAGATGGGCTCGTAGGCGACCACCAGATTGGCGCCATCGGCACCGTCCGGCAGCGATCCGTCGAGCTGCGCACCGATGACGCGCAGCGTGTCGCCGGTCTCGCGTTCGCTGCGGTGTTCGCCGACGCAGACGATTGCCGTCAGGCCGGCCCGCCAGGCCGCCTGCGCCTTCGCCCGCACATCGGCGTCGGTTTCGCCATGGTCGGTGCGCCGTTCCGAATGACCGACGATGACCGCTGTGGCGCCGGCATCCGCCAGCATCTCGGCGGCGATGTCGCCGGTGTGCGCCCCCGATTCGGCGGCGTGGCAATCCTGTCCGCCGACGCGGACCGGACCGGATTCCATCGCGCGCGCGAATTCCGCGACCAGGGTCGCCGGCGGACAAACCAGAATATCGACCCGCGCGGCAACGGCGGCTACGCCGCCGGCGATCTTGCGCAGTTCTTCAATGGAGGCACTGCGCCCGTTCATCTTCCAGTTGCCCGCCACCAGCGGGCGCGGCCGCGCGCTCGTCGTGTTGGCCATAAGACCTCTCTGTGCCCTTTGCGCCTCTATACGTTATACGTTCGCGCATAATTCCCGGCCGCAGCGGTTAGCAGAGCCGCGCGGCGAAGGCCAGACATCGGCCGCGCCGCGTGCTGAGACCCGCCGCCGCAGCCGATCCGTGTTTGGTTGCAAGACCTTGGACCCGTCTCTATAGTCCGCCGCCACAACGCCGCGCGGTGCTCGCGCGTGGTAACAGACTCCTCCCACACGATCAGGCGGAACGATGCTTCGAGGTATTCAAAACGCCTCCAGGAACTGGCTCGGCAAAATTGTCATGACGCTGGTGATGGGGCTGCTGGTGGTCAGCTTTGCAGTCTGGGGCATCGGCGACATTTTCCGCGGCTTCGGCCTGTCGACGGTCGCCAAGATCGGCAAGACCGAAATCAGCATCGAGCAGTTCCGTTCCTATTATAACGAGCGCCTGCAGGCGCTGAGCCGGCAGATCGGCCGACCGCTGTCGTCGGAGCAGGCGCGCGCGCTGGGGCTCGACCGCCAGATCATCGGGCAACTGGTCGCCGAATCGACTCTCGACGAACGGGCGCGCGATCTCCGCCTCAACCTGTCGGACGCCGAGATCGCGCAGCAGATCAGGAACGACAAGAATTTCGCCGGTCCGTCCGGTCAATTCGATCACGCCCGGTTCGAGGCGCTGATCCGCAACGCCGGCTACAACGAAGCCCGCTACATCGGCGAGCAGCGGCGCACGCTGCTGCGGCGGGAACTGGCCGACACCATCGCCGGTCAGATCGGCGCGCCGAACGTCGTCCTGGCGGCAATCCAGCGCTTCCAGGAGGAAACCCGCACGCTCGATTATCTGACGCTCGGCGCCGCGCAGGCCGGGGACATTCCGGCCCCCACCGCCGAAGAGCTGACCGCCTATTTCGACGAGCGGAAAATCCTGTTCCGCGCGCCGGAATATCGCAAGGTCGTGCTCGTCTCGCTGACGCCGGCCGACCAGGCGCGCTGGCAGACGGTGCCCGACGCCGAAGCACGCAAAATCTACGACGAGGATATCGACAAATACGGCACGCCGGAGCGTCGCCATATCCGGCAGATCGTTTTCCAGAATGCCGACGAGGCGCGCGCTGCCTCCGAAAAGATCGCCGGTGGCGCCACGTTCGACAGCATCGCCGCTGAACGTGGAATGAAGCCGCAGGACACCGATCTCGGGACGGTCACCAAAACTGCGCTCGTCGATCCGGCGATCGCCGATGCGGCCTTCGCGTTGAAGGAGGGCGAAACCAGCGCCCCGGTCAAGGGTCGTTTCGGCACGGTGATTTTACAAGCCGTGAAGATCGAGCCGGGACAGACGAAACCGTTCGCCGACGTCGCACAGCAGATCAAGAACGAGATCGCGCTCTCGCGGGCCCGCTCCGAGATGGTCGATCTGCAGAACAAGATCGAGGACGCGCGCGCCGGTGGCGACACGCTCGCCGAAGCGGCGCAGAAAGCCGGCATCACCACGCGCACCATCGAGGCGATCGACCGTTCCGGCCGCGCACCCGACGGAGCGCAGGTCACCAACCTGCCGCAGGGCGTCGACCTGCTGCCGCAGATCTTTGCCACCGAAATCGGCGTCGAGACCGACCCCGTCCAGATTCCAGATGGCGGTTACGTCTGGTTCGAGGTCACCGGCATCACGCCGGCCCGCGAGCGTACGCTCGACGAGGTCAAGCCGCAGGTCGAGGCCCGCTGGCGCGACGACGAGATCGCCAAGCGGCTGAAGACCAAGGCGGAAGACATCGCCGGCAGGCTCAAGGCGGGCGAGAAGATGGACGCCGTCGCCGCGGCAGCGGGCGTCAAGGTCGAACAGGCCAAGGACATCAAGCGCAACGCCGCCGGCGGACCGCTGCCGCAGACGGTCGTCGATGCGGCGTTCCGCACGCCGAAAGACGGGGTCGGCAGCGTCGAAGGCGCACAGCCGACCGATCGCATCGTCTTTCGTGTCGCCGCGATCAACGATCCTGGATTCGATCCTGCGTCCGACCAGATGAAGCAACTGGCCGATACGTTGAAGCCGGCTTTCGCCGAAAGCGTGCTCAACGAATATATCGCCCGGCTGCAGGCCGATTACGGCGTCAGCATCAATTCGACGGTGTTCAATCAGGTCGTGGGCGGCAGTTCGGCCGATAACTGACCCCATATAACGAGTCCTATGCAGATCGAGCCGTCCGAATCCGCTTTTGCGCGGCGCTACGAGCGCGGCGAACCGCAGGTCGTCTGGACCACGCTGGTCGCCGATCTCGAGACGCCCGTTTCCACCTTTCTCAAGATCGGCGATGGCAAGCCGATGAGCTTCCTGCTCGAATCGGTCGAGGGCGGCGCAGTGCGCGGCCGCTATTCGGTGATCGGCCTCGAACCGGATCTCATCTGGCGCGCCAATGGCGAGCAGGCCGAAATCAACCGGCGCGCCCGCTTCGATGCCGACGCATTCGAGCCCTGCCCCGCGGCGCCTCTGGCGTCGCTGCGGCAGTTGCTGGCGGAAAGCCGCATCGACCTGCCGGAAGAACTGCCGCCGATGGCGGCCGGCGTATTCGGCTATCTCGGCTACGACACGGTGCGGCTTCTCGAAAAGCTGCCGGCGCCCAATCCCGACGTGCTCGGCATTCCGGATGCGGTACTGGTCCGGCCGACGCTGATCGTCGTGTTCGATGCCGTCCGGGATTCGATCCTCGTCGTCACGCCGGTTCGGCCCGAAGCCGGCGTCGATGCGAAAACGGCGCTGGCACGGGCGGCTGACCGCCTCACCGGAATCGTCGACAGCCTCGATCGCCCGCTCGACAAGTCTGCCGCGGTCGAGCCCGGGCCGATCACCGCGACGCCGCAATCGAATACGAGTCCGGACGACTATCGTGCGATGACGCTGCGGGCGAAGGAATACATCCGCGCGGGCGACATCTTCCAGGTGGTGCTGTCGCAGCGGTTCGAGGCGCCATTCACGCTGCCGCCCTTCGCGCTCTACCGGGCGCTGCGGCGGGTCAATCCGGCGCCGTTTCTCTATTTTCTCGACTTCGGCTCCTATGCCGTCGCCGGATCGAGTCCGGAGATCCTCGTCCGCGCGCGTGGCGGCCGCGTCACCATCCGGCCGATCGCCGGCACGCGCCCGCGCGGCGCGACGCCGCACGAGGACAAGGCGCTGGAAGAGGAGCTGCTGGCCGATCCGAAAGAGCGCGCCGAGCATCTGATGCTGCTCGATCTCGGCCGCAACGACATCGGCCGCGTTGCCAGGACCAGCAGCGTCGAGGTGACCGACCAGTTCTTCATCGAGCGCTACAGCCAGGTGATGCACATCGTCTCCAACGTCGAGGGCGATCTGGCCGAAGGCAAGGACGCGCTCGACGCGCTGGCCGCCGGTTTTCCTGCCGGCACCGTTTCCGGCGCGCCGAAGATCCGCGCCATGCAGATCATCGACGAACTGGAGAAGGAGAAGCGCGGCCTCTACGCCGGTTGCGTCGGCTATTTCTCCGCCGCCGGCGAGATGGACACCTGCATCGTGCTGCGCACCGCGCTGATCAAGGACGGCCGTATGTATGTGCAGGCCGGCGCCGGCATCGTCGCCGACAGCGATCCGGCCGCCGAGCAGCAGGAATGCGTCAACAAGGCGAAGGCATTGTTCCGCGCCGCCGAGGAAGCGCGCCGCTTCGCCAGCGCCACGGGGCGCGGCCAGTAGGCGGCCGCGCAGCGACCGCCGCAGTGAGCCCCTGCCGGCCGGGAACCGCGCCTTGACCCTCTCCCGGGCGCGCCTTAAGACCCAGAGAACGCGCAAGAACAGGTCAAGATGATCGTCCTGATCGACAATTACGACAGCTTCACCTTCAATCTCGTCCACTATCTCGGCGAATTGGGGGTGGAGGCCGTCGTCCACCGCAACGATCAGGTGACCGCCGATACCGTTCTCGCGGCCGATCCCGATGCCATCGTGCTCTCGCCCGGCCCCTGCACGCCCAACGAGGCCGGCATCTGCCTCGATCTGATCGACAAGGCTTCCGCCCGCATCCCGATGCTCGGCGTCTGCCTCGGCCATCAGGCGATCGGCCAGGCGTTCGGCGGGCATGTCGTGCGCGCAGCCGAGCCGATGCATGGCAAACTGTCGGAGATCGTGCATCGCGGCGAGAGCGTCTTCCGCGGCATCAACGGACCGTTCAGGGCGACGCGCTATCATTCGCTGGTCGTCGACGCCGACCGTGTCCCGGCGAGCCTGACGGTCACCGCACGGACGCACGACAATCTGGTGATGGGTCTTGCGCATAACGAACGGCCGGTGCACGGCGTGCAGTTCCATCCGGAAAGTATCGCCTCCGAGCATGGCCATCTGATCCTGAAGAATTTCCTTGAGCTCGCGGCGCAATGGAATGCGACGCAGCGCCCGCCCCGCAAACAGACAGTGCATTGAGGCGATTATGGCCGACGAATTCCGCGCATTGATCGCCAAGGTCGCCACCGGCGCGCCGCTCACGCGCGACGAAGCGGCACTCGCCTTCGACCGCATGATGTCCGGCGAAGCGACGCCCTCGCAGATGGGTGCGCTGCTGATAGGGCTGCGGGTGCGCGGCGAGACGGTCGACGAAATCACCGGCGCGGTGACCACGATGCGCGCCAAGATGCTGAAAGTGGCAGCACCGGCCGAGGCTGTCGATATCGTCGGCACCGGCGGCGATGCCTCCGGCTCGTACAATATCTCGACCTGCGCGGCCTTCATTGCCGCCGGCGCAGGCATCCCTGTCGCCAAGCACGGCAATCGCGCCCTCTCCTCGAAATCCGGTTCCGCCGACGTGCTCGGCGCGCTCGGCGTGATGATCGACCTCAATCCGGCACAGGTCGGTCGCTGCATCCGGGAAGCCGGCATCGGCTTCATGTTCGCGCCGGCGCATCACCCGGCGATGAAGAATGTCGGGCCGACGCGCGTCGAACTGGGCACCCGCACCATCTTCAACCTGCTCGGTCCGCTGTCCAACCCGGCGGGCGTCAAGCGGCAGATGATCGGCGTGTTCTCGCGCCAGTGGATCGAGCCCATGGCGCATGTGCTGAAGAATCTCGGCGCCGACGCGATCTGGGTGGTACACGGCTCCGACGGGCTCGACGAGATCACCACCACCGGCCCGACGGCGGTGGCGGCGCTGGAAAACGGCGAGGTCCGAACCTTCGAAATCAATCCCGCCGATGTCGGGCTGAAACCCGCGAGCGCGGATGATCTGCGGGGCGGCGACGCCACGCGCAACGCCGAGGCGCTGCTCGATGTGCTCAACGGCGCAAAGACGGCATTCCGCGATATCGCCGTCCTCAATGCCGCCGCGGCGATTGTCGTCTCCGGCAAAGCCCGGGACCTGCAGGACGGCGTCGAACAGGCGGCCAGGGCCGTCGACAGCGGTGCAGCCAAGGCGCGGCTCGACAAGCTTATCGCCGTGTCGAACGCATGAGGCGGCAGTCATGACGCAGGCGTCGGACATTCTGGCCAAGATCGAAGCCTACAAGCGCGAGGAGATCGCGGCGGCGAAGCGACAGCACTCCTTCGCCGACCTCGAAAGCGCGGCGCGGGCGCTGCCGCCGCCGCGCGGTTTCCTCAGGGCGATCGAAAGCCGCGTCGCCGCCGGGGACTATGCGCTGATTTCCGAGATCAAGAAGGCGAGCCCGTCGAAGGGGCTGATCCGCGCCGATTTCGATCCGCCGCAACTGGCCAGGGCTTACGAAGACGGCGGCGCCACCTGTCTTTCAGTGCTCACCGATACGCCGTCGTTCCAGGGGAGCCCGGAGTTTCTGACCGCGGCACGCGCCGCCACCGGGCTGCCGGCGCTGCGCAAGGACTTCATGTACGAGCCCTATCAGGTGGCGGAAGCACGCGCCTGGGGCGCCGACTGCATTCTCATCATCCTCGCAGCGGTGAGCGACCAGGCCGCGCAGGAATTGGAAGATGCAGCATTTTCAATGGAGATAGACGTTCTTCTTGAAGTTCATGATGAGTCTGAACTCGAGCGCGCCCTGCGGCTGAAATCACGGCTCGTCGGAGTCAACAATCGCGATCTGCGCACCTTCAAGACGACGCTGGCGACCAGCGAGCGGCTGGCGCCGCTCATTCCGCGCGACCGCATCGCGGTCGGTGAAAGCGGCCTCAATACGCCGGCGGACCTCCAGCGCCTCGCGGCCTGCGGAATATCGACATTCCTGATCGGCGAGAGCCTGATGCGGCAGGCGGACGTCGCCGCCGCCACGCGCACGCTGCTTGCGCGTGCACCGCAGACGGCGGCGGGCTAGGTCGTGGCCAGAAAAACCGGCAGCACCCTCACCCATATCGGCGCCGGCGGTGAGGCGCATATGGTCGACGTCTCCGCCAAGCCGGCGACCGAGCGGGTGGCCGTCGCCGAAGGCCGCGTCCGGATGCGCCCCGAGACGCTGGCGCTGGTACGCAAGGGCAACGCCAAGAAGGGCGACGTACTCGGCGCCGCACGCATTGCCGGCATCATGGCCGCCAAGCGCACGCACGAACTGATCCCACTGTGCCACCCGCTTGCGATCACCAAGGTGACGGTGGACATCGAGCCGGACGGTGAGCGCGGCCTGCGCGTGCAGGCGACCGTGAAGGTCACCGGCCAGACCGGGGTCGAGATGGAGGCGCTGACCGCCGTCTCTGTCGCCTGCCTGACCATCTACGATATGGTCAAGGCGGTGGAGCGGACGATGCGGATCGAAGGCATTCGCCTGCTCGAAAAAGCCGGCGGCAAATCCGGGCATTTTCGCGCGAGGGAGTGAAAGCCGTGGCGTTGATGCCGGTCGCCGATGCACTGGCGAAGGTGCTGGAAGACGCTGGACCACTGGCCACGGAAACCGTCGGACTCGAAGAAGCCTGCGGACGCGTGCTGGCGCAGGATCTCGCGGCGCGACGCACGCAGCCGCCAGCAGACGTGTCGGCGATGGACGGCTATGCGGTGCGCGCCGCCGACGTGACGCAGCGCCCGGTCACGCTCACCGTTATCGGGGAAATCGCCGCCGGCCGCCCCTTTACCGGCCGCATCGAAGCCGGACAGGCCGCCCGCATCTTCACCGGCGGCGTGATGCCGGACGGCGCCGACAGCGTCGTCATCCAGGAAGACACCCAGCGCCACGGCGACGCGGTGGTGATCAACTATGTCCCCAACGCCGGCGCACATATCCGCCGCGCCGGCATCGACTTCAAGGAAGGGGCAACCCTGCTGACGCGCGGCCAGCGGCTCAACGAGCGCGACCTGATGGTCGCCGCAGCGATGAATTACCCGCAGCTCCCGGTCTATCGTCGCCCGCGCCTGCATGTCTTCGGCACCGGCGACGAACTGGTGCCCCCGGGCACGCAGCCGCAAGCCGGTGAGATCGTCTATTCCAACGGCTATGGCCTTGCCGCACTGGCGAGACAGGCCGGCGCCGAAGTGAGCCATGACGGCATCGTCCGCGACGACCTCGACGCGATCATCGCCGCGGTGCGGCGCGCGCGCGACGGCGGTGCGGATATTCTGGCAACCACCGGCGGTGCTTCGGTCGGCGACTACGACCTCGTACAGCAGGCGCTGGCCGCCGAGGGCATGCAGCTGACGTTCTGGAAACTGGCGCTGCGCCCCGGCAAGCCGATGATGCGTGGACGGCTCGGTCGCATGCATGTGCTGGGACTGCCCGGCAATCCGGTCTCGTCCTTCGTCTGTTCGTTCCTGTTTCTGCTGCCGCTGATCCGGAGACTCTCCGGGCTGAGCGACGTGGAAACCTGCCCCGAGCCGGCGATCCTCGGCCGGGCGCTACGGGCCAACGACGTGCGTGCCGAATATCTGCGGGCGACGCTCTCGCGCAACCACGATGGCGACCTCGTCGCCACGCCGTTCACGTCGCAGGATTCCTCGCTGATGGCGACCTTGTCGCGTGCCGAATGCCTGGTGATTCGGCCGCCGCATGCGCCCGCCGCGCAGGCCGGCGAGCGCTGCGACATCGTTAAGCTCGGTTTGTAGCGACTGCTCGCATTGTTCATTGCAAATTAAAGAGTTGCGGAACACATATCGAACAGATAGTGTCCGTTCATGATTTGTTTCTATCGATAACCAGGCTGTCACAGCTCTGGCGTTCGGGTGGGGGAACTTCGCCATGCTGACCCGCAAGCAATTTGAACTGCTGCGCTTCATCCACGAGCGCCTGACCGAAACCGGTGTTCCTCCCTCCTTCGACGAGATGAAGGATGCGCTCGATCTGCGCTCGAAGTCGGGAATCCACCGGTTGATCACCGCGCTGGAAGAGCGCGGCTTCATCCGCCGCCTGCCCAACCGGGCGCGTGCGATCGAGGTCATCAAGCTGCCGGAGTCGGTGCACCACGGCCTGGGCAACCGCGCACGCAAATTCACGCCGAGCGTTATCGAGGGCGATCTCGGCCGCGTCCGGCCGGTCGCTTCGGAAGACGATTCGACAACGAGCGGACGCCCGGTTGCGATCCCGGTGATGGGCCGCATCGCCGCCGGCACCCCGATCGAGGCGATCCAGACGAAAAGCCACGTCATCAACATGCCGGCCGATATGCTGTCGAGCGGCGAGCATTTCGCGCTGGAGGTCCGCGGCGATTCGATGATCGACGCCGGCATCCTCGACGGCGACATGGCGCTGATCCGGCGTACGGAGAGCGCCGACACCGGCGATATCGTGGTGGCACTGATCGACGACGAGGAAGCAACCCTCAAGCGCTTCCGGCGGCGTGGTGCCTCTATCGCACTCGAACCGGCCAACACCTCCTATGAGGTGCGCATCCTGCCGCCCAACCGGGTGCGCATTCAGGGCAAGCTGGTCAGCCTGTTTCGCCGCTATTAAACGGCGGACGGAAACGGCCGGACAAAGGTCGTTTTGCACAAGCCGCCTGAGCCGGAGCGCTGCCTGACACGGGGCGTCCGAGCAGAAACCGCTCGAGACAGAGCGTCCGGTCACGCCTCGCTCACTTAATCTCCCGCTTCCAGGTCTTCCGCGCGCGGTGTCGCATCGGGCGCGGGCGGCCGCATATTGCTTGACGAGCCAGGCGCCGCGGTCGGTGTCGGCGGATCCTGCCGGCTGGCCCAGGGACGACTGGAGCCTTCGGGTCTCGCCACAATCATCCGGAAACCATCGCCGGACGCGAATAACGCCGTCGCGCCAACGTGCCGCCAGACGGCGCGGTCGATCAGCCGCGCCGCGCAGGCGGTCTGCGCCTCGCGCGGACTGACCACCACGGCAGCGGCTCGGCAATCTTCCGCCAGCGCTTCGAGAGTCTGCGCCAGCGCCACCGCGCGCCCGTCCGGCAGACGCAGGATGCAGCCGATCGGGTCGCAGCGTGCCCTCCCCGCCAGAGCCGGATCGGTGACACGACGCGGATCGCCGTCCGCCGCCAGCCAATCGCGCACCGCGAAGCTGTCGCTGCCGGTACGCGCCACTGCAAGCCGCCCGTCGTCACCGCGCACCGCCAGCGCTTTTGC
>Ga0182745_1005368_pt1 | contig 10486 bp, 8 predicted proteins | sample eDN3rd30CKraftBY_FD_128523 | JGI IMG/M metagenome (GOLD analysis project Ga0182745, IMG submission 128523) | Enriched backyard soil microbial communities from Emeryville, California, USA - eDNA 3rd pass 30_C Kraft BY (version 2) (version 2) | ecosystem: Environmental > Terrestrial > Soil >... | reverse complement strand
GTCGGTGGTCGGTGGCTTTTGCGGAGGTTTGGGCGGGGGGATCCCGCCCGGTAGAATTGGTTCCGGGGGGGGGGGGGCATGATGAGGACATTCGCCAATATCGCTCTGCTCGCGCTCGCGGCGGCCTTTCCGCAAGTCGCGCAGGCCGATGTCTATGCCGCTTGTTTCTATCAGGACGGCAACACGGGAAAATATCTGTTTACACAGCTTTTCACGCTCGACGACGATGCGCTGAAAGATGGTTACAACGAATATAGCAGAGAGAAAACCGCCGCTTGGGAGAAGGATTTTGCCAAGCAGGTACACGAGGTTCGTTATGACACGGGTTATTATACCTATAATTTCGTCGGCCAATTTGTGAAGTTCGCCGAAGACGAGAAATACGAGCGCGGTTCGTGCTGGATGACGACCGACAAGGCGCACGCGTTCGGATGGTATCGAAGCGTGCTCGCCAAGGGAGATTGGGGCAAGCTTTCGATTGCCGACTGGCGACCTTCGAAAGGGACGGTCCTCGATGTGGAAGAGTGGCCGCCGATGTAGGCCCAGTGGCGATGGTCGTCATCGCCACGCATCGGGATGTTTGCGATGAATCCCGCGTTCGGCGTTCGGCCATCGCATGGAATGGGATAGCATCGACGCCCGCCGATCCCACCGCGTTGGTTGCTGGGGGAAAACGACGCTGGTTAGCCCGCTTCTCCATCGAACGCCTGAATAACATCAACAGACGGTCAGCGAAGCGCTGCGACAAGAAAATCGGTCATATCCTTCACAAACCGGTCGGCGTCGCCCGGCCGGCTGCCGATCGTTACGCCCTTGCGGAGGAAGCCACCCGACACGGCGTAGCCGGTGAAATCCTCGGGCCGCAGCGCCGGGTTCGGCTGGCCGGTGGCGAGGTCGAAATAGACCCCTGCATCATCCATGTAGACGGTGGGAAAGATCGTCGACGTCACCGCATCCGGAATGCGCGTCGGCGATGGCACGTCGGCGCGGTCGAACGCGTGGCCGGCGCCGGCGACGATCCGCATCGTTGCGTCCTGCCCTGCCACGATCATCGCATGTATGGCATCCTGGCATTGCTGAACCGACACCCAGTCGTCGCGGTCGCCTTGCAGCAGGAGCAGCGACGTGCCCTCGGCCAGCCGCGCGCTGCGGAATTGCGTTCCGCACCAGGGATAACCCGCGACGACGGCGCGAAGGCCCTTGCCCTTGCCGAGGATCGCATCCGAAAAGGGCGCCGCCGCCGCCATCATCACCGCCGTCCCGCCGCGGCTGCCGCCCAGCGCGCCGATCCGCGCGGGATCGACATCGGCGCGCGTGCGCAGATATCGGGCGGCCGCCAGCACGTCATAGGCGCTCGCCGGCCAGGTGAGCCGCCCCTGGTCCGCGATCGTGTCGGTGATGCCCCGCCCGCGAAACGGGTCGATCAGCAGCACCGCGAGACCCTTTGAGACCAGCGCCGACGCCTCCGCCAGATGATGGGTGCCGAGGTTGCCGCTGCCCGGCGTCATGATCACGGCCGCGACGCGTCCCTTTTTTGCGGCCGGCCGGAAAAATTGGGCGTTGAGACGCACCGCCGGGCCGGCGTCGCCGTGCATCGCGGGCCCCCAGTCGGCGGGCGAGCGACTCTCGAACGTCACCAGCTCGCCGCGCGCGCCGTTGGCGAGGACGGTCGGTGTGGCAGCGAAATCGGCGCTGCTGACGGCTGGCAATGGCGCCGCGGGGCTTGCCGTGGCGGGCGTCGCGAGCAGGATTGTTGCAAGGACGGCTGCTTTGATCATGGCGTGGGACTCCTCTCATCCGATCGCGCATCGATAGCAGCGAAGCCCGGCCGATCCTGTCCTCCGGGGAACAATTGCCGCTCAGCCGTCGCGCGCGAAGCGGTCGAGCGCGACGGGGTCGATCACGGTGATCCGGCCATAGCCGAGCTCGATCAGGCCTTTGGCCGCGAAGTCGCGCAATATTTCGTTGATCCGGGGACGGGTCGCGGCGACCGACATCGCCAGTTCCTCCTGGCTGATGTTGCGGAGCGGCGCGATCGGCCCCACCGGATAATCATAGGGCGAGCGGCCGAGATCGCCGAGCCGCGCGGCGACGCGCTGCGCCAGCGGCAGCACGACATCGTCGACGATATAGCGCCCGAGCTTGCGCCGGATCGCGAGGTCGGGCGCGATCAGCAGGCGAAAGGTCGGAACGTCGCGTTCGAAGATCCGGATCACGTCGCGCGGACGGATCGAAAGGACGCGCGTCTCCTCGCGCGCGATCCCCGAATAGGCGTGCGGCAGGCCGTCGATGCAGCCGAGAAAGCCCGTCCAGTCGCCGGGCCGGATAATCCCCAGCGTGACTGCATTGCCGTCGGGCGACAGGCCGATCACGTGCAGGCTGCCGGAAAGGACGCCGTGAAGGCCGCTCGGCTCCTCCTCTTCTTCGTAGAGATATTGGCCGGCTGCGATGGTACGGAGGGTGCCGGCGGCGAGCATGTCTGCGCGGATATCGGCCGGAAGCGCGCCGAACCAGGCTCCATTCTCCAGCACTGCTTCGAGATCCCGATGCACGCTCATTCCCAAATGTCTCCCCGAGAACAGTCACCCGGTGACCGCCATGCCAGAGCGCAACATGGAAAATCAATGAAGCCGGCACAAGCGAACCGCCGGCGCATGGGAGGGAAGACATATGCGTCCATTCGGCCGATTTGCCCTGATTCTGGCGACCGGAGCCTCATCGCTCGCCATCACGCACGCAGCGCACGCGCAGCAGGGCGAAGCGCCCGCCGCTGAGGACGCCACGACCGGCGACATCGTGGTGACCGCGCAGCGCCGGTCCGAAAGTCTTCAGAATGTCCCGATCGCGATCACCGCCTTCGACGCCGACTCGCTGGAAAAGCAGCAGATCCGGTCGACGTCCGATCTGCAACTCTCGATTCCCAGCGTCACCTTCACCAAGAGCAATTTCGCGAGCTCCAATTTCACGATCCGCGGCGTCGGCGACGCAGCGGTCGCGACGAGCGGCGATACCTCGATAGGCATTGCGGTTAACGAAATGCCGCTGGTGACGACGCGCCTGTTCGAAACCGACTATTTCGACCTCGAACGCGTTGAGGTGCTGCGCGGGCCGCAGGGCACGCTGTTCGGCCGCAACGCGACCGGCGGCGTGATCAACTTCGTCACCGCCAAGCCAAACCTGTCGGATTTCGGCGCCTCGGCGACGCTGCAATATGGCAATTACGATACGCGCCGCGCTGAAGGGATGGTCAACGTGCCGCTGACCGACACGCTCGGCATCCGCGTCGCGGGCACGTGGCTCAAGCGCGATGGCTATACGCGCAACCTCTATACCGGCAACCGGATCGACGGGCGCGACCAATATGCGATGCGCGGCTCGCTGCGCTGGCAGCCCACCGACGCCACGACGCTCGACCTGATGGGCTATTATTTCCGCGAGAATTCGAACCGCTCGCGCATCCAGAAACAGCTTTGCCACCGCGACCCGACCGGCGTACTCGGCTGCCTGCCCGACCGTCTCGCCAACGAGACGGTGAACAATAATGCGACGCTCGGCACCACGCTCTCGTCGAGCGAGTTCTTCCGCATCATCAGCGGCAGCGCGGCGGTCGCCTCGGTTGGTCTTGGCAGCGTCTATGGCACCGACAGCTTCTCGGGCGCGGTCAATCCCGCCGATCTGCGCACCGTCAACAGCGATTATGAGCCGACCTATCGCGCCGACGAGCTGCAACTGATGGGCAAGCTCGCGCATGAGTTCGGGGCGGTGACGCTGAACCTGACCGGCGGCTATACGCGCAACAAGGTCACCTCGCGCACCGACTATAATCTGGCGGTCCAGAACCCGCTCGCGACCGGGCCGGGTTCGGGCATTTTCGCGATGCGCAATTTCCCGACCCCGCTGTTCGCCAACGCCGTGTCGCATCTGTTTCAGGGCGACAATCTCTGTGTGTCGGAGGTGGGTCGCAACTACACCGGCTATATCGACGGCAACATCAACCGCTGCTCGCCGCAGGGCGCCGAATATGACGAATCGCGCGCCAAGAACCGCCAATATTCGATCGAGGCGCATCTCGATTCCGACTTCGACGGTCCGTTCAATTTCCTGCTCGGCGGCATCTATGTCGACAACAAGGCCGACGGCGATTATTTCGTCGCCTCGTCGGGGCTCGACTATGGCACCGCGGTGGTCGGCGCGATCCAGACCGGCGGCGCGGGGGCGACCGCATCGCCCTTCGCCAATGTCGAAACCAATCTCTACCGTCTGAAATCCTGGGGCGCGTTCGGCGAAGCCTATTTCGATCTTTCCGACACGCTGAAGCTGACCGGCGGGCTGCGCTATTCGCACGACAGGAAATTCGTCCGCGACCGGTCGATGCTGTTCAACTTCACTATTCCATATGGAACGGAGGATGCGTTCGCGGCGCCGAATGCCGCGAATTTCGATGCCGATTCGAGCCTTGCCGGGAATCAGCCCTATCGCGAGAGCGAAGCGACCTTCGGCAAGCTTACCGGCCGCGTCGTGCTCGACTGGAATCCGGTGCTGAGCTTCACCGACAAGACGCTCGTCTACGCCTCCTTCTCGCGCGGTTATAAATCGGGCGGGATCAATCCGGCGTTCAACCCCAGCATCGTCTCGGCGCCCGCAGTCTATCACCCTGAGGTGCTGAACGCGTTCGAAATCGGCACCAAGAACAGCTTCCTCGGCGGTCATTTCCGCGCCAATCTTTCGGCCTTCTACTACGACTATAAGGGCCTGCAGATCAGCCGGATCATCGCGCGCACCGCCTTCAACGACAATGTTGATGCCAAGGTCTATGGCATCGAGGGCGAGTTCGTGCTCGCGCCGACGCGCTCGCTGCAATTCAACCTCAACGCCAGCTATCTGCACACCAAGGTTGGCAGGCTGCAATTGATCGATCCGCGCGATCCCAGCGGCGGGCGGTCCGACGCGGTGATCCTCAAGGATCTGGCGGGCGGCGCCAATTGCGTCGTCGCTCCGACCGCGGCGGGCAATGGCGCGCTTGCCAACGCCTTCGTCACCGCGGTCAATGCCGGGCTCGGGCTGAAGGCGCCGGTGGTGGTCCCCGGCACCGCGGCGACGGGCGCCTTCTCGATGTGCAGCGCGCTCGCTGCGGCGGCGGCAAACCCGTCGGCGGGGCTCAGCGCGCTGCTCGGAGTGGGGCCGGGGCCGCTGCCGATCCAGCTCGATCCCAATGTCGCGACGGCGAAGCTGATCGACGGCATTCCCGTCGATGTCAGCGGCAATCAGCTTCCCAACTCGCCCAAATACAAGGTCTCGCTCGGCGCGCAGTACACGGCCGACATCGGCAGCAGCGGGATGAACGCGGTGTTCCGCGTCGATTATTCGCTGACCGGCGACGCCTATTCGCGCGTCTTCAACCGCCCGATCGACCGGGTGCGGAGCTATGATGTCCTCAACGCGCAGGTGCAGCTCAACGGTCCCGACGACCGCTGGTTCGCCCGGGCCTTCGTCCAGAACCTACTCGATAATGACGCGATTACCGGCCAATATGTGACCGATGCCTCGTCGGGATTGTTCACCAACATCTTCACGCTCGAACCGCGTCGGTACGGCATCGCTCTGGGGTTCCGTTATTGATGATTGGGCCGCCCAATACGGTGTCGGCGTCGTGGCAGGCCTATTATGCCGCGGCGCCCGACCCGGCGCGGACGCCCGAAACACCCGCGCCGGACGACCTCGCCGGCTGGGCGCAGCGGCAGCAGCTGGTCGATGCGCCGATGCTGCAAGTGACGGCCGACGCGCTCCGGGATTTTCCCGGGCGCGTCTTCGAAGGCATGATTGCGGGGGTGCCGGTGATCCAGGTGCATCCGGCAACCGCGAGGCCGGTGCGCGGCGCGATCGTCTATGTGCATGGCGGCGCCTATACGCTCTATAGCGCGAAGGCCCGGCTGACGTCGGTGCTGCCGATCGTCCGGCGTACCGATATGCCGGCCATCGCGATCGATTATGCGCTGGCCCCGGCGGCGCGCTGGCCGGTTGCGCTCGATCAGGTCGTCGCGGTGCTGCGCGACTTGGCGGAAACCGGGCGCGGGCCGGTCGCGCTTTATGGCGATTCGGCGGGCGGCGCGCTCGCCGTCGCCGCGACGCTCAAACTACGCGACCTCGGGCTGGCCTTGCCCGAAGCGCTCGTCCTCTGGTCGCCCTGGTCGGATATTGGCGCCGTGGGAGACAGCTATGCGACGCTGGCGGAGGCCGATGTCAGCTTCCGCTACGACCGGCACCTCGCCAACGCCGCGCTCGCCTATGCCGACGCCGCCGAGCATCGCAATCCGCTCGTCTCGCCTGTCTATGCCGATTTCGCGCGCGGCTTTCCGCCGACGCTGATCCAAGGGGGCACGCGCGAGATTTTCCTCAGCAATTTCGTACGCCTTCACCGCGCGCTCGCCGATGCGGGGCAGCACGCGATCCTCGACCTTTACGAAGGGATGCCGCACGCCTTTCAAGCCTATCCGGCGCAGATGGCCAGCCGCGAAAGCCGCTCGGCGCTCGACGCGACGGCGGCGTTTCTCGTCGATCATCTTGATCGGCGCGCCGGTTGATATCAGCGTGAAATATCGCGTGTCAGAGAGGAGGCGTCCTCAACCGTTGAACGCGGGAACGGTGCAAGATCGCCGTGCAATCCATGTTTGAGCGCAGATAGCGCCAGCCCGTGCCGTGCCGCGCCCGCCAGACCCTTCCCTTCCCATAGTCCGTCCAGAATGCCGGCCGCGAAGGCATCGCCGGTTCCGACCCGGTCGACCACCGGGGTCACGAGAATGGGGTCGCTTGCGCCCCGGTCGTCGCGCGTATCGATGCGCGCCGTCAGCTGGTGGGCATCGGCGCCCAGAATCTCGCGGGCGGTCGATGCGACATATTCGAGCGCCGGAAAATGATCGAGCAGCGCGAGCGCTGCTTCGCGCCGCCGGTCTTCGCCGTCGCCGGAAAATTCGCGGCCCAGCAGCAGCCCCGCGTCGCGATGATTGCCGAACAATAGCGTCGCCTGCGCGACGATCGGTTGCAATATCGCCGACGGGTCGGGCTGCCAGCGCTCCCACAGCCGCCCGCGCCAATTGCCGTCGAACGACACGCCGACCCCCGCCGCCCGCGCGCGCGTGACGGCTTCGAGCGTGGCGGCGGCGCTGTCCGGCCCGAGCGCTGGCGTGACGCCCGAAACATGCAGCCAGCCGACCCCGTCGAGCAACCGGTCCCAATCCCAATCGCGCGGCTTCGTCTCGGCAAAAGCCGAACCGGCGCGGTCATAGATGACCTCGCCGGGCCGCATCGGGCCGCCGGGAAGATAATAATAGAGGCCCATGCGGCCGGTGGAGCGGCGTACCGGGGCGACGTCGACGCCGTGGCGGCGCAGCTCCCCCAAAACGCCGTCGCCGATCGGCCCGCCGGGGACCGCGCTGATCATCGCCGTGCGCCGCCCGAGCGCCGCAAGCGCGACCGCGACATTCGCCTCGGCGCCGCCGATATGCGCATCGAACCGCGCCGATTGCAGCGGCAATTCTCCTCGCGGAATCGAGACGCGCATGACGATCTCGCCGAAACAGGCGATGGTCCGGGGGGCTGAAATCATGGCTCGAATCCGGTTTCCGCGACGGCGATGCAGGCGATGCGTGCGGCGGAACCGAAGCGGGCCGTCGCCGTCTGACCGATCGCGATCGGATGAACCCCCGTGATCGCGCCCGCCGATATCCATTGCCCGGGTTCCAGCCGGATGACGCCGCGCCGATGGAGATTCACCAGGAAATCGAGCGATCCCCAGGGACCGTCGAGCACGTCGATCGCGCGTCCGGTTCCCACCATCGCCCCGCCGATTTGCGTTTCGACGACCAGCTCGGCGAAATCGCTGCGGTCAAGCCGCGGGCCGAGCAGGAGGCCGTTGTTGATGCCGAGGTCGGCGACGATGCCATAGGGGGCATGGTCGTGAACATCGGGTGCGGGGGAGCTCGCGACCTCGAATCCCGCGCGTATCTCATCGATCCACGCCGCGCCGTCGTTTCCCCCGGTCACGGGGCCTTCGGGCACCGCGCGAAGTTTGAGCATCACCTCGGCCTCGATCGCGCCCGCGCCGTCCGCAAAGATCGATGCTGCGCCCGGTTCGTCCCCGATTTCGGCCACGCGCAGCACCGGCCCGGCGACGCGTTCCGCGCCGAGGGCCGCGATCAGCGCTGGTGGAATGCGCCCGACTTTCCATCCGAGCACCGGCGCGGTGAGCGCGGCGGTCAGGCGCCGTTGCACGGCATAGGCCTCGGCAAGCGTCGCGGGGACGGGCGCGGGAAAGGCAGGCAGCGAACGGCCCGAGCGGCGCGCCGCCAGCAGCTCCGCGACCGGATCGGACGCGGCGGGTGAGGGCGGCCCGTCGGACATCAGGCCAGCCTGGCGCTCAACAAATAGCGCTCGCGGCTTTCGGCGGACTGGCGGCGCAGTTCGACGAGGGCGCGTTTCTCGGTCTCGTCCAGCATCGATTCGAGCAGGCGATTGAAATGGCGGCGCATGGCAAGCCGCGCCCCGGTCGCATCGCGATTGCGCAGCGCCGCGACGACGTCGGCATGTTCGGCCTGGCGCGCGCTGCCATCCTTGCGGCAGACCAGCGAATGGCTGTTCCGCACCTCGGGCAGTTCCATCCGCATTCGCCACAGGCTCTCGATCACATGGATGATCGCCTTGTTGCTCGACGCCGCGGCGATCGTCATGTGAAACTCGCGGTCGATTGCGCTGATCTCTTCCTCGCTCGCGCTTTCGTCGGCCATCGCTTCGAGCAGGGTTTCGAGCTTGTCGAGCGTTTCGGCCGATATCGTCGGTGCGGCGAGGGCCGCAGCTTCCGCCTCGAACAGCGAGCGCGCCTCGGTGAGTTCGAAGGCGCTGACGCGCGGCAGGATCGCGTTGTCGCCGGGCAGGACTGCCTCGACATAGGCGCCCGCGCCGGTGCGGATATGGATCCACCCGGTCGCCTGCAGGGCGATCTCGGCCTCGCGGATGGTCACGCGGCTCACCTCGAAACGCTCCGACAGTTCACGCTCCCCCGGCAACCGGGTTTCCGGCGGGAAGGTTCCGTCGAGAATCTGGCGCCGAATCGCGTCGGCGACATCTTCGAAAAGGCGGCGTTCGGCCATATTCAATCGTCTCCCCACAGTCTTGTAGCGATGTTCATACAATCGGGTCTGACAAGTTTGAAGTCCATCCGCATCCGGGCTAGATTCGTGCCCGGATGCCGATGAAATATTTCGCTCCATAATAGTGATACTGACGGCTGCTGCCATAGACCGGCATATAGGTCGCCTTGGGCTCGTTGAAGATGTTGAGCGCCTCGAACCGCAGCGACACGCCCGGCATCAGGTTCAGCGAAGCGCGCAAATCCACGGTCTCGCTGGGGCCGACATAGCGTAGCTGGGTGTTGCCGCCGACGAAGTCCTGATAATATTTCGAACGATAATTATAGATCGCCTGCAGCGATACCGGCCCGAGCTCATAATAGGCCTGCGCCGACAGCACATGCTTCGAATAGCCCGACAGGCCCGCGGCCGGGATAAGGCCGGGCGAGATGGTGTCGGTTTCGGGATTATATTGGTCGCCGAGATTGACGTCCTGATTGGCGAAATTGGAATCGGCGTAATTATAGCTGACCTTCGCGCCCAGCCCGTCGAGCGGCTTGGGCAGGAAGCTGAAGCGCGTCGCCGCGGTCAGTTCGAGTCCATAGATGCGCGACTTGTCGGGGCTGTTGCGCGTCTGCGTGACCGGAACGGTGACCTGCTCGCCGTTGATCGTGAAGGTCTCGTCATAGACGACCGGCTGGAAGCCGCCGTTGAACTGCTTGTAATAGAGCGTCGCGGCGAGGAGAGTGTCCTTGTTCGGATACCATTCGAGCGCGGCGTCGGCGTTCCACGACATCAGCGGTTTCAGGCGCGGGCTGCCGTTGGCGCGGACATTGCGGATCGCATCCTCGATCGTGGTGAAGCTGGCCGTGTCGTCGAGCGTGAACGTACGCCCGGCGCCCAGGGCGCTCGGGTTGGGGCGCGACATGGCGCGATAGCCCGCGACGCGGAGCAGCGTGTTCGGCGCCACCTCGAAGATCGCGTTGACGCTCGGCAGGATGCGGGTGTTGCCGCTCTTGATCGTCTCGGTCACGAAATCGCCGGTTTCTTCAAGATTGAAGGAGCCGGGGTTGGCCTCGTCGGGAACGAGAATGAGGTCGGAGCGCAGCCCCTTCGAGGTGACCTGGGTCTTGACGACGCGGACCCCGAAATTGCCGCGAACCGGCATCGACCCGATCTCGCTGTCGTAATCGGCCATCACATAGCCCGCGTAGGTGCGTTCGGTGACGTCGCGATTGGCGGCCGCGCGCATCTCGTCGGGCAGGCCCGGGTCCGTGGTTCCCAGATAGGCGTCGAACAGACAGTCGACATCGAAGGTCGCCCAGCTATGGATACTGTTGCCCGGGGCGTCGCTCAGATAGCCG
>Ga0182745_1005366_pt1 | contig 10489 bp, 7 predicted proteins | sample eDN3rd30CKraftBY_FD_128523 | JGI IMG/M metagenome (GOLD analysis project Ga0182745, IMG submission 128523) | Enriched backyard soil microbial communities from Emeryville, California, USA - eDNA 3rd pass 30_C Kraft BY (version 2) (version 2) | ecosystem: Environmental > Terrestrial > Soil >... | reverse complement strand
TGGTAAAAGTGAAACAGCTCACACGTTAATTGGCCGAGGACATCGATTAGTCGCAGATGATATTGTAGTGTTAAAAAAGCTTAGTGCCCAAACCCTTTTAGGAACACATGACGAAAAAACAAAGGAATTCTTGGCGCTGCGCAGCATTGGACTGTTAAATGTTGTTCGCTCTTATGGACAAAAGGCATTTCAAAATGAAACCCGTATTGCCCTAGAAATCAATCTAACGAAATGGGAAAAAGACGCGTTGTACAATGACTTGGAACAAGAACCGGCTTATACAGATTATATGGGTATTAAGATTCCTTCGATGGAAATTCAACTGCAACCCGGTCGCGATATAGCCGGCCTAATCGAGGCCGCCGCCAACAATTGGTACCTCAGACAACAAGGCTATAGTGCCGCCGAGGACTTTTACAGCCGCTTGGCACCTGAATTTTCTTAGAACAGTTACTGTGACATCCTGTTTTTCTTGTTGTACAAGTAAGATTCACGAAGGATGAAGAGGGGCTGCTTAGGGCAGCCCCTTTTCATTGGTGTGCCAGGCATGGCAACTATCTAGGTGGTGAAAGTCCACTGTGGGGGTACACATCGACCAACCACTAAGGAAGTATCTCGAAGAATAACCAAAATGGAGCTATCACTTACTACGTGAGAGGAAAGGAGAAACGAGTGTGGCACTTTTAGAACAGATTCTAAGTAATCAAAACATGAATGAAGCTTACTTGCGTTTATATGGTACTGTCTAGGCTGATTTTAATCTGGGGGATTACCTAACTTATTAAAAAATAAAGTTGAAATGCCAGTTAAACGATTCTAATAAAAGAGACTCTTGCAGCTTTATTTAGAATACAAGAAAGCTAATTCTAATTGATTCTTTTGATAGTGATGAAAGGGTGTAAAGCGGAAACTATCCCCTATTTTTGAACAGATTTCATTGCGGAAGGAAGGACCAAAAGGTAAAAAAGTCTGCACGTAAGAGGAAATGTTCAAATCACTGCTCCAAAAATAAAAATTAACCTGGACGGAGTAAGTATTTATTGTGAAATACTAAGGGGAATTGTAAAGGATTGTTATGACTTCTATATTATTTGGGAAATCATGAGCGATGAAACTACAAATGTTGTAGAAGCTGATTTTTTAGTAGAAGTGGTGTTTTAGTTTCCGAGTGGGAAAAATTCCTTCGGTTTTTCGCTTATGTGGTTAATATTCAGGCTCATTAGAGCCCATTTCTTGTGCTTATATATTATAGGGATTCTGCAAAGCACACTCTCAATAGATAATAAAGTGTATTTTGAAGAAAGCTAATGCCCGTTATGTTGGTATGAATGTCAAAATAGTGTTTATGGGCTCTGGTGGTTTTAGTTAAATAATTACTGAATAAGGCATAAAAAAAGGAATCATATCTATTTAATTCCCAAATTACTTTTTTTCCGCATTAATGTGGATACCCCTATATTTAACTTGGCGGCACATTCTTTTAACGTTTCACTATTTTCTATCGCATGAATAATATATTCCTTTTCAAACATTTGAATGGCTTCTTTTAATGGGAAATTTCTTTCCTGAATGTTATTGTGTATGTCTACCAAAAAAACTCGGTTCTTTTCTTTAATGTCTTCTGGCAGGGTAGTCATGTTAATTAGATTTGTTTCACTCATATGATACATACGTTCAACAATATTATTAAGTTCACGAATATTTCCAGGCCAATCATATTTAATAAAATGGTCTAATACCTCTGGTTCTATTTGCTTTTTTTGAGAGTATTTTTCCTCAAGTTTTTTTAAGAAATGAAAAGTTAAAGTAATAATATCATCTTTCCGTTCTCGTAATGGTGGAATGGTCAATGATAACACATTTAACCGATAAAAAAGATCTCCTCTAAATTCTTTTTTCTCTACTGATTGCGCTAAGTTTAGGTTTGTTGCTGCAATTACACGCATGTCAATTTCCTTTGAATGTGTAGCCCCTAATCGTCTTATTTGTTTTTCTTGTAAAACGTTTAATAGCTTTACTTGCAGAGCATAAGGCATATCACCAATTTCATCAAGAAATATTGTCCCTTTATTAGCTAGTTCAAAAAGACCAATTTTTGAATTATTTGCCCCTGTAAAGGCCCCTTTTTCAAAACCGAATAGCTCAGATTCTAGTAAATCGTTAGGAATTGCACCGCAATTTACTCTAACGAATTCCCCAGTCCTACCACTGTTTTGGTGGATATATTGAGCTATTACATCTTTCCCAACACCAGACTCACCTAATAGTAGAATTGGTGAGTCGTTCTTAGCAAATTTTTTAGCCAAAGAAATTAAATTAAACATTTTTTTATCTCTGAAAACAATGTTTAGGCTCTTGAATAAACTCAATTTTAATAATAACTCTTCATATTCCATATTTTTACGATTGGATTTCTCTAGGTCATCTTGAAGATTTTTTAATTCAGTAATATCCCTAACATTTGATACGATACAGAATATTTCCTTTTTGTTATCAAAGACTGGTGTGGAGGTGAGTATTGCTTTATTTCCATTGTAATAATCAATAATCATATTATGTTTACTTTTGGTAAGAAGTGTTTGATAGGCACATGAATTGGGAAGGATTTTTTTTGCTACCAATTCAGGTAGGGTATAAGAGTAGAAAGTTTCTTCCGGAATTTTTGTAATTTCAATCAAAGCATCATTGATTACTAGAGTTTTTCCATCTTTATCACAAACGTAAATCCCGTCCTGTGACATACTTACAATTGATTTAAATAATTTAAGGATATGTAGATTATTATTTAATGTCTCGAGGACTGGAAACTGCATCACATTTACCACCTTCCTATTATTTCCTATTATACATTGAAGGTATAAAAAATTAAATATTCTGAGTTACCAAAAAGTATAGCTTATCTCATTTTTGAGATACTCAAAAATGAGACTTACAAGTTATTTTCCTTTATTTTAAAGGAAAATAACTTGGCATATTTTTTGCGTTACTATTATTTACAGTTTAACTCTAAATGGAAGGAGTGAAAAAGTGGATATAGGTTCTACAGCTTCTCAAGCGAATACACACAAGAGAGGATTGAATAGTCAAAATACTAGGAGGCTCTTTTATGAAAAAGTTTGTTAAACAATTATTTATTCTGTCACTTGTTCTTATATTAGGAGCATGCTCTAGTTCTACAAGTGGCGGAAACGATAGTAGTTCAGAAGACTCTGAGGATGCTATAAAAGTGGGGTTAATTACGGCTTTCAGTGGGGCTGCGGCAGTGTATGGGCCACCAGTAAAAAATTCAGCGCAGCTAGCAATCAATGAGATAAATGAAGCAGGAGGTCTTTTAGGAAAGGAATTAGTTTTATTTGAGGCGGATACTGCAACAGACCCAAAAACTGCAAGTGACCAAGCAAAAGCACTTTCTAATAATAAGAAAGTGGATGCCTTATTTGCAGAAGTAACAAGTGCTGAAAGGAATGCCGTCCTGCCTGTTATCGAGAAATCTGGACAACTTTTCTTCTATAACGCTATTTATGAAGGTGGAGAGTTTTCAGAAAGTATGTTTATAAATGGAGAAGTACCAAATCAACAAATTAGTCCAGTATATCCATATATCATGAAGGAATTCAAAGGAAGTAAATGGTTCATTATTGGTGAAGATTACGTATGGCCGAAAAAAACGAGTGAAGCTGTTCATAAAGCTGTGGAAGAAGCAGATGGGGAAGTAGTAGGTGAGGAATACGTTCCATTAGGCAATTCAGAGTACTCTTCTATTCTTACAAAAATCAAATCTGCAAAACCGGATTTTATTTCCTTACAAACGAATGGTCCAGCAGCTGTTGCATTTATGAAGCAATTTAAATCAATGGGGTTAGACAAGTCAACTAAGGTAGTAGCCCTGGCCGTTGATGAAAATTCCATTAGTGCAATGGGAGATGCAGCAGAGGGGTTATTATTATCTGCAGCTTACTTCACAGACATGGACACTCCTGAAAATAATAAGTTTAAAGAGAGCTATTTCAATGCTTTTGGTGAAGATGCACCTAAACCAAATTTTATAACAGTTCCAACTTATGATGCCATCCATCAATGGGCAAAAGCAGTCGAGGCAGCAAATAGTCTAGATCCGGATAAAGTAAAGGAGCAATTATCGAAAGTTACATTTACAGGCCCTCGTGGAGAAGTAGTTTACGATCAGAAATCACAACATGCAAAACTTCCAATTTATTTAGCTGAAGCACAGTCAGACGGTACAGTCAAGATTATCAATGAATTTGGAAGTGTTGAACCTTAAAAACTAAAAGAATAGCGGTATTGATTCTAATACCGCTATTTTTTGAACAGGGGTGAAGAAATGGATCTCTATATAACCATTGGACTTAATATGCTAAGTTCAATATCGATATTGTTTCTCTTAGCAATTGGATTATTTATCATCTTTGGATTGATGGGAATTGTAAACTTAGCACACGGGGAATTTGTCATGCTAGGGGCGTTTACTGCTGTTGTGGCTGGAAAGGCAGGCCTAAATCCTTGGCTTTCCCTAATATTAGCTCCAATCGTCTTGGGGATTTTTAGTATGATTGTTGAGAAATTTCTAATTCGGCATTTATACGGAAAGATTATGGAATCGATTTTAGCTACTGTGGGATTTTCGATTATTTTAATAAAAGTAACAGAATGGTTGTTTGGAAAAGGATATCAGCCCATTAATGCACCAGTAAATTCGACCATTTCACTAATGGGAGCCGATTATCCTCTGTATCGTATCCTAATCATTTTAATTTCCATTTTAATAGGTGTTCTTATTCTAATCATCGAAAGAAAAACAAACATAGGGTTTACCATTAGAGCGGTGATTGAAAACCCCTCACTAGCTTCTACTCTTGGAGTAAATGTAAATAAAGTTTACCAATTGACATTCATTTTTGGCGGAGCTATGGCAGGTTTTGCAGGAGCGCTAATTGCACCATTGGTAAGTGTATATCCTGCAATGGGATTTAATTATGTAATTGATGGTTTTTTGGCGGTACTTTTAGGAGGTGCCGGAATAGTAGGTCTAGTAGGAAGCACCGCATTATTAGGAGGAAGCAACAGTTTTATTTCCTATTTGCTAGATCCAATTTGGGGAAGTATTGCAGTGGTGGTCATTACAATCATCACAATGAGACTAAGACACGCTAATGAATAATTTATTGAAGAGGAGGGACATGAGTATGCTTGAGTCAATAAAGAAAAATACGACCGTGAAAGACTTAACGATAATTGTATCCTTGTTATTACTTGTTCCATTATTCACTTCGACTTATTACACCTTATTAATTGGAAGTGCAATAATCTTTGTAATCTTTGCCATTTCACTTGACTTAGCTTGGGGATACGCCGGAATCTTGTCATTAGGACATAGTGTATTTTTCGGACTTGGCGCATATGTTTATTCAATCATTGCGATTAACTCCGAATCTACTTTTGGAATTTTGTTAGGAGTTCTTTTGGGAGTTCTTCTTCCAGCAATATTGGCATTAGCTATTAGTTGGTTTATTTTTTACATTAAGTCTAGTCCTTTCTATATAGGTGTTGTCACCTTATCACTTGCACTTATATTTGAACAGCTTGCTTTAACATTAAGTGATTTTACAGGAGGTCAGAATGGGCTGACAGGTGTTCCTGGTTATCCATTCTCGGGTTCAACTTTATACTATTTCCTATTAGGCATGTTGGTTCTAATCCTCTTTCTTACGTACAAATTTACAACTAGTGATATGGGGAAGTTAATTATTGCGGTAAGAGATAATGAAGAACGTTTGCAATTTATGGGTTTTAATACTCCTTTTATAAGAACGATAATGCTAGTCTTTTCAGCGAGTATTGCTGGATTTGCGGGTGTTCTCTATGCACCTTTTGATGAATTTGCTTCAACTAGTTTAATATCTTTTGTTCTCGCCACAAATGTTGTCATATGGGTAGCTATTGGCGGAAGAGGGAAAATAGTTGGTGCAGTTATTGGTGCACTTACAATCAATATTTTAAGTCCAATATTTAACTCCATTTTCCCTGAGCTTTGGCAGATTTTATTAGGATTGATTTTCGTCATCGTAGTCGTGTTTATCCCAAACGGGCTTTATTCATTAATTAGGAAAAACCAAAAATCAAGCGAAAAAGAGCAACAACTTATTACAAAGGTTCAAAAAGGTCCATTGGTTGATGAAGGGAAAAGGGATATTTTGCGAATTGAAGATCTCCAAATGTCTTTTGGTGCTCTAAACATTTTAAAAGGAATTAATTTAACCCTTCGTACTTCTGAAATTCAATGTGTAATTGGACCGAATGGCGCAGGGAAGTCGACATTAATCAATTCAATTACTGGGCGTAATCGGATAACAGCTGGTGAAGTTTTATTACACAACAAAAGCATAAATAAGTGGCGGCCACAAAAGATTGTTTTATATAAACTAGCACGAACATTCCAATCAACCAATGTTATTAAGCAATTAACAGTTGCTGAAAATTTAAAGCTTGCCGCAGGAAAAGGCAAACTGCCATCTTTCTTTTTTAAAGTCGATAAAGTCTATTTATCTCCTATAACAATAGACTTAATAAAACAAACTGGTCTTCAGCAAAAGCTTTCTGAAAAGGCTGGGAATCTATCACACGGTGAACAACAATTACTAGAACTTTGTATGGTTCTTGCGCTTGAACCAGAGATTATGCTATTGGATGAACCTACCGCTGGCTTACCTGCAGTAGAGCGAAAGAAAATAGGTGAATTATTCAGAAGATTAAGTCATGAAAGGGGACTATCCTTATTAATTATTGAACATGATATCGAGTTTGTAAAGGAAATCGCAGATCGAGTTACAGTTTTACATGATGGGAAGATTGCTTCAGATGGTACAGTAGAAGAAGTAACAAACAGTACATTAGTAAAGGAAATATATTTGGGAGGTCACTAGTATGTCCTTACTAAGCATAAAAAAACTGTCATCCGGGTATGATCATTCTATTATCATTCGGGATATAAATCTCTCTGTAAATAAAGGAGAGATCCTTTCAATCTTAGGAAGAAATGGTGTAGGTAAATCTACATTATTAAAAACGATAATGGGGTTGAATCTGAAAAATTCCGGTGAAATCTATTTTGAAAATAAAGATATTACAAGGTTTAGTCCCTTTGAAATTGAGGGATTGGGAATATCGTACGCTTCACAGGAATCTGCACTTTTTCCTCAACTTACTGTTGAGCAAAATTTAAAAATAGGATTTAAAAAAACTAAAGCGGAGTTTTTAGCACTAGCTGATTTGTCTTACCGTTATTTTCCTGTACTAAAAAATAGATTGAAGCAAAAGGCCGGCACATTAAGTGGCGGTGAGAAAAAAATGTTATTAATGGCGAGAGTCATGATCCGTCAACCAAAATTAATTGTTTTAGATGAAATAACGGAAGGGGTTCAACCTTCTGTTATCGAAAAGATCTGTGAAGCTTTAGATACGATGAGAAGTAAGTATAATGCTACTGTTTTACTAGTAGAGCAAAATATTAATTTTGCCGGTAAAATAGGAGATCGCTATGTGGTTATGGATCAAGGTGAGATAAAAGATTTTGGGGAAATTGATAGTAACCTGCAGCATAAAGTTGAGAGATTTATTATAATTTAAGTTGTAACAGGTATTTATTTCCTTTTTATAAAAAACAAGAATCTTTTAGGAGGGGTTTTATGGGAATTAACATTTCAAGAGAGGAACTCAGATTTTTGTCAAGATTAGCTAATTTGCCAATCGATCAAAGCAGATATGAGTTAATTACACCAACGTTAAATGAATGGATTCAAGCAGCGAATGAATTAAATGAAAAAATGAGTGATTCAAAATATTTATCAATCATGCCAGTTACCGTTTTTACTCATCCAGAAGCAAATAAACAACAGGGTGAGTAACCAACGGGTTCGTTAATAATTTTGGAGTACTTTCCGGTACGATAATGGGACATTTTTAAGGGAAAAGTATCTACGAAACTAGGAGGTTTCTAAATGATTAAAAATAAAAATGATTTGCTAGATTTATCGTTAGCTCAGGTTTCCAAAATGATAGAAACGAAAGAAGTTTCCCCTGTTGAATTAATTGATGCAAGTTTAGAAAGAATCGAGGAGATAAACCCGAAATTGTCTGCTTATATTTCCGTATATGAAAGGGAAGCACGCGAAGTTGCAAAAGCTGCAGAAATTTTGATTCAGGCAGGTCATAGACTTGGGCCGCTTCACGGAATTCCTATTTCATTAAAAGACAATATAGGGATGAAGGGGCTTACGTCTACCGCTGGCAGTAAAGTTCTAGAAAACTGGATTCCGAAAGAAGATGCGACAGTTGTTAGCAAACTAAAAGGTGCAGGTGCAAATATTATTGGAAAAACCAATATGCACGAATTTGCATGGGGTGGTACATCAGATAACCCTCATTATGGGACAGTAAGGAATGCATGGGATACATCCAGGTTTCCCGCAGGGTCAAGTGGCGGCTCAGGTGCAGCTGTAGCATCACGTACCTGTTTTGGTGCACTTGGTACAGATACTGGAGGTTCCATAAGGCTGCCATCAGCAGTGAATGGAATTGTTGGTATAAGACCGACAATTGGACGTGTTAGTAACTATGGAGTTATCCCTCTTGCCTGGAGTATGGATACGGTTGGTCCAATGACTAGAACTGTAGAGGATTGTGCAATCATGTTTAATACTCTTGCAGGTCATGATTACCGCGATGGAGGAAGTGCACAAGTTCCAGTTTCAGATTATACAAATGATCTTAATAAAGGGGTAAAAGGATTAAGAATTGGTGTTGTACCGGGTTACTTCTTTAACAATGTCCAAGAACCTGTACTAAAGGCTTATAAATCTGCACTAGCCAAATTTGAAGAATTAGGTGCAATTATTGAGGAGGTAGATATTAAGAATATTGAAGGGAATATTACAGCTCAGTTAGTCGTAGAATCATGTGAACCGAGTACGTATCATCAGAGATATCTAAGGGAACAACCTGAGAACTATGGTGATGATGTAAGGCTTCTATTAGAGTTGGGTGAAATGCACCTTGCCACACATTATATTCAAGCACAGAGATATCGCACTTTATTAAAGGGTGAGTTTATGGAAGCATTTAAATCAGTTGATGTGTTTATTTGCCCAACATTACCTTTTACTGCAACTAAAGTAGGGGAAACAGTAGTAAATATTAATGGCAAAGAGGAAGATATGCTTTCAGCTATTATGCAATTTACAGGTGTTCCTAGTTTAGCTGGTCTTCCTTCATTAAATGTTCCTTGTGGCTTTGATCACAATGGATTGCCAATCGGAATGCAAATCATTGGTAAGCCATTCGATGAGCAAATGTTATTTAGAATGGGACATACCTATCAAGAGAATACAGACTTTCATAAGAAATCACCGATTATTTAATGATATTTGATAGAATTAAAGGCCTCCAATAATCTAGCTTTTCCCGAACCATAATGGTTCGGGATATTTTTTTTGGAATTTCTCTTCTACTTGTCATCTCTTTGCTACCTTTTTTAGACAGAGAGTAATAGACCAAAGTTGGAGAGGAGGGAGGAAGTGGATGAATGCTGAATTGGAAACGAAGGAGGGTAAAAAGTTTAATAATACGATAGATTCTATAAAAAACTTCAACCTCCGACCTTAAGCTTGTGAAATAAGATTCCTTGGGGTATGACAGGCAAAGAAAGATCTTCCTCCACAAAATTCTTGCGGTGCGAATCAAAAACAATGCGGAAGAGGCTCATAAAAACAGCGGTTTTTATGAAGTCGCTCCTCCTTATAATGATAGCATCTGATAGATGGCAGGAAGGGGTATTACAATGAGTGAATTTAAGTCGTTTTTACCGTATGTTCGAAAAGAAAGTAGATTCTATTTGATTGGGTTTCTTGGAAGTTTGTTTCGGTTTCTCATCCCGCTTTTTGTTCCATTGATTCTAAAATATATTTTTGATCAGCTGCTCCAAAATGAGGGACTGTCGCAAAGTGATAAGCTTGAACAATTATTGTACATTTCTATAGGCATGCTTATCGTTTTTCTATTCATTCGCACACCGATGGAATACGTAAGGCAATATTGTATTCATCAAGGCAATAATAATATTATTAAACGACTGCGAAAAGAGGCTTTTAAGAAAGTACATTCCCTTGATGCGAAATATTTTGTAGAAAACAAAAGTGGAGAGATTGGCACAAGGTTTTTTGATGATATTGAAAAGATAAGAGGCCTTCTCACGGCCGTCCTCGGCAATATCTGGATTGAGATGATTGTGCTGCTGTTTGTTATAGGCGCCATGCTAACGATGGACATGAAATTAACAATCATTGCAATAGCTTTAGTCAGTTTTCAATTTATTCTCGCCCACTTACTATCGAAAAAATTTAAGAAAACAGTGCGCAGTATGATGAATTTTCGTTCGGTAATGAGTGGATTTATCTTTGAAAAAATTCAAGGAGCC
>Ga0182745_1005361_pt1 | contig 10495 bp, 9 predicted proteins | sample eDN3rd30CKraftBY_FD_128523 | JGI IMG/M metagenome (GOLD analysis project Ga0182745, IMG submission 128523) | Enriched backyard soil microbial communities from Emeryville, California, USA - eDNA 3rd pass 30_C Kraft BY (version 2) (version 2) | ecosystem: Environmental > Terrestrial > Soil >... | reverse complement strand
GACCACCACGCCTCCGCCTTCCAGCAGCCGGGAGACGAGGCGCACTTCCGCGCGGACACCAGCGGGCGCAAGTTCCACGACGCCCACCGCAAGAGCTGCACGAAGTACCTGGCGGACGTGGCGCGCGAGCGCTTCGGCTGGGACGCCGCGCCCCTGGAGGACCTCATCCACTGGGCGGAAATCATCGACGGAGCCCAGTTCCCCTCGCCGCAGATGGCGGTGGCGCTGGAGGAGCCCGCGCTGCGCATCATGACGGTGCTGGAGGCGAACAAGGACCCGGCGCTCATCCCCGAGGTCATCCGCCGCATGCAGTCCGAGTCGCTGGCGGACATCGCCGCCTCGCCGCTCATCGCCACGCCGCTGGCGCCGCTGCTGGCGCGCCACCAGTCGAACATCGAGCTGGTGCGGGCCCGGGCGCGCTACGAGCGCGGCGTCGTCTTCTTCGACCTCGTGGACGAGGGCGTGGACAGCCTCAACAAGTTCATCGCCTACGCGCTCTACCCGGACGCGCGCTACACGCTGTGGGTGGGGAGGGGCGCCTCGCGGGCCAAGGTGTCCATTGGCTCCAACCCCTGGAAGCCGGAGCTGCGGCGGCACGACCTGTCCGCCATCGCCGGGCGCTACGGCGGCGGCGGGCACCCGGTGGTGGCCGCGGTGAGCTTCAAGGCGGACCAGGCGGACAAGGCCCGCGCGGCCTACGCGGAGATTCTCGCGGAGCTGTCCTCGGACGCGTGAGCCGGCCGTCAGCGGCGCTCGAAGAAGCGGAAGCCCGCGCGCCGCAGCAGCCGCACCACCGTCACCATGGGCAGGCCCTGCACGTTGGCGCGGTCGCCGTCGAGCCGCTCCAGCAGGGCCTGTCCGGCGCCCTCCACGCGGTAGCTGCCGCAGCAGCCCACCCACTCCTCCAGGTCCAGGTACCGCTCCAGCTCGTCGGCCGCCAACGCGTGGAAGGTGAGCCGGGCCGTCTCCGCAGCCTCGCTCACGTGGCCGCCGGGGCCCACCAGGCACACGCCGGTGTGGATGGCGTGGGTGCGCCCCAGCAGCTTGCCGAGCTGCGCGCGCGCCGCGCCCCGGTCCTCTGGCTTGGAGAGGATTTCACCCCCCACCTCGACGAGCTGGTCCGCGCCCAGCACCCACGCCTCCGGGTGCCGCCGCTGCACCGCGTGGGCCTTGCGTGAGGCCAGCTCGCGCACGGCCTCCTCCGCCGACAGGTGCGGGGACACGGCCTCGTCCACGCCGGGGGCCTCGGCGCGGTAGGGCAGGCCCAGTCCATCCATCAGGGCCCGCCGGGCGCTCGACGTGGACGCCAGGATGAGTTCGCTCATGGGGGGCAACCTAATGCAGTGCGGGGAGGGCGTGTCGTGTGAGCAGGCGGGCACGCACGTCCCTGCTTCCCGCCCACGGGGGGATGCCGTACCCTGGCGGCCCATGTCGCGGCGCGGTCTGCTCGCCTTCTGCCTCCTCTTCGTTGCGTGCAAGCGCGGCGCTCCGGCCCCTGAAGCGCAGGCCGCGGAGTGCCCGGCCACGCCCGCCGTCAGCGCGTCGGCCGGTGGGGCGCCAGGCGCCGGCGCGCGCCCCGCGCCGCTGCCCATGGACGCCACCCACCGCGTGCAGCCGCTGGCCGTCTGCCGCTCGGACGGAGCGGCCCCGCTGGACGCGTCGCGCCGCTACTTCGAGGCGGGGCGCTACGAAGAGGCGCTGTCCTGCGCCGCCCAGGCCGCCGCGCTGGAGCCGGACCTGGCCGCGGCGCATGCCGAGCGCGGCGTGGCGCTGGCGGCGCTCGGCCGCGAGGCGGAGGCGCAGCTGGCCTACGCGCGGGCGCTGGCCATCGACCCGGGGGACCCGTCCGCGCTGCTGGGCTCCGCGCACCTGTACGCCGTGCAGCTGCCCTCCACGCGGGAGCGGGATGAGCTGGGCGCGCTCTATGCCGAGCGCGGCCTGTCCCAGCCCAACACGCCGCCGGAGCTGATCCCCCACCTCGCGCTGGTGGCCGCCATGGCCTTCAACGACCTGGGGCAGGCGGAGTCGTCGCTGGCGCACTCGGCCATCGTCCTCGCGCGCAACCCCGGCAGCCGCGAGGCCCTCTACGAGCGCGCCCTGGCCCTCTTCGAGCTGTGCCGCTTCGGTGAGGCCCGCTCCGCCTTCGCCCGCCTCGTGGACGACCCGGAGCGCGCCGCGCACGCCCACCAGCACCTGGGCCTGCTGCTGGAGCGGGAGGGCCGGTGGAAGCAGGCGCAGACGCACTTCGACAAGGCGCGCGGGCTGGCCCCGGAGGACTTCCCGGAGCCGCCGCTGCCCGCCATGGAGGACTTCCGCGCCGAGGTGCTCAAGGCCGTCGCCGAGCTGCCCGACGACATGCGCGGGGACCTGGACGGCGTGCCCGTCACCACGGAGGAGCTGCCCGCGGACGCGGACCTGCTGGCCAACCAGCCCCCGCTGTCGCCCACCATCCTCGGCCTCTTCCGGGGGCCGCCGCTGGGCGAGCCCTGTGACGGCTCCGAGGTGCCGTGCCGCTCCATGGTGCTCTACCGCCGCAACCTGGCGCGCGCCGTCCGCACCCCCGAGGAGCTTCGCGAGCAGATCCGCGTGACGTTGCTGCATGAAATCGGGCACCTTCGCGGCGAAGACGATGAAGAGCTGGCCGCGCGCGGCCTGGAGTGAGCCTGATGCCCCCCCATGCAGCCCTGCCCGTCGCGCGTGTCACCCCCAAGGGGGCCCGCTCGCTGCGGCACTTCAACCCCTGGGTGTACCGCACCGAAATCGCCGCCCCGCCCGACGTGAAGGGCCCCGGCGCGGTGGTGCTGGTGGTGGACGCCCAGGGCAACCCCATTGGCCAGGCCCTCTACGCCCGCCGCTCGCCGCTGGCCCTGCGTCTGCTGACGCGCAAGGGGCCCGCCGAGGAGGTCGTGGACGACGCCTTCTTCCGCCGCCGCCTGGAGGCCGCGCTCGCGCGCCGGGCCCCGCTCTCCGGCCGGGATGGGCTGCGGCTGGTGCACGGCGAGGCGGACCTGCTGCCGGGCCTCTTCGTGGACCGCTACGGCCAGGGACTCACGCTCCAGACGCTCTCCGAGGGCATGGACGCGCGCAAGGAGGCGCTGGCGAAGATGCTGGTGGAGCTCACCGGCGCCACCCACGTCATGTGCCGGGACGACGCCTCCGGCCGTGACTTCGAGGGCCTGCCGCGCGAGGCGCGCCTGCTGCACGGCGAGGGGCCCGCGCGCTTCACCTACCACGAGGGGGAGAACCGCTTCGAGGTGGACCTCCAGGGCGACATGAAGACGGGCGCCTTCCTGGACCAGGTGGACAACCACCTTCGCGCCGGCGAGCTGGCCCGCGGCGACGCGCTGGACCTCTTCAGCTACCACGGCGGCTTCGCGCTCTCGCTGGCGCGCACCTGCGCGTCCGTGCTCGCGGTGGAGCAGGACGAGAAGGCCGCCGCGCGCGCGAAGGCCAACGCCGAGGCCAACGGTCGCGCCAACGTCACCGTGGAGAACGCCAACGCCTTCGACGTGCTGCGCCGCTTCGACACCAGCGGGCGCCGCTTCGACACCGTGGTGCTGGACCCGCCCGGGCTGGCCAAGCGCCGCGAGGGCCTGGCCACCGCGCTGCGCGCCTACCACGAGCTGAACCTGCGCGCCTTCCGCTGCCTCAAGCCGGACGGGCTGCTCGTCACCTGCTCCTGCTCCGGCAAGCTGGACCGGGCCGCCTTCGAGCAGATGGTGCTCGCGGCGGCCGCGGATGCGAAGCGGCCGGTGCAGATCCTGGAGCGGCGGGGCGCGGGGCTGGACCACCCGGTGCTCGCGGGGCTGCCGGAGACGGAGTACCTGAAGGCCCTCTACGTGCGCGCCCTGTAGCCTAGGGAATCCCCAGCTCCTTGCGCAGCCGGCCCACGATCTTGAAGTACTCCGTTCGTGGGAACGGCACGTTGAGGATGTGGAAGTCCTTCTTGGACAGGCCCACGCAGCCGAAGCAGTAGTTGCAGTCTTGCAGGTTCCGGCACAGCACCAGGTACGCGCTGTTGGAGCAGTGCTCGCTCTGGACGCAGTAGGCGCAGGCGTTGCAACTCTTGCAGTCCACGCAGTGCGAGCAGTTGTTGCATAGCTCGCAGCGGATGCAGTGGGTGCAGGTGAAGCAGCTGTCGCAGTCCTTGCAGAACATGCAGTTGGCGCAGCGCTGGCAGCCCTCGCACGCATAAGAGCCGGGGTTGCCCGGGTCGGACGCGTAGCTCTTGGCCAGCTTCTGGAACTGCTCCAGGAACTCCCGCTTGCCCAGGGTGGCCACCACCTCGCGCGCCGCCTTCTCCTGCGCCACCGGGTCCGGCCGCTCCGGTTGCGTTCCTTTGTCCTTCACCACCAGGGACACTCCTTCATCAGTTCGGGGCGGGCGTCAGGCGAGCCAGCCCCGCGAGGTCGATGCCGCGCGCCACGCGGCGCACCTCCACCGTACCCGGAAATCCCCGGCTGGTAACGGCAACCACGTAGCGCCCCCCTACCAGGAGGTTCGCTTCGGCCACGGACTCCTCGGCGTCGTACCGCACGAAGCCCACGGCATCGTCCAGGAGGATGGGGGCGGAGGGGTCGCTGGGGGACTTGCCCCGGGCCCGGTCGGCGGCCTCGCGGATGGCGTGGCCGATGCGCTCCCCCATGGTGGTGTCTACAATGCGCACCTTCACCTCGCGGTCCTCACCTCGGGTGTAGAGCCGCTCGGCCTCGGACACGGACACCTCGCCGTACTTCCCGGTGGAGCCCTGGGTGTGCGCCACCGCGAAGCCGTCCAGCCGCTCTGGAAGGAAGGGCGCCAGCTGCTTGAAGTACACGCAGGGCGCGCTCGCCGGCGACACCACGGGTGTCACCTCCGGGGGCGCGCCGGACTCGCCGAGGCAGCCCGCGCCCAGGGCGAGTGCGAGAAAAGCGCCGGAACGCTTGAGGAAAGTGTCGCGCACGAGCGAATCAAAGGGTATCCCCGGCCCGCGCGCAATGGACCTCTCGAAGCTCAATCCTCCGCAGCGCGAGGCCGTGGTCACCACCGAGGGGCCGCTCCTCGTGCTGGCAGGCGCTGGCAGCGGCAAGACTCGCGTCATCACCCACCGCATCGTCCACCTGCTCAACGAGCGGCCGGGCTTCATCACGGCCCGCAACATCCTCGCGGTGACCTTCACGAACAAGGCCGCCACGGAGATGAAGGAGCGCCTGGTCCACATGGCGGGGCCGCGGGCGCAGGGCGTGCTGGTGTGTACCTTCCATGCCTTCGGCGCGGAGATGCTCCGCGAGGACATCCACCGCCTGGGCTGGCCCAAGAAGTTCGCCATCGCGGACATGGGAGATCAGCTCGCCAACATCCGGCGCGCGATGCGGGAGCACAAGATCGACGACCGCGCCTTCGACGCGCGCAAGGTGCTCACGCTCATCTCCAAGGCCAAGAGCACCGGTCAGGTGCCGGAGCCCAAGCCGGAGGGGATGGGGGATGACTACGACCTCATCACCCACATGGTGTACCCGGACTACCAGCTGGCGCTGAAGGCGCAGGGCTCGGTGGACTTCGACGACCTGCTGCTGCTCCCCACGCGCCTCCTGCGCGAGCATCCGGACCTCTACGAGAAGTACACCCGGCGCTTCCGCTACCTGCTGGTGGACGAGTTCCAGGACACGAACACCGCCCAGCTGGAGCTGCTGAAGCTGCTGGCCGGACGCTCCCGCAACGTGTGCGCGGTGGGCGACGACGACCAGTGCATCTACTCCTGGCGCGGCGCGGAGGTGCGCAACATCCTGGACTTCGACCGCTTCTTCCCGGGCGGGAAGGAGGTCCGGCTGGAGCAGAACTACCGCTCCGTCCAGATGGTGCTGGACGCGGCCAACGCCGTCATCGCCAAGAACCCCGAGCGCAAGGCCAAGCAGATGTGGACCGACCGCAAGGGCGGCGCGAAGGTGAAGGTGGTGACGTGCCCCAACGACGAGGAGGAGGCCCGCTTCGTCGCGCACGAAATCCAGAAGCACATGGCCCTGGGCATCTCCGCGGATGACATCGCGGTGCTCTACCGGACCAACGGCCAGTCCCGTCCGGTGGAGGAGATGCTGCGCGAGAAGAACATCGGCTACGAGGTCGTCGGTGGCAGCGAGTTCTTCGACCGGCGCGAGGTGAAGGACGTCATCGCGTACTTCAAGGTCATCGTGAACAAGCTCGACGAAATCTCCCTCATGCGCATCGTCAACGTGCCCTCGCGGGGCATTGGCGACGTGACGATGGAGCGCCTCCAGGTGCACGCGCGGGGCGAGGGCGTCACGCTGTGGACGGCGATGAAGAAGGCCACCGAGTACGAGGACCTGCCGCCCGGCGCCGGAGGCCGGGTGGCGGAGTTCGTGGACATGGTGGAGCGCTACCGCGCCGCCTACGAGCACGGCCAGCTGGCCAACGTCACCCGCAAGCTGCTGGAGGAGATTGGCTTCCGCGAGGCCACCCGCGCCCACGCCACCAGCGCCACCGCCGCGGACAAGAAGCTCAAGGGCGTGGATGGCGTGCTCAACTCGCTGGAGAACTTCGAGAAGCGCGAGGGCCCCAAGGCCAGCCTGCTGACCTACCTCAACCGCCTGAGCCTGGACACCCGGCAGGAGGAAGAGGAGGTGCCGGGCGCCAACCGCCGCGTCACCCTGATGACGGTGCACGCGTCCAAGGGGCTGGAGTACCGGCTCGTCTTCTTCATCGGCATGGAGGAGGACCTGATGCCCCACGGGGGCATGCAGGGCGAGGCGCAGAACCTCGAGGAGGAGCGGCGCCTCTGCTACGTGGGCATCACCCGCGCCAAGGAGCTGCTCTACCTCACCCGCGCGGCCACCCGCGTGAAGCGCGGCAAGGAGGTGCCCCGGACGCCCTCGCGCTTTCTGGAGGACCTGCCTCCGGAGGTCATGGAGGCGCAGGTCCTGGATGCGCCGCGTCAGGGCCCGCCCTCGGCGGAGGAGAAGAACTTCTTCGCCAACCTGAAGGAGCGCTTCAAGAAGCCCGGGGCGCCGGGCGCGTCGCCGGGCGGCACCGGATCGGGCGGGGGAGCGGCCGGGTAGGCGGGAGGGCGGGGAATCCAGACGTCCGGTGCGGTGTGACCTTGACTTGATCCGCCACACCCACTAGGACGGTCGGCCTTTCCGGGCCTCCGTGAAGTTTTCACGGTCGACCCGCGGTTGGTTAGCACGAGCAGCGGCCCCTGGAATGCACACGGCGGCCGCGAGAAGTCTGGAGTGCACGAAATGTCGCAGAAGACCTACAGCGCGAAGGCTGGGGACATCAAGCGCCAGTGGCACGTCATCGACGTGTCCGACAAGGTGCTGGGCCGCGCGGCGAGCCAGATTGCCACCCTGCTGAAGGGCAAGCACAAGGCCATCTACACGCCGTCCATCGACACGGGCGACCACGTGGTCGTCATCAACGCCGAGAAGGTGAAGGTGACGGGCACGAAGGAGGAGAACAAGCTGTACTACCGGCACCCGTTCGCGGGTTTCCCGGGCGCCCTGAAGGTCACCAACCTGGCGAAGCTCCGTCAGCGTCACCCCGAGGACATCATCATCAACGCCGTGCGTCGCATGCTTCCGCGCAACGCGCTGGGCCGCCAGATGATGACGAAGCTGAAGGTGTACGCAGGTGACACGCACCCGCACGCGGCCCAGAAGCCCGCCGCGTTCGAGATTGAGGCGTAAGGGAGACAACGTCCATGCCCATCAACCAAGAGCTCGGTTTCTACGCCACCGGCCGCCGCAAGGAGGCCACCGCCCGCGTCTGGATCCGTCCCGGCACGGGTCTTGTCACCGTCAACGGCCGCGAGCTGAATGAGTACTTCGGCCGCGAGACGTCCAAGATGATCCTCAACCAGCCCCTCGAGATCCTCGAGCAGAAGGGCAAGGTTGACGTCACGGTGAACGTCAAGGGTGGCGGTCTCTCCGGCCAGGCCGGCGCCATCCGTCACGGCATCGCCCGGGCGCTGTGCTCCTTCAACCCGGAGTTCCGTCCGGCGCTGAAGAAGGCCGGCTTCCTGACCCGCGATGCCCGCGCGGTCGAGCGCAAGAAGTACGGTCAGCCGGGCGCGCGTCGCCGGTTCCAGTTCTCCAAGCGCTAAGCGACTCGCTCGGCAGCTGGGTTGTCCTCACACGGCGGGGGTCCTCATTCGAGGGCCTCCGCCGCTGTGTTTTTGGGGTCCTTCACGCCCCATCCCCTGCTTCGGCAAGCGTCTGGTAGCATCCCCATTGCTCATGGAACTCAACGAGATCCTTCAAATCGCCCTGCGCGGCGGTGCCTCCGACATTCATCTCAAGGCAGGCCTGCCGCCCATGTTCCGCGTGGACGGCTCGCTGGTTCCGCTGAAGGACGGCCGCCGCCTCCCTCCCGAGGAGGTGGCGCGCATGGCCTTCGGCATCATGAACGAGTTCCAGAAGGAGAAGTTCAAGGCGAGCAACGAGGTGGACCTGGCCTACGGCGTGCCGGGCCTCGGCCGCTTCCGCGTGAACGTCTTCCAGCAGCGCGGCACCGTGGGCGCCGTGCTGCGTGTCATCCCCTTCAAGGTGATGACCATCCAGGACCTGCTGCTGCCGCAGATCCTCGCCAAGATCTGCGGCGAGGAGCGCGGCCTGGTGCTGGTGACGGGCACCACGGGCTCCGGAAAGTCCACCACGCTGGCGGCGATGATCGACCACATCAACGCCAACGAGACCAGCCACATCATGACGATTGAGGACCCCATCGAGTTCCTCATCCGCGACAAGCGCTCCATCGTGAACCAGCGCGAGGTGGGCGTGGACACGATGAGCTTCGCGCAGGCCCTCAAGAGCGCGCTGCGCCAGGACCCGGACGTCATCCTCGTGGGCGAGATGCGTGACCACGAGACCATCGAGACGGCGCTCCACGCGGCGGAGACGGGCCACCTCGTGATGTCCACGCTGCACACCCTGGACGCCACGGAGACCATCAACCGCATCGTCTCCGCCTTCCCGCCGCACCAGCAGACGCAGGTGCGCCTGCAGCTCGCGAGCGTGCTCAAGGCCGTGGTGTCCCAGCGCCTGGTGCCGCGCGCGGACGGCAAGGGCCGCGTGGCGGCGGTGGAGGTGCTGCGCGTGACGGCGCGTGTGCGCGAGCTCATCGAGGACAAGGACCGCACGAAGGAGATCCACGACGCCATCGCCCAGGGCACGGACTCGTACGGGATGCAGACCTTCGACCAGTCCCTGATGAGCCTGGTGCGGCAGGGGCTCGTCACCTACGAGGAGGCCCACCGGCAGGCCACCAACCCGGACGACTTCGCGCTGCGCTTCTCCGGCATCAGCGGCACGTCGGACTCCAAGTGGGACAACTTCGACGCCCGGCCCGGCGAGTCGCGGCCCATCCCTGGGTCGTCCGCCTTCGCGCAGAAAGGAGCGCCCACGGCGGCTCCGCAGGCCGCGCCCATGGGACAGCCCATGCGTCCGGCGGCCCCGGCTCCGCAGGCCATGCGCCCAGGGGCTCCGGCCCCGCAGGCCATGCGTCCGGGAGCCCCGGCGGCAGGCGCCCCGGTGGGGCGTCCCGTGGCGGCAGCGCGCCCGCCTGCTCCCGCTCCCGCGCCCGCCGCGGGAGGGGACGACGACTTCCAGATCGAACGCTTCTAGCGGAGGGGGAGGGCGTCAGCCCGCGCTCGCGCCGTGTCGCGCGGGCCCCTCGTTGGGGCAGCGCGCTGTTCACGCTCGCTGCATTGCATGAGGAGGCGCCCGCTCCGACGGCCCCGTGGGCTGCCGGTTCGCCTCTGCTGGGCTGCGCGGGCCCCTCAAACCGGGCCGAGCGCCCGGTCGGCTCCGCTACGCGTCGTCCTCACCCAGCATCGCGCGCAGCCGGGACAGGCGGATGGGGCCGATGAGGCCCTCCTTGGCCAGGGCCTGGAGAAGCTGCGCGGTGGCTTGCACCTTGGCCTCCTGCTCCTCCTCGGGCCGGTCCACCACCTCCGCGTCGAGCACGGCCTCCATGTGCTCGGGGTTGATGGGCGCGGGCCCTTCCGACCAGGCGATGTCGAAGAGCGCGCGGGCCATGCCCTCACGCACCTTGCGCTCGGCGTCGTTGGCGGCGCCCTTCACGAAGGCGAGGAAGAGGGCGTCCACGGCCTCCTTGGTGAGCCCGGCCAGGGCGGGCACCTCGCCCAGCGCCTCCTTCACGTATTCGCTGTCGAAGGCGTCCACGTCCTGCTCGTAGCCGAAGGCCTCCTCCAGGAGGATGGACGCCAGGAAGGCATCCGTCTCCTCCGGGCTGGCGCCTTCCTCGGTCAGCGCCTCGCGGGCCTTCTGGGTGGGCCCGGCGAGCGTGGCGTCGTTGGCCAGCGCGCGGACCGCCGCGTGCGCCGCCAGCAGGACCAGCGACGCCTGCGCATCGGTGGAGAGGGCGCGGCCCCCCACGCCCATCAGCACGGCCTGGTGCTTGGGGTTCGCGGCGGCGGCGTCGGTGAAGGCCTTTTCTTCGGGGGAGAGCTCTCCGCCCGACTGCTGCTTGTGAAGCGTCT
>Ga0182745_1005358_pt1 | contig 10496 bp, 10 predicted proteins | sample eDN3rd30CKraftBY_FD_128523 | JGI IMG/M metagenome (GOLD analysis project Ga0182745, IMG submission 128523) | Enriched backyard soil microbial communities from Emeryville, California, USA - eDNA 3rd pass 30_C Kraft BY (version 2) (version 2) | ecosystem: Environmental > Terrestrial > Soil >... | reverse complement strand
GCCGGCGCTTTCCCGGTTCCGGATTTCTGTCTCATCTTCGCTCCTTTGAAAGGCTACGATGAACCAAAAATCCTCCGTTCTCAGTTAAGCCGATTTGGTCCCATCAGTGCTGACGCCGGACACGCATCGACGGTGAAGCGGAAATCCTTTGGCAGCCGGACGGCCTGGAAGTTACCAGACTGGAAGACCTTGGTAATATGGAGCATGGCGACCACCCCGCGGATAGGACTTTTCACGCCGCCCTTAACGAAATGGGTTGATAAACTCAACGCCAGCGAGGTCCTTCCCGTTACCCGTGACGACAACGCAGTTATTAGCTTCGGCCACTGCGGGAATGATCGTGTCGAGCGCGCTTCTAGGCCGGCCAGCGGCCTTCCCGTCTGCCATAAAGCGCGCCCAGATCAGTGCCGCAGCTTCATCGAAGGCAAGGACCCGCCCGGCGAAGAGGGCCAGCGGCCCTTCAGGTCCGACAAACCAGTCTTCAAGCTCGTCGCGACGTTTGCCCGCAGGCTTTTCGAGGATGACGCGACGAATCTCGGCTACCGTGAGGGAAGCGATGAAGAGATCGTCATCATCCTGCTCGGCCATCCATGTGAGAAGCGTCGGCGATGGCGAAGGCTTCGTAACATTACTGATGATGTCCGTGTCGAGCAGATAGCGCATTAGATGTCGATCTCGCGACCCTCTTCGTAAGGGTGCTTGAGATCGAGGTCGGCGCCGACCAGCGGGGAGCGCCGCAGCGCGGCGAGGATGCCACCCTTCTTCGAGCCGTCGACGGCCATGCTCTTGCTGACGGCAGAACGGAGCCGCGAGGCTTCGGGCGTGTCCTCAGTAAGACGTTTGGCGAGCGACCGGATAAGGTCGCGATCGGTGTCGCGGCCGAGCACCTCGAAACGCACAAGGCCCTTCTCGCTGAGGCGGGAGCGATAGTTTTGAATTGCGCGGCGCTGCGAGCTTCCCAAGGTTGATCTCCAGAAATGTTTCCAGTAATATAACCAGAGCAATCGAAGCGCGCAAGGTCGCGCTGCCGCGCGAAGGCGGCGGAAAGCAAGGAGTCGAATCGGTGGTCGATTGGCGGAAGAGAGCGGAACGGCGGGGTCTTCGCGAGTCGCCGATTGTGCGCTGCGGCACGCTGGAATTTGCTTCCTCGTGCTTCCCCCCTGCTTCCCCGCTTTGCAAGGAGGGGCTGGGGAAGCAACAAGCGCCCCGTAGGGCGCTTGTTAGATGCTTGAAATCATTGCTGATTTTTGGAGCGGGCGAAGGGATTCGAACCCTCGACCCCAACCTTGGCAAGGTTGTGCTCTACCCCTGAGCTACACCCGCTCGTGCGGCCACGGCCGCAAGCCGCGCCTATATGGCCGAACTCCCCTGCGATTGCAACAAGGAAATGACGTTCCGTCAATCGGCGTGCCGCGCTTCATTCATTGCGTGAAACACGGTATGAGAACGCAGCTTCGACGAGCCGGAACACCAGGATGCCAGCCACCCGCCAAGAGCTCTTTGACTTTCTCGACCGGCTGGGCATCCATACGACCACCGTCGACCATGCGCCGCTCCATACGGTGGCGGATTCGCAGGCGCTGCGTGGCGAGATTTCCGGCGGCCACACCAGGAACCTCTTCCTGCGCGACCGCAAGGACAGGCATTTCCTGCTCACCGTGGAGGAAGACGCCACCGTCGATCTCAAGCAGATTCATCATGTCATCGGCGCATCCGGCCGCGTTTCCTTCGGCAAGCCAGAAGTCCTGTATGAACTGCTGGGCGTCCTGCCCGGTTCGGTGACCGTCTTCGGCCTGATCAACGACACGGCCGGCAAGGTCACGGCCTTCCTCGATGCCGGCTTGATGGAAAGCCATGCGATCAATACGCATCCTCTGGTCAATACGGCGACGACCACCATTGCGCGCGACGATCTTCTGCGCTTCATCGCAGCGGCCGGCCATGAGGCGAAAATCTTGAAACTGACGGCGTGATCGCCACATTTACGGGTAATTCTGCGGGCTGCGACCGCGCGGAAAAACAAAAAGGCAGCGGAATGGATAACAATACGATTGTCGGAAACGGGACCCTGGCGGAGGGCGCGGCAGGCGCCCTGATCAAGGACACCACGACGGCAAACTTCACCACCGACGTCATCAAGGAATCGCGCCAGCAGCCCGTTCTGGTCGATTTCTGGGCGCCATGGTGTGGCCCCTGCAAGCAGCTCACCCCGGTGCTGGAAAAGGCCGTCAATGCCGCCGGCGGGCGCGTGAAGCTGGTCAAAATGAACATTGACGAGCATCCGTCCATTGCCGGCCAACTCGGCATCCAGTCGATTCCAGCCGTCATCGCCTTCAAGGACGGCCAGCCCGTCGACGGCTTCATGGGTGCTGTGCCCGAGACCCAGATCAACGACTTCATCGACAAGCTCGCTGGACCGGACGATGGCGCCGCCGCTCTCGACGAGGCCATGGCCGCCGCCGCCCAGGCGCGCGAGATGGGCGACCTGAACAGCGCGATCCAGCTCTATTCCACCGTGCTGGAGCATGACCCGGCTCATGCGGAGGCCGCAGCCGCCCTGGCGGATATCCTTTTCGACGCCGGCAATGTCCCGGCGGCACAGAGCGTGCTCGACGGTATCCCGGCCGACAAAAGCGATGCGCCCGCCGTGGCCGCCATCCGCACCAAGATGCGGCTAGCGCGCGAGGCCGCGGAACTCGGCGACCCGAGCGAGTTCGAACGCCGCCTCGCCGCCAATCCCAAGGACCATCAGGCGCGCTTCGACCTTGCCTTGATCCAGAATGCGCAGGGTGACCGCATGGCGGCCGCCGACAGCCTGCTGGAGATCGTGAAGGCCGACAGGGCATGGGAAGACGACAAGGCCCGCAGCCAGCTTGTCACCTTCTTCGAAGCCTGGGGACCAACCGACGAGGTCACGCTCGCCGCGCGGCGCAAGCTGTCTTCGCTGCTGTTTTCCTGAGGGGCATCGCCTGCGGGACAGGGTGGTGTCGATAGAGAGAGACGCGACGACGATGCGCGCCGGGAATGCTCGATATCTCAAGGAAGCCGACCTGCCGGAGACGGTACCGGTCTTTCCCCTTGCCGGCGCGCTTCTCCTGCCGGGCGGCCGCATGCCGCTCAATATTTTCGAGCCACGCTATCTCGAAATGATCGACCATGCGCTGGCCGGCGACAGGCTGATCGGCATGGTCCAGCCGCGGCTGGACGGCGCGCTGCGCAACGATGGCGAGCCGGAGCTCTGCGCCGTGGGCTGCATCGGGCGGGTCACCTCCTTCGCCGAAACCGGCGACGGCCGCTATCTCATTTCGTTGCAGGGCGTCTGCCGCTACCGCATCGACAGGGAGATCGAGGTGCGCACGCCCTTCCGGCAATGCCGCACCCGCCTCTTCCTGCACGATCTCGACCCCGATGACGGAGCTGCGGAGGTGGACCGCACTGCGCTCCTCAAGGCGTTCCGCGCCTATCTCGAGGCCAATGAGCTGGAGGCCGACTGGGAGAGCGTCAGCCGGGCGGAGAACGCCATCCTCGTCAATGCCCTGTCGATGATGGCGCCCTATGGCGCGGCGGAAAAGCAGGCGCTGCTGGAAGCGCCCGACCTGAAGACCCGCGCCGAAACGCTCATCGCGATCACCGAAATGGCGCTTGCCAGGGATCGCGACGATTTCAAGTCGGGCCTGCAATGACCGTGCCCGCCACCCGGCCGGGCCGCAGCGGCACCGTCGACCCGAAGCTGCTGGAACTGCTTGCCTGCCCGCTCACCCGCACCCCGCTCAAATGGGATCCGGATAACAACGAGCTGATATCCGTCGCGGCCAAGCTGGCCTATCCGGTGCGCGACGGCATTCCCATCATGCTGCCTTCCGAGGCGCGGCAGCTCATCGACGAATAATTCCGGCAGAGCGCGTTGCGCGCGGATCGCGCGATGGAGCATTTTCCGCGTTCTGTGAAAGGCGGAAATCGTGCTACGCATAGGCAAAGACAGGAGTAGCCCGCCATGCGCCTCTACCGCTACCTCACCGGCCCTGACGATTCCAGCTTCTGCCACAAGGTCTCGCAGGCGCTCGACAAGGGCTGGCACCTGTTTGGCTCCCCCACCTATGCCTTCGATCCGTCCACCAACGCGATGCGCTGCGGGCAAGCGGTGGTGAAGGATGTCGAGGGAAAGGATTATTCGTCCGACATGAAGCTTGGCGAACAGTAGGCCGCGGCGGTTACTCGGCCGCCGCCTCGATCTGCTGCATGTCGTCGTCCGACAGGCCGAAATGATGGCCGATCTCGTGGATGAGCACATGGGTGACGATGTCGCCCAATGTCTCCTCGTTTTCCGACCAGTAGTCGAGGATGGCGCGGCGATAGAGCGTGATGCGGTTGGGGCCCTCGCCGGTCTGCGGGTTCCAGCGCTCGGCGATGCCGCGGCCTTCGAAGAGGCCGAGCAGGTCGAAAGGCGATTCCAGCGCCAGATCGTCCATAATCTCGTCGGTCGGAAATTCCGCCACCAGAATGACGATCTCGCCGGTGAGTTGCCGGAATTCGCCGGGCAGATGCGCATAGGCTTCCAGCGCCAGAAGCTCGAATTCCTCGATCGACGGGGAGAGCTGGTCGTGCCAGGCACGTGTCTTGTAGATGCGGGCCATGAATTACCTCTGGCGCGCATATAGACCGGGCAGGCCCATGTTTCGAGGGGATTCGGACAAGGTGGTGAAAACCCGGCGGACCAGAAGCCGGTTCACCATTATCCGTCGGGGAATAAATTCCTTTCCGAGTCGGCTTGACTCTCCTGGTCGGCTCTGGAATCCATAAGAACATAACAGGAACAATCTCTGGGGCAACGCCATGGCCGGGCCGGCTGCGGCGCAGGCGACGCTTTGCGGCCTGCGCCATGCGATTGCAAAAATCGAGGGAAGGCTGCCGGAGCGCCTTGTCGCGCCGGATGAGGACGGCGATGCGAACCGCATTGTCCGACGCCATGCCGGCCGGCTGGAAAGAACCTGCCTGCCGACCGGGGCGTCGGGTCTGGACGCGGCCCTGGGCGGGGGGCTGCCCTGGGCGGCGCTGACCGAGATCCATGGCACCGAAACGCGGGACGCAGGCGCGGTGGCGGGTTTCGCGCTGGCGCTGGCCGCCCGGATGGCAGGCAGGACCTCGATGCCGCTCCTCTGGGTGGCGACGGACGAACCCCTCGCCGAAGCAGGCAATCCCTATGCGCCGGGCATTCTCCACCGCTTCGGCATTGCTGCCGAAAATCTTCTCTTCGCCCGGGCCCGCAAGCTGGAAGACGCGCTCTGGATCGCCGAGGAAGCGGCGGCACTGGCCGCCATTTCAGCGATTCTCCTGGAAGTGCGCGGCATATCACCCAAGCTCGACCTGACGGCGACCCGGCGGCTGCATCGCCGCACCCAGGCCGCGGGCCGGCCGCTTTATCTCCTGCGGCAGGCCGGGATGCCGGAACCGACCGCCGCACCCGTGCGCCTCCTCGTGGGGCCGGCGCCGGCGGCGGAGCGCAGCACGCTTTTGGGGCCGCTGGCAGGATCGATCGGCGCGCCCGCCTTTTCCGTCACCATCTCCCGCAGCCGCCTGGGCCCCTCCGCAACCTTCATCCTGGAATGGAACAGCCATGAATGCGCCTTTCGCGAACGTCCTTCTTCCACCGTCAGGGCGCCGGATCATGGCGCTGTGGTTTCCGCATCTGCCGGTCACCCGCATCCTGCGGGCAAGGCTGGGGCGGTGCTGGCTTTCAAAGGCGCCGCCTGAGGGCGGACAGCCTCTCGTCGTCAGCATCCGCGAGAACGAGAGCCAGCGCATCGCCGCGTTGGACGATCTGGCGCTCGCCCGCGGCCTGCGGCCCGGCATGGGAATCGCCGATGCCCGCGCCATGCATCCCGATATCGAGGTGGTCGAATCCGACGCGGCGGCGGACAGCCGGCTGCTCGCCGCCATTGCCGACTGGTGCGACCGCTACACGCCGCTGGTGGCGTTGTCCGGTCCGGACGGGCTCTTCCTCGACGTCACCGGCTGCGTCCATCTGTTCGACGGCGAACAGGCAATGCTCGACGATGTGCGGCGGCGATTGGCCTCTCAGGGCGTCCGGGCGGAGGCCGGACTGGCCTCCACGCCCGGAATGGCCTGGGCGGCGGCGCGTTTTCTCGATCCGGTCCCGGTCGCGCAAGGCGGGGAGGAAGACGCGCTTGCCGGCCTGCGCCTTGCGGCGCTGCGCCTGGAGCCTGCATTGTGCAGGAGCCTCGAAAGCCTCGGCCTGCGCACGGTGGAAACGATCGCCATGGCGCCCCGCGCTCCGCTCACCCGGCGCTTCGGCGCATCGCTCCTGCTGCGGCTCGACCAGGCGCTGGGCCGGGTGGAAGAGGCGGTGTCGCCGCGCCGGCCCGTGGCGGTCCTGTCGGTGGAACGACATCTGGCCGAACCCGTCATCCGCACGGAGGATGTGGAGCATCTCGTCGGGCTCCTGTCGGTCACGATGAAGGCCGATCTGGAGCGAAGGGGAGAAGGCATGCGGCTGATCGAGCTTGTGCTGTTCCGTGTCGATGGCGTGGTGCAGCGCCTCAGGGTTGGCGCGGCGCGGCCCTTGCGCGAGCCGGCGCTGGTCCGGCGGCTGTTCCGCGAGCGCATAGCAGGGCTGGGCGAGGCCGTCGATGCCGGCTTCGGCTTCGAGCTCGTCCGCCTCTGCGCATTGGAGACCGCGCCTTTCAACACCCGCCAGGGTGATCTGGCCGGCGACGGCCGGGACGACCAGGAGACCATCGCCCATCTGGCGGACAGGCTTCGTGCGCGGCTTGGCGCCGGGGCGCTCACCTTGCCGCAGCCTTGCGAGAGCCATATCCCCGAGCGCGCCGTCGTCGCAACGCCCTATGCCGACCGGCCGGCGCCACACCGCCGCGGCAACGCCCCGGCGCCGACATCCCTCGAACGGCCCATCAGGCTCCTGGCGCGGCCCGAGCCTGTCGATGTCACGGCCGTGGACGTGCCCGAAGGCCCGCCGCTGCGCTTTCGCTGGCGGCGCGTGCTCCATCGCATCGCACGCGCCGAAGGGCCGGAGCGCATCGCGCCCGAATGGTGGCGCGATGCCGGGGATGCAGCGCCGCGCGACTATTTCCGCGTCGAGGACGAGGCCGGCCGCCGCTACTGGATCTACCGGCAGGGCCTCTACGGCGCGACGCCAGCCATGCCGCGCTGGTTCATGCACGGATTCTTCGCATGAGCCCCCAGATCCCCGCCGATACGGCTTATGTGGAATTTGCCGCCTGTTCGAATTTCTCCTTCCTGCGCGCCGCATCGAAGCCGGAGGAGATGGTCTCCTCGGCAAGCCTGCTCGGCCATCGCGCGCTGGGCCTTGCCGACCGCAACACGGTGGCGGGCGTCGTGCGCGCCTGGAGCCAGTCGAAGCACATCCTGCATCCGGGCAGCACGGAACCGGTGACCCTTCCCTTCCACCCCGGCTGCCGGCTCGTCTTCTCCGATGGAACGCCCGACATTCTCGCCTATCCGCGCGACCGCAAGGGCTGGGGCCATCTGTGCCGCATGCTGACGGTCGCCAATGAGCGCGGAGAGAAGGGCAATCCCGACCTGCGGCTGGCGGATTTTTTTGAATGGGGCGATCACATGTCGCTCGCGATCCTGCCCGATCTTTTCGCCGCGCCGGAAACGGCGCTCGCCTTCCTGCGCCGATGCAGGGAACGCTTCGGCCCCGCTGCCCGCCTCGCCGCCGCGCCCGCTTATGGCGGCGACGACATGTTCAGGCTCACCCAGGCGGCGGCGCTGGCCCAGGCGGCCGGCCTGCCGCTGATGGCGGTGAACGACGCGCTCTATCATTCGCCCATGCGCCGGCCGCTCCAGGATGTGCTGACCGCGATCCGGATGAAAACGACCGTCGCGAAGGCTGGTTTCGCCCTCAGCCCCAATGCCGAGCGCCACCTCAAGCCGCCGGCGGAGATGGCGCGACTGTTCCGCCGCTATCCGCAAGCGCTGGCCGAGACGATCCGCTTTGCCGGCGAACTGGCATTCTCGCTCGATGCGCTCCAGTACAATTACCCCGACGAGCCGATCGAGTCCGGCCTTGCACCCCAAGAGGAGCTCGAACGCCTGACATGGGAGGGCGCAGTAAAGCATTACCGGCAAGGCATACCCGAACAGATAAAGACGCTCATCCGTCACGAACTCGGCATCGTCGCGGACAAGAACTATGCGCGCTATTTCCTGACGGTCCTCGACATTGTGAACTTTGCGCGCTCCAGGGGCATTCTCTGCCAGGGCCGCGGTTCAGCGGCCAATTCCGTCATCTGCTACTGCATCGGCCTGACCGCGGTGGATCCCCATCTCATGGGTGTTCAGGCAGTTTTCGAACGCTTCATCTCCACTGAACGGGAGGAGCCGCCCGACATCGATGTCGACTTCGAGCATGACCGCCGCGACGAGGTCATGGCCTATGTCTATGAAACCTACAGCCATAAACGGACGGCACTTGCTGCCGCCGTCATCTCCTATCGGGGGCGGTCGGCCTTGCGCGAGGTTGCCAAGGCGATGGGGCTCTCTCAGGATGTGATGGCCGCCCTGTCGAGTTCGATCTGGGGCTGGTCCTCTTCCCAACTGGGAGAGAAGGAAACCGGAGCTGCCGGGCTCGACAAGATCGATCCGGTCACACGCCACGTCATCGATCGCGCCAACGATATTCTGGGTTTCCCGCGCCATCTGACACAGCATGTCGGTGGCTTCGTCATCACCCGGGACCGGCTGGACGAAATGGTGCCTGTCGTCCGGACGGCGATGGAGGAACGCCGAATGGTCGAATGGGACAAGGACGATCTCGACGCCGTCAAGATGATCAAGGTCGATGTCCTCGCCCTAGGTATGCTGTCCTGCCTGCGCCGCTGCTTCGACCTTCAGGAGAACCACTATCTGGACGATCATGGAGAGCGACTGACCCTCGATACCATCCCGAAAGAGGAGGAAGACGTCTACGACATGATCTGCCGGGCCGACACGATCGGCGTGTTCCAGATCGAAAGCCGGGCGCAGATGTCGATGCTGCCGCGCCTCAAGCCGCGCTGTTTCTACGATCTCGTCATCGAGGTGGCGATCGTGCGACCCGGTCCGATCCAGGGCGACATGGTGCATCCATATTTGCGTCGGCGAGAAGGCAAGGACCCGGTTGACTATCCAAACGAGACGATCAGGCAAATCCTCGTCAGGACGCTTGGCGTGCCGTTGTTCCAGGAACAGGCCATGAAGATCGCCATCGAGGCTGGCGGTTTCTCGCCCGGCGAGGCCGACCAGTTGCGCCGCGCCATGGCTACCTTCAAACGCACCGGCACGATCAAGGATTATGAAAAGCGGATGATCGACGGCATGGTGCAGCGAGGCTACGACCTCGCCTTCGCCCAGCGCTGTTTCAACCAGATCAAGGGCTTCGCCGAGTATGGCTTCCCCGAAGCCCATGCCGCATCCTTCGCCCTGCTCGTCTATGCCTCGGCCTGGTTCAAGACCTATTATCCCGACATCTTCTGCGCCGCGCTCGTCAATTCCCAGCCCATGGGCTTCTATGCGCCGGGCCAGCTCGTGCGCGACGCGCGCGAGCATGGCGTCGAGGTCAGGAATGTCGACATCAACCTTTCCGACTGGGATTGCACGCTGGAGGCCGCTCCTTTCGATCCCGGCAGGGTCGCGCCCCGCCATGCCGGAATGCGTGGCGTGATCCGCACCCGCCACGCCATGCGCCTCGGTTTCCGGCAAGTGAAGGGCCTTGCCGAGGACGACATGAAAGCGCTGGTAGACAATCGCGGCAAAGGCTACGAATCCGTCCGCGACCTGTGGCTGCGTTCGGGCCTGAAGCGCGCCGTGATCGAACGCCTTGCCGAGGCGGATGCTTTCCGCTCGCTGGATCTGGATCGCCGTGCGGCCTTATGGGCCGCCCGGGGACTGGACGAGAAGTCCGCCGCCGAACGGCTGCCGCTCTTCGAGCAACCCGGGCTGAAACTGCAAGACCGCGAGCCGCATATGTCATTGCCGGCAATGCCGGCGGGCGAACATGTCATCCAGGACTACCGGACGCTCTCCCTCTCGCTGAAGGCGCATCCGGTCTCCTTCCTGCGAAAGGAATTCGACCGGGAAAAGATCACGCCGAGCGGCCATCTCACTTCATTCCCCAATGGCCGGCGCCTGTCGGTCGCCGGCCTCGTTCTGGTGCGCCAGCGGCCGGGCTCGGCCAAGGGCGTCATCTTCATGACGCTGGAGGACGAGGAAGGCATCGCCAATGTCATCGTCTGGAAGAAGACCTTCGACCGCTTCCGTCCCGTCGTGATGGGCGCGCGGCTGGTGCGGGTCGATGGCCGGCTGCAATCGGCATCCGGCGTCATCCATATCGTCGCGGAACGGATCACCGACCTCACCCCGCGTCTGGCGGCGCTTTCTGAAGGCGCGGCCAGGCTGAAATACACCGCGCCGGCTGACGAAGGCGGCCATGACGGGCCACCCTCGCGCGAGCGAGG
>Ga0182745_1005357_pt1 | contig 10498 bp, 10 predicted proteins | sample eDN3rd30CKraftBY_FD_128523 | JGI IMG/M metagenome (GOLD analysis project Ga0182745, IMG submission 128523) | Enriched backyard soil microbial communities from Emeryville, California, USA - eDNA 3rd pass 30_C Kraft BY (version 2) (version 2) | ecosystem: Environmental > Terrestrial > Soil >... | reverse complement strand
TTTTTACTTTCCAATCAAACTCACTAATTTCTTAATACTTGTTTTGATGACACTCATTCACTTTAGAAACCAACTACAACACGTTTATTTCCTACTCAACAACAATTGCTGCAGCTCATACAGTACGTTAATCGCTTGGATTGGCGCTGTGCCCATGATGTTCATTTTCTCTAAGCGCTCAAGTACTTCTTGCTCGGTTTCAGTTAGTGCGTTTATTGGCTCAACACTCGCAGCTGAGCCACTAGTTTCCTCACCAAACAACGACAACTGCAGCTCATCATCAGGCTCACTCACAACAGTTGCCGCAACAGCTGCAACCGGAACCCCAGCTCCAACTACGACACCTTGATCCTTCGATTCAAATTCTTCAAGTAACACACGCGCACGTTCGATAATTGCTTCTGGCATTTCGGCAAGCTCTGCTACATGCACGCCATAGCTTTTGTCTGCTGCACCTTGGCGAACTTTGTGCAAGAACACGACTTTGCCATCTTTTTCTGTTGCACTTACATGTACATTTTGCAGACGTGCCAATTGTTGTTCGAGTGCTGTTAACTCGTGATAGTGAGTCGAAAATAAAGTGTTCGCACCGATATGGTTGTGAATGTATTCCATCATCGATTGTGCTAACGCCATGCCGTCATAAGTGGACGTACCGCGCCCGATTTCATCAAACAACAATAAGCTCTTTTCCGTAGCATTTGTAATGGCGTTTTGCGATTCCAGCATCTCCACCATAAACGTGGATTGGCCAGCTACTAAATCGTCCGCCGCGCCGATACGCGTGAAGATTTGATCCGTAATCGGAAGCTCAGCCGTTTCAGCAGGGACATAGCAGCCCATTTGCGCCAATACAACAATCAGCGCTACTTGACGCATGTACGTACTTTTCCCGGACATGTTTGGCCCAGTGATCAGCATCATATTTTTATCATCTGGCAGCACACAATCATTTGGTACATACATTTGTTTATTTAACATTTTCTCCACAACTGGGTGGCGCCCACCAACAATTTTCAGTGCTCGTCCTTCATGGAACGTTGGCTTCACAAAGCGATATTTCTCCGACACCACCGCAAAACTGATGTAGACATCCAGCTCACTAATCTCAGAAGCAAGGGCCTGAACACGTGGGATAAAGGCCTTTAACTGTTCACGCAACTCGACGAATAAATCATATTCCAATGCCAAGCTTTGTTCCTCTGCGTTTAAAATAATCGCTTCTTTTTCCTTCAGCTCTTCAGTGATATAACGTTCCGCGTTCGCCAACGTTTGTTTTCGTTCATAACGTGACAAGTCTGCGTTCGCTATATTTGATTTTGTGATTTCGATATAGTAGCCGAAAATTCGGTTATAGCCAATTTTTAAGTTTTTGATGCCTGTTAGCTCGCGTTCTTTTTGCTCTAGTTGGGCAATCCAATCCTTCCCGTTTCGAGAAGCAAAGCGCAATTCATCGAGCTTTTCATTAAAGCCCTCGCGAATTACGTCCCCTTCTTTAATCGCGATCGGAGGATTATCGGTTATCGATTTCGATAAGAATGCTTCAACTTCCGCGCACTCGTCAAGCTTCTCACCTAAACTAGCAAGTGTACTTTTACCCGAATTCATCAATTGTTCCTTGATGCTTGGCACCTGTCGCAATGACTCACGAAGCTGTGCTAAATCTCTCCCGCCCACATTTCCAAAGGCCACACGACCGGCTAATCGCTCTAAATCGTAGACGTTTTTCAGTAATTCACGTAATTCGTTGCGGACAAAGTATTCATCCAGTAAATCCGTTACAATCGCCAAGCGGTTTTCGATTGCAGAACGCGTTGCTAATGGTTGATGCAGCCATTGCTTTAATTTGCGTCCGCCCATTGCTGTCACCGTTTCGTCAAGTAACCACAGCAGCGTGCCTTTTTGATCGCCGCCTCGAATCGATTCCAGCAGCTCTAAATTACGCTTCGAATTCGTGTCAATTCGCAGAAGCTGCTTTGTTTCTGTATATGTAAATGCTTGAATATGCGAAAGGGAGCGCATTTGCGTTCGTTCCACATAGTAAAGCAAACATTTCGCAACGCCTTTTAATTCAATTGGTAAATTTTCAATATATTTGGCAGCCTGCTCGTCATTCATTTCATTCTGTTCTAACGACAAAACGATGCCTAAATTTCCAGCCTGCTCTGCTAATAAAAGCTGCAATTGCTCTGTCACGACAAGCTCTCGGATATTAAAGGCCAATAGTTGCTGCAGTAAAGCCTTTGTGCCACCTTCCACAATTGCGGTAGAAGCCTCCCCTGTCGATACATCCAAATAAGCTAGGGCAAAACTGTTATTTGTTACGTTTTCTGCACTTGCGATGAAGTGGTTGGTCTTGCCATCAATCGTTTTGCCTTCCATGATTGTCCCTGGTGTAATCAGCTGAACGACTTCACGTCTTACAACGCCTTTTGCTTGTTTTGGGTCCTCTGTTTGCTCGCAAATTGCGACTTTGTAGCCCTTTGACACAAGGGTTTCGATATACCCCTTAGCCGAATGAAATGGAACACCGCACATCGGGATTCGCTCTTTTGATCCCGCATCGCGACCAGTTAGAGTAATTTCTAAAATTTGAGATGCCTTTACTGCATCGTCAAAGAACATTTCATAAAAATCCCCTAATCGGTAAAATAGAAATGCGTCCTCATATTCGGACTTAATGGATAAATATTGTTGCATCATTGGCGTATATGTTGTCATTTTGTGTAACCTCTCTAAACTACTTAGTACTCTCTATTTAATAGTGAAATATGAATTTTCGACGAAATCGAACATCCAAGTCTCTCTATAATGGTTTCCGTTATCAATACCTTCTTAATCAGTATAACAAAAATCGAGCAAGAATCGTGTTCTCCTGCTGATTCGAAATCTAAATTTAACATTTGGCGTCTTGCTCCCTGTCGCATGACCACAAAACCATAAAGAAGAGCGCCTATTTATTCTACTCTTTTTAAGTAGATGGCGCTCTCACTTTATTAATGAAATGATGAGGAATCTTCCACGAATTTAAAGCCGTGGCGAGGACCCTCTGACGATGAAGAACTTGAGCTAGAGCTTGAGCTTGAACTTGATGAAGATTCATCTTCGTCTTCGTCTGCATATACCCACTCTTCCTCATAGTCAACTTCGTGAACGGAAACAACTACTTTTGTTTCGCCAATCACTTCTACGATGAATTCACGTTCGACCACTACATTGAAGCAGTCGCCATTTTGGCTAATGATTGCTTCGATACAGTTCGGCTGTTGAAGAACACGTACATGGCAGTCATTTGATTCAATAACATCGTGATCGCGGTAGTGCAGTTTGATGCGATCTTTGTAATGAATCGTCTCTGAGTGTACTGCTGTTTTTGTATTATTATTGTACGCGTACCAGACGTTTACATCGAACTTCCCTGTGATTTCAACAAATTTCCCAACTTTTTTCGCGTTGTAGTGGTGGTTAATCACCCAACACCCTAAAATACTCGTTGGCGTAGACGAAGGGCGAATCACTTCACTCGCTTCAACTCTCTTCTTACCTTTCGCGACAACCGCTTTTGTCACTATTTGACGCAAACGTTTCAACGCAATTTCCTCCTTTAACATCTAGTCGAACTATACTATGCGGCATCTGCCTAATTGGTGAAATGTCACGGATTCGTTTTTCGTAGATTTTACAGATTGTTTTCGATTCAACTTAGTGGAGTGAAAGTGACATCGTGACACTTCTTGGATAAGTCCAAAACCTTAAGAAATCCAGCCTTGCACTCCTTGAAAAGAAAACAAAAGCGTAAATGTACTTTAAATTTTCGAATCATTTGCTGCTGACAACTTATAGTATTATGGGTGGGCGAATAGTGTGACTAAAATAAATTTGAACCGCGCATTTTTGGATTATCGAATACATGATAGGGGAAGTTAAAAATAGAGCTAAAAAAGCTCGAGAATTCGCCTAAAACTACAAATTCTTTTCGATAGCGACATCAACCAAATTATGGTAATATTTAACTAAGACAAATACATTTATTTTCATCAACTATGGCATAGACTAATAGCAAATTTTATTTGTAATTAGGCGGTGAATAATGAAAAAAGGGAGGAAGAATAGATTGGTAAAAACCGTTAGTAGAGGTTCTTATTCAAAGGTAAGTAAAAGAGCAGCGGATAGAAAATCATTGACTCCTAACGAGAAAGTCCATGAAGAGCTTATAAGCGATTTTAATATTAAGAAGTTACTTAAAAAAGGCGATTTATTACAAGTGAATGAAAATGGCGTAGTTAATATTGATTATTCCAATCCTAAACATATGAAAATTGCAGAAGATTGGTTAAAAGATTAGTGAAACCTGGAGAAATCTATGATATCAAATTCCCATATAAGCCTGGTACTATAGATGAGCAAGGGCAGACTAGTAAAATACGGCCTGCTCTTGTAATAACTACTGAAAAGCAAACAATCGCCATTTTTATAAAAATAACGAAATCGAAACCAACCGAGAACTTCCCTCATCGAATTCCCATACTTAATTGGAGACGAGCTAATTTAAACAATCCTTCTTATGCTGAAATTGATTCAATTCTTTTACTTGAAATTGATAATACACCACTTCCTTATCGTGGGACTTTAATATCCTCAGATTTCAAACATATTTTAAATGAATTTATTAAGTACCATGATTTTTAATCCCTCAAAATATATATACATACAAATTCAAAATGCTATCTAAGAATTACATAATAAAAAAGGATAGCAAAATTGCTATCCCCGGTTATCTTTATAGAAGTAACACACGAAACATCAAGAACTTTACTCGTCAGAATCGCGTGGTGTTTGCGTTGCCAACGTATCCCAGAAGCTGTAATCCACTGTTTCAATGGAGCCATCCGCGATTGCGCGAACCGTTGCATCAAGAGTTGTTACGGTTTGCTTAATCAGATAGCCATTACTTTTTTGTCCAATGACGCGACCCGGGTCCTCATGATCGGACATGCCACGCATTTCAAACAGGAGCGTAGCGATATCATACTGCACAGCAGCACCGTTACGGCCAATGTTTTCTCCACTTCCACCATCATATTTTCCAATATGGCCCCAACCTGTCGAGTCCACGGCATTAAATACCACGGCGCCAAGCTTTTTCGATTTCTCTAAAACTTCAGGTTTCACGTTCTCATTTGTTGGGTAAAGCATCGAACCGGATACCAATTTCCCGTCACGTTCGTAATTCGTCCCTTGGTGGTGCAGGTCAATCATGTAGTCGATATCGTATTTTTGAAGCACATTTTCGTGCAAAGCTTGCGTTTCAGGCTGAATTTTATCGACATGGTCACGGTTCAAGTCCGTCCCCACTGCGTTATAGCGCGTTAGATGGCGTCCCCCATCTGCCACATAGTCTTCAAGGGAAAAATCAACATCTCCCATCGCCCCGTCAGCATTTAGCATCGGCAAAATCAGTACATTGACGTTTTCAAGAAGCCCCTTCGTTTTCCCAGTGCCAAGATGCTTGATGAATTCAAGCGCCCCTTCTGTTGTCAATTGTTCATTTCCGTGCTGCTGCGTTAAGAAGAGCACAGTCGGGTTGCTTGGATCCGTAATATACTTCGCCAAATAGATATCGCGATTTTTGACAGTTTGTCCAATCACCTCAAGTTGCATCTTATCTTGCTTCGCATCCTGTGTTTTCAGATACTGCACCATTTCCTCGTAAGTGTAGAGATTTGAAGTTCGAATCGATTCGTTTCCGCCATAGCTTGGCCCATTCCCAACCGCAAAAGCCGTTGATGCAGCTGGCGTAATCCCAAGTGCTAGAATTCCTGTAATAGATAGTGCAAATAGTTTCTTCTTCATGTGACCCCTCCATATATTTCGAATATTGAAATAACTTACTCTTTAAGAATATCTAGCATTCCAATAATTGTATATAGAAGGAAACTATCAAAGTTTCGCCAAGATAGTTAGTTAAAACATCATATAATTTCGCGTTTTACCTAGATATATCTAGGTAAAAAGTGGATTTTCGGCACTTGAGGCTATTGTGGAATTTAGGAGATTGGAAATAAAAATACCCCCTACCTTAGTTAAAGTAGAGGGCTCGCTAGTTTCAATTAAAAACTAAGAACAGCTTCCAGGTTGGCTATTGCGTACTTTTGAGCCAGTTTCACCTTTTAAAAGGTCGCCGCCTGTAGATGCGATGATTTCATTCGTTACGTTGTTTGCGATCGCGTTAGATACTAATTGCAATAAGTTGTTTACATCCATTTGAGATTGCTTGAACTCTTGTACAATCGGCACTGCATCGATGTCTTCTTCGATTTTCGCGATTTTTTCTTCCACTAATTTTACCGCTTTTTCTTTACCTAAATGTTGGAAGTTAACTACTTGCTTTTGCAACGTTTTTAGGCTTGCGATTTTTTCACGAACGTTTTGGTTTTCGTTAATTTGCTCTTCAGCTTTTTTGAAAAACTCAACCTCTTCCGTGTTGGCAATCATATGTGCGATTTCTTTTGCTTTTTCTACGATTTCGTCTTTTGTATATAATTTTGTTGTCATTATACTTCCACTCCATGTCGATGTACGACTTCTACAAACTCACCGCGCAGTGAGTAAGATTTCGCCTCGAGAATTTTTACTTTCACTAGGTGGCCCACTAATTCTTTCGGCCCCTCAAAGTTTACTAATTTGCTTTTTCTTGTGTAACCAGCTAACACATCATCGCGTTTTTTACTGCTGCCTTCCACCAATACTTCCACCACTTGGCCTTCGTATTGTTTCAATGCTGCAGCTGAGAACTCTCCCACCACTGCGTTAAGTCGGTGCAGACGTTCCTTCTTCACTTCTTGCGGAACGTTGTCATTCATTTTCGCAGCTGGTGTTCCTTCACGAGGAGAATAAATATAAGTAAACGCCATCTCAAATCCAACTTCGCGATATAAATCCAGCGTTTCTTGGAATTGCTCCTCAGTCTCATTAGGATATCCTACAATGATGTCTGTTGACAAGGCTACGTCAGGAATTGCCACTTTAATTTTACGTACCAATTCCAGGAAATGCTCGCGAGTATATTTGCGCGCCATAATTTTCAGGATATCATTTGAACCCGATTGAACAGGTAAATGGATATGCTCCACCAGGTTGCCGCCTTTTGCCAACACTTCGATTAAATGATCGTCGAAGTCACGTGGGTGACTTGTTGTGAAACGAATACGCGGAATGTCAATTTTGCGCAGTTCATCCATTAAATCGCCAAGACGATATTCGATATCCGTGAAGTCTTTCCCGTAAGCATTTACATTTTGGCCTAACAGCATAATTTCCTGATAGCCTTGCGCCGCTAGCTCGCGCACTTCTTGAATAATTTCATCTGGACGGCGACTGCGTTCTTTCCCTCTTGTGTAAGGAACGATACAGTATGTACAGAATTTGTCGCAGCCGTACATAATGTTCACCCAAGCTTTAATCGCACCATTACGCTGCTTTGGAAGGTTCTCAATGACATCCCCTTCTTTAGACCAAACTTCGATGACCATTTCCTTGGACATGTAAGCTTCTTTTAAAATGTGCGGCAAGCGGTGAATATTGTGTGTACCGAACACCATATCGACATGCTGGTACGTTGTTAAGATTTTATTGACAACCGACTCTTCTTGCGACATACAGCCGCAAACGCCGATTAATAATTCAGGATTTTGACGTTTATATTTTAATAAGTAACCGAGCTCACCGAAAACTTTATTTTCAGCGTTTTCACGAATGGCACATGTGTTTAATAAAACAACATCCGCTTCTTCGATTTTGTCGGTAGGATCATATCCAAGCTGCATGAAAATCCCAGCCATGACCTCCGAATCGTGCTCGTTCATCTGGCATCCGTAAGTACGAATAAAAAATTTACGACCGTTCCCCATGCCCATGAATTCTTCATCGATGTCGAAATCCTTGTGGTACTTCACTTCTTCTTTCCCACGTTTTTTCGCATCTTTTAAAGAAGGTGCCGTCATGACACGTTCAAAATATTGACTGTAATCCTTCTCTGGCTTGGCATTTGTAGGTTTTGGCTGATTAACTTGCTGACTCGCTAGTCGTTGTTCCTCATTCATTGAATCCAGAAACTCCTTTCAACATTGGCTTCGTCCATTCGAACCCCATTTAAATATTATAACGAATAATAGGTAGAAAGAACAATAAAGGTGCGTTAAAAATGTGAAAAATTTTAGACTCAAAAAGCGAGTTGACACAAACGTCCATTCCCAAGTCTCTTTCGAAAAACTTATGTTACGGCGCTAACCAGTTTGATTCGACTTGCGTATGTTGCCAAGTTTCAACCTACAAGCTTATGTTATAACGCTAACTCGTTTGACTTGCCTATGTTACTTTGCGGCTCTGCCGCTAATTACTCCACTAACTTACGTTGCCTTGGCAATAAACTCCGCATACTGCTCCGGCTCGTTCTCCTTTAGGATGGCGAGAAACGTAAAGCACAGCTGCACAACCGCCTGCCAATTCATCTGATAACGCTCCTCAAATTTGAATTTTGGCAACTGTAGGACTTCCTTGAAAACCTGTTGCGGTTCCAACTTCTTCCCCTCCAAATATTTAAGAAACGCGAGAAAAAGCTTGTGATCCTGCACAGCCAGCGCCCTCCCCTCTACAAGTTTGTCAATTTCCTGCACATCTTGCAGCGAATTAGCCTTTCGAAACATCCGTTCAATCTTCTCACTCTGCTTCTTCTGCTTAATCGAGATGAAATCAACAATATTGTTCACATTGACTACCTCTTTTCCTTTGGGATGGGGTTGGTGGGGTTGAGGAATCTAGCCAATTCAGGTGAAAATCTCGCCATTTTCCGAATAAATCTCGCCACTTTTCACGAAAATCTCGCCACTTTCTTCAAAAATCTCGACAATCCGAAATTGCACAAACTATTTCAATCAATTTCATTATTTTTTTGCAGTTATTTTCTATTAATATCTTCATGAATCCGGTAACTTCTGTCCCTAGTAGTTCCTTTAAATTCTAAATTCATTCTCTTAAGCAATTTACTAGCAGAATGTAGACTTTCGATATCAAAAAACGCCCGAAACTCCCGATTCGTGATCCACTCACTTATTAAAACTCTATAATCATGCAGCCCCTGATAGAGTGGCTCTTTTGACTTCACACCACAGGCACAAACAAATTTCCCTCGAGTAAACTTCATCCCCCGCCCACACCCACAAATCGCTCCCTTCCGCAGTGGCGGGAGATCGAATCTAGGTACATAGTTGGTTGGCTTATGTAAACTTTGAAGTTTTGTTGTTAGAAGCTCGTAATGCGCTGGTGCAAGTGCTGAATTGTTATACTTTAATAATAGCTTTTTTACTTCCGTAGGCAAACCAATCGCATGGAAAATCGTAAATTCACTAGGTACAGGTCCAATTACAGTTGAGGAATCAGCAATCACGACAGCTTTGTGAACCTGCATCGACAGACCAACTCGCGCAACGATTCTTTCAATAATGTCGGCATGACGCTGAACTTGTTCAAAGGGGCTTTGGAAACTTTCGATTTCCCCCGTTATTCGCGCACGTAAAAACTGATGTTTATCTTCTTCATACCATATGCGACCCGTTACATTTTTAATTTCGAGGATGTAAATGAAGTGCGGACAGACGAATAAAGTATCCATCTGATGTAAGTTTCCAAAATCATTTCGAATCTCGTAGCTATGAAAGAGAAGAGAATCACTAGGAACAAGAATCTCCTTCCACATACGATCGACCTTCAACTCACCACGATAGCCGATTTCTGCACGTCTCAATAAAGAAGCAACGTAGTTATGTTGCTTGTGATTGGCATCAATCCGACGCTTCAGCGCTTCTAACACAATAATTTTTGATGAAATTGTGCGCTCCATTATTTTCAAAAAACATCCCCCCTTCCTTTAATACAAGTGTAATAAAAATTGCGGGGAATTGAATCAGTCTGTACCTGTTCAAAAATTATATTTGGATGGAAAAGTTTTACAATATTGTGACGGTTTTTTATTCTAATTTTCGGTTGGCTTAAAAACGACAAAATTTGGCTTAATTCCCCTCGCTCGCAAGCAGTAAACAACAAAAAACACCCTCAATTGGCTTCACCAATTGAGGGTGCTCCTCACAATTACTTCCCTATCACTTCATCCACAACTCGCCCAGAAGCGCCGCCGTCTTCCCAAGCACAAAAGCGCTCGTAAAACTCATCAAAATTCGCTGGCAACTCGAAAGCACTTGCTTCAAACCCGCGAATCGACGCAATCACATCTTCGGTTGTTTTCACGAGTGGGCCTGGTGCCTTCTCTTCGAAGTCGAAGTAGAAGCCGCGCAGGCGATCGCGGTAGTCTTCGATATCGTATACGAAGAAAATCATCGGGCGTTTCAGGTTCGCGAAGTCAAAGAACACCGAAGAGTAGTCTGTAATCAGTAAATCTGAAATCAGATACAGCTCACGGATGTCCTCATGCTGCGAGTAATCA
>Ga0182745_1005355_pt1 | contig 10499 bp, 7 predicted proteins | sample eDN3rd30CKraftBY_FD_128523 | JGI IMG/M metagenome (GOLD analysis project Ga0182745, IMG submission 128523) | Enriched backyard soil microbial communities from Emeryville, California, USA - eDNA 3rd pass 30_C Kraft BY (version 2) (version 2) | ecosystem: Environmental > Terrestrial > Soil >... | reverse complement strand
GGCGCTCTTCGAGGCCGGTGTGCATCGAGCCCATCAAGGTGCGGTTGCGCAAGGTGGTGAAGCCCAGGTCGAGCGGGGCCAGCAAGTGCGGATAGCGGTCGGCAGCCATGGAACGGTTCCCCAGGTGGCGTGATCACGGAATGCGGGTGCCTCGGCGGGCCCCGTCGTTTATGCCAACGACATTAAACAGCCGTTTGAATGCGCTCAATGATCGAAACTGACAACTTATTGATCCTGCTGCACAGCAGGACTACCCTAGAAAACCTTTGTTCTTAAAAGCGCTTTACCGCCGCATGCGAAAACTCCTGGCAGGCGCCTTGGCGCTGGTAATGATCACCGCTCTGTGCGGCTACGGTTTCTGGACCCAACAGCGCCCGGAAGGCCATTATTTGTCCGACTTGCGCATCGAGCTGGCGCTCAACCATGGCGTACCCGGTGAACGTGGCAATCTGCTGGGCGTCGAACCCCTGCTCTACCCCAGCGACTACCAGAACCTGCAGCGCTTGCACCGCAAGCTCGCGGCCTACCTGGAGCAAGCCCGTGCCCAGGGCCTGATCGGCCCGCGCACGGTCGTGGTGCTGCCGGAACACATCGGCACCTGGCTGTGGGCCCGCGGCGAGAAGAACGAGCTGTATCAGGTGACCCACGGCCGCGAGGCGCAGCAATGGCTGGAGCTGAGCAACCCGTTGCGCTACGGGTTGGCCATGTTGCGGGCCGATGGCGATGACCGCCGCGCCGACGCGCACTTGCGCATGAAAGCCACGCAGATGGCCAGCGACTACCAGCAACTGTTCGGCGGCCTGGCCCGGGAGTTCGGCGTAACCCTGGTGGCCGGCTCGATCGTGTTGCCCGCGCCCTATGTCGAGCGCGGCATATTGCACGTCGGCAACGGCCCGCTGTTCAACAGCAGCCTGGTGTTCGCAGCCGATGGTTCATTGCTGGGCCAGCCTCAGCGGCAGCAATACCCTGACAGCGAAGTGCGGCGCTACATCCATCATGGTCGGCATTTCCCGCTGCAAGTGTTGCAAACACCAGCTGGGCGCCTGGGCGTGTTGATCGGCAGTGACAGCTGGTACCCAGAGAACCAGCACCAGCTGGAGCAACAACAGGTACAACTGGTCGCCAACCCCGTCTTTCTCAGCGGCAAAGGCAGTTGGGAAGCGCCATGGCGTGGCAACCGGCACCAGGAGGCCGCGACCGAGCTGGCCCTGCAACGTGGCGAGGTCAGCGAGCAAGTGGCCTGGCAGCGCCTGACCCAGGCTGCAGGCGCCCAGGTCAGCAGCATGAGCGTGTTCATGCGTGGGCAGTTCTGGGAACAGAGCAGTGATGGCCAGGGCTTTGCCCATCAGGCCGGCGAGTTGCTGGCAGGCCCGCCCAGCCATGGCGCGCGCCTGCTGAACTTGTGGTTGTAAGGCGATGCCTCGCCTGCGCGTGCGCCTGGGTGAAGTCTCGGTAGGCTTTGTCCAGCCCCTGGCCCAAGCCCTGCTCGACCTTGGCCATGATCCGGTCCCCTTGCTGCACCGATACGGGCTCGACGCCACACGCCTTGCCGAAGCCGGCGCTCGTTTGTCGATCCCCCGCTACATGCACCTTGGTCATGCCGCCATCGCGCTGTGCAAGCAGCCAGCGCTGGGCTTGCACATGGGGCGCCTGAGCCATCTGGCCCAGGCCGGCCTGGCAGGTGTCACGGCAGCCCAGGCCCCTACCCTGGGCGAAGCCGCACGCACCCTGCTGCGCTTCGAGCCTCTGTATGCCGCCAATTACCGTGGCCATTCAAGTTTTCAGGAAGACCCCCAGGGGGCATGGCTGCGCTTCTATTCGATCAGCCCCTACAACGCCTACAACCGCTTCGTGGTCGATTCACTGATGGCCGGCTGGCTGGCCCAACTGGGCGCACTGGTTGGCGTCCCGTTGCAGGCCGAGCGGCTGGAAATGGAATTTGAAGCACCCGATTACGCCAGCCAGTACCAGCCGCTGTGCAGCAGCACCGTGCAGTTTGGCGCCAGTGGTAACCAACTGCGCTTGAACCGCGCCACTCTTGAGTTGCCCAACCCACAGCACTGCCCGAGCACCTGGCAGCACCTGCTGCAATTGTGCGAAGCGGAGATGCTTCAGCGCACCCGGGTGCGGGGCCTGGGCGAACGCATCATCCATCTGCTTGGCCCGCTGCTCAATGGCGGCCGTGAACCGGACCTGGAAGAAGTGGCGCTGCACCTGCAACTGCCCACCTGGACCTTGCGGCGCAAACTGGCCGAAGAAGGCACGTGCTTTCGCAGCCTGCTCAACGACACCCGGCGCGACCTGGCCGAGACCTACATCCGCGACACGGAACTGGCCTTTGGCGAGATCGCCTACCTATTGGGGTTTGCATCGGCCGAAGCCTTCCAGCGCGCATTCAAGCGCTGGACGGGCGTCACGCCGGGGGAGTTTCGCCGCAGCCAGCGGCGGGTGGGCTAGAGCTCGGTGGCGTCTTCAGCAGGTTCCGGGGTGTCCAGCTCATAGGCCTGGTATTCGAGCAGCTCTTCCTGATAGTCATCCATTACCTGCGTCCTCTTCACGCGTTGTCTTCGTTGGTCTTGCCTTCACCTTAAGCGAGCGCGATGAAGGCATGATGACAAGCCTATGATCCGATGCTATTTGCAGGGTAGACGTTTTTGCGGGGGCTGGAAGGCAGCGGCGTGGGCCCGAAGCAGAAATCTCGGATCACAGCACCTGGTCAGCCCCTTGCGCGGCTGACCAGACCTGCCGCCGCCGCTCAGGCTGCCTTGAGCTCCATGCGTGCACGGGTTTCGGCCTCGGACCGCTGCAACATCGCAGCCGGAATCGCCAGGATCAGCAAGCCACTGATGAACAGGCACAGGCCCAGCACGTAAGTGCCATTGTTGATATTGCCGGTCATCTCCTCCGCCACGGCGGTGATCATCGAGCCGGTGAAGCCCGACAGGTTGCCGATGGCGTTGATCATGCCGATGCCCGCCGCCGCCGCGACACCCGAAAGCACGGTGCCCGGCAGCGTCCAGAAGATTGGCATGAGACTCAGCACGCCCGAAGCCGCAACGGTCAGGAAGACGATCGACAGCACCACGTCATGGGCGAAGGCGGCACTCAGGATCAAGCCGCAACCGCCGATGAACGCAGGAATTGCGGCATGGAAGCGGCGCTCGCCGGTGCGGTTGGAGTGACGGGCGTTCAGGAACATCGCGATGACCGCCACGCCGTAGGGGATGGCGGTCAGCAGGCCGATCTCCAGGGTGCTGGTCACGCCCGCGCTCTTGATGATCGACGGCATCCAGAAGGCCAGCCCGTAGAAGCCGGTGTTGAAGGTCAACAGGATGAACACCAGCAGCCATACCCGCGGGTTGAAGAAGACCTCGGCCAGTCGGGAAACCTTGCCGTGCCCGTCCTCTTGCAGGTTGGCCTTGAGCATCAGCTTCTCCTTGTCGGACAGCCAGTTGGCCTTGTCGATGTTGTCGCACAGGCAGGTGAAGACCACGACGGCCATGATCACCGAAGGCACGCCTTCGACCAGCAGCATCCACTGCCACCCCGCCATGCCGTGCCAGCCGTCCATGCTGGTCATCAGCCAACCCGAGAGCATGCCGCCCAGCGTCAGGCTTACCGGCATCGCCATGAGGAAACCGGACATCACCCGGCTCTGCCGATGGGTCGGGAACCAGTAGTTGAGGTACAGGATCACCCCTGGGAAGAAGCCGGCCTCACAGACGCCCAGGAGAAAACGCAGCACGTAGAACATGGTGCTGGATTCGACATGCATCAGCGCGGCCAGCGGCTGGGTGAAGGCTACCGCCATCGAAATGATCGCCCAGCTGAGCATGATGCGGGCAATCCAGAAACGGGCGCCATAGCGGTGCAGCAGCAGGTTGCTCGGCACCTCGAACAGGAAGTAGCCCCAGAAGAACACGCTGGCACCCAGGGCATACACCGTGTTGCTGAACTGCAGGTCCTCGAGCATGCTCAATTTGGCAAAGCCGATATTGACCCGGTCGAGATAGGCCGCCATGTAGCACAGCAGCAGGACCGGCAGGATCCGCAAGATCACCTTGCGGTAGGTGCGATCTTCGAAAGCCTGATCGCGAACGGCGTCGACAGTGTGTTGTTGGTCCATAACCCAGCCTCTTGGCATGTCGGGCATGCCTGATTGTTGTTATCGAAAGCGCACCGGGCGCGACCGCGCCCGTTGGTAAAGCCAGTCAGCAGATCGGGTCGCGGGTCGGCTGGCCATCGACCAGTCGCAGCAGGCCCAGCGGGTTGGCGTCGCGCAACGCCTCCGGCAGCAGGGCGTCGGGGAAGTTCTGGTAGCACACCGGGCGCAGGAAACGGTCGATCGACAGGGTGCCGACCGAGGTGCCGCGGCTGTCGGAGGTGGCCGGGTACGGGCCGCCATGGACCATGGCATCACACACCTCGACGCCGGTCGGGTAACCGTTGACCAGCACCCGGCCGACCTTCTGCTCGAGTATCGCCACCAACGCTGCAGCCTCGGCCAGGTCGCCCGGTTCGCCGATCAGGGTGGCTGTCAGTTGCCCGCCCAGCGCTTGCAGCGCGGCCAGCAACTGGGCCTGGTCGGCCAGTTCGACCACGACCGTGGCCGGCCCGAAGACCTCCTCTTGCAGCAGCGGCTCAGCGTCCAGCAACAGCTGGGCATCGGCCTGGAACAGCTGCGGCCAGGCCTGGTTGCCCTGCTGCTCGGCGCCGGCCAGGTGGCGAATGCGCGGATGCGCCTTGAGCCTGGCCACACCGTGGGCATAGTTGCCGAGGGTGGCGCTGTTGAGCATGGTCTGCGCTGGCTGGTCGGCCATTTGCGCACGCAGGTGTTCGACGAAGGCACTGAATTCAAGGGAGCGCACACCCAGCACCAGACCGGGATTGGTGCAGAACTGCCCACAGCCCATTACCACCGAAGCCGCCAGCTCACGGGCCACGGCCTCGCCACGTGCCGCCAGCGCCTGCGGCAGCACCAGCACAGGGTTGATGCTGCTCATTTCGGCGAACACCGGGATCGGCTGTGGCCGCGCCGCGGCCATGTCGCACAGGGCTCGACCACCCCTGAGCGAGCCGGTGAAGCCGACGGCCTGGATGGCCGGGTGCTTGACCAGTGCTTCGCCGACCGATCCGCCGAAGATCATGTTGAACACCCCGGCCGGCATGGCGCAGCGTTCGGCGGCAGCGACGATGGCTTCGGCCACCCACTGCGCCGTGGCCATATGGCCGCTGTGCGCCTTGAACACCACCGGGCAGCCTGCGGCCAGCGCCGCAGCGGTGTCACCGCCGGCGGTGGAGAACGCCAGGGGAAAGTTGCTGGCACCGAACACCGCGACCGGCCCCAGGCCCATACGGCACTGGCGGATGTCGAAGCGCGGCAGCGGCGTGCGCAGGGGTTGCGCACGGTCGATACGGGCGCCGCAGAAGTCGCCACGGCGCAGCACCGAGGCGAACAGGCGCAGCTGGCCGCTGGTACGCCCCCGCTCGCCCTGGATGCGCGCCGCTGGCAAGGCCGTTTCGCGGCAGACGGTGGCGATGAAGTCATCGCCCAGAGCGTCCAGCGCCTCGGCGATGGCGTCGAGGAATTCGGCCCGGCGCGCTGCGGACAATGCCCGGTAGGTCGGGTAGGCAGCCGCCGCCGCCCGTGCAGCCGCGTCGACTTCTTCTTCCGTGGCCTGATGGAACGCCTCGGGCAGCGCCTGCCCGGTGCGCGCATCGATACTCTGCAAGGTCGCCTGGCCGGTTGCGCGGCGAACGCCGCCAATAAATTGCTGGCCTGCGTGTGAAGTCATGGGTAGTTCCTCGCCATTGCATAAACAGTGGTCGCTAATCTAGGCGGCCCTGCGATTCTTGCCCAATGGCTTTTCGGGATCATCCGATAACAAGCCGTTATCACTCAGCCTGCGCCTGTCGCGCATTGGCCAGGAGAATGTCGGCGAATTCCAGGGCCGCGCCGCTCAAGGGCTCGCCTTTGCGGGTGAGGATGCCGTAGTCCTGAGGCGTGAGGTGCAGCGGAGTGTCGAGGTTGACCAGCACACCGCTGGTCAGGTGCGGCTCGACCATCGCCTGGGGCAGCATCCCGATCATCGGGCCGCCCAGCAACACCTTGAGGAAGGTCTGCATGGAAATGGTGTCGATGGTATTGCGCGGCACCGCCACCCCCGCCTCGGCGAACGCCCGCTCCATGCGCCCGCGGATTGGCGTGCCCTTGGGGTAGAGGATCCACGGCCATTCCAGCAACTGCGGCAAGGTCACCGGCCCTGCCCCGCTCAACGGGTGCTGGTCGTTGACCACGAAGCAGAACGGCTCCGGTGCCAACGGCTGGAAGTCGAAACGCTGCTGCTGCGAGGCATCGGTAAAACGCGCCACAGCCAGGTGCAGATGCTTGTCTTCGAGCATGGCCATCAGGTGGTCGCTGGTCTGCTCCACCACCTCGATCGACAGCAACGGCTTGCGCTGCTTGATCGCAACGATGGCATCGGGCAGCGCCACGGCGGTGGCGGCGAAGATGCCGCCGACCTTCAGGTGGCCATGGCCGCCCTGGCGCAGGTTGTCGATCTGCTCGACGAAATTGCGCGCGTCGTTCAGCGCGACCTGGGCATAGCGCACCACCTGCTCGCCCAGCGCGGTGGGCGGCATGCTGCGCGGCAGGCGCTGGAACAGGGCGAAGCCCAGCAGGTGCTCGATCTCCTTGAGCATCTTGCTGATCGCCGGCTGGCTCAGGTTCATCTGCTGCGCCGCCAGGTGCATGTTGTGGGTGCGCCCGAGGGTCTCGATCAGCAGCAGGTGGCGGAACTTGAGCCAGTTGCAGACATGGGAGAAAGACAGGTCCGACATGGAATCCACCTTTGGGTGCAATAACCTGTTGTTATCGAATAGTGAAAAGATGCCATTGGAGTTTATCGCGGGACCTGCCTAGCGTGCATCTCTCCAGATCCAAGAGATTTTTGCCATGCCGATTTCGCTTACCCCCAGCAACACCCTGCCCGAGGACGGCCTGACCGGAACCCTGATCGGCCGCGCCTGGACGCCCGGCGAACCCGGCGGCCCGTCGCCGATCGCCCTGCGTGCCGACGGCGTGTTCGACCTGTCCGAGCGCTTTGCCACCCTCAGCCAGCTGCTTGAAAGCGAAGACCCCTTGCACGCTGTACGCAGCACCCCGGGCCGCTTCCTGTGCAGCCTCGAGGCGTTGCTGGGCAACAGCGGCGACGCGTTCGACGCCCGCCAGCCCTACCTGCTGGCCCCGGTCGACCTGCAGGTGATCAAGGCCGCGGGCGTGACCTTCGCCGCCAGCATGATCGAGCGGGTGATCGAGGAGCAGGCCGGTGGCGATGCGAGCAAGGCCGAGGCCGTGCGTGCCTCGGTGCGGTCGGTGATCGGCGACAACCTGCGTGCGGTCCGCCCAGGCTCGGCACAGGCCATGGCGCTCAAAGCGCTGCTGATCGAACAGGGCATGTGGTCGCAATACCTGGAAGTGGGCATCGGCCCGGATGCCGAAGTGTTCACCAAAGCCCCGGTGCTGGCAGCGGTCGGCAGCGGCAGCAAGATTGGCGTGCACCCGCATTCGGCATGGAACAACCCCGAACCCGAAGTGGTGCTGGCCGTCGACAGCCGTGGCCGGATTCATGGTGCGACCCTGGGCAACGACGTCAACCTGCGCGACTTCGAGGGCCGCAGCGCCCTGCTGCTAAGCAAGGCCAAGGACAACAACGCCTCCTGCGCAATCGGCCCGTTCATTCGCCTGTTCGACGAGACCTTCGACCTCGACCTCGTGCGCCACTGCGTCGTCGACCTGGAAGTCCAGGGCACCGACGACTACCGCCTGGTCGGCCGAAGCTCGATGGACCAGATCAGCCGCGACCCTGAAGACCTGGTCCGGCAGACCCTCAACGAAAACCACCAATACCCCGACGGTTTTCTGCTATTCCTCGGTACCCTGTTCGCCCCCACCGACGACCGGGACGAGCCAGGCGCCGGGTTCACCCACAAGCTCGGCGACCAGGTGCGCATCGCCAGCCCTCTGCTGGGCCAGCTGCGCAACCAGGTGACCACCAGCGATCAAGCCACCCCCTGGAGCTTCGGCCTTGGTGCGATGATGAGCAACCTGGCCGCCCGAGGGCTCCTGAAGCGCTGATCGGCACCACTGAAAACAAGAGAACATGACATGACCGATACTCCGAAACGCCCGCTGCGCAGCCAGCAATGGTTCGACGACCCGAGCCACGCCGACATGACCGCGCTGTATGTCGAGCGCTACATGAACTACGGCCTGACCCGCGACGAACTGCAGTCCGGGCGGCCGATCATCGGTATTGCCCAGACCGGTAGCGACCTCACCCCCTGCAACCGCCACCATATCGAGCTGGCCCAGCGGGTGAAGGCCGGCATCCGTGATGCGGGCGGGATTCCCATGGAGTTCCCGGTCCACCCGATCGCCGAGCAGAGCCGCCGGCCAACCGCCGCACTGGACCGCAACCTGGCCTACCTGGGCCTGGTCGAGATCCTCCACGGCTACCCGCTGGACGGCGTGGTGCTGACCACCGGCTGCGACAAGACCACGCCTGCCTGTCTGATGGCCGCGGCCACCACCGACCTGCCGGCCATCGTGCTGTCTGGCGGGCCGATGCTCGACGGCCACCACAAGGGCCAGCTGATTGGCTCGGGCACGGTGCTGTGGCATGCGCGCAACCTGATGGCGGCGGGCGAGATCGACTACGAAGGCTTCATGGAGATGACCACCGCCGCGTCGCCTTCGGTAGGCCACTGCAACACCATGGGGACCGCGTTGTCGATGAACGCTCTGGCCGAAGCCCTGGGCATGTCGCTGCCCGGTTGCGCCAGTATCCCGGCCCCTTACCGCGAGCGTGGGCAGATGGCGTATGCCACCGGCCGGCGCATCTGCGAGCTGGTGATGCAGGACGTGCGGCCGTCTTCGATCATGACCCGCGAGGCCTTCGAGAACGCCATCGCCGTGGCGTCGGCGCTGGGCGCCTCAAGCAATTGCCCGCCGCACCTGATTGCCATCGCCCGGCACATGGGCATCGAACTGTCGTTGGATGACTGGCAGCGTATGGGTGAGAGCGTACCGCTGCTGGTGAATTGCATGCCGGCGGGCAAATATCTGGGCGAAGGCTTCCACCGCGCCGGCGGTGTGCCGGCGGTCATGCACGAGCTGCGCAAGGCTGGCCGCCTGCACGAAAACTGCGCCACGGTGAGCGGCAGGACCATTGGCGAAGTGGTCAGCGATACCGTCAGCAGCAACCGCGACGTGATCCTGCCGTTCGACGAGCCGCTCAAGCACAATGCCGGCTTCATTGTGCTCAGCGGCAATTTCTTCGACAGCGCAATCATGAAGATGTCGGTGGTCGGCGAGGCGTTTCGCAAGACCTACCTAGCCGAGCCGGGCCAGGAAAACAGCTTCCAGGCGCGGGCAATCGTGTTCGAGGGGCCGGAGGATTACCACGCCCGCATCGACGACCCGACGCTGGACATCGACGAGCGTTGCATCCTGGTGATCCGTGGCGCAGGTACCGTGGGTTACCCAGGCAGTGCCGAGGTGGTCAACATGGCGCCGCCAGCGGCGCTGATCAAGCAAGGCATCGACTCCCTGCCCTGCCTGGGCGATGGCCGCCAGAGCGGCACTTCAGCCAGCCCTTCGATCCTCAACATGTCGCCGGAAGCGGCGGTGGGTGGTGGCCTGGCGTTGTTGCAGACCAATGACTGGCTGCGGGTGGACCTGAATCAGCGGCGTGTGGATTTGCTGGTGGACGACGAGGAAGTGGCGCGTCGCCGGGCGGCCTGGAAGCCGAGCATTCCGGCTTCGCAGACGCCGTGGCAGGAATTGTATCGCCAGTTGGTGGGGCAGCTTTCGACCGGGGGCTGCCTGGAGCCGGCGACCTTGCATATGCGCGTCATTGCGCGTGAGGGTGGGATGCCGCGACATTCTCATTGAGTGGCGCCGCTCAGGGGTAACGCTGCAAGCACCTCGCTGCAACCGGCGGCTGTCTCAGCTGAAACTGAGGGCTGCCGGTCTTGACGCCTTTCACGGCGAGGGTGGCGTGGCCTCGGCAGGCTGGGGATCCTGCTGTACCTGAATCGGCGTGGCGTCCGAAGGCGGTGCAACCGGCTGCGAGCCCTGGCTGTCATCCAACGCTGGCGCAGCGGCCGCCTCGCTCACCGCAGCGGCTGGCGCAGCAGTGGGCGCAGGCGCTTCAGGCGCCACTGCGGCCGGTGCCGGCGCCACCGAAGCCTGCTCTGGCAGCCCCAGGTCAGGCGCCGGCTTCTCGGCCTTCGGCGCAGGCGCCTCGGCCTTGTCCTTGGCCTTGCTGACTTTCTTCGGCTTGGGCAGGTAGCTCTCCACCAGCGCGAAATAGCGTTCGTAGAACTGTGGAGCGGTTACCGTCTCGCTGGCGACCTTGACCATCGAGTCGTCGCTGGAGCCGATTGGCATCGACACCGAACCCAGAATTCCGACACCCAGGCTGGCCGAGGTATTC
>Ga0182745_1005353_pt1 | contig 10501 bp, 9 predicted proteins | sample eDN3rd30CKraftBY_FD_128523 | JGI IMG/M metagenome (GOLD analysis project Ga0182745, IMG submission 128523) | Enriched backyard soil microbial communities from Emeryville, California, USA - eDNA 3rd pass 30_C Kraft BY (version 2) (version 2) | ecosystem: Environmental > Terrestrial > Soil >... | reverse complement strand
GAACAAGCTCGCGATCGAGCCGGCGCGCGGGGCACCGGTCGTGTCGCTGATCATCATTACCATCGGCGCCTCGATCTTCATCCGGGGGGCGGCGCAACTGGTCTTTGACAAGCAGATCCACAGCTTTCCGGCGTTTTCCGGCGATGACCCGATCCATGTCCTTGGCGCGACAATCCTGTCGCAGAGCCTCTGGGCCATCGGGGGCGCGGCAGCGGTTTTCGTGGGCCTGTGGCTGTTCTTTACCCGGACGCTGCTGGGGCGGGCGGTGCTTGCCACCTCGAACAACCGGCTGGCCGCGCAGCTTGTCGGCATCAACACCGATTTCGTGATGACGCTTTCCTTTGCGCTGTCCGCAGGCATCGGTGCCCTTGCCGGGGTGCTGATCACCCCGATCACGATGACCTCCTATGACGTGGGGCTGGCGCTTGCGCTCAAGGGCTTTGCCGGCGCGATGCTGGGGGGCATGGGCAATCCCAAGGGCGCGTTCATCGGCGGGTTGCTGCTGGGCCTGCTTGAGGCGCTGACGGCGGGTTATCTCTCGTCGCAATACAAGGAAGCGGCGGCCTTCGTCGTCATCCTCGCGGTGCTGTTCTTCATGCCGCAGGGCCTTTTCGGCCGCAAATCGACGGATCGGGTGTGACATGCGGATTTCCCAGAAACACCTGACCCTGCTGATCATGGCGGCCCTGATCGCCGCGGCGCCGTTCTTCTTTCCCTCGGGCTATTACTTCCGGGTCGGCGCGCTGATCTTCGTCAATGGGCTGGCCGTCACCGGCATCGTCATCCTGACCGGCTATGCCGGGCAGATCAGTCTGGGTCATGCGGGCTTTGCCGGGATCGGTGGCTATGCCTGCGCGCTGGCCCCCGTTCATCTGGGCATTCATCCGGCGCTTGCGGTGGTGCTGGGGGCCGGTGTCTCGGCCGTCCTCGCCTATCTGGTCGGCAAGCCGATCCTGCGGCTTAAGGGCTATTACCTCGGCGTCGCCTCGCTGGGCTTCGGCATTCTGGTCGCGATGATCCTGAACAACGAACGGCAACTGACCAAGGGGCCGGACGGGATCGAGGTCGCGGATCTCGGCCTGCGCGGCCTCCTGAAGGACTGGGGGCTCAACCTCTCGAATGGCGAGTTCTGGTATGCCTTCACCGGGATCTGCCTGATCCTCGGCGCATGGATTGCCCTGAACCTGCATGACAGCCCCACGGGCCGGGCGCTCCGGGCGCTGCACGGGTCGGAGATCGCGGCCGGAACGGTCGGGATCGACGTCGCGCGGGTCAAGCTTCAGGCCTTCGTCATCTCGGCGGTCTATGCCTCGGTCGCGGGCTCGCTGACGGCGCTTCAGAACAAGTTCGTGACCCCCGACATCGCCGGCTTCATGCATTCGGTCGAGATGGTGACGATGGCGGTCCTTGGCGGCGTCGGCTCGGTTCCCGGCGCGATCCTCGGGGCGGGTATCCTCACGCTGCTGCCGCAGGTGCTGACGGTCTTTGCCGAATATGAACAGCTCATTCTGGGTCTGGTGATGATGCTGGTGATGATCTTCCTGCGCGAAGGGCTGGTGCCCTCGATCCTGCGCAAATTCCGGGGGAGGGGCGAATGACACTGCTTGAGATCGACGGCCTCGGCATCGCCTTTGGCGGCTTGCGGGCCGTGCATGATGTCTCCTTCTCGGTCGAACCGGGCGAGATCGTCTCGGTCATCGGGCCGAACGGCGCGGGCAAGACCACGCTTTTCAACATGATCTCGGGCGTTTACCTGCCCGGATCGGGCAAGGTCCGGCTGAAGGGCGAGGACGTGACCGGCATGGCCCCTTACCGCCTTGCGCAAAGGGGCATGTCGCGGACCTTCCAGAACCTGCAGATCTTCCAGAACATGACGGTGCTCGAAAACGCCATGACCGGCTTTCACCTGCAGGAGCGCGGCCCGGTCCTTTCCGACCTGCTGAACCTGCCTTCCTCGCGCCGGCGGGGGCGTCTGGCCGAGGACGGCGCGCGCGAGTTGCTGGTCCGCGTCGGGCTGGAGCGTGCCGCCGACCGCGAGGCGGGGAACCTCTCCTATGGCTCGCTGAAGCGGCTCGAGATCGCGCGGGCGCTGGCGATGAACCCTTCGGTCCTGCTGCTGGACGAGCCGGCGGCAGGCTGCAATGCCGTCGAGACCGAGGAGATCGACCACCTGATCGCCGAGGTCGCGAAATCGGGCGTCGCCATCCTGCTGGTCGAGCATGACATGAAGATGGTCATGCGCATTTCCAACCATATCGTCGTGCTGGACCATGGCGAGAAGATTGCCGAGGGCGCGCCGGAGACGGTCAGCCGCGACCCGGCGGTGATCGCCGCCTATCTGGGAACGGAGGCTGCACATGCTGACGGTTGAGGGCCTGCGCTCGCGCTATGGCCGGATCGAAGTGCTGCACGGCATCGATCTGCATGTCGACAGCGGCGAGATCGTCACCGTGGTCGGCGCGAATGGCGCGGGCAAGACCACGCTGCTGCGCTGCCTCTCGGGCGTCCAGCCCGTATCGGCAGGCCGGATCACCTTTCGCGGTGAGGCGCTGACGACGGTGCCCGCCCACAAGCGCCTCTCGCGCGGGCTGGCGCAATCGCCGGAGGGGCGGCAGATCTTCACCAACCTCACGGTTGAGGAGAACCTGCGCCTTGGGGCCTTCCTCTATGTGGACGACAGGGTCGAGAAGGACATGGAAGACGCCTTCCAGATGTTCCCGATCCTGCGCGAAAAGCGCAACCTTGCCGCGGGGGGCCTCTCGGGCGGCCAGCAGCAGATGCTGGCCATGGCGCGGGCGCTGATGGGGCGGCCGTCCTGCCTGCTTCTGGACGAGCCGTCGATGGGGCTGGCCCCGATCATTGTCCAGCAGATCTTTGATGTCGTCAGCGGGTTGAAGTCGCTGGGCGTCACGGTATTGCTGGTCGAGCAGAATGCCTTCGGCGCTCTGAAAATCGCCGACCGGGGCTATGTCATGGAAACCGGCACCATTACCATGGAGGGACCGGCATCCGAGCTGATCGCCGATCCCCGTATCCGCGAAGCCTATCTGGGGATCTGAACATGTCCGTCGTCACCATCGCCCGCCACGGGGAAATCGCAACCGTCACCGTGGACAATCCGCCCGTCAACGCCTTGTCGCAGGCTTTACGGCAAGGCTTGTGGGATGCGGTGGCGGCGCTGGACGCCGATCCCGAAGTGCGGGCGGTGGTCCTGATCTGTGCCGGGCGGACCTTCATCGCCGGGGCGGATGTGACCGAGTTCGGCAAGCCTCCGGTTGAACCGCATCTGCCCGATCTGGTCGCGCGGATCGAGGCGGCGGCGAAGCCCTGGGTCGCCGCGATCCACGGCTCGGCTCTGGGCGGCGGGTTCGAGGTTGCGCTTGGCTGCCGCTTTCGCGTGGCGCGGCCCGACGCCGTGATCGGCCTGCCCGAGGTGACGCTGGGCATCGTTCCCGGTGCGGGCGGCACCGTCAGGACGCCGCGTCTGGCCGGGATGGCGGTTGCGGTCGATCTGGTGACCTCGGGCAAGCCCATGCGCGCGCCCAAGGCGGTTTCCGCCGGGCTGCTGGATCAACTGGTCGAAGGCGATCTGCTGGAGGGCGCCATTGCATTCGCGCGCGCCGCGATCAAGCAACCGCTTCCGGCGCCAGTTTCAGCCCGCCCGGTCGAGGCGCCGGACGCAGATTTCTGGGCCGATGCCGAAAAATCGGTGGCGAAGGCCGCCAAGGGCTCGGCCGCGCCGCTTCGCGCGCTTGCCTGCCTGCGCAAGGCCGCCGAAACGGGCTTCGACGAGGCGATGGCCTTCGAGCGCGAGACCTTCCTCGACCTGCGCGGCACCGAGCAGGCCGCGGCGCTGCGGACCGTGTTCTTTGCCGAACGCGCCGCGCCGCGTCCCGCCACCCTGCGCGGGGTCGAGCCGCTGCCTTTGCGCCGGGTCGCGGTGATCGGCGGTGGCACGATGGGCGCGGGCATCATCGCGGCGCTGCGTGACGCCGGGTTGCCCGTCACCCTGATCGAACGCGACGCCGAAGCGGTCGAGCGCGGCCTTGCCAATGTCGCGAAGGTCTTTGACGGCGGCGTCAAGCGCGGGAAGCTGACCCCTGACGCCGCAGAGGCGCTGAAGGACGGCGTCACCGGCGCGACGGATTACGCGACGCTTGCCGATGCCGACATGGTGATCGAGGCGGTCTTCGAGGAGATCGGCGTCAAGCGCGCCGTATTCGCCCAATTGGCCGAAGCCTGCCGCCCGAATGCGGTTCTGGCGACGAACACCTCCTATCTGGACCCGCGCGCGATTGCCGAGGGGTTGCCCAATCCGCATCGCTTTATCGGCTTGCATTTTTTCAGCCCGGCCAATGTGATGAAGCTGCTCGAAATCGTTCCGACGCCCGAGACCGCGCCGGAAACGCTGGCGACCGGATTTGCTCTGGGCCGCCTTCTGAAGAAGATCCCGGTGCAATCGGGCATCTGCGAGGGCTTCATCGGCAACCGCATCCTGAAACGCTATCGCGCAAGCGCCGAGGGGCTGCTGCGCAAGGGCGTGCCGATCGCGCGGATCGACGCGGCGATGCGCGGATACGGCATGGCGATGGGTCCGTTCGAGGCGCAGGATCTGGGCGGGCTCGACATCGCCTTCCTTCAGCGCGAGGGCGCCCGCGCGGCAGGGCAGGATGTGCCCGAGACGCTGGGCGACATCCTTGTCCGCGCGGGCCGCAAGGGCCAGAAGACCGGCGGCGGCTGGTATGACTATCAGCCGGGCGACCGCCGGGCGTATCCTTCTGTGGCCGTCGCCGAATTGCTGGGCGACAGGATCGCCACCGATCCCGGCATGGCCGAGCCCGAGATTGCCGCCTTCCTGATTGCCGAGATGGCGGCGGAAGGGCAGGCGATCCTTGAGGAAGGCATTGCCGCAAGTCCCGCCGATATCGACCTGGTCGAGATCCACGGCTACGGCTTCCCGCGCTGGCGCGGCGGGCCGATGTTCGCGACCCGCGAGCGCGGCTAACCGCCTTTCCGCATCAGTCTCACCCGGCGCGCCGCGGCGGGTGATCAAGTCCCGGCTCGTCTGTCCTTTCGCTCCTGACCCGTTCCTCGAGAGCCAGGGTGAAGTCCTCGAAGCCATCGGCAAACAGGGCGAGCCGGTCTTTCGTCCAGCCTGCCGTGATCTCGCCGATCAGGTCCAGCTTGACGCGCCGGATCTCGGCGAAGATGCGGTCGCCGGCCGGGCTGCGTCGAAGAACGGCGCGGCGGGCATCGGCCTGCGCGACCGTGCGCACCAGGAAGCCCTGCTCGACCAGACGCGCGACCAGCCGGCTCGCGCGTGACGGATCAATCCGCAACTGCCGCGCAATGTCGCCGACCGAGACCTCCTCGGCCGGGGCCTCGATGCAGCGCGGGCGGTCGGGAACGAGGGCGATCACGTCAAGATCGGAAATCTCCAGCGCGGGCGCGACATTGGCCAAGGCGAGCCGGCCGATGACCCGCCGCCCGATCAGCATGCGAAATCGCGCCATCGAGGCCGAGATCCGTTCGATATCCAGCTCTCTCAATGCCTCGTCCATCATCTCCCCTCCCCTGATCACCAGCGTTTTGTTGCGAATTTATGTGCTGTTGACATGTATTTGCCTTTCGCACATATACGGGAGCATCCTTCCTCCCGCAATCGCCTTTGCGTTCCAGACCGGGTTCCGTCACCAATGCCTTTGCAAGAAACAAGCCTGGCCGGACCGTCCGGCCTGACCCATCGCCGCCGGCTGGTGATCTTCTGCTTTCTCATGCTCAGCCTCTTCATGGCGACGCTGGACCACCAGATCGTATCGACGGCGCTGCCGACCATCATAGGCGAATTTGGTGCGATCGAGAGATTTAGCTGGATCGGCTCGGCCTATCTGCTGAGCCAGAGCGCGATCATGCCGGTCTATGGCAAACTGGGCGACCTGTTCGGGCGCAAATATGTGATGATCTTCGCGGTCGCGCTGTTCACGCTGGGCTCGGTCCTCTGCGGGCTTGCCTGGTCGATGGAGAGCCTGATTGCCGCGCGGGCCTTTCAGGGGCTGGGGGCCGGCGGGATCATGGTCTCGATCTTCTCGATCAATGCCGACCTGTTCGAGCCGCGTGAGCGGGCGCGCTATCAAAGCTTTTCCAGCCTGATGATCATGGCCTCCGGGTCCATCGGCCCCATGCTTGGCGGCACGATGAGCCAGTTCCTGGGCTGGCGCTCGATCTTCCTGATCAACCTGCCCATCGGCATTGTCGCGCTGGCGGGGCTGATCTTCCTGCTGCCCTATCGTCGGCCCGAGAGGCAGCCCAAGATCGACTATCCGGGCGCCATAGCCCTGGCCGTGGCGATTTCCGGCATCGTCCTCTGGGCGGACAGCCAGTCCCTGTTCGGATCGCCGCTGGCCGCGCCGGCACTGGCGCTGCCCCTCGTCTCGGCACTGGCCCTGATCTTCTGGATCAGGATCGAGCGCCGCGCGCCCGAGCCGATCATCCCGCTGACCCTGTTCCGCGACCGGAATTTCTCGCTCCTGATGATCGTCAGCGTTGTCAGCGGCGGTGTCGGGATCGGCATGATGAACTATCACGCGCTGTTCCTCCAGATGACCACTGGGCTTTCGCCGGCGCGGGCGGGGCTGTTCTTCATCGCGATCACTGGCGGCATCGCCGCCGGGTCGCTGACGGCGGGGCGGCTGATCTCGCGCACGGGGCGCTACAAGCCATGGCTGGTGCTGGGGCTGTTCTTCTCGGCGCTCTGCCTTTGCGTGATGGCGGCGCTGCCGCTGCATGTGCCCTTCTGGGCGGTGGCCGCGATCCTGCTGGCGCAGGGCATGGCGATCGGCCTTGGCCAGCAATCGCCCATTATCGGGGTCCAGATTGCCGCACCGGCGCGGGATGTCGGCGCGGCGACCGGCGCGGTGACGCTCTCCCGCATGGGGGGCGCGGCGCTGGCCATCTCGGTCTATGGCGCGATCCTCTCGGACCGGCTGATGCAATCGGCAGGCACGGGCGCCAAGATACAGATAACACCCGACCAGATGGCGGCTTTGCCTGCCGCGGCGCGCGAGGCGGTGGCCGCGGCCTATCGCGGCGCTTTCGACTGGGTCTATCTTGCGGCTGTGATCACGGCGGCGATTGGGTTCTTCGCGGCGGTGATGCTGCGCCCGGTCCAGCTCGCCCCGAGCAGCCCGGTGGACGAGGCGCGGCACGGCAAAACCGAGGTCGAACCGGGCGATCTGGCGGAACCCACCGCCCGATGAAGGCCCGTGGAGCGCGGGTCACGTCGGCTGGTGCTCAGCTTGAAGGCGAGGATCTGGCTCGGAGCGTCGGTCAGGCGCTGCTCGACGACCGGTCGGGCGACGGTCTCAGTGCCAAGGTCAGGATGAACCGCCAGCCCTCGTGGTCCTCGACCGGATCGGCGGCGGCATCCGCCGCGTGCTGCGCGAATTGCGTCGAGTAGAGGACGGCCCTGCGCAATTCAGCCGGGAGGCGGTGGTCAAGGGCGAGGATTTGCGCGCCATTGACCGCGGCGTCAGCTTCGCCGATATCGCCCGACTCCGTCGCGCGCGGGCGTCCGCCGGGGCGCGTCGTGTCGATCGGGATGGTCGCGGCAAGCTCGCTGAGCTTCCGGCTGGCGGTTTCGACCGTGGTTTCCGTTTGGCCCTGAGGATCCCTCCCTTCTCCGGTCCAGTCCGCGTTGACGCCGCACGTGCCGACATGAGTAAAGCTCGAATAGCGCCCGATGCCACCCCGGAAGAGGCGCTGACCGCGCATCTCGGCCAAGGTATCGGCGACCTCGCGGGGCGAGGCGCCATTCGCCGTGATGTCGCAGGCGATGAACTGGGGATGCCATGAATTCGCGGCCCCGCCCGCCGCGCGGTTATAGGCCGCCGTGCGAAAGGCGCTGCTGATGGTGACGGGCACGCCCAAGCTCTCGCGCAAGGCGTCGAGCAGCCGGGCCGTCGGCACTACATTCGGCCAGAGCGTCTCGGGCGGCGGGGCGTTCAGCCGATGCGCCGGGCCGCCGCCGAAATGGCTGCCGCCAAGCGTCAGGAACTCCGCCGGATCGAAATGCCTGAGCCGGCTCTCCACCTCGGTCGCGGCGACGGCGGCAGCCGGGATCGGGTAGCTGCCGCTGTCCTGCAGGCGGCCCGCGTCGAGATTGATGAAATGCCCCTGCAGCATCCGGCAGCGCGTCGAGCCGGGCGTTTCCGCATCGCGCGCCAGCCCCTGCGATCCGGCGCTGTCCGAGAAGGCATCCTGCCCCGGAACGACAAGGCGCAGAACCCAGCCGTCCTCGACGCATTTCGCCCAGTCGGCATATCGCCACAGCGCCATGCCCTTGGGCCGTCGGGAGCCTGCAGCGGATAGCCTCCCCAGTCCTCACCCCAAGAGTTCAGGATGATGAAGCCTTCGCGGTTATATCTCAGGATGACCACCGCGTGATGATTGTCCCTGGGATCCCGCGGCGTGATCCGGCCATCCACGGGCATGATCCAACCGTCATGGACCCGTGCCGAGACGAGGATCGAGCCGGCTTCGCGGATCGCGCAACGGTGGTGGTGGAGGATGGGGCGTAGCCTGCTATAGGCGCCCAGCGAAATCTCCTTGCGCGGTGCGGGCCTGATCCTCGCTGGGCCAGTGGCGGACGGCACCGGCATCGTCATCCGCCCAGCCATCCTTGCCCTCACCGTCTGGGCAGACGCCGTGATGGAAGAAGGCCTTGATGTCCGATCGCAGGCTGCGGATGCCGTCCTGTGCGGTGCCTTCGGCAACATCGTAAAACATCGCCATCCGATGAAGCATGGCAGCGCTGACCCGCGCGGGTGGCGGGTGCGGACCGTCGCGCTGTCGAAACTGGACGTCGATCTAGGGCCTGTCCCACGCAATTGCCACGCCTACGCTGATCGCACAGGTCGAAGGGCAGGATGCCGGGGCTGCCGGATGCGAACAGATCATACCAAGACAGATGCTCGGGCGGCAAAAGCTCGAAGCGCGGGACAAACATGTGATCACGCAGGTCGATGAGGTCGCGTTTCGCGCCGATTTTTGGAAATCCAGCGATCTCATCCATCAAATTACCTCAACGTCGCGATTATTAAAGGAAATGAGAATCTGACATGCAGTTGCGCGAAGCTGATAATATGCTGCCGCGATCAGCCATAAGTGACGCGGCGAAGTGACGCCTCAATTCACTCCGGTTATTTGGTCGTGGGTATTGATGATGAAATCATCTTTCGGGAAACGGGGATTGACAGGCTGTGTTCAGGCATGTTCCGGCGCAGGGCCGTCCTGATATTCCCGAGCCTTGCGGGGACGTGATCGTTTGCGCGCGGTTGCTGCCTTGGGCGGATCGGTTGCCTCCACCATATCCTCCGGCATTTCCGGGGCCATCGCATATATCGAAAGGCCGACATCCAGCGGTTGTATGGAGAGCCCGGCAAGCGCCCTATGCACGCCGGTTATCAGCCCCGGCAACTCGGCCTGGTCGATCCTGTTGCTGCTGGCCAGATAGCCCATGACGATTTCGACCGTGCGATCGACAAGATAATTCTGCTCACCGGCCAGAGCGTCCTGTGGCCCATCGTCGAAGGGGGGCGCGACCTCATCGGAGAACATGGTTGCCGCCGGGCTTTCCGCCGCGATCTCGGCATCGGCGAAGTCTGCGAAGGCCAGTTCCGGCATGAGCTGATCGGACAGGCTGTACTGTCCGGCCACGAGGTCTTCGGTCATCATGACCGCGTCGAAGCTGCGGGCATGGGGCATCTCGACGTCGCCGGGCGCCCTGACGCTTGCCCGCGCGGCGGCCGTGACTGCCTGCAGAAATGCCGCGTGATATTCGGCGATCACCGTCGCGAGCAAGACCCGCCGGCCGTTGATGGTCTTGAACTCGCGCCCGTTGATGATCTCGCGCGCGCCGACGGGGTCATTGACGTTGCGGTTGAAATAGCGGGCCAGCGTGTGTCGGCCTCGGGCATCGCCGCGAAACCAGCCCGCCTCGGTTCCCACGAACAGGATCGTCGCGGCGTATTCGGGCAGCATGGCCAGATCGGGATTGCGGACCAGATCCGCACCGACAAAGGCCCCGGCCCGGGCGTAGTTCTGCGGCCAGGTCAACTGGACATAGCCGCGCCCGTAATAGGGGTAATAGCGCAGGTTCCTGCGTCGCCAATCCTCGGACAGCCAGAACGCTTCCCGCACGGGCTGCATGGTGCGCGCGGTCTCGTGAAAGGCGGTCGCGAACAGATAGGCAAGCCAGCGCAGGTCAGAACCGGGCGCGCGCCTTTCCCAACTGTTCAGAATGGCGTCCATGCCTTCCACCTGAAGCTGCGTCAGGCGACCTCCGAACAGCGGACGGATCCGGTCAAAGAAAATGCGACGATCCAGCGACATGATACTTCCCTCATTAACAAAAACAGGGTCGACTCATGAAAATATCGAAATATCAGCCGATAATGCAGTGACGAAGTGACGACTTGCATGGGTCATATATACGACCAGGATT
>Ga0182745_1005349_pt1 | contig 10504 bp, 8 predicted proteins | sample eDN3rd30CKraftBY_FD_128523 | JGI IMG/M metagenome (GOLD analysis project Ga0182745, IMG submission 128523) | Enriched backyard soil microbial communities from Emeryville, California, USA - eDNA 3rd pass 30_C Kraft BY (version 2) (version 2) | ecosystem: Environmental > Terrestrial > Soil >... | reverse complement strand
CGTGGAAGCCTGGGGAACGAAGTAAACCTTCAGGCAAATACACTTGTTTCGCAATTCGCTTTAAAATGTGGTGCCAACTTCCACACATTATATTTACCCGAAAACTTAAGTGAGACAGCTTTTATGACCATGGTGCAAGAACCGATTGTCAAAGAAGTGCTCGATTTGTATGACAATATTGACCTTGTCATTCACGGGATTGGAAGTGCAAAGGATATGGCGTTACGACGCTATTCCAGTGAGGCGATTATCGAAATGCTTCACGATAAAAAGGCGGTTGGTGAAGCATTTGGTTATTATTTTGACGAATCTGGGGAAATAATATACCGCATCAATACGATTGGGATTCAGCTTGAACAGGTCAAGCAAAGTCCACATATTATGGCGGTTGCTGGTGGGTCAAAGAAAGCAAAGGCAATTCAAGCATATTTTAAGAATAACGCAGCAAAGCAAACAGTTCTTATTACCGATGAGGGAGCTGCCAATGCGATTTTGCAAAACAGCTAAAGTGTCAAGATTTTAGGGTTAATAAGCTTTTATATAGGCAAAACTTAAAAGGGCATTTGCTTTGCAATAAATAGTGGATACAGATTGACTAAATAGAAAAAATTACTTACTTGGAGGAAATTGATATGGCGATCAAAATTGCAATTAACGGATTTGGACGAATTGGAAGATTAGTTTTTCGTGAGGCGATTAATAATAGTGAATTTGAAGTAGTGGCAGTGAATGACCTATCAGATGCTCATCAGCTTGCTCACCTTTTAAAATATGATTCCGTACATGGTGTTTACGACGCGGAAGTACAATCTGAAGACAATGCATTTATCGTAAATGGTAAGAAGGTTCAAGTGTTCTCTGAAAAGGACCCAGCCAATTTGCCTTGGGGCGAGCTGGATGTTGATGTCGTAATCGAGTCAACTGGTCGATTCCGTTCAATGGAAGAAGTATCGAAGCATGTGGAAGCTGGCGCGAAAAAAGCGATTCTATCAGCTCCTGCACAGGGCGAAATGCCGACGTATGTAATGGGTGTGAACCATACAGAATATGACCCATCGCAAAACGTGATTTCAAACGCTTCATGTACGACAAACTGTTTATCGCCAGTAGCGAAAGTGCTGGATGAGAAATTTGGCATTAAACGTGGGATGATGACAACGATTCACTCCTATACAAATGACCAACGAATCCTAGACTTCCCGCATAGTGATCCAAGACGTGCACGTGCCGGTGCTGTATCAATGATTCCAACAACTACTGGTGCTGCGGTGGCAGTTTCAAAAGTATTGCCACAGTTAAAAGGGAAGTTAGATGGCTTCTCGATGCGTGTTCCAACACCGAACGTATCTTGTGTTGACCTTGTTGTAGAGCTAAATACGACAGCCGTAACGGTTGAAGATATAAATAATGCGCTAAAAGAAGCTGCAGCTAGCGAGCTGAAAGGGATTCTTGACTACAATGAATTACCATTAGTTTCAATCGACTATAACGGCAACAAGCATTCATCAACAGTGGATGGATTATCAACAATGGTAATCGACCATAATATGGTGAAAATTCTTGCATGGTATGATAATGAAATTGGCTATTCAAACCGTTTACTTGACCTTTCAAAATATATTAATGAAAAATAAGCACGAAAGATAAAAAATGAATGTGTTATACTTATTTCTTATTAGCAAGCCATTCTCGTCATTTGTTATGACATATTTAGCTTTATGTAAGTAAAAAGTATAGCCTTTATAAATGTTCCGTTTTATAATAATGTAGGGAAAGGAAGCGATGGATAAAACACCCATCGCTTTTTTACGGATAAGAGCAATTTCCGCAAAAAGAGAAGACATTGATTTACTCGACTAAATCATGTTTTTCTAAAGATAAATGTCGTGCCAGCAATAAGTAAAGGAGACGCTTTCTTGCAGCTGCGGGCGAGATTTACTATATAGTACAAACTAACAAAGTGAATCGAATACCGATTTGAAGGAGGGTTTTCTTCAATGTTTTTAAAGAAGACGATGAATGATGTAGACGTAAAAGGTAAACGAGTTTTTGTACGAGTGGATTTCAATGTACCGATGGAAAACGGTGAAATTACAGATGATACACGAATTCGTGCAGCAATCCCAACAATCAAACAACTGGTGGAGTCAGGAGCAAAAGTCATTTTAGCTTCTCATTTAGGCCGTCCAAAAGGCGAAGTAAATGAAGACATGCGCTTAACTCAAGTAGGGGCACACTTATCTGAGTTAATGGGCAAACCAGTCACTAAATTGAATGAATCCATTGGTGCAGATGTGGAAAACGCAGTTGCAACAATGCAAGAGGGTGACATCGTCTTATTAGAGAATGTTCGATTCCATAAAGGCGAAGAGAAAAACGATGAAGAATTATCGAAATCTTTCGCGAAATTAGCAGATCTTTATGTAAATGATGCATTTGGCGCGGCGCATCGTGCACATGCTTCAACAGAAGGAATCGCCAAACATGTTCCGGCTGTATCAGGCTTATTAATGGAAAAAGAATTAGATGTGCTAGGAAAAGCATTATCGAATCCGGAAAGACCATTCACAGCGATTATCGGTGGTGCGAAAGTAAAAGATAAAATCGGAGTCATCGAAAACCTGTTAGATAAAGTGGATCACTTAATCATTGGTGGCGGGTTATCCTTCACATTTACAAAGGCGCAAGGCCATTCAATTGGGAAATCTCTATTAGAAGAAGACAAAATCGAGTTGGCAAAAAGCTTTATCGAAAAGGCGAAGGAAAAAGGCGTTCAGCTTCATATGCCAATCGACGCTGTAGTAGCAAACGAGTTTTCTAAAGACGCCGAAACGAAAGTTGTTTCAATAGAAGAGATTCCAGAAGATTGGATGGGTCTAGATATCGGGCCAAAAACAGCGGAGCATTATGCATCGATTATTAAAGAGTCGAAATTGATTATTTGGAACGGTCCAATGGGCGTGTTTGAAATGGACAAGTTTGCAAACGGCACGAAAACAGTGGCTCAAGCCATGGCAGAAACAGAAGGATACACAATTATCGGTGGCGGCGATTCTGCTGCAGCTGTAGAGAAATTTGAAGTTGCAAGTCAAATGGATCACATTTCTACAGGTGGAGGCGCTTCACTTGAGTTGATGGAAGGTAAGGCACTTCCAGGGATTGTGGCCCTAAACGATAAATAAGGAGGCATTTGAATTGCGTAAACCCATCATTGCTGGAAACTGGAAAATGTTCAAAACATTTGACGAGGCAGTAGAATTTGCAGAATTAGTCCGCGAAAAGGTCCCATCAGAAGAAAAAGTGGATGCAGTCATTTGTGCTCCAGCTCTTTATTTACCAACATTAGTGGATATTGCGACAGAAACGGATTTAGCAATTGGTGCACAAAACATGCACTATGAAGACGAAGGTGCCTTTACAGGCGAAATCAGTCCTTCACAGCTTGCGGCAATCAACGTGGACTATGTCATTTTAGGCCATTCCGAGCGCCGTGAGTACTTCAACGAAACAGATGAAGCAGTGAATAAAAAGGTAAGAGCGGCCCTTGTTAATGGCATCGTACCAATTATTTGCTGTGGTGAAACGTTGGAAGAACGCGAAGCTCGGAAAACAGAACAGAAAGTTGCTTCCCAAGTAACTGCTGCACTTGAAGGATTTACACCAGAAGAAGTCAACCATATGGTCATTGCTTATGAACCAATCTGGGCAATCGGTACAGGAAAAACGGCTACGGCTGATGATGCCAATGCAGTATGCGGTAAAATTCGTGAGGTTGTCGAAGGCCTTTACGGAACAGAAACGGCACAAAGCATTCGTATTCAATACGGCGGCAGTGTGAAACCTGAAAACATCGAAGAATTACTTTCAAAAGAGCATATTGACGGAGCTCTTGTAGGCGGCGCAAGCCTTGAGGTAGATTCTTATCTATCTTTACTTGAAAAAGCTCAATAATAGCTAAACATTTAAGAAAAATCCACGTCTTAGTCGACATGGATGAAAAGTTATGGAGGCGTAAAAGAAAATGCCTAAACAGCCTGTTGCATTGATTATTTTAGATGGCTTTGCCTTTCGCGATGAAACATTCGGAAATGCTGTAGCACAAAGTAAAAAGCCGAATTTTGACCGTTACTGGGCACAGTTTCCCCACTCTACATTAATTGCTAGTGGGGAAGCGGTGGGCTTACCAGATGGTCAAATGGGGAATTCAGAAGTTGGTCACCTGAACATTGGTGCTGGCCGTATCGTCTATCAAAGCTTAACGCGTATTCATAAGTCGATTCGTGATGGTGAATTCCAGAAGAATGAGAAGTTTTTAGCGGCAATTGAGCACGCGAAAGCCAATAACTCGAAGCTTCACTTAATGGGTTTATTATCTGATGGCGGGGTACATAGCCATTATGAGCATCTTTTTGCTTTACTTAAATTAGCGAAGGCAAATGGATTAGATGAAGTGTATGTACATGGCTTTTTAGACGGCCGCGACGTTGGCCAAACAACGGCGGTCGGATTTGTCGAAGAAACTGAAAAGCAAATGGAAGAGATTGGCGTTGGGAAATTTGCTTCTATTCATGGCCGCTATTATGCGATGGATCGCGACAAACGCTGGGAACGTGTGCAGTTAACTTATAACGCACTTGTTGATGGTATTGGTCAAACGGCAGCTTCAGCTAAAATCGGGGTAGAATCTTCGTACGGCCGTGAAGTAACTGATGAATTCGTCATTCCTTTTGTCATTACAGAAGAAGGAAAGCCGGTTGCAACGATTGATACGAACGATGCGGTGGTATTCTTTAACTTTAGGCCGGACCGTGCCATTCAGCTTTCTACCGTATTTACAAACGACAAATTTATCGGATTTAAGCTTTCTGACAAGCACCCGACAAACTTAAAATTTGTAACCTTCACCCATTACAGTGGGGATGTAAATGCAGATGTGGCGTTTGAAAATGTTGATTTAGTGAATACTGTCGGTGAAGTAATCTCAAGAGAGGGATTAACGCAGCTTCGCATTGCCGAAACGGAAAAATATCCACACGTAACCTTCTTTATGAGTGGGGGCCGTGAAGAGAAGTTTCCAGGCGAGGAACGGATTTTAATCGCTTCACCAAAGGTTGCTACATATGATTTGAAACCAGAAATGAGTGCCTACGAGGTAACCGATGCATTGGTTGCAGAAATTGAAGCAGACAAATTCGATGCCATCATCTTAAACTTTGCCAATCCAGATATGGTAGGTCATAGTGGCATGCTGGAACCGACGATTAAAGCAATCGAAACGGTTGATGAATGCTTAGGAAAAGTGGTGGATGCACTCCTTGCGAAAGGCGGCGCTGCGATTATTACCGCTGACCACGGGAATTCGGATGAAGTTGTCACGGTTGAAGGCGAACCAATGACAGCCCATACAACAAATCCTGTTCCAGTGATCGTGACAAAGTCAGATATCGTGATTCGAGATGGTGGAATTTTAGCCGATCTTGCACCGACTATGTTAAAATTACTAAATGTAAAACAACCACAGGAAATGACAGGTACACCACTTTTTGACATTATCAAAAAATAGGTAAACTGATTTTCAGCTAGAAACTTACAAGAAAATTGAAAAATAAAGGAGATTTAATAATGCCATTTATTACACAAGTTTATGCTCGCGAAGTTTTAGATTCACGTGGAAATCCAACAGTTGAGGTAGAAGTATTTACAGAGTCAGGTGCATTTGGACGTGCAATCGTTCCATCTGGTGCCTCTACAGGTGAATATGAAGCCGTTGAATTACGCGATGGCGACAGCTCTCGCTACCTTGGAAAAGGTGTTTTAAAAGCAGTAGAAAACGTGAATACACTAATTGCTCAAGAATTAGAAGGCAATTATTCTGTTCTAGATCAAGTTGTAATCGATAAAGCCTTAATCGAATTAGATGGTACTGAAAACAAAGGGAAATTAGGCGCTAATGCAATTCTTGGTGTTTCTTTAGCAGTAGCACATGCAGCAGCAGATTACCTTGACGTTCCTTTATATCAATATCTTGGTGGAGTAAATGCAAAACAACTGCCAGTTCCAATGATGAACATTTTAAACGGTGGTGCGCATGCTGATAACAACGTGGACATTCAAGAATTCATGGTTATGCCTATAGGAGCTGAATCTTTCCGTCACGCGCTACGCATTGGTGCTGAAATCTTCCACAGCTTAAAAGCAGTATTAAAAGCAAAAGGCTACAACACTGCAGTAGGTGATGAAGGTGGTTTCGCGCCAAACCTTGGTTCAAACGAAGAAGCGATTACTGTTATTTTAGAAGCAATCGAAAAAGCAGGCTACAAGCCAGGTGAAGAAGTGCAGCTTGCAATGGACGTAGCTTCATCAGAATTGTTCAATAAAGAAGACCGAAAGTACCACTTAGATGGTGAAGGCGTTGTGAAAACATCTGAAGAAATGGTTGCTTGGTATGAAGAGCTAACTTCAAAATACCCAATCATCTCTATTGAAGATGGTTTAGATGAAAACGACTGGGATGGCCATAAGCTATTAACTGAACGCATTGGTAACCGCGTACAGCTTGTTGGGGACGACCTATTCGTAACAAACACAAACAAACTTTCTCAAGGAATCGAGCAAGGCGTAGGCAACTCAATCCTGATCAAAGTTAACCAAATCGGTACATTAACAGAAACATTCGATGCGATCGAAATGGCAAAACGCGCAGGCTACACTGCCGTAATCTCTCACCGTTCTGGTGAATCAGAAGACGCAACAATCGCGGACATCGCAGTAGCAACAAACGCTGGTCAAATCAAAACAGGTGCCCCATCTCGCACAGACCGCGTAGCAAAATACAACCAACTTCTACGCATCGAAGATCAACTAGCACAAACTAGCCAGTATCTTGGGTTGAAGTCTTTCTATAACTTACGATAAGCGTTAGCTTCGTTCGGAGCCTAGGTCCTTTCATTTGGACCTGGGCTTTTTTTGTTAAGGGAAGTTGAGCTTGTTGGATTGGCGAGATTTTTGGGAGAGTTGGCGAGATTTCGATGAAAAGTGGCGAGATTTTTTCGTGAAGTGGCGAGATTTTCATCAAAGTTGGCGAGATTCACAAGGAGGCAGCAGGATTGATTGGAACTAGTATCAAAAAATTAGTTAGATTGATTGAAAGTTACAATGCATTGAATGGGGATTTTGAATTTGGCTCAATTAATGGGAAAAGTGGCTCGTTTTCGACAAAAAATGGCTCGAATATTGATGAAAATGGCTCAATTATCCTCAAATTTGGCTCAATTCACAAGAAGCCAGGAACTTTAAATTAACGAAAGTGGCAAAAAATGAGTTAGATAAATAAAAGTTACTTTTTTCTTCAGAATCTTGTCACTATAAAAATCCATTTGCTCTGAAACTCACAATTTTTCATCAGCATATGGATTCATTTGCAAATAAATGGTGTGAATTTTTGGAAACTAAGTTTATTATAGAATGTAGGTATTTAATTTGGGTGCTTCTTGGGGGGATTGTTATGCTCAAAGTGTACGGAATTATGATTTTCACAATGTTTTTATGGGGAATCAATGTCTCCATGCTGAAACTGCTTGTCACCGATATTTCACCCCTTGTCATGCAAGGATCAAGGATTTTCCTTGCGGGGATTACTTTATTTCTCATTTTACTCGTGCTGAAAAAGAAAATACTATATAAGGAAATGCCGTGGAAGCTTGTCGTATTGGCCATTTTGCTAGGCGTGATTGCTCATCACTCGCTGCTCGCGACAGGAATTGCGCAAACAACGGCAGTCAAATCTTCGCTCATTCTCGGGTTGGCGCCTTTGATTACAGCGATTATTGCGGTTGCCACAAGAGCGACGTCCTTAACAAAACTGAGATTCGTAGGATTTGTCATTGGCTTTTTAGGCATTATCATCGCGGTGGTGGACGATGTCTCGGCAGTGACGGCCTTTGTGTTAGGTGACGTGTATGTGCTAGCGTCAATTATCGTGCAAGCCTTTAGCTTTTTCATTATTCGTCGCATCACGTTAACAATTCCACCGCTTGTTCTTACGGCGTATATGTTAACAATTGGGTCGGGGATTATCATGTTGTATAACCTAATCGTGACGCCAGCATCGTTCCTTGCTTTTGCGGATATGAATTTAAAACTATGGGGCGTATTTTTATTTTCAGCCATTTTCGCAACGGCTGTTGGACATAGTTTATTTAACTCGATGATTAAAAAAATCGGGACGGCGGAAACGGCCATCTTCAACAACTTGAGTACAATTTTCGCTTTGATTGGCGCGGTTGTGATTTTGGGAGAAGAAATGCATCTGACTCAAATCCTTGGCTGTATGCTCATTATCATCGGTGTTTTAATCGGTACAGGTGGGCTTGAAGAGTGGCTTCGAAAAAGAAAGCAGCACGCCACAGAAGCTGTAAGTGAAAGTACACTATAAAAATAAAAACCTAGCTACAGCTTACAAGAAGCGCAGCTAGGTTTTTCTTATTTTGCGAATTTCAGCATTTCTTCTGAAATATAGAATTTGTCGCCATTGTATACGGCTACTGTGTTAAATTCACGAGTAGAAGTTTTCTTTGAATTGCCATCTTGAATCGAGACGATATTTTTGTTTTCTGGAATCGTGATTGTACGGTTCTTTTTTGTTGCGACAAATACTGGGTTATTCGGGTTTGCTGCATCAATCTTCGTTTTATAGCCTAATTTCTCAAATTGAGCTTTTGCATCGACAAAAACATCCTTTGTTAACTCTTTTAAATCAAAGCCCATTGCATTGGCCATTGTATGTGCCAAGTCTGTATTTTCCACTAGGCCTGTTGGGTTGTATGGTCCATAGGAATACAGGGTCACATCATCGCCAGTATGCCCACCAGTTGTAAAGCCGATATTCGCGCGGGCAGATAAAAGCTGGACAAGTGTCGCGCTTAAATTTTTGCTTGCTTGTAAGGCTTTTAATTCTTCAGCAGTCAGGTTTTTTAAGCCATAGCTTTCGGCTACTTCTACTAAATTCGACTTATCTTCTTTCAGTAAGCTTAGTGCGCCTTCCACTGTCATGGAAGCTTCTTTTAATGGATCGATATAGGCAGAGACCGGTGTTTTATCGTAAGTGGAGTTGGTATTTAAATTCCCCATTGTAATGCCGCTGTTGCCGTGGTCTGTCACCGCAATGACTAACGTGTCCCCGTCTTTTTCAGCGAACTCTAAAGCTTCCGCCACAGCGTCATCAAACTCTAGGAAGTCTGTCACCATCCCGATTGGGTCATTGGCATGTGCGGCCCAGTCAATTTTGCTGCCTTCTACCATTAGGAAGAAGCCGTCTTTATCGCGTTTTAAAGTATTAATCGCTTTTTCAGTCATGTCAGCTAAAGATGGTTCTTCAGGTTTTGTTTTTTCGCGATCTAACTCATAGGCCATGGAGCTTGGCGCAAAGCTGCCCCAAATTTTACTGGATTTTGACTTAAGCAATTCGCTGCGATTTGTTACGAAATCGTAGTCTTTCTCTTCAAGAACGCTTACGAGGTTGTCCCCGTCCTTACGTGTTTTATTTAACGAATCTGTCCCACCACCAAGGACAACATCGATATTTTGATAGACTTGCTGTTCGCCAATGTCATCATAATTGGAACGGCTTGTCGCATGGGACGAGAATCCGGCAGGTGTGGCATGCTGGATTTCAGAAGTAGAAACAATCCCAGTCGCACGTCCGGAACGTTTAGCCCCTTCAAGCACGTTGGCAACCGGTTTGTAAGCATCTTCCTTCTTCACCTGTTCTACTCCAGGTGTCGTAACCAAGGAAGGTAAGACGCCTACATAGCCACTGTTCGATTTATTGCCAGTTGCAAGCGCGGTTGCTGCTGGGGCAGAGTCGGTAATGGCAGATTCCGCAGAGTATGTACGTACCGCTCCTGTTAAAATACTGTCTAGTGCTAAACTTTCGCCCCCCTTATACCAGCGGGCAAGCGTGCTCACGTTATCGCTGCTGCCATCCATCACTAACATGATGACGTTTTTTGCTTCATCTTGCTTTTTGTCTTTTCCTTTTGCTTGTGCATCCAATGCGGCGTAACTTAATGATGATAGTGCTAGAGTTCCTACTAGAGCTGCTGATAGCCATGTTTTCTTTGACTTAGACATATAAATCCTCCTATGAATATATTACTTTCGGATTTAATTCTAGTAGATTTATTTTTCAATAGAGTTTCAATGGTGTAAATTATTGTTAAGAATTGTAAGTTTTGTAAAATGAAAAGAACCATCGCAAAAGTATAGTTCAATACTTTTGCGATGGTTCAAGTTCTTAGGCTTCTACTTCTACAACTTCCGGAATCTCTTGTTTTACGTCGTCTTTCTTAACTTTTGAGGCTCTTGAGCTCCAGTAAGTTGCTAAGATTGGTCCCGAGATATTATGCCAGAAGCTGAAGATTGCACTTGGCACAGCAGCGACTGGATCAAAATGCGCCATGGCAAGGTTGGCTCCTAAACCGGAGTTTTGCATGCCGACTTCAAT
>Ga0182745_1005348_pt1 | contig 10504 bp, 7 predicted proteins | sample eDN3rd30CKraftBY_FD_128523 | JGI IMG/M metagenome (GOLD analysis project Ga0182745, IMG submission 128523) | Enriched backyard soil microbial communities from Emeryville, California, USA - eDNA 3rd pass 30_C Kraft BY (version 2) (version 2) | ecosystem: Environmental > Terrestrial > Soil >... | reverse complement strand
GGTGGCATACCGGAGCGCGTACGGCAGGACGGCCACCACCGCCAGTGCCAGCCAGGCGACCCGCCGACCGCCGAGGCGGTTGCCGGCGATCCAAAACAGCGGGATGGCCGCCAGGGCGAAGACGCCCGAGAGGGCGCGCACGGCGACGTCGCCCTCGCCGAAGACGGCCATCCACGCGTGGAGGAGGAAGTAGTAGAGCGGCGGATGGCCGTCGTGGCGCAGGGCCTCGGTGATGTTCCCGAGCGGCAGCCGGGCGATGTTGACGCTGAGGGCTTCATCGAGCCACAGCGGCGACGTGGTGACGAAGCGCAGGACCACCCCCACCACCAGGGCCCCGACGATCAGGGCCTGGAACAGCCGGGTCCACGAGCCCCAGGCCAGCGGGTCGTCGTCGGGCTCGACGGCCGCCGCCGGATCGGAGGAAGGAGGGGTGGACACGGCGGGCGACGCTACCGCTGTGCTTCCGGGCCACCCAAGGCACCCGGGCGGAGGGCGCCGCGCACCCCGCCCTTGAACCGCTGGAGCGGCTCCTCGAGCAGGTACCAGCTCGCCGCGGCGAACAAGACGCCGCAGCCGACCGCCACCACCAGCAGGTACCAGAAGCTGCTGTCGTACGGGGCGGTGCGCACCCATCCCGGCCAACCCGGCTGGCCGAGGCTGCCGGGGTTGGCGATCGCCCGCTTCATCCAGTCGAAGTGCCAGAGGTAGATCCCGTAGGACACCGTGCCGAGCCAGACGAACGGCGTCCACGACCACGCCCTCCGGCCCCACCCGCGGTCCTGGGGACCGAAGACGGCCGGGAACATCAAGAGGAGGGTGAAGACGCCGAGCGTGATCTGGCGCCGGTGCCAGAACCAGCCGGAGTAGCCGGTGGCGAAGTCGGCCGCGCCGACGTCGATCGCGTACCACAGGAAGATCGCCAGCGCCGCCAGCCACCACGGGGCGATCCAGCGGCCCAGCCGGTCGAGGCGGGCCTTGAGGGCGTCGTCGTGCACCGCCCACACCGACAAGACGGCGAGGGCCATGCCCGTGGCGAACAGGTCCAGGTTCGTCGGCAGCCAGTCGAACGCGATCCCCCGCTTCGACGGCGCCCAGGACTCGATGGCGACGCGGAAGGCGGTCCCGCTGACCCACAGCAGCGCACACCCGGCCAGGTGGAGCGCCGCTGCCTGCCCGGGGGTCCGACCCCGGCGCACGAGCGTGCCGGCGGCGAAGGCCCACAGCGGGATGAGCAGGTAGAAGCTCATCTCGGTGCAGAGGCTCCACGCCTGGACGACGCCGCCGAGCACGGTGGCCGGCGAGTAGATCTGCAAGAACAGGTAGTAGCGCCACCACTGGGCGCCGAGGTCGAAGGCGCCGATGGCCCAGAAGAAGGTGAGCGCCACCCAGTAGGCCGGGACGATCCGCAGGATGCGCCGCCACCAGAAGGCGGTGGCCCGCTGCACGCGCCGGGCGTCCACCTGGGCGGCCACGAAGGGCCGGTAGATCAAGAACCCCGACAAGACGAAGAACACGGCGACGCCGCTGTCCATGACCTCCGTGAGGCGGTAGAGCCCCCCGGTCCCGGGGGGAACGGCATACGAGCCTGCGTGGTGGACGACCACCATCAGCGCAGCGATCGCCCGCAGGATCTCGAACCCGCCGAAATGCACCCGTGACGGAGGCGGACGAGTAGTTTCGGAGCCATCGCGTGCCAGCACGGCCGTGGTCATCGAGCTCCCACCCGGGCAACGGCGGGGGGCGAACCGGTGCCCGTGGTCGGTGACGTCACGCCGCCGATTCTTCCACGCCCACCCCTCAGGACGGTTCTTCCTCCATGTCCGACGCTGCTGCCGACACCCCCGTCACCACCGATCAGGAAGAGGTCGTCGTCATCGGGGCGGGACCTGCCGGACTCACCGCTGCCTTCCAGTTCCACAAGCACGGTGTCGCCTCGACCATCATCGAAGCCGACGACATGGTGGGCGGGATCTCCCGCACCGCGCAGCGCGACGGATGGCGCTTCGACATCGGCGGGCACCGCTTCTTCACCAAGGTCCAGCCGGTCGAGGACCTGTGGCACGAGATCCTCCCGGACGAGGACTTCCTCATGCGGCCCCGCAAGAGCCGCATCTTCTACAACGGCAAGTACTTCGACTACCCGCTCAAGGCCACCAACGCCCTCAAGAACCTCGGCATCATCGAAGCCGTCCTCTGCGTCTTCTCCTACGCCTGGGCGCGCGTCCGCCCGCCGAAGGACCAGACCAACTACGAGGGCTGGCTGGTCGCCCGCTTCGGCTGGCGCCTCTACCGCACGTTCTTCAAGACCTACACCGAGAAGCTCTGGGGCGTGCCGGTCAGCGAGATGCCGGCCGACTGGGCGGCGCAGCGGGTGAAGGGGCTCTCCCTCGGCAACGCCATCGTGAACGCCCTGCTCCCCAAGCGGAACCAGAAGGACATCACCTCGCTCATCGAGGAGTTCCAGTACCCGAAGCACGGCCCCGGGATGATGTGGGAGACGTGTACCGAGAAGGTGGTGGCCCAGGGCTCCACGATCCACCTGGAGACCTCGGTCACGAAGATCGCCCACGCCGGCGGCAAGGCCGTCACCGTCACCGCCACGGCCAAAGACGGCACCACCACGGAGCACCCCGCCACCCAGGTCATCTCCTCGATGCCCATCTCCCAGCTGCTCGAGGCCATGGACCCGCCGGTGCCCGCCGAGGTCAAGGCGGCGGCCGAGGACCTGCGCTACCGCGACTACATGATCGTGGCCCTGGCGATGCCCGAGGAGCTCATCGGCTTCGACGACAACTGGATCTACATCCACGACCCGAAGGTGCGCACCATGCGCATCCAGAACTTCGGCTCCTGGTCGCCGTACATGGTCAAGGAGGGCCGCAACACCCTCGGCCTCGAGTACACGGTCTGGGAGGGCGACGACGAGTGGAACGCCGACGATGACTGGCTCATCGAGCGGGCCAAGGCCGAGCTCGAGCAGCTCGGCCTGTGCAAGGCCGGTCAGATCGAGGCGGGCTGGGTGGTCCGCCAGGCGAAGGCGTACCCGATCTACGACGAGCGCTACCGCGCCAACGTCGACATCCTCCGGGCCTGGCTCGGCGAGCACGCCGGCAACGTCCACCCCGTGGGCCGCAACGGCATGTTCCGGTACAACAACCAGGACCACTCCATGTTCACGGCCATGCTCACGGTCGAGAACATCGCCACCGGCACCACCCACGACGTGTGGGAGGTCAACGTGGAGGAGGAGTACCACGAGGAAGCCACCTCGTCGGTGAAGGACAAGTTCATCGCCGAGAAGGAGGGCCGGGTCCCCGGTTCCCACGGCACCGGCCGCGACGCCCCCGTGATCAAGCGCGAGGTCATCGACGCCCACAAGCCGCCCACCACCCCCGCCAAGGGCGACGACCTGGCGGCCATGGACCACGATGCCGGCACCGAGATCGCCGGCGAACCGGAGGCCTAGACCATGACGGCGGCGACCCCCACCCCTGCTTCGGCGCGGCCGGCATCAGCTTCTGGACCAAGCAGCTCGACCGCAAGAAGAGCCGCGGCCAGGTCATGACCGGGTTCTCCGAGTCCAGCGAGAACCGGCGCCGCCGCTACGGCGACGACGTGACGATCGATCTGTTCTTCGGCATGCTCCGCCGCATCCCCACCGCCGCCGAGCTCACCGAGTGGGCGCCGCTGGTGGCCGCCGATCTCCAGAGCAAGGACGGCACCGGAGTCGAAGCCCTTGCCCAGCACCTGTTCACGAGCCAGGAGTACCTCGCCCGGGTCTCTTGACCGACTGGTCAAGACGGGGTCTGGGGCCGGTAGGTTCGGGAGATGCCCGCAGATCACGCCGACCGCATGCCCGACACGCTCCTCGCCGCGGCCGTCCGCCGAGTCGCCCGCGGCGCTCGTGTCAGCACGGTCTCGGCCCCCGAGCGGGACCGGGCCATCGCCCTGCTCGACGAGGCCACCGCCATCTTGGGCCAGGAGGAGACCCCCGGCCCGTTCTGGCTGACGGGCCTGTCGTCGTTCGAGGACTTCGACCTGACCGCCTCGCTCGCCACGATCCACACCTACTCCCCCGCCCTCGGCGACGCGAACCCGTTCGCCCCGAAGGTGGAGATGGAGGTCACCGCCGACAAGGTGGTGCAGGGCACGGTGACCTTCGCCGAGGTCCACAACGGTCCGCCCTGGAACACGTGCCACGGTGGCATCGTCGCCCTCGTCTACGACGACATCGTGGGCTTGGCCGCCATGGTCGGTGCCGGTGGCGGGATGACCGCCAACCTGTCGATCGACTACCGCAAGCCCACCCCGCTGTTCGAGCCGATCCGCTTCAAGGCGTGGATGGAGTGGCACGAGGACCGCAAGCACCTCGCCCGCGGCGAGATGCACCTCGGCGACACGCTGCTCAGCGAGGCCAAGGGCCTCTTCATCCGCCCCAAGGGCTTCCCCGACGGCGTCAGCGCCGGCTGAACGTCAGCCCAGGCACTCGGCCCCGGTGCCGAGCTCGTCATCACCTTCGGCGGTCTGGTGGGTGGAGGTCTGGCCGCGGCCCCACGTGCCGTCGGCGAGGCACGCCGCCGCGATGATCAGCAGCGGGATGACGGGGACCTTGAAGCGCTGGTCGCCGAAGAACATCAGGGGGACCGCGGCCGTCATGATCGTGGAACCGACCAAGACGAACGCCTCGGGCTCCTTGCGCCGGGTGAGCTGCACCAGGCCCACCAGGCCGGCGGCGACGACCAGCCAGTAGTACCGATCGGCGATCCAGATGAGGCGGGACTCGGTGGGGAGCGCCATCCAACGGTTGTGCCGGTACTCCTGCACGGCGAAGAGCCCGTCGTGGTCACCGTCGCGGACCCACATGTAGTAGGTCCGGCGCCAGAGCAGCCACGGCTCCCGGTCGAGGTGGTCGACCATGCCGCGCAGGGCGATGCGCTGCTTCTCCTTGTCGCTGCCGAGCTCGGCGGGGATGCCGTCTTTGAAGTCGAAGTGGGTCTGGCAGGCGTCGACCGGTTGGAAGGCGCCCGTGGCGCCGTCGGCGTGACCGATGCAGAGGTTGTCGCCCGTGTTGGTGGAGATGGGGACGAGGGCGTGCAACCGGATCTCGTTTCGGATCGTCCACGGCACGATGCAGGCGACGACGCCGATCACCAGCACGACGGTGAAGCGGAGCGTCACCCGGTAGTCCTTGCGGGACCACAGCCAGCACAGGGCCACGATCGGGATGACGGCCAGGGAGATGGGCCGGACCATCACGGCGAGGCCCAGCAGGACGCCGCACCCCAGGATGCGAGCGGTGCTGAACGCGGCATCCCACGGGCGCGAGAGCAGCAGGGCGAGGAAGGCGAGGAACAAGAAGTTGTAGAGCGTCTCGCCGAGCAGGGCGCCGGTGTGGAAGATCAGGTTCGGGTACAGGGCGTAGAGGACCGCGCCCAAGAGTGCGGCGGTGGTGCCGGCGAGCCGCTTGGCGACCGAGGCCACGAGGCCGATCGACGCCGCGCCCAGCAGAGCCTGGACGAGGCCGGCCACGAGCCACGGCTCGTCGGTGAACGGCTGGGTCAGCCAGGTGACGATGCCGAGGAACCACGGGTAGCCGGGCGGGTAGTAGGCCGTCGGCGCGCTGGTGAGCGGCTCGGTCATGCCGTGGCCGGCGGCGATCTCCCGGGCGTACCCGAGGTACCGCGTGGGGTCGAGGAAGATGTCCTGCGGCTCGCGGCTGGCCCAGAGGACCCAGGCGACCCGCAACACGAACCCGGCGAGGACGACGACCGCCAGGAGCTGGCGGGAGCGGCGCTCGGTCACGACGCCGTGGCGCTTCGCCCCAGCCGGCTGCGGATGCCCCACGTGGTCACCCGGGCCATGGACTCGGCCATGATCTTCACGGACATCTTCGAGGTGCCGTACTCCCGGTCCACGAACGTGATCGGGATCTCCTCGAGGCGGAGCCCGGCCTGCACCATGCGCAGCGCCACCTCGCTCTGGAAGGCGTACCCGTTGGCGCGGGTGGAGTCGATGTCGATGGCCTCGAGCGTCGACGCGCGGTAGGCCCGGAACCCGCCGGTGGCGTCTTTGATGCCGAGCCGGAGGACACCGGCCGTGTAGCGGTTGCCGTACTTGGAGAGCATGCGGCGGTGCAGCGGCCAGCCGGGGGTGGAGCCGCCGGGCACGTACCGGCTGCCGATGGCGCAGTCGACGCCGTCACCCACCGCGTCGAGCAGCGTGGGGATCATCGCCGGGTCGTGCGAGAAGTCGCAGTCCATCTGGATGATCACGTCGTAGCCCTGGTCGAGGCCCCAGCGGAAGCCCTCGCGGTAGGCGGCCCCCAGCCCCTCCTTTCCCGGCCGGTGCAGCACCTCGACGCGGCCCAGCTCGGCCGCCGTCTTCTCGGCGATCTCACCGGTGCCGTCGGGGCTGCTGTCGTCGCACACCAGCAGATCAGCGTCCGGAGCGCTCGATCGGACGGCCCGCAAGAAGCGGTCGACGTTGGCCGCCTCCTGGTAGGTGGGCACGCAGACCAGTGTTCGCACGAAGGGCGAGGCTACCTGTCAGCTGCTCCCGGCCGGGCACTCGCCGTCGGCCGTCTTGCGCCGGAAGACCTCGAACGTGGAGATCGGCGGATCGGCGGGATCGGGAGCGGCTCGCTTGAAGTCTCCGACGATGCAGAAGTCGCGCTGCACGACCTCGTTGGGCTCGTTCGGCCCGTTCCGCCGCGAGTCGTTGGGCTCGTCCCACGCGTCCCAGACGTGGCTGAGGATCAGCCAGTCCGAGGACGCGACCTCGCCAGCCAGGCCCGAATCGGGCCCGTTGGCCATGCCCGGATCCATCTCGATGTAGCGGGTGCCGGGAGTGGCGTCGGGGAGCAGGTAGTAGAGGTACGCGTCGGAGTAGGGGGTCTTGCGCAGGTCGGCCGTGCCGACGAACACCCGCTCGCCCAGCCGGATCTGCGGGCCGATGTCCTCGAGCATCTGCTGGGCGACCGGGGCGATGTCCGGTGCCCCGAGGTAGAAGGTGCGGCCGCCGTAGGTCACCGGGTACCCGAAGACGTGGCCGTTGGCGCTCTGCTTGGCCAGGTCGACGTAGGTCCGCGCCGTGAAGTGCGGGATCACCACGAGCGGCAGCAGGGCGACGAGGCCGACCGTGATGGTGGCGGCCCAGCGGCGGACGGCCGGCACGCGGACGTGCTCGAGCACCTCGCAGACGGCGGCGGGGAGGAACGCCAGGGTGACGCAGCTGACCCACGCCAGGTGGGTGGTGTCGGCGCGCTGGAGCGCCTGGGGCATGAGGCCGAGACCGAGGAGCCCGACCGTGAGGATGACGCGGGGCCGCCACTCCCCCGGTTCGGCGCGCACCCGCCACCACCCGACGGCCAGCACGAACGCGGTGGCGAGCGGCAGGAGGAAGAACCAGACGAACGCCTGAGCCGGCGAGTGCAGCGACGGGAGCGGCCACGGCTGCGGGCGGAGGAGGGCCACCTTCTGCAGGGCGCCGTCGAACGTGTCCCACGACGGCGGCCGGGGCAGCGAGCGACCGCCGCGGAGGTCGAACACCGGCTCGATGAACATGCCCTTGACGGCCGCCGACGGGCCCGACAGCGCCAGGTGCACGAGGTAGAGCGACACCACCGGGACCGCGCCGAGGAGCCAGCGCTTCCACCGGCCCCACCCCAGTCCGGCCATCAGCCCGAGGGTCGCCAGCGTGGTGGCGACGACGGCATCGGGGCGGAACAGCAGGGCCGCGCCCGCCAGGGCTCCGCTGGCGACCAGGAGCCGAGCGGCCCGGCTCTGGGCGAGCGTCGACGGCGGGTCGTCGGCATCGGTGAGCCAGCGCCGGGCGCGCAGCCCGACCCAGACCGAAGCCACGAGGAAGGCGACGGCGCCGTCCCACGCCAGGGCCGTGAGGCCGATGGCCGTGGTGGTCAGGAGCACCCCGAAGATGCCGGCCGTGGCGGCCACCCGACGGCCCCAGGCCCAGGTGAGGGCCATGACGCCGAAGACGATGCCGGCGAGCTGGGCCAGGCCGAAGACCCGCTCGGCGGTGATGGAGACGCCGACGAGCTTGTACCAACCGGCCAGCGCCCACAGCGACCCCGGCCCGTACAGGTGGAGGAAGTCCCGGTGCGGCATGTCCCCGTGCAGGATCCGCTCGGGGAACACGAGCATGAACCCCTCCTCCATCGGCGGGCCCTGGTAGCGCATGAGCGCCCGCATCGGGATGGCCAAGACGACGCCCACGACCGCCACCGACAGCACCGACCGCCAGTCGATCCGGCGCTGCGCCCACCACGGGAGCGGCGCCTCGTCCGACGGCGGCGGGCCGTCCTGCGGAGCGGCCGGCTCGGGCTCGTCGGTGCCGTCGAGGACGTCGGTGGGTGCGGGGGTGTCGGTCATGGGGTCTCGGCGGGGGCGGGCTGCGGTTCGGGTTCGGCCGGGGCCTCGTCGGGCTCGACCGGGGCTCGGCGTCCGGGGAGCACGGCGTCGACCGCGACCGCGGCCCCGACGATGACGACGAGGTCGCCGGCCGTCCGGAAGCGGATGTGACCGTAGACGGCGACCGCGGTCAGGGTCACCATCGCGAGCATGGTGACGAGCGGCCACACCATCACTCGGCGCCGTCGCAGGATCACGAGCCCGGCGATGCCGGGGACCGCCATGAGGCGCCACAGCCAGAGCCCACGGATCGACCAGTCGTAGGGCCGGCCCTCGAACTGGAGCACCTTGGCGTTCGTCTCGCCGTAGCGGAGGTCCCAGACCCGCAGGACCCGTGCCGTGGCGACCGCGGGCCAGCGGTCCTTGTGGGCGGTGGCGTACTCCTTGCCGAGGTCGCCCCAGCCCTTGGCCCGCTGGGATTCGTCGCCGGGCGGATCGGCGGGGAGCCCGGCGGCGATGCGCTCTTGGCGCACCTTCTCCTGGCAGTTGAAGGACCAGTAGCCGATGAGGCTGCCCGAGTAGACGTCCGGGCAGTTGGCGTAGAAGAGCACCTCGTCGCTGTTCGTGGACACCGGCACCGGCTCCTCGAAGCTGACGAGGTTCCGGATGGTCCACGGCGCCAGGATCCCGAGGGCCACAACACCCATCAGGCCGGCGTGCAACCACCAGCGCGGCGCCAGCTTCCGACCAGAGATGGCGAGGGGCAGGCACAGCAGCGGCAACAGCAGGAGCGCCTCGCCGCGGGTGAGGATGGCGGCGCCGACGGCCGCTCCCACCAGCCCCGCTCGGAGGTACGACGGCCGGTCCTTCCATCGGTAGGCGAACACGAGGGCCAGGCCGACGGTTGCGGTGTAGAGGCCCTCGGGCCAGAGGCTGCCGTCGATGACGAAGAGGTTCGGATAGACGGCGACGAGGACCGCGGCCACGACGCCGGCGCGGTCCCCGGCCAGCCGTCGGGCGAGCAGGGCGGCCACGACGATCACCAGCACGCCGGCCAGCGCCGCCATCGTCTTGTGGGAGAGGTAGCCGCGAGCCCCGATGAGCGAGGCCGGCGTGAGCCACAGCGTGAACAGCGGCGGGTGGATGGCCGAGGCCACGAACTTGCCCTGCGTCAGCCACTGGATGGGCTCGCCGAAGCCCACGCCGTCGGCGAGCATGTTCGCCTGGGCGTGGTAGTAGAACGGGTCGCCGTTGCCCGGGTTGCGCTCCATCACCGTGCCGAACGTGACGACCCGGGTGGCGAAGCTGACGAGCGACACGGCCCACACGCCACCGAGGAAGACCCCGAGCGGCTTGTCCTTGTAGCGCAGCGCCGGGCGCTCCACCAGGTACCAGCTGATGGCCGACAGCAGGACCGTGACCGCCACCGTCCAGGCGAGCGTCGTCCAGAACGAGACGTTGAACTGCATCCCGGGATGGCGCGCCGGGTCGGGGCCTCCCGGCGTGAACGGGCTGCTCACCCAGCGGCCGATGACGAGGATCTGCCACAGGTAGATGCCGTAGGAGATGCGGCCCAGGAACTGCATCGGCGGCGTCGCCAGGAACCAGCGCCAGCCGCCTCCCGCGGCGCGGCCGAACACGCAGGGCAGCACGAGGGCGAGGGCCACGGCCAGGTAGGCGACGTGGCGGACGAACTCGCCCGCCTGGCCGTAGCTCAGGTCGGTGCGGGAGAGGCCGAAGGCGTACCCGGCCAGCCAGAGGACGACCACGCCCAGGAGCACGGACGCGCCGGCGGCCCACCGCCGCGAGTAGACGGCGTCGAACCGCCGGCCGATCAGCCGGCCGGGACCGCGGTCGTCGCGCTCGACGACGATCACGGCGAGGGCCATGCCGGCGGCGAACATGTCGAGGTGGTTCGGGAGCCACGCCCCGAGCTGGGTGTAGGTGCTCCCCCGGTCGACCCCCGAGTCGTACGGGTGGGTGAGCAGGACCACGGCGGCCCGGTAGAGCTGGGCGGTCAGCACCATGCCGCCGAGCGCCAGCCACTGGCGGCGCAGGCGCCGGGGTCGGTCGCCCCCGTTGCGCTGGGCGATGGCCCAGACCAGCACCGGGAGGAACAGGTAGAACGCCATCTCGGT
>Ga0182745_1005344_pt1 | contig 10507 bp, 9 predicted proteins | sample eDN3rd30CKraftBY_FD_128523 | JGI IMG/M metagenome (GOLD analysis project Ga0182745, IMG submission 128523) | Enriched backyard soil microbial communities from Emeryville, California, USA - eDNA 3rd pass 30_C Kraft BY (version 2) (version 2) | ecosystem: Environmental > Terrestrial > Soil >... | reverse complement strand
TGTTCCAGGTGGTGGTGATGAAGAAGAACGGCAGGACGAAGAACAGGCTTTCCTGGTGGATCATCTGCGTCGCGTAGCGCAGCAGCGGCTGCGGGATTTCGCGCTTGAAGGTGCGGGCGAACAGGCCGGTCAGGGTGTTCTCCAGCATCAGCCAGATCCAGCTGACCAGCATGAGGATGGCGACCCAGCTGGCCAGGCCGGCCTGGCGGTCGACCAGGATGAAGCTGCCGATGCCGGAGAGGAAGCCGCCGAGCGCGATGATACCGGGGTAGCGTTTGAGCAGTTCGATGATGCGCTGGACTAGATGGGGAATTGGGGGCATTGGGGCTGCAACAAGTGTATGAAGTGGCTGCCCGCCCTATCGCCGGCAAGCCGGCTCCCACAGGTACCCCACAGTACTTGAGGACGGTGGGCTACCTGTGGGAGCCGGCTTGCCGGCGATAGGGCCGGTACTGGCAAAAGGATACCTCCGATCTACCGCTCCCGTGTAGCGCCACTCGGTCGATCAGGCGTATGGCGCCGCCAGCGCAGCAGCCCCGCCGCCAGGATAAGCCCCAACAGCAACGCCACCAGTCCATAAAGCTCGTCATACCCCAGAAACGGCTTCTCGATCCGCAGATAACCCTCATCCTTGAGCAGATTCTTCAGCGCATCGTTGGCCTGCGCCAGGGTGACCTGGCGCAACTTGCGCACCGGGTTGGCGAAGCGCCCGTTGCTGTAGTCGTTCAGTGCCCCCCAGTAATAGTCGGCCAGCGCGCTGTTGCCCTGGGTGCTCCAGCTTTCCTTGGCAACGGCGGCATCCTTGATGCGGGCAAAGGTATCCGGATCGAGGCCTTCCTTGCGCAGGTGATCGAACAGTTGCTGCATCACCTTGACCGCCGCATCGACGTCGTCGCGCTCAAGGTCGGCATTGAAGCTGAGCATGCCGCTGTCACCAAAGCTCTCGCGCTGCACCGACGGGCCATAGGACAGACCGTTGCGCAGGCGCAACTGATCGTACAGGGCCCAGTCCAGGTAGCGCGAGAGCAGGTCGAGGGTCTGCTGGTGGTCGTTGTCCAGTACCGGCTCGATGAACAGCCAATGCAACTTGGCGCTGTCGCCCAGCAAGCCCCGGGTCAGATCACGACGTTGTTCGGCCTGCTGGCTGATGCTGTCGAGGTTGCGGCGCTCTTCCGGTTCGGTGGCCGGCAATTCGCCAAACGTGCGCTCCAGGTAGGCCGGCAGCAGGCGATCGAGGCCGCCGACGACGATCAGGGTCATGTTGTTGGCGGCATACCAGCGATCGCGCAGGGCCTGCACCTGCTCCAGGGTCATGTCGTCGAGGTTGGAACGTTCGGGGCATTTCAGGCCCAGTTCGGTAGCCAGTTGGTCGCTGGCAGGGTGGCCGATGTCCTGGCGGTCGAGCCAGCGTTGCAGGTGGCCATAGTGGCCGCCATCCTCGCGTTCGATGATGCGCTTGGCGGTGGCCAGGCTCTTGGCGTCGATGCGGGTGTCGCGGATCACCGCCAGCAACAGGTCGAGCACCTTGCGCTGGTTGCGCGACGGGGCCTCGATGACAAAGGTGGTGTCGGCGCTGCTGGTGTAGGCATTCCACTCCCCACCCAGCGCCTGCAGGCGTTCTTCCAGGCCGCCTTCGCCGGTTTCGTCGATACCGCTGAACAGCAGGTGTTCGAGCAAATGCGGCAGCTCTTTCTGCTCGCAGCCGAAGTCGTCCAGGCCAACCCCCACCACCAGGCGGATCGCCACATGGTCCCGTTCGTAGCCGGATTTGAGGATCACCTGCAAACCGTTTGGCAACAGGTAACCCTCGACCCGCGAACGATCGAGGGCAAGCGTGGGCAGGCTGCAGATCAGCAGGCAAACGAACATCAGGCAACGCATGGGCGAGCTTCGGTCTCCGGGTTTGCGAGGTCAGGGCAGGCGGGCTTCGTCCGGTACGGTGTCGAGCATCAGCCCGCCCGTGTCCGACCCACCCAGTACCACATAGGCACTGCTGCAGAACAAAGAGTTCAACCGCTTCATGTCGGCGATCAGCTCCAAGTGTAGCGAACTCGTCTCGATACTTTGCACCACCTTGCGTTGTAGGCGGCTGACATGGGCATGGGCCAGACGCCGCTCCTGGGCGCGGAAGCGGCGCTTTTCGCGCAATAGCAGGTGAGCGCTTTCGGGGTCGGCACTGAGGAACACCGACAGGCCCAGGCGCAGATTGGCCAGCAATTGCTCCTGCAGGCCGGTCAACTCCTCCAGGCCCACCTGGGAGAACTCCCGGCGCTGGCTGGTCTTCTGCTGCTGAACCTTGCGCAGCATGCGCTCGATCAGGTCGCAGGCGAGCTTCAGGTTGATCGCCAGCTCGATGATCTCGGCCCAGCGCCGGTTGTCCTGGTCGCTGAGGTCTTCCCTGGGCATCTGGGCCAGATACAGTTTGATTGCGCTGTACAGGGCTTCGCCGTCCTCTACCAAGGCGCGAACCTGTTGAGGCAAGGCAGTCTGGGTGCCACGCAGGGCGCCGAGCATGGCTTCCAGCAAGCTGTCCACGATATCGCCCAGGCGCAGGGTTTCGCGGGCGGCGTTGGCCAGGGCCAGGCTGGGGGTGGTGAGGGCTGATGCGTCGAGGTGGCGTGGGCGCACCTGGCCGTTGCCGTTCTCGCGTTCGGGTAGCAGGGCGTTGCACAGGCGTCCCATGGGTTTCACCGTGGGCAGCATGATCAGGCAGCGCAAGGTGTTATAGAGCAGGTGGAAGCCGATCACCAGTTCCTGCGGGCTGAAGCTGAGCGAGTCCATCCACTCCACCAGCGGATGCAGCACCGGGATCATCAGAAGCAGCCCGATCAGTTTGTACAGCAGGCTGCCCAAGGCCACTCGCCGGCCTGCGGCGTTCTGCATGCTGGTGCTGATGAAGGCCAGCAAGCCGCTGCCAATGTTGGCGCCGACCACCAGGCCGATGGCCACCGGCAGGCTGATCACCTCGGCACCGGCCAGGGTCGCGGTCAGCAGCACTGCGGCCAGGCTGGAGTAGGTGACCATGGCGAACAACGCGCCGACCAGGGCATCGAGCAAGATGTCGCCGGTCAGCGAGGCGAACAGTACTTTCACGCCTTGTGCATGGGTGATCGGTGCTGCGGCCTGCACGATCAGCTCGAGGGCGAGAATGATCAGGCCCAGGCCGATGGCCACCCGCCCGAGTTGGCCGGCGCGCGTCTGCTTGCGTGAAAGGAAGAAGATCACGCCAAGGAATACCAGCAGCGGCGACAGCCACGACAGGTCGAAGGTGAGCACGCGCGCCATGAGTGCCGTCCCCACGTCGGCACCCAGCATGATCGCCAGGGCCGGGGTCATGGCCATCAGGCCCTGGCCAACGAAGGACGTGACCAGCATGGCGGTGGCGTTGCTGCTCTGTACCACGGCGGTGACCACGATGCCGGCGATGAACGCCAGCGGTCGTCGGTTCATGTTCTGACTGAGTACTCGGCGCAGGTTGGAACCGAACACACGCAGGATGCCGGTACGAACGATATGCGTGCCCCACACCAGCAATGCCACGGCGGAGAGCAGGTTGAGCAGGATCAGCATGGTCTAGCCCCCCTTATGATTCGGGCTCCAGAAGCAGAGCCAATGGGTGAAGCCGTGAGCCTGGCCCGGGGGTGGGTATTTTTATTCAGTGCTCACTCAAGCTTTAGTTGTTTTGCAGACCGCGCGCCAGCTTGGCACGCTCGGCAAGCATTTGAAATCTTTCCGTCATGAAACCGCGGACATGAAAAAAGGCCCCGGAGGGCCTTTTTTGCAGTGCTTCCTGAATCTATTGACCCGGAATGTCCTTGCGCAGTTTCACCGGATCATGTTCCTTGCCCGCTTTACGCGCCAGGGCGGTGCGCATGCGGATGTTGATCGCTTCCACGGCCAGGGAGAAGGCCATGGCGAAGTAGACGTAGCCCTTCGGCACGTGCACGTCGAAGGATTCGGCGATCAGCACGGTACCCACCACGATCAGGAACGACAGGGCGAGCATCTTCAGCGACGGGTGCTTGTCGATGAAATTGCTGATGGCGCCCGCGCACAGCATCATCACCAGCACCGCAACGACGATCGCCGCGATCATTACTGGAACATGGGAGACCATGCCCACCGCCGTGATCACCGAGTCCAGGGAGAACACGATGTCGATGATGGCGATCTGGATGATGGTGTAGAAGAATTTGCCACTCGCGCCTTTCGGCTCGTCGGCGCTTTCATCCTCGCCTTCCAGGCCGTGGTAGATCTCCTGGGAGCTTTTCCACAGCAGGAACAGGCCGCCGAAGAACAGGATCAGGTCGCGTCCGGAGATGCCCTGGCCGAAGACCACGAACAGGTCGGCGGTCAGGCGCATGACCCAGGTGATCGACAACAGCAGCATGATGCGGGTGACCATCGCCAGCGCCAGGCCGAAGATCCGGGTGCGCGGCTGCATGTGCTTGGGCATGCGGCTGACCAGGATCGAGATCATGATGATGTTGTCGATACCGAGAACGATCTCAAGCGCTGTAAGGGTAAAAAAGGCAACCCAGATTTCCGGGCTGGTCAGCCATTCCATGTGTATTCCTTCGAACGGTAATGGCGAAACGCCCTTGAACGGGCGCCTCGCGTTGGGGCAATGCGGATTAGATTAAAGACTGCTGAACAGCGGGAAAATGCCCATCAGCAGCGCGGCGGCCATTATGCACAGGCAGACCAGCACTGCCCACTTGAGGGTGAAGCGCTGGTGATCGCCGAATTCGATACCTGCCAGGGCCACCAGCAGGTACGTGGAGGGTACCAGCGGGCTGAGCAGGTGTACCGGTTGCCCGACGATCGACGCACGGGCCATTTCCACCGGGCTGATCCCGTAGTGGCTGGCCGCTTCTGCCAGCACCGGCAGCACGCCGTAGTAGAACGCGTCGTTGGACATGAAGAAGGTGAACGGCATGCTCACGATGGCGGTAATCACCGCCAGGTAAGGGCCCAGGGCTTCGGGAATGACCGCCAGCAGGCTCTTGGACATGGCTTCGACCATGCCGGTGCCCGACAGGATGCCGGTGAAGATACCGGCGGCAAAGATCAGCCCGGTCACCGCCAGCACGCTGCCGGCATGGGCGGCGATACGGTCTTTCTGCTGTTGCAGGCAGGGGTAGTTGACGATCATGGCGATACTGAAGGCGATCATGAACAGCACCGGCAGTGGCAGCAGGCCGGCGATCAGCGCGACCATCAGCGCGGCGGTCAGGGCACCGTTGAACCACAGCAGCTTGGGGCGACGGGCTTCCGGGAACTGCGAAACGCTGATTTCGCTGTGGTCGATGTCATCGGTGGGCAGGTGCAGTTCACCCAGGCGGGCGCGTTCACGCTTGCCGTAGAGGTAGGCGATGCCCAGGATCGCCACGATGCCGAACAGCATGGCCGGAATCATCGGCACGAAGATGTCCGACGGGTCCACGTGCAGGGCGCTGGCGGCGCGGGCGGTTGGGCCGCCCCAAGGGGTCATGTTCATCACCCCGCCGGCCAGGATGATCAGGCCGGCCATGATCCGCGGGCTCATGCCCAGGCGGCTGTACAGCGGCAACATGGCGGCGCAGCAGATCATGTAGGTGGTGGCGCCGTCACCGTCGAGCGATACCACCAGGGCCAGCGCGGCGGTGCCGACGGAAACCTTCAGCGGGTCGCCCTTGACCAGCTTGAGGATCTTGCGCACGGCCGGGTCGAACAGGCCGGAGTCGATCATCAGGGCGAAATAGAGGATGGCGAACATCAGCATCACGCCGGTGGGCGCAAGCTTGCTGATGCCTTCGAGCATCATGGGGCCGATCTTGGCGGAAAAACCACCGAACAGGGCGAACAGGATCGGTACCAGGATCAGCGCGATCAAGGCCGACAGGCGCTTGGTCATGATCAGGTACATGAAGGTGATGACCATGGCAAAGCCGAGGAAGGTCAGCATGGCAATACTCCAGGCGTGGCGCGGCGAAAGGAATGGCTATTCGGGCGGATCAGCGCGTCGAGCGCTGCGCAGGGAGCAAGCGCAGGGGAGCTACGGAAGAGCGGGCACGGGAAAACATCGGAATCACCATTGTTGTTGTTGATTGGGCCGGGCGCGGAAAAATCCGGGTGCCCTGGCTGACCGGTCTGCTGCCGGTAGTGGGGGCTATCCTAGGGGGACAAGCTTTCAGCCAGCTTTCGCCGAGAAAAGGGCGACAGGAGGTAGTAATGCCGGATGTAACCGAAGGAGGCTGCCATTGCGGCGCCTTGCGCTATCGGCTTCAGGGCGAGCTGACGGACATCGCCCATTGCCATTGCTCGATCTGTCGGCGGGTCAGCGGGGGGCTGGTGGTGACCTGGCTTACCCTGCCCCGCTCAGGGTTTCGTTGGCTGGCCGGGCGGCCTCAGTGCTATATGGCGCCGGCCGGTTGCAAACGCTATTTCTGTGGGGAATGCGGGGCGCATGTGGCGTTGGTGACTGAGCACAGTCCGGGCAGTATCGATGTGACGGTGGCGACGCTGGATCATCCCGAGCAGGTGCGCGCCAAGCGGCATATCTGGACCAGCAGCCGCTTGCCTTGGGTGCATCTGGATGAGGATTTGCCGGGAGAGGCCGAGGAGGCAATGTAGGCCTTGTGTTGGGTTTTCGGGCCCTATCGCCGGCAAGCCGGCTCCCACAGGTGCTCCACAGGCCTCAAGTGCGGTGGTCTCCCTGTGGGAGCCGGCTTGCCGGCGATAGGGCCAGTGCAGGCGCTACGGCAACTGCAGGCCCCCGGCAGCCTTGTGCAGTGCCCGCAAATGCTCCCCGACCTGCTTCACATTGGCCTCGACCGCAGCAATTTCCCTGGCCCGCGAAGGATCCAGCAGCGCCCGCACTTCCTTGTCCAGGTCGGTACTCAAACGCAACAGCTGCGCCTGCCGCTCACTGCTGACCTTCTCCAGATGCTTGCGCTCATCCGGCTGTGGCAGCCCATAGCCCTTGGCATCGAGCAACTCCGCCGGACGACTGAGGAAGCCACTGTTGGCGAGCATCTGCTGAAGGGTCTGGTTGGCCTTGTTCATGCTGCCATCCTTGAGCTCGATGGCATTCAGGTAGCGCTGCTTCACTTCGTCCTGGGCCAGCAACAACTGCTTGCGCAGGCTGGCCTGCTCCAGTAGCAGCAACGCGGCGCTGGTACGCAGATTGGCCTGGGCGAACCACGTGCGGCGACGCTCGGCATCCAGCTCCAGCCAGTCTTCTACCTTGTCCTGCTTGATCGGCAACTGCTGCTTCAGTACCTCGAACATGGCCTGGTAGCGGTCACGGTAGGAGTCGAAGCGGTAGCCTAGACGCAAGGCTTCGCGTGGGTTGTCGAGCACGCTGGTGTCGGCCAGCCCCCTGCCCTTGAGCACTTCAAGCAAGCCATTGGGCATGATGCTGTCGAGGTCGTTCAGGCGTGGATTGGCGGTGCCGGTACGCAGCAACTTCAACGATTCAACTGCACAGTTGTTGGACAGGAAGTAGTAGTTGCCGTCGTAGCCCCAATGTATCTCGGCGGCCTGGCGCACGAGGCTCTCGACCTCCTTGCGGTCGAGCTTCAACGGTACCGATGCCAGGCTGCGCAGTTCGGTCTTGGTGTACTCGTCGATCACTTGGTTGAGGGGGAGCACGAACAGCCGCGACGGGTAGGCACCGACCAGGCCACCCCAGCTGGAAAGTTGTACGTCGTTGACAAAGGCGCGGTACGACAGCACCAGGTGCTGATCGAGGTCCAGGCGGCAGTCCGGTCCGCGTGGGCGGCCAGGCTTGCAGATGACCAGGCGCAGCATGCTGTGCCCCCAGCGGCTGACCCAGTTCTGGTTGGCTTCGGCCAGCAGGTAGTCGACTTCATAGACCCGATCCGGGTCGATCTCGCCCAATGGCTGGCGGGCAAAGTCGTTGCCGGCGTTCAGAAATGGCAGGCCTTTTTCGCAACTGTCCTGCTGTGGGCCCCAGCCAAAATGATCACGCAAATACTGGTTGAGCGCGGGACGCCGGCAGGCATAGCTCGGGTCGAGGAGAAAGTACTCCATGTTGACCGCGATGAATTCCTTGGGGCTGCTCAGCTCATAGCTGTCCGGGCTGCGAGCGAGTTGGCCATTGTGCTGCTCGCGTTCGCCTCGGCGGCCGACGTATTGCTGCCATCCCGCCAGGTCGAGCAAGCGTGGGTCGTCGCTGAGGGTAAAGCGGCGTTCGGCCTGGCCGCGGCATTCTTCGGTCAGGCCAACCTTGCCCAAGGTGCCCTGCTGGCGTTTGCAACGGGTGATCATCAAGCGCTCAGGAGTGGGCCAAAGGCGCGCGCGGTCGTAGATGTGGGTGAGCTCATGCAGCACGGTGGCCAGCAATTCCTGGCGCACCGTACCGTGTGGCCGGTGGGTGCTTTCACGGGCGGCGCTGCCGTCCGCAAGGCCGGGAAGCAGGCGACGATTGAGTTCCAGGGTCGAGACCAGCGAAGCCTGGCCGTAGGCATCGGCCGGCATCTTGTCAGTCCAGCTGACCTGGATGCGCCGGTCCAGTTGCTGCTTGAAGCGTGGCGGTAGCTTGCCCAGTGCTTCATCCAGCAAGTCCTGGCTGGCCTGGACTTGCTGCGGGTCGAGGCCGGAGGCCTGCAGTTCAAGCTGCAGGTCGGCCAGGGCGGGCGTACCGAGCAGCGTCAGGAGGCAGCCGAGCAGCCAGGTACGCATGCCAGTCACAGTGCGAGGATGGCTTCGGCCAGTACCTGGTCGCTGGCGCCGCGCGCTTCGGGAACGCGCTCGCGCAGGGTGTCGAAGGCCGCCTCCAGTTGGGCACCACGGATATCCCCGTTGCTGGCGACGAAGCTGGCGGCATCGTCATGGGCTGCACGCACCACTTTGGAGTCGCGGATCGACGTGGTGGTATCGGACGTGAAATCGATCGAGCGACCGAAGGCGCGCACGATGATGTTGCTGGTGGCCACCAAGGTCTGCGCCTGGGCCAGGTCGGCCAGCAACAGCATGCCGAGGGTCGCGGCGATCAGCGGTTTACGCATGGAGCATCTCCGAAAATACAGGGAGTCAGGTGTTGTCGTTGGACGGGAATTGTTCGTGCCAGTTCAAGGTCGCCGACGAATGCGGCAACGGGTAACGCATCGGCGGGTGTGCGACCGGGACGGGGCGGCGAAGACTAAAACGAATGCGCCGGCCGGGGCCAGCGCATTCGTTTTGTTGCAGCCGGTGTATCAGATGACCAGGATGGCCTGGGCCAGCTGTGCATCACTGGCTTGCAGGGTCGGCATGCTCGAGCGGATATGCATGAAGGCACTTTCCAGCTTGGCGCCGCGAATGGCGCCCTGGCTGCCAACGAAGCTGGCGGCGTCATCGCGCGCGGCTTGGACGATCTTGTCGTCACGGAACGACGAGGTCAGGTCGGAGGTGGCATCGGTGGACGCAGCGAAGGCACGGACTACGGTATCGGTCGTGACGACGAAGCTGGTGGCGTTGGCGGTGCCGGCCAGGCCGAGCAGCAGGGCGGCGCCAATCAGGTGTTTGCGGGACATGGTCGTGGACTCCTGGGAAGGGTCGGGTGAATCTGCAATATCAGACGTTCACACGGTTCGTTACGGCACTTGGGCAACTGGCTTCAACCAGGCTGCTAAGCCAAGCGTATCACGCGGCGAGATTTCCAGAGGGTAACGAACGTCACGGAAATTGACTGTGCTGGTCATTTTTGCAGATATAAGAAACTGTACCTGTCTGGCTTTAGAGCGGTCTAGCACGCGTTTCGGCAAATAAAAAACCCGCTGCAGCGTCCTGCAACGGGTTTGGGAATTCGCGGTGCCAGCCGTAGCCGGCGAACCGGGCTTAGCGCCAGAACGGCTTGCTGAGCTCTTCGTAACGCTGCGACTCGCTGATACCGGCGTCGGCCAGCAGACGGGCGTCCAGGCGAGCCAGTTGACGGCGGCTAGCCATGCGGCGCTGCCACAGCAGCAGGGTCGACAGGGCACGCAGCGGCATCGAGGCGTGGGATTGCTTGGCGGTGCTTTCAAAAACCAGACCGGAACTGAGGGTACGTTCCATGATGTTTCATCCTTCCGCTTGTGGCGGGATTAGGTAGTGATTTAACTGGTGCCCATGATCCTCCTCTGTTGTCCATAACAGTAGATACAGTTTGGTTGAAAGACGATAGCTCAGTTAACTGTGTAACCCTACTGTTGCACTCGAAATTGGCGCAACTGTACTGGTCCGCACTGTTGTGGTGCGTTTATGGATGGCGAGGGGGTTTTGGAGGGAGTGGACTGGAGAGGATACCAGTACAGTAGAACAGTTTTTCAGGCTGCGGGGTGAGAGGTGTTTGACTGTGCTGGCCTCATCGCCGGCAAGCCGGCTCCCACAGGTACCGCGCTGACCTTGAGGGCAGCGCATTACGGTGTGGGAGCCGGCTTGCCGGCGATGGGTTCTACGCGGATCAGCTAGCGAGCATGCGCCCGCATTCTTCCAGGTTCTCGTGCCAGCTCAGCGCTTCGCGCAGGATGTGCGGCGTGTG
>Ga0182745_1005343_pt1 | contig 10508 bp, 13 predicted proteins | sample eDN3rd30CKraftBY_FD_128523 | JGI IMG/M metagenome (GOLD analysis project Ga0182745, IMG submission 128523) | Enriched backyard soil microbial communities from Emeryville, California, USA - eDNA 3rd pass 30_C Kraft BY (version 2) (version 2) | ecosystem: Environmental > Terrestrial > Soil >... | reverse complement strand
CCGGGCGGAACGACGCGATAGTAACGGCAGGCCATGGTCACCAATGCGGCGACCAGCGCGATGATCGGCCCCCGAGCCATGGGGATGAACTGGCTTGCCTGTCCCAGCGCGAAGCAGGCGATCATGGCAAAGGCCGCCGCCATGACGGTGACCATGCGACGAGGGAGCGTGGTACGCGGTATATAGACGATGGTCATGGCCCCGATGGAGGCCAGCGCGCCGTAGCTTATCTCCCCCAACCAGACCCCGAGCAGCAAGGGCAGGCCCGCCGCCATGGCGACCGCGAAGGGCAATTCCCACGGCCGGTCGCTCGAATTGACATGAACCAGCTCCCGCCACTCGCGCCGCGCAAGCGCGCCGATGGAGGTGAGAAGGGAAAACCTGGCCCGCGACATCGCCGCCCGTCTAATCGGAGAGCTATCCCGGGTCCATCCAGGCATTCCACGCCGAGGCTGATCCGCCCCTCGGCGCGATGTCCCTCAGGCTGGGAAGGAGGTCGGGAATGGAGGGTGAAGGGAATCGAACTTATATCGTATTCACTTGATAAATAATGGTTTATTAAGAATATATTTCCAAATGACCCCCAATGTGACCCCCAGGCTCATCTTTCACCCCCGAATTGCGTCCCGAGCACCGTCGTTAGCCGGTAACGGAACGCGCTGCTGGAACGACCTGTCACGGCACAAACTCATGCCTTTCCGCGACTTCATCCGATGGTCGGATGGGCGCGCAACGGCAGGCTCAACATGACATGATCTGTTGTCACCTCGCAACGCTCCGGCAAGGTAATTTCTCCGTGTTGCGTTGACGCGAGTATTCGCCGGACCTCCAGATTGAAGGCCAAGCAACCGACTACTGTGCTGGGGACGGGAGGAGCGCAGGCGGGCACAGGAAAGCATTCTTTTTCCTGAGGAGACCCCGAGGGGGGATTATGTTTAGACGATGAGGTGGGGGACTTGATGGTCGCTCTCAGAAATTTTCCTATTTTCCGAGGTCAACTATCCAAAAGCCCGCGTTTTCGGCGCTATCGGTATCGATAGGAATAGAACCCAATGAGGACCAGCATAAGCACAACGAAGGTAGCTCCGGAGATCACCTCAAAGTAGGCGAGCGCGCAGAGCCCGAAGAACGCCGCTGCATTGAAACCTTGGTGAAACGACTGAGAACCCTCGGTATCACCACTCATGAATCCTCCCCCCAATCAATTGGCCAAACGTTAGTTCGTTGGGCTAAATTCGTCTGTCCGGGTGTTCACAACGCCGTGCGGCCCGGCTTGCGCGTAGATGTCGCCACTAGCATCTGAGTAGGTGCCCGGTCCTGCCCGATTGAGGATCACTGGCGATCCGAAGTCCAACGGCCGTGAAGGAGAAGGGGGTGAAATGTACCGTCGGCTCGCGGGCTCATCACGATATGCCTGATCGATTGAGGCGCGTGCGCCCAGTTGAGGGCTGCTAGGTCGGATCATGGCGAATGGGGAGCTACTGTCGTAGACGGAGCGCGGAGGAGGATATGAGTTCCTTCGGGTAATTGGTTGGAAGTCGTATTGTGGTGCTACCAGCGCACCCTCGGAATTTGCGAGCCTGGAGACCGTATCGACCTCCCTCCATTCACCAGTTTCGCTGAGGGCAGCGGCAAGCGCGGCAACGCGCTGCTCCCATTGCGGGGTTGCGTTGATTGCGGCCACCAGTTGCGTGGCTCCTTGGTCGCCCTGAGCCGCAGCAAGGGTGAGCCAGCGAAGCCCCTCCTCCTTATTAAGGGGAAATCCTTGGCCAAATACGTACATTGCGCCGATTACGCTTTGCGCCATATCATCGCCGAGCAACGCGTATTTTCCGATGATTGGGATCGCTTCTGCGTACCGCCCTTTCAAATAGAGCTCAGCGCCGTGCAAGAGTTCCTCGACCTCCTCACGTCGAAGAGGGCTGTCCAGCGCGGAAGCCGCAAGATCAGCTCTTAGATCGACCGTGCCCGACGAGGATTCGAGCGGTATTCCCAGGAGCCCATCGACGAAGTCCCTCACGTAAGGCGACCCCAACGAAACGATGCCCAAGGCAACTCCGCCGATGAGGGCACTGAGCGCAAATCGCTTGTTGTCCATATCGCTCCCAATTCGTCCGAACGCTCCCCGTCACACGAATACATATTAGAGTTGATAAACTTAGAATGTGTAAATCGCGATCCAGTCCCGCATGGACATGCGCAAGCTGGTGGGGAGAAACGTCGCTCGACTGCGTCGGGAGAGAGGCATGACGCAGGAGGAAGTTGCCGCTCGGTCAGGCTTCAGCCAGCAATATCTCAGTAGTCTGGAACGTGGACGGCGAAATCCGACGATCATCACGATATATGAATTGGCGCAGGCGCTTGGGGTCAGCCACGTCGATTTGGTAGAACCTGATGGCAGTGAATGAATCGTTCTGTCCGTGCGTCGTGCCTATTCATGACGATTAAAGTTGCGGGAAGCGCCAACGGCAGCCCATAACAGCGCCTTGGACAGTTCTGGGGACCGCATGGTATCGACGCGGGCTGAATTCGCGGTAGCCGACGACCTCCTAAGGGAAGCCGCGCATTCGCGACTGGCCACGCACGGAACAATTTCTGTCGAAAAATCTGGACGTATTGGACCGGTTATCGAGCTGACGTTCGGGTCAATTCAGTTCGCCGATCAATATCGTTCCGTATCGGTGAGTGGCGCATTCTCTGACAATCTTCGGACCGCATTGCAGACGGGTCAGTCGTTTGGGAGTGGCTTCGGTGATTGCGTCGGTGCTTTCCCGCTCAGCGAACACAACCCGGTAACGACCGCGGGGTCGGCTTGGGACCAGTGGACCATCCACGCAGAAAACATTGCAAAGTCCAAGGGGCTGAACGCGCAGCTGATCGCCTCGCTGATGGGAGCAATGGTTGAGCTTCAGGACAACGTCTACGAGCATAGCAACGCGCCACAAACTGGACTGGTGGCGTATGCAGCAACTGCGGCCTCATTTGAGCTCGTTGTCGCAGATCGGGGCATTGGCGTTCTACGAACGTTGCGACAGAACCCTGTCTATGCAGGTCTACCGGATGTGGGGGCTGCTCTGAAGGAAATGATCAAAGAAGGGGTGTCGCGCTTTCCAATGGAATCTGGGCGCGGCCAGGGATTCAACCAGCTCTTCCGTGCGCTTGTGGGGCACAATGTAGAACTGCGTTTTCGAAGCGGAGACCACGCTCTGACAATGCGACCGACAAGCGATGCATTGCACGGGGCCACTGCGCTGGCGCAGGTCGCCTCTCTAGAGGGCCTGACGATTTCGGTATTCTATCGAGTTAATGTCGGTTGACGAAAGCGCGTGACGACGATCTGCGTGCAGGCGCTCCAAGTAAGTATGATGGCTGTGCAGAGTGGCGACGTTGTGTTGCAACAGGCCATCGATAGCTTCCCCTTTGGCGGTCGGATGGCTTCGCCAGACGAGTTTGCCAGCAGGGGTAAATTCCGCCGCGCGCCGAGAACGGGTCCTATTGAAAGCATCGGTGTCGATCATTGTGACAGCCGGGAACGAATGTCGCAGGCTTTCCAATACCCGGCTGCCCCCGCGCAAGACCAGGCGGAGCGGGCGACCAACGTCAGCGGCCAACTTTCGCAGTTGAACAACATGCCAATCGATCCGGCGGCCTCTGCCCGCACCGGTTGCGAATTCGACCGCAAGACACTGGACTTCGTTTCGCGCTGCAATCACTTCAGCCCAGCGCTCATAGTCCCGCTCGGTGCGAGCATTCACGTGGAGGGCCGTCGGCAAACCTGCCTGTGCCATCTCCGCGAAGCAGAGCATAATCCGCTTCATGGCATGGAGATTGTCCGTGCGCGGCACATCCGTCAGCACACTATAGTTCGGTGGAGTGATGAGCGCGACGCTCAACAGTTGCAGTTGCGCCAGCAAATCGGGGCGATTGGCGAGCGCCCAAAACCGCTCGATCTTTCGGTCGCGTCCGACTCCTGAAACCACAAGGCGGGCATTCGCATCTATACCGAACTGTCTTGCAAGTGCATTGCGATCAGCGAAGCGCAGAATGCCCCTATCGAGATCGATCAATTTATAGAGCGGGATGGCGACGATCGGGAAATTGAGTGTCGAACATCGGGCCGAATTGTGCTCGATGAAGGGGACCATGCTCGGCAAGGGCTCCACCGTGATTTCTGGCGCACGGGGTGCAGCCATCAGATCGAGGCCACCGACTTCACGCAGACGGGCAACATACGCTGCCGGATTGCCTCGGCAGACCAGATCGCAGGCCGCTTTGTCGTTACACCGGCAATAATCGTTGCAGTCGAAGAAGCCCGCTGTCTTATGGGCGCCGCCGCATATGGCCCGGTCGACACAGTTCGAGCACCCCAAAGATTCCGGCGCCGATGATGCATCGTCGTATAGCCGCTGTGTGTTTCGGAACTGTCTGGCAGGCGACGGTAACGCTTGCGGTTTCATCGGATGCTCAACTCCGCATTGTTGCCGAAGAGGCCCATGCGTTCGACGGTACCCAGCGCAACGCCGCCGCAACTCGCGATAGTGGCATGCATGTCGGCTGGCACATTGGAGATTCCGCCGACCCGTTGGTGACCACTGCACACGACAACTGAGTTGCCGCTACACTGTATGACCACCTGATCGCCTATTGAGAGCGACGAGCCGCAATCGAGATCGGCAGTAACCGTTCGGCATTCACTCGCGAATTGAACGTCGAAAAGGCCGGGCGCCTTCAGACGGTCCAAACCTTTGTCCCAGCGCTTCCGCCAAGGCTTGCCAGCCTGTTCTCGGATGAAATCAACCCCCATTAGACCATCTCCATCACCGGGCTAAACATCTTCGTCTTGCCCTGCTTGAGTTCCATGAGAATTCCCTTTGCGGCCAGCGTCGCCAGGCGATTGTTCCAAGCTGTAGTGCCGATGCCTTCATCGGGACGAAGTCTCGCAAGCTCTGGCGCCGAAATCGGCTGATGCTCGGAGATGAGCTTCAGTGTGTTCATCTGAGCGGAATCCAACTCGCCAAGTATGTGCGGATTTGAAGCCGTATCGTCCGCGCTGAGCAAGCAGGCCCAGATCGCGTCGTTGCGATCCTTCAGATAGACAGCCAGTTCCTCTTCAATCGTCGCGTTAGCGTTGGCGACAACCGGATAAAGGGTGCCGATTGCGTTTCGGCTAAAATCGCGAAAGCCGAGCACGGCCTCGCGCAGGAACGAACCAGTGGCGATGTCCACGCCATCGAAATCTAGGTAAGCGAGCGTCGGCGCGGTGACCGGAACGGTCATGGCGATCAGTTGCGCGAGCATCTGTCGGCCCATCGCGGAGCCCGCCAACGTTGCTCTGCGGCTTGCAATCGAAAGAACTGGGTATCGAATCATCACCATCCTCATTTCTGAGAGTGAGGATAGTGATGAACTGCACGCCTTCAAGGGGTGACAGCGCTGCGGCTGTTGAAAACCCCCTTGAGGCTAACGGGCCACCCGAGGCCATAACTGTGGGATAGGCCTTCGCGAGATCGGCATCACTTACCTTGGGGTCGAAGTAGCGCGCGATGCGCATTGGCGTCCGGCACGAGCGGTGAGCGGCATTAGCGGCGAGCGCTGCATCTACCTCCCAAGTTCCGGTGGAACCCAATAGCGGGGGCTCTGCCCGTCACTCGACCACTTGCGGCGGCGCTCCCAGCCCAGGCCTAGCAGGACGGGGCTCAAGAACCTGCCTTGCGTGCTCAACGCCCGCTCCAGCTCGACCATGCTGTAAGGCCGGACACGACTGATTTCCGGGACGCTATCGAACCAGTCGAGAAATCGCTGTTTCAGGTCCGGCTTCGATAGTTGCAGCGGTGCTTCCTCAGCTTCGAGGCTTCGTCGCAGCGATCGAATGTAGGCTGACGGCATCGGAACCTCTCAAGACCGCTGAAAATCGCTGGTGGCGGCAGCGCCTGTCGGCATAGATGACGGCGCGGCGGACGATGCCGTCATCCGAGTGCTTCCGAAAATCCGGGCTACGTGACGGAAGTGACGGCAATGACAGCAATTTTTCAAGTTAGTAGGAAATAGCGATACGCCGCCACCCTGCCCCCCGTGGCATACTATGGCAGGCGGAAGGGCCGACCACCGGTCACATCTGTCATCGCTGTCAGGAAACGAGGAGATGCAATGCCTGACGCGTGACAAGAGCGTACGGGGGCTGTCACTGAAACTCGTCATTCATGCACCCCCGCACTCTTGCGAACGAGCTTGGCGAACTCGTCCGAGGAAGGGAGGATGCGTCGGCGCTGAGTGCTGGTTCGGTCGTCTTCCAGCTTGATCCTGGTCAGCCACTTCCCGAAGGGACCGGGTTCAAGGTGACGCGCCCGGCGGCTGGTGGCGAACGTCAGGTAATCCTCATATAGCGCGCGAGTGTCTACGGTGCGGCCGAAGATGATCGCGCCAGCGATACCCGCATTGCCCGCCCGGTCTGCAAGATCGAGTGCCCATTGGGCCTGGAGCGTCAGTGATCGCTCCTGCTGTTCACGCAAGGCGTCGGTGACGGGCACGGCGCGCAAGTTCACCGTTGCCAAGTTAAACCGCTGAAGGAAGTCCATGAAGGCTTCAATGCCGCCGTTATGGGCCTCATGATGCAGCGCGTCGAAATAGGCATGGTCGCCCGCGCGGACAGGGTCCACGTCCAGCACGAAAAATCGTCGCGCGCCGTCACCTGCCGGCACGACCCATTCATTGTTAGAGGTAGCCATGACGTGCAGGACGTTCGGGACCGAATAGACCCCGCCGTGCTTGCGCTCGATAATGATGGTGGGGTCCGTGATGATGGATTTCAGCTTCGCCGCTGCGTCCTTGTCCCCCGCCCAGCCCAGCTCATTGAGCCCGACGAAGCTGATCGTTTCCAGATGCGTATTGAAGCGACCGAGCAGCTGTGTGGGGTCGGACAGCATCAGGGCATGGATGCCCAGCATCGAGGACAGCCACCCGAGCACCGTGGTCTTGCCCGTACCCTCCCGCTGGCTGCGGAGAACGATCACCACCCCTGGCGCCTCCCAAGGACGCTGCACGAGGTGGGCCATCCACGCGAGAAGGTAAGTGAAGTGCCGGGCATTACTCTTGCACACGACCTCGAACAGGTGCCTGCCCATCAGGTCCCAACCTCCCGGCTGAGGCCCGCGGGCGAAACCACGCCAGAGGTTCAGGATCGCCTCTCCACGGGCGTTTGTCGTGCATCCCGTAGGGTCATAGATGACCTGTGCGACGGTGCGACGGTGTGGGCTGGTCTCCCAATGTGGGAACACGGGCCTTCGTGCGCCGGCGCCATTATCCACGAAACGATTTGCGAGCAGCGCCCTCACCTCGTCCCGGGTGCAGGGGTGAACACGACCCTCCGAGTCCACCCGGAACAGAGTGGGCCTTCCGCCCCAGTCATGCGCGAAACCGATGAAGCGGTTGACCTCATACACCGCCTGAGCTGCGGGGAGCAGGTGGGGAAGTTGCAGAAGGCTCGTTGATGCCGGGAGGACAGGAACCGCCACCACGGGAGCGCCCGCACTGGCGGACGCCGGCTGGACGGCCCGACCCACCCCCAGCGTGATCGGAGACTTCATATCCCCGGCCGATATGAGCAGTTCCGGCAGAGACCTCCGGAGAGTGAACACAGGCGGACGCAGGTGCTCGGGCCGTAGGCCCTCAGCCGGTCAATTTTAGCCTGTGTTTCCGCCTCGTCATAGCCAGGGTGGCCGCGCGACCACTCGTGGCAGACGGCGTCGCTCTGGATCGTGTGGACCAGCACGCCCAGCGCGGCGTACCACAGGGGCTCCGGAACGTTCCCACCGGAATCGCGGACGTGCCTGATTACCGCACAGTGCTCGGCAATACGAAAGGCGTCGGATGGTGGATAATCAGGGCTGACCATCCTGTTACCGATCAAATTGAAGCCGCCGGGCATTGTCCGGCCGGCGGAAGCTTCGGCGCCGGCATAAACGAGCAGCGTTGCCAGGATTTGGGTGTGGCTGGCCGGCGCGCCCATATACAGGAGCCGAACAGGGCGGGGCTTCTGCGGGTCCTTACGGTTATCGGTTCCCGGAACCCTCAGAACGCTGGCGATGTCGGTCGTGCGGCTCGGGTCAACCTTGAGGTCCGCCTTAAGGGCTGCCCACTTCAGCAGATTCGCCAGTGCTAGCCACTCATCCGGCGTCAGGTCTTCATCCACGGGCCAGTAGACGTGCAGCCCGTTCCCTGAGTCGATCAGCGTAGGTGCAGGTAGCTCCAGCTCGCAACAGAACCTCGCGAGGGCGATTTTCGCTTCCTGCTTATCCGCATACGGCGCGTCTTCCTTTGACTCGCGGGTGTCGATGTCCAGCCACAGGGAGCCGACGGCTAGGACGTTGTGCCCCTTACGCCCCAGCTTCGGATCAGCGTAAGCGGCGCAACCGAAGTAAACCTCGCCTCGCCCACCGGCATCCAGCGCGATGGCCTTCGCTGCGGCCTGCTGGCTGTCAGGGTGGAAAGAAGAAGAAAACTTGCCGTTCGAGTGGTGGCCGATGAAGCGGTGCCCGGTTCGCGGCAGAATCAGGCGGAAGAAGTTCTCGCACACGCTGAGTCTCTCCTCACCCGTCGTTGCGGCCAAGCCAGCCAGTCGGGTCGGCGAGCCATGCGCGGACATCCCCGAGGCGCCAGCCGGACGCGTGCTCGGTCAATTTGATGGGACTGGGGAACCGGTGCTCGGCAACCTTGGCGTAGATTGACGCCCGGCTGAGACCAACGAGTGCGAGGACATCGGGGAGGCGGAGAACTGCCTCGGCCGGCAGCTTCGAAATGTCGCGATGGGAGGTGGTCATCGGGTTCCTTTCGCTCAGAAAGGAGACCCTTCTATGCACAAATCCGAAGCTGTCTACACCCCGCCAAGAGCGCAAGGCCGCGAACTACACCACAACAAGTTACAGGATGATTTTGGAGATCATGATGCTGTTATTTCCAGATTTTTCAAAACTTCGGCATGTTGAAAAATTTTTTCATGCCCGAAGCGGGATGATCTCCGCCCCGTCGCGTAGCGTGTCGAGGTGATCCGACCACCACTGCGCCATCGTCACACGTTCTTCCCAATACTCGGCCCGGTTGTAGGCTGCCCTGATCTTGTCGCGCTCGCCATGCGCAAGGGCGCGCTCCACCACATCGGGCCGCCACTTGCCGGACTGGTTCAGCAAGGTGCTCGCCATCGCCCGGAAGCCATGCGCGGTCATCTCGTCGCTGCCGTAACCCAGCCTGCGCAGTGCGGCGTTGAAGGTGTTTTCACTTAACGGGCGGGTCGCACCGCGAAGGCCCGGAAAGGCCAGCTTGCCGGCGCCCGATACCTTCTGCGCCTCCCTGAGGATTGCGACGGCCTGACGACTGAGTGGCACCTGATGCACCTTTCGCATTTTCGTCCTGGCCGCAGGTATGGTCCAGATCGCGGCATCAAGGTCGAACTCCGACCAGTCGGCATGGCGAAGCTCTCCGGGCCGCACGAACACATGCGGTGCCAGTCGCAGGGCGTAATGCGTGGACGGCTGGCCCTGGTAGCCTTCGATCGCGCGAAGCAATGCGCCAACCTCAACCGGATCGACGATAGCGGCATGGTGCTTCACCGTGGGGGTAGTGAGCGCCCCGATCAGGTCAGCCGCCACGTCGTGCTTGCAGCGGGTCGTAGCCACCCCGTATCGGAACACGCGGCTGGCGAAGGAGCGAACCTGCCGGGCTGCTTCGAGATTGCCACGCGTTTCCATCTTTCTGAGCACCGCCAGCAGCTCGAACGCTTCGACCTCGGCAATCGGCCGGCTGTGCAGCTTGTCGAGCCGGTCGAGGTGCCACCGGCACTTGGCTACGGTCGCATCGGCCATGCCTTCGCGCTGGCGCTTGGCGATGAACTCTTCCGCGACCACCTTGAAGGTATTCCCCGCACTGATGGCCGCGACCACCGCCGCCCGCTTCTTCTCAGCATTAGGGTCCTTGCCTTCCGCGATGACCTTGCGCGCCGCGTCGCGACGTTCGCGCGCTTCCTTCAGCCCGACCTCAGGATAAGTGCCAATCGTGAGTTGCTGCTCCTTCCCGGCGAAGCGGTATTTGAGCCGCCAGAGCTTGCCGCCGGTGGGGCGCACGATCAGCAGCAGCCCCTTTTCATCGTGCAGCTTGTATTGGCTCGCCTTGGGTTTGGCGGCCTTGATGGCAGAGTCTGTGAGAGCCATTTGGGGGTCACTCCAATCGCCGGGTTTCACGTGACCCCCAGCGTGACCCCCAAAATCCACTAGATTTGCGTGGACAGGATTGGACGGCACTGGATGAGCCAGCGCCGATAATAGGCGGAAATCCGCCATTTTTCTAGACAATTTGAGATGTTTCTGGATGAAGGGCTGGAGCGGGTGAAGGGAATCGAACCCTCGTCGTAAGCTTGGGAAGCTTCTGCTCTACCATTGAGCTACACCCGCAAAATGGCGGAAATCTGCGGCTTGTGCGGGGCTGTATCCCGCCGGAAACTCAACCGCTTACAGCACCCT
>Ga0182745_1005342_pt1 | contig 10509 bp, 5 predicted proteins | sample eDN3rd30CKraftBY_FD_128523 | JGI IMG/M metagenome (GOLD analysis project Ga0182745, IMG submission 128523) | Enriched backyard soil microbial communities from Emeryville, California, USA - eDNA 3rd pass 30_C Kraft BY (version 2) (version 2) | ecosystem: Environmental > Terrestrial > Soil >... | reverse complement strand
TCTCCGCCGCGGGGATCCGCCTCACCGACCTCGAGGGCAACGAGAAGAAGCGCGCCCCCAAGCGGATCGACTGGTCGCCCGTAATGGCGGAGAAGGGCGGCCACAAACATTTCATGCACAAGGAGATCCACGAGCAGCCCCGCGCCCTCGCGGACACCCTGCGCGGCCGCTCCGACGAGGAGGAGGGCGACGCCCTCGGCTCCGAGGCCGTCCTCGATCGCGCGCATTTCGCGAGCGTGAAGCGGATCGTGATGCTCGCCTGTGGCACGAGCTGGCACGCGGCGCTGGTGGGCAAGCAGCTCGTCGAGCGCGTCGCGCGGGTTCCGGTGGAGGTCGATCTCGCGTCGGAGTTCCGCTACCGCGATCCCGTGGTCGACGGCTCGGTCCTCGCCATCGCGATCTCGCAGTCCGGCGAGACCATCGACACGCTGGAGGCGATGCGCGAGGCCAAGCGCCGCGGCGCCCGCACGCTGGCCATCTGCAACGTCCTCGGCTCGGCCATCGCCCGCGAGGCGGACGAGGTGCTCTACACCCACGCCGGACCCGAGATCGGCGTGGCGTCGACCAAGGCGTTCACCACGCAGCTCGCCGCCCTCGCCCTCGTCGCGGTGCGGATGGGGCGCCTCACCGGCCGCCTCGACGTGGAGGGCGGGCGACGCTGGCTCGCCAGCTTGCGCGAGCTGCCCGCGAAGGTGGAGCGGGCCCTCGAGTCCGAGAACGCGGTGGTCGCCGTGGCCCAGGACGTCGCCCAGGCCCGGGACGTGCTCTTCCTCGGCCGAGGCCCCCAGGCGCCGGTGGCCCTCGAGGGCGCGCTGAAGCTCAAGGAGATCTCGTACATCCACGCGGAAGGCTACGCCGCCGGCGAGATGAAGCACGGGCCCATCGCGCTCATCGAGCCGGGGCTGCCGGTGGTGGTGATCGCCACCCGCGACGCCACCTACGAGAAGACCATCGGCAACATCGAGGAGGTCCGCGCCCGCGGCGGGAAGGTGATTGCGGTCGTCACCGAGGGCGACGACCACGTGCGCTCGATCGCCGACCATGTGGTGGAGGTCCCCGACTGCGATCCGCTCTTGATGCCGATCGTGTCGTGCATCCCGCTCCAGCTCCTCGCCTACCATGTCGCGGATACGCGCGGCACCGACGTGGACCAGCCGCGCAACCTCGCCAAGAGCGTGACGGTCGAGTAGCGCGCTCGAGTTTTTTCGCAAGGGGGGGAGCACGTGCGCCTGTTCGTCGCAGTGGATCCCGACGCGGCGGTGCGCCAGGCGCTGGCCGCCACCCTGGAGGCCCTGCGCCCGCTGGCGCCCGACGCGAAGTGGGCGAAGCCGGAGGGGATGCACCTGACCCTGGCCTTCTTGGGCGAGGTGGAGGACGCCACCGTCCCGGCGGTGAAGGACGCGGTGGAGCGGGTCGCGCGTGCGTCCGCGCCGCTGCGCCTGTCGGCGGCGGGCGGCGGATCCTTCGGCCCCCGCTCGCACCCGCGCGTGCTCTGGGTCGGGCTGGAGGGCGACCTGGCGCCGCTGGGCGCGCTGAAGAGCGACCTCGAGGCGGCCCTCGTCCCGTGCGGATACGAGCCCGATCCGAGGCCGTTCTCGCCGCACCTGACGCTGGCGCGCGCCCGCCTGCCCCGGGGCGACCGTGACCTCGCCCTGTGCGCGGCGGACCTCGCCCTCGCGGATCTCGGCGGCTTCGTCGCGGACGAGCTGATCCTCTACCGCAGCCACCTGTCGCCCAAGGGTTCACGCTACGAGGCGCTGGTCCGCGCGACGCTCGGCGGCGGCTGAATCTCGGGATGCGCTCGCGCAAAACCACGGGCGAGCGGGCAACCGGACGCGAAACGGGAAGGGACCCGGGCGCCGGTCGGTTGCGGGGCAGGCGCTGCGGCCGACGTGCGATGATGGCGCCCATGTCGAAAGGCTCCCCCTTGCGTCGCCTCGGTCTCGCCTGGCTGTCCGTCCTCCTCCTCGCATCGTGCGCCTCGGGCCCGCGGCCTCCCCTCGAGACGCTGGCAGACGCGGCGCGGGCGGCACGCGGCGGCGGCGGATCGGCCCGCGAGCGGGCGCTCGCCGCGTGGCACGCCTGGATCGTGGACGCCGACGCCGCGCGGATGGAGGCCCTCGCCGACGGCGCGCTCGCCAAGGACGACGCCGATCCCTGGGCGCGGCTGGCCCTCGCGGAGTCCGCGCGCCGCCGCCTCGATCCCCACGCGGAGGCGCGGGAGCTCGCGGCGTTGATCCGCGGCGCGCCGTCGCATCCCCTCGCGGCGGTGGCGGCGCGGCGCCTCGCGTCCCTCACCGCCCTGTCCACCTCCCTCGATCGCGAGATCGAGGCGGCGGCCAGCGAGCTCCTCGCCTCGCGGGGCCTCGATCCGGACGCGGCGGCGAAGCTGCGCGCCGCCCTGCGCCGCGCGAACGGCGAGACGATGCGAGGCGCCGTCGCCGACGCCGGCGCGATCACCGCCGCGGCGGTGGTGGGCCCCTTCTCTCCGTGGCATCACCTGGATCTGCGCACGCCCTTCCCGCCGGAGCGCTCGGCCGTCATCGCGGGATCGTACGAGGGTCCGGCGGGGCGGGCCCTCGCCCTGCGTCCGTTCTCGCTGCCCGACGGAACGATCTCGCTGGCGCCGGAGGAGCGGGGCGGCGACGTCTACTATGCGCTCTCCGTCGCCGAGGTCCCCGCCGCGGGACGGCACGTGGTCCGCTTCGCCGCGGTCCGCACCACGAGCGTGGCGATCTTCGTGGATGGCGCCGAGGTGCTGCGCCGCGAGGCCATCGGCGCGCCGCAGCCGATCGAGGGCGACGCCGCGATCGAGCTGACCGCCGGCGCGCACCTCGTGGCCGTGCGGGTGGTGAAGGGCAGCGGCCCTGGCGACGTGGGCGTCTCCTTCGCTCCCGCGGACGGGAGCCCGTCCCGAATCGCATGGCGCGCGGCGAGGGAGGGCGATCGCCCCGGCGTCGCGCCGCGGCTCGAGGGCTCGCCGCGGTTCGCGAGCGCGCGCAGGCTCGCCACGCTCCTGCAGGACGAGGGCGGGCTCGTAGGAGCGTACGTCGCCGCCGGTGAGCTCCTTCGCGTGGATCGCGAGGGCGCCAAGGACGTCCTCGCGAGCGCGATCGCGGCGGTGCCGAACGCGCCGCCGCTCCTGCAGCTGCGCGCGGATCTCGCGCGCAGCGACGACGGGATCCCGCAGGCGATCGGCCAGGCGCGGGCCGCCGCGGATCTGGAGGCGGCCCTCTCCCGCGATCCGGCGAACCCGCGGGCGCTGTGGAGCGCAGCGGCGATCCTGCGGGACGCGGGACGGCACGACGAGGCCGCCGACAAGCTCGCCGCCGCCGAGGCGCAGGCGAAGAGCTCGGCGATCCTCGCGCTGGCCAAGGCCCGCGTGGCGCTGGCCCGGGGCTTCGACGTGCAGGCGTGGAGGCACGCCCGCGAGGCGGTGGCCGCCGACGCCGGCTTCTGCGAGGCGGGATCGATCCTCGTCGACCTCGCCCGCCGTGCGGATGCCGTGGGGGATCTCGAGGACGCGGCGCAGCGCTTCGCCGCGTGCCCGGGGGGCAGCGCGAGGCTCGCCGGGGTCCTCGCGTCCCGCGGGCACGACGCCGAGGCGACGGAGGCGCTGCGGGCGCTCGTGGGGGAGGATCCGCAGGATCCATCGCCGACGTTGCGCCTCTCCGAGCGACTCCTCTCGGCGGGGGACGCCGCCGGCGCCGCGGCGATCGTGGCGAAGCTGGAGTCGCACTGGCCTCGCAGCTCGTTCCTTCCGAGGCGGCGCGCGCAGCTCCTGGAGCGGGCCGGCGACGCCAAAGGCGCCCGCGCCGCGCGCGATCGCGCGCTCCTGCTGGACGGCGGCGATCTCGCCGCCCGGCGGATGGACGCGTTCCGGGACGGCACCGATCTGCTGGCGAAGTACGACCGCGACGGCCTCGAGGTGATCCGCTCCTTCGAGAAGACCCCGCGAAAGTTCGACACCGCCACCGTGGTCCTCTTCGACTTCGCGGCGGTGGAGGCATACGCGGACGGCTCCTTCGTCGAGCGCGTCCACACGATCTCCAAGGTCCTCGACAAGCGCGGGATCGACGAGCTGGGCGAGGCCCACGTCCCCGGCGGCGCCGAGGTGGTGCACCTGCGCACGATCAAGAAGGACGGCCGGATCCTCGAGCCGGAGAGCATCGCCGGCAAGGAGTCGATCTCGCTGCCGAACCTCGACGTCGGCGACTACGTGGAGCTCGAGTTCCTTCAGGCCACCTCGCCGCGCGGTGACGGCATGCCGGGCTGGAGCGCGTCGCCGTTCTACTTCCGCTCCGAGGGGACGCCGCTCCTCGAGTCGGTGTACGTGGTGCGGGCGCCGAAGGGGGTCGAGGTCGACGCGCACAATGGCGCGCCGCAGGCCGAGATCCTCGAGGACGGCGAGGTCGTCACGCTGCGCATGACGAGCCGCGACAACACCGCCTTCGTCCCCGAGCCCGGCTCGGTGCGGGGCGACGAGTTCCTTCCCTGGGTGCAGGTGGGCACCGGCGCGGACGAGGCCAGCGTCGCGTGGCTCTTCGCCGACGGCCTGGCCGGCGCAACCGACCGCAGCGCGGAGGTGGCCGCCTGGGCCCGCGGGATTGCCGCGGGCGTCCGCACGGACGGCGCCGATCGCACGCCGATCGTCCGCGCGATCTACGACCGCGCCATGGAGGAGATCGACGGATCGGACGCGTCGGCGACGGGCAAGGCTTCGCAGATCCTCGCGCAGAAGCGGGGCAGCCGCGCGCTCCTGATCAAGGCGGCCCTCGACGAGCTGGGGATCCCGAACCGCTGGGCGGTGGTGCGCACGTGGGATCAGTCGCCCCTCGATCTGCGCTTCCCCCGCACCTCCCGGTGGGCGTACCTCGCGCTGGTGGTGCGGCCGGATCCCCAGGGCGGGCAGCTCTGGCTCGATCCTTCGATGCGCTGGGCGCCCTTCGGTCGACTGGCGCCGCTGGCGGAAGGTTCCCCCGCGCTCCTCCTCCCCGAGTCCGGCACGGATCGGCCCCAGGCCACGGGGACGCCGGCGGGATCCGACGCGCCGCGCGGGCGCGTGGTGGAGGTCCTCCTCACCCTCGGCGAGGACGGCACGCTGAAGGGGGAGGGCACGGAGCGTTACCTCGGCTTCGACGCCGCGTGGGCGCGCGGGAGCCTCGAGAAGATCGACGACGACAGACGCCGCCAGGCGGTGGAGTCCGCGCTGGCCAAGGGCTTCCGCGGCCTCACCCTCGACGACCTCACGGTGGATCCGCCTGGCGACACCCTCACCTTGCGCTACCGCTTCACCGTCCCCGAGGCGGCGCGGGAGCTGGGGCAGGGCCTGCGCTCCATGGACCTCGACTTCTTCGCCGCAGGCCTGGGCCGGCGCTTCCTCGCCAGGGGCGATCGGGAGACGTCCCTCTTCCTGCGCGCGCCCGAGAAAGTGGAGACGCGCATCCAGATCGAGCTGCCGCCTTCCCTTCGCATCGTCGGCGCGCCCGACGCGGCGCGGGAGAAGGGGGCGTTCGGTGACTACAAGCGATCGGTGGCGGCCAGCCCGAGCCGGTTCGCGATCGAGGAGTCGCTCGAGCTCTCCCGCGGACGGGTGCGCCCCCACGAGTACCGTGACTTTGCGCGCTGGGTGATGGCGGTGGATCGGGCGCAGGCGGCGGAGCTGGTCCTCGCGCCCGACGCGACGGCGGCGCGGTAACGCCGCCTACAGCACCACCAGCCGGGTCGGGTCCGGGGGCAGCAGGCGGACGGCGACCTCCGTGTGGAAGTCGAAACCACGCTCCGTGCACCGGATCCGCGTGCCCTCCCGGACGAGGAGGCCCTGCCGGCAGAGCTGGTCCGCCTGCGCGAGCACCGCGGGCGGCAGTGCGCCGATGGTGTCGGCGGCGGCCTCCGCGAGGTCGAGCCCCTCCGCGATGCGCAGGCCGAGGAAGATCCGCTCCTCGAAGAGCTCCGCCGCGGCGATCTCGTCCTTTTCGACCTCCGGTGGTCCGCCGGCCTCCACGGCCGCGAGCCACGCCTCCGGCTTGCGGGGGTTGCCGTACCGGTAGCCGCCGGCGCCCACCCGGCGGAAGCCATGGGCGCCGCACCCCGCCGCGACGTACTCGCGGCCGAGCCAGTAGAGGGTGTTGTGCCTGGACTCGAAGCCTGCCTTCGCGAAGTTCGAGATCTCGTAGCGGTGGTACCCCGCCGCCTCGAGGGCGTCGCGGACGAGGCGCCCCATCTCCTCCTGCACGGCGTCGTCCGGCACCCGCACGCGGCCGCGCTTCACGTCCTTGGCGAGGCGCACCTCCTCCGCGAGGCCTTCGAGTGTGAGCCCGTAGCACGATAGATGCTCGGGCCCGAGGCGGATCGCCTCCTCGACATCGGCCCGCGCCATCGCCGGCTCCTGTCCCGGCCCGCCGAAGATCAGATCGAGGGAGACGTTCCCGAAGCCCGCCTCCCGCGCCGCCGCGAACGCGGCTTTCGCCTCGGGGCCCGTGTGCCTTCGCCCCAGCCCCGCGAGGATCGCCGGGTGGAACGACTGAACGCCGATGGAGAGGCGGTTCACGCCGGCGGCGCGCAGCTCGGCGAAGCGCGCGGCGTCGGACGCGCCGGGGTTCGCCTCCAGCGTGATCTCGCACCCCGTCGCGAGGCCGAAGAGGCGATCGACCGCGCCGATCACCCGGCCCACGCACGAAGGCTCCCACAGCGAGGGCGTGCCCCCGCCGAAGTAGAGCGACTCGACCCCGGTGGCGGGCCTGCCGTGCTCCTTCGCCCGCAACTCGAGCTCCGCCTCGATGGCCCGCGCGTACCGCTCGTGCGGGATCGTGGTGGCCGCCACCGACGCGAAGTCGCAGTACGGGCACTTGGAGAGGCAGTAGGGGAAATGGATGTAGACGCCGAAGCGCGACGCGAACGAGCTCACTTGCCGGAATTTCGCTCCGCCGCCTGCGAGGCGTAGCGATCGACCTCCGAGGACAAGAACGCGTTCTCGGCGGCGAGATCCTCCAGCTCGCCCTTCAGGCGGGCGACCTCCGCGTCCGCATCCGCGCTCGACCCCTTCGAAAGCGCGTCGATCCGCTGCGAGAGCTGCTGCACCTGGCGGTTCAGCCGGAGGATCTCCTGGTCCTTGCCGGCGAGCTCCCCCGCCACGTCCGCGATCTGCCCGGCCAGGTCGTCCTGGATCCGCTCGCGCTCGCGCTCGAGGCGCTGCGCGGTCCTCTCCAGCTCCGCGCTCCGGTCGGTCGCCCGCGCCAGGGCCTCGCGCGCCTGCGCCGCCTCCGCCCGCGCCTCGGCGACCGCGATCGCCCGCTGCTCGAGCTCGGCCTGCAGCTCGTCGAGCTCCGCGCCGAAGGCACCGCGCTCCTCCCGCAGCGCCTCCAGCTCGCCCTCCAGCTCGGCGATGCGGGCGCCGAGCTCGCCCCGCTCCGACGCGAAGATCGCCTCGAGCTCCGCGCGGAGGTCGTCGGGATCCGGGCGGCGTTCGCCGATGGGTTCGGGCCCGGCGGGGTCGGGGATCTCCAGGATCTCCGCCTCGTCCAGGATCTCCTCGTCGATGGGGACGGCGCGCTTCTCCATGGAGCGTCGACTGTAGCACGCCCGCCGACCGGGTCACGAAGGCGCCCGGCTCGTTGACACCGGTGGGACCCGGCCCCACCTTCGGCGCGAGGGGCGGCTGCCCAAGCCTCCCACGCCTCGATTCCGGGGCGCAGGCGCCCGAGGGGCCTTATGCTCCCGGCTCCACTTCTTCCGCCTGACCCGCGCTCTTCGGGAGGCGGATTCCGGAAGGAGCGCTTCCGGAGGAAAGGTCCAACGTGCACTACCGCCTTCCCAACGGCCTCGACGTGATCCTCCAGGAGAACCACGCCGCGCCGGTGGTCGCGCTCCAGGCGTGGGTGCAGGTGGGCTCCGCCGACGAGACCGATCGGGAGGCGGGGCTCGCCCACCTCCACGAGCACATGCTCTTCAAGGGCACCAAGAAGCGGGGCCCCGGCGTGGTGGCGCGGGACATCGAGTCCCGGGGCGGCGAGGTGAACGCCTGGACGAGCTTCGATCAGACCGTCTACCACCTCACCATCGCCTCGCGGTTCTTCGAGGACGGCCTCGAGATCCTGGGCGATCAGGTGCTGGGCTCGGTCTTCGACCCCGACGAGCTCGCCCGCGAGATCGAGGTGGTGATCGAGGAGATCAAGCGGTCGGAGGACAGCCCCTCCCGGCGCGCGTCGCGGGCGCTCTTCGATCTCGTGTTCGAGAAGCACACCTACGGTCGCCCCGTGATCGGCTTCCCGCACACGGTGCGCAGCTTCGGGCGCGAGGACGTTCTCGGCTTCTACCGGCGTCACTACACCCCAGACAACATCACGCTGGTGGTGGTGGGCGACTTCGACCCGGAGCGGGCCCGCCGCGCGATCGACGCGGTGTGGAGCGGCGCCTCCGGCAGCCACGGCGGGCACCATCCCCGCACCCGGGAGCCGGACCAGACGGCGATGCGCGCGAAGCTCATGCGCGAGCCGGTGAAGGAGACGCACCTCGCCCTGGCGTGGCCGATCCCCGACATCCAGTCGGAGGATCTGGCGGCGCTCGATCTCGCCGCCGCGGTGCTGGGTCACGGCGACAGCTCACGCCTCGTGCAGGAGGTGAAGCGGGACAAGCACCTGTGCAACGAGGTCTACGCCTACGCCTACACGCCGAAGGATCCGGGGCTCTTCGTGGTGGGCGCGATGCTGCCCCACGAGCGCACCGCCGCGGCGTCCGAGGAGATTCTTCGCCAGGTCTACCGCCTGCGCGAGGAGGGGCCGTCGGAGCGCGAGCTGGGCGTGGCGAAGCACCTGCTCGAGTCGGAGGCGATCTGGCAGAAGGAGACGGTGCAGGGCGTGGCTCGCAAGCTCGGGTTCTACTCGACCGTCACCGGATCCCTCGACTTCGAGGAGCGGTACTACGACCGGCTCCGCGGCGCGACGGCCGAGCAGGTCCGCTCGGCCTGCGATCGGTGGCTGCGCACGGCCCGGCTGAACGTGGTGGCCCTCGGCGGCGAGGAGAGCACCGTCACCGACGACCAGATCCGCGAGATCGCGAGCGCCCGCGAGTCGGGCGAGGGACGGCGTCCCGCCCACGCGCAGGCGTCCGCCGCGAAGGCTCCCGCGGCGGAGCCGTCGCCGGCGAGGCGGCAGGCGAAGGCGCCGCGGGGCGAGGCGATCGGCAGCACCGGAATCCTGAAGGCGAAGCTGGCGTCGGGCGCCACGGTGCTCGTGCGTCCCGAGCCCGCCGTCCCGGTGGTGTCCGTGCGGGCGGCCTTCCTCGGCGGCCTGCGCTACGAGTCCGAGGACTCCAATGGCGTCGATCACCTCCTGGCCCGCGTCGTCACCAAGGCGACGAAGAAGCACCCGCCCAAGGAGCTCGCCGCCCTCTCCGACGAGCTGGCGGCGTCGATCGTGGGCGCGTCGGGACGGAACTCCTTCGGCATGCGCGGCGACTTCCTCGCCAAGACCTTCGATCCCGGGTTTCGCCTCTTCGCCGAGTGTCTGCTCGAGCCTTCCTTCGATCCGAGGGAGGTGGAGCGCGAGCGCGCGCTCCAGCTCGAGGAGATCCGCACCCGCGACGACAACCCGAGCAGCGTGGCGTTCGACCTCTTCTCGCGCACGATGTACCAGCGGCATCCGTACCGCCTCGATCCCCTCGGCAACGAACGGACGCTCTCCGGCACCGGCGCCGCCGAGCTCGAGGGCTGGCTCCGCGCGCACTACGGGCAGGATGGGCTGGTGCTCTCCGTGGTGGGCGACGTGGATCCCGACCAGGCCTTCGCCCTCGCCGACGAGCTCTTCGGCGCGCCGGTCGCCGCGCGGCACGCGCCGCCCGCCGTGCCGGACGAGCCGCCGGTGGACGGGCCGCGCCGGGCCGTGCGGCACATGGACAAGCAGCAGGCGCACCTGATCCTCGGCTTCCCCGGGGCGACCTTCCGCGACCCCAGGCGCCATGCCCTCGAGGTCCTCGCCAGCGTCCTCGCCGGGCAGGGCGGGAGGCTCTTCTACGAGCTGCGCGACAAGCGGTCGATGGCGTACTCGGTGACGGCCTTCAACCTCGAGGGGATCGATCCCGGCTACTTCGGCGTCTACATGGGGACGTCGCCCGAGAAGCTCGCCGACGCCGAGGAGGGGATCCGCGCCGAGCTGGAGAAGGTCGCCCGCGAGCCGATCTCCGAGGAAGAGCTCCTGCGGGCGCGTCGCTACCTCGTGGGCAGCCACGCCATCGGCCTCCAGAAGAACTCCGCTCGCGCCGCCACCTTCGCGCTCGACGAGTGCTACGGCATGGGCGCCGACAACTTCGCGCGGTACGCCGAGCGCATCGAGTCGATCTCCCGCGAGGACGTCCTCGAGGCGGCCCGGGCCACCCTCGATCCGAAGCGGAGCGTGTTGGCGGTGGTCACGCCGGAGAAGTAGGGCGCCCGGGGGTCGATCGGGGCGGGCCCGTCGTGATATCGCGCGGGCGATGAGCGAATACCTGGCCCTGACCTTCGACGTGCCGGCGGAT
>Ga0182745_1005333_pt1 | contig 10518 bp, 11 predicted proteins | sample eDN3rd30CKraftBY_FD_128523 | JGI IMG/M metagenome (GOLD analysis project Ga0182745, IMG submission 128523) | Enriched backyard soil microbial communities from Emeryville, California, USA - eDNA 3rd pass 30_C Kraft BY (version 2) (version 2) | ecosystem: Environmental > Terrestrial > Soil >... | reverse complement strand
GTCCGCCGCTAATCTTTGGGAGCAAGCTCCCTCAGATTCGCTCGACTTGCATGTATTAGGCACGCCGCCAGCGTTCGTCCTGAGCCAGGATCAAACTCTCCAATAAAGTGTTTGATATAGCTCTTAAAAAAATGTTGTACTATATAGTACGTTTTTGTTAATCGAAATTAACGTTGGCACGCTTGGTTTTGTTTAGTTTTCAAAGATCATTTGATGTCGTTTCATCAGAAGCGACTTTCTTAATATAACATTTCCAACTCGTATCGTCAACAACTTTTTTAAAAAACTTTTTTCAATCAAGTCAGAGACAAAATGTGATCGCCGCTGCGTTATAAGTAACAGCGACGAATAATAATATAACATCTACAAAAATCTAAGTCAACACTTTTTATTAACAAAATATACTCTATGAAAAACTCCCTTACCTTTTGTTTGTTGTCTTTCTATAGATACATATTTCTTTTCTACTAAAAACTCCAATAAAACACTTAAGTCCACGGAGTAATGTTGTAATTCAGGATGTTGATATAACTCATGGAAGTACCACGAGTCTCTTTCAGACATAATGGATAGAATATGGCCTGCACCGGCTTCTGTTTTTGAATGGATCAGAAAATCGCTTGCCAAGAATAAAAGCTCCAGTCTTTTTTCAAGAGATTCTTCTCCTTCAATAAGCTCTTTGTATAGTTTATAAATTTGCGGCTCGATTTGTTTAACCTGATTCCAAACCGTTACTTCAGGATAAAAGCCCCTATCAATGACTTCTAATCTCGCTAAATGATGAAGCGCATGAACAATATGGTTGTATGTATCTAATAATTGATTTGATTCAAAGAATACTTTTCCTTCTAAATAACGTCGAATCAGCTTGGAGAATTCAATCCCCATTTTTAACTTTCTCTCCGAAAACGGAAATGTTCTCAGACGCTCAACTAGTTCAGCTATGTATTCATTTCGGTCAAATAGGACCTTTCCATTCAAAATCCAATCAACCATTCTGCGATTTGTTCCAAGTAGAATGGATTTGTTCACATCATCTTTTGACATAACAGTCAAAGAAGCTTTTTTATCATCATATTCATAATGTTTTACATACAAAGGGTGATTCAGTTCTGACACAATGACTAATAAAGCTACATCAAGATTATCTGTTAATGGTGAAGTTTGGTTTCGTTTTTCAATCATCACAATTGCTAAAGTATTTGGTTGGCTTGCACGTTCTTGATAAATTGGACGGAGAATATCTTCCATCAACATCATCCTCCATTATATTGGCTTTCATAATGTTTCTACATCAGTCTTACAAAATCCTCTTCTATTAAAGAGAGACTTCCATCAGATCGGAGTTTTCTTCATCCTCCACTGATGGTTAGCGAGACTTATCGGATCTTTATAAGCAGTTATCATCTTTGTTTCTCTCGAATCTTGGAGTCGGAGTCTTACTGCCTGTTAAGAACGGGATAAAGCGAGTTTCTATTCCTACTATTCTAAAACTAGTACCAAAAAAATATCATTTCTGATAAGATTAAAAAGCATAAGGATAGAAAGCGCTAAACTCGATTTATCGTCATTAGGAGGGCAAAGTATGGCTCGTAAATATACAAGTAAAATCAATAAAATAAGAACCTTCGCTTTAAGCTTAATCTTTGTTGGATTTATCATTATGTATATCGGTGTTTTCTTCCGCACGAACATGTGGGTGATGACGATTTTCATGATGTTGGGTATGCTGTCGATTATCGCAAGTACGGTTGTTTATTTCTGGATCGGTATGCTTTCTACAAAAGCTGTTCAAGTAACATGTCCCAATTGCGGGAAACACACAAAGATTTTAGGACGTGTTGATATGTGTATGTACTGTAAGGAACCTCTCACATTGGACAAGGATCTTGAAGGTAAAGAATTTGATGAAAGCTATAATCGTAAGAAGCTTAAATAGCACACAGAAAAGAACGGCTAAATTCTGCCGTTCTTTTTTAAAATCAATGCAAAAACAAGCTATAAAGTCTAGCTTGTTTTAATGTGTTTCTTTCTTTTCACAGCTGTTGCACAATCCGTAAATTTCCATACGGTGGTGACTAACTTTAAAACCCGTTACATGTGCAGCTAAAGCCTCAACTTCATCAAGTCCCGGATAAGAAAAATCAACAATCTTTCCGCAACCTTCACAAATGACGTGATAGTGATCCGACGTTACAAAATCAAAACGACTAGATGCATCGCCATACGTTAATTCCTTAACAAGTCCAACTTCACGAAATACCCTTAAGTTGTTATAAACAGTAGCAACACTCATATTAGGGAATTTTCCTTCTAATGCTTTATATATATCATCGGCTGTAGGGTGAATCATGGAATCGACCAAGAATTCAAGTATAGCATGACGTTGAGGTGTAATACGCACTCCAGTTTGTTTCAGGGTATCTAATGCATCCTTTAATTGATGTTCAGACATCCGCCATGCACCTCACTTCTATAAAAATTCTTACATTATAATGTTTATAATTAGTGTACATTGTTACTACGACTTTTGTCAAACGTTACTTATACAATGTATTATTTACCACAATCTTTCACTCATGCCCTTATTTAATATCTTTTCCCTAATGAAATCTTATTTTCCATCTGTTTATGTTCATTGCTTATATAATAAGCAAGATTGCTTTTGAAAATTTCCATCGCTCTGGGTAGGTACCTTTTCGTGATTCCCGATAGATGAGGTGTAATCGTAACATTGTTCATATCCCAAAGCTCATGCTCCGCTGGTAGTGGCTCTGTCTCAAATACATCTAAAACAGCATGCATGGAATTGTTTGATTTAAGCACATCCATTAACTCCTTTTCGACGACCACGTCACCTCTTCCAATGTTGATAAACACAGCATGATCTTTCATATTTTGAAAGAATTCTTTATTAAGTAGTCCTTTTGTTCGATCTGTGCTTGGGAGAACGGAAATGACAAAATCAGCATGAGACAACGGGTCTTTCACTTCACTCATTTTATATGTTTTATCAAAATGGTCAACAGCTCTTCCATCACTATTTACACCCCATACATTCATCCCGAATGCTTGAGTTAGCTTTGCAGTCGCAGTTCCGATTGCTCCTGTTCCTATAATAAGCACTGTCTTCCCGTATAGTTCTTCCATTCTTACACGTCGATCCCATTTATGTAATCGCTGATTTTCAGCTAACACTTCCGCTTGTCTCGAAACTTGGAGCATCATAGAGATACAATACTCAGCCATCGGAATAGCATGCACACCTTTTGAATTCGTCACTAAAATATCACGCTCTTCAAGCACACTAAAAGGAAGTTGATCAATCCCTGCAGACGCAACCATCATCCACTTCAGATTCTTCGCCAGGTTAATATGTTCCTCTGTCATATCCTCCCCATACGTCAAAATAATATCTGCCTCTGGTAATAAATCAAGTGCCTCATTTATTTTTTTATCATGATAAAACACAACATCAGGATAAGAGCGACTTAAATCCTCTTTCATATATTCTGGTAGTTTAACTGTAGATAATACCTTCATAATTATTTTCCCCTTTTTTGTATATTCTAAGTTTCAAAAAAATTGGTTCGTTAAACGTTTCCCTTATGTTCTGTACACAAAACTACTTTGGTTGCTTGGAACGAATATGCGAGACTCCTGTGGTAGGAAAGCCTAGATACAAAGTATTAAAATAAAAAAGAGTGCGGACCTTAGTCCGCACTTCCAATCCGGCGCTAACATTTGAGGAGGTAATGCCTTCCCTAATAATCTACGCACAATCTATAAACTTGGCTGGACGTTTGCCTTACGTTTTAAAAATAGGCTCAATATTTTACTTAAGATTTTCCTGGTTTAAGCCCTTTAGCTCTGGAAGAACAAATTGGCCGTCTTTTCGAACAAGCACATCATCAAAATAAATTTCTCCCCCGCCATACTCAGGTCTTTGAATTAACACCATATCCCAATGGATTGCCGATTTGTTTCCATTATTAGCTTCTTCATATGCTTCACCAGGTGTAAAATGAAAGCTTCCGCAAATCTTTTCATCAAACAAGATATCACCGATCGGCTCTTCAATATAAGGATGGAACCCTAATGCAAATTCACCAATATATCTTGCACCCTCATCAGTATCCAGTATTTCATTCAATTTTTCGGTTTGATCTGAAACCGCATCAACAATTTTTCCATTTTCAAACGTAAGTTTTACATCGCGGAATGTAATTCCGTGATAAGGACAAGGTGTGTTAAAGGAAATTGTTCCATTAACCGAATCTTTGATCGGGGCCGTAAAGATTTCGCCATCAGGTACATTTGCCTCACCCGTACATGGAATCACTGGAATACCTTTGATCGAGAACCGCAAATCGGTACCAGGTCCTGTAATTCTTACACGGTCTGTTTCTTCCATTAATTCTTTTAAGGGCTCGGCAGCGCTTGCCATTTTGTCATAATCAACTGTGCACACATCAAATAAATAATCTTCAAAGGAACTAGTGCTCATTCCTGCTTTCTGAGCTAATCCCTTTGTCGGATAATTCAACAGCACCCACTTACGATGATTTACATAGAATTCAGATACCGGCTTCATAATTTCTCCGCGGAGTTTATGCATTTCTGCAGGAACCTCAGCCATTTCCGCATCATTTTCTTCCCCAATAATGACAATCACAGCATCTACATCTTGATATGTTTGCATTTGCCATTTTGCTTGTGTTTCCAATTGAGCTTTTTGATAGTTCTTGGCTAGATGCAGTGTAATCTCATCATCAAGTATTTCCACATAAGGATATGCTCCTAATGAGTATGCTTGATCAATGATTTCCGTTATAAGAGGTTTTGTATTTAAGTGACCCCTAATCAACACTCTTTCCCCTTTTTTCACTTTCACCGAGTGATTTAACAGAACCGCGGCCAGTTTTTTTATTCTCTCATCTCTCATCATGACACCTTCTATTTATTAAGATTGAATTTCTTTTATGTAATTCAAAGCTTCCTCAACATGATCTTTTACTTTTACCTTTCTCCATTCTTTGATGATTTTCCCATCAGGATCAATAATAAAAGTAGATCGCTCAATCCCCATATATTCCTTGCCAAAGTTTTTCTTCAGCTTCCACACGTCAAAAGCTTCTGCTAATTGGTGTTCATCATCAACTAATAGTTGAAAAGGCAAGTCATGTTTTTCTTTAAACTTTTGATGTTTTTCCTGTGGATCAGGACTTACCCCAACGATGACTGCATTAACGTCTGAAAAGCTTTGATGCTGGTCCCGGAAGTCACATGCCTCAGTTGTACAACCCGGCGTCATATCCTTCGGGTAAAAATATAATACAACATATTTCCCCTTATAATCAGTTAAACTTACCTTTTCTCCACTGTCTGCTACTAATTCTATATTAGGTACATGACTACCAACTTCAATTGACATAAAAATCCCTCCAACTTTTTCATTCTCTCATAAGCGTAACCAACTTTTTGTCATCCTACAACTCTGAACTACTTTTCGATGCCAATAACGGTACGTGCTAAGAAAACAGCTGGAAGGACATAGCCAATTAAAGATTCTATAACTGCTAAAAACCGACCTATGCCGACCGGAACAACGTCACCATAACCTAATGAAAACAATGTCACTGCACTAAAGTATAGAGAGGTAAATAGGTTATCAAAATAGCCTCCAGTTGTGACGTTCCCAGCTTCTTGCAAGACCGGAATACTGCTTTGGATACAAATTAAATAGATGATCCCGAACCCCAAAAGAAGGGATATATATAGATACATAATCATAATAATTGTTTCGACTGATAAAAAATTCTTTTGAAAGCAAACAATCACTACATATCTAAAACTCATAAAGATACAGATTGCAATACATATACCAAATAGAAGGCCCACATTTTCCCCCACCCTATTTAAGGTTGTCCTTTATACAATATATACAGGCCTATGTCCGGTTATGAAAAAATAATAAAAAGGACTTAGCATGAAAGAGCTAAGTCCTTTTGTGTAGCCTAATTTAATTTCCCGCACCTCTATACCTTTTCACCCCTTGATTCCATAAAAATACAGAAACCACAAAAAACACGATTCCCATCACAGGGGTCAAAAAGGAATACACATACCATTCTTCTTTATCAAGAAAATAAGCTGCCGGATACACACCGACAAATGCAAACGGCAGGATCCATGTTAATACAAAGCGAATAACAGAATTATAAATATCAACAGGATAACGGCCATAGTTTCCGATATTGTACATCATCGGCATAAGTGAAGTACGGGCATCTGACCAAAATCCGATACTTGCTAAGGAAACGAAAATCCCCGCATATACAAGGGCCCCGCTTATCACAAAGATAATAAAAAAGATGATATCATACCAATGAAAACTTAAACCAAGTTGAATCGACGCATACCCCATAATAATAATACCGGTAATTGCTCCAAACAAAGACTCAAGCTCCATCCGTTCCAAAATCACTTGAAACAGACTGTGAATCGGTCTTGTTAAAATACGGTCCATTTCCCCTTTGACGATATACCGCTCATTAAAATCCCAAATATTAAAAAATGCACCAAACACAGCAAACGGAACTAAGAAAAACCCGTAAATAAAGATGATTTCATCACGAGTCCAGCCGCTTAAAAACTGCGTATGACCAAATACTACAAGAATAAAAACCAAATTCGTTACTTGAAACAACATATCTGACAGCAATTCCACAACCATATCAGCCCTGTATTGCATTCTTGTTTTCATATATTGTCCTACATATTGGGTGAACATTGAAAAATAAAACATCTCATCATCCTCCCTGAATGATCATTCGTTTTTTTGCGATAGCCCAAAGAACCTGAATTGGGAGGAATAAGACGAATGCCCAAAATCCTTGCAACAAAATAGCTTGAAGAACTTCATTTCCTTTTATTCCTTCAGTAAAAATCATGCTCGGAATATAGCTGATCGCCTGAAACGGGAAATACACCATAATGTCCTGGGCCCACATCGGGTAAAAACTGATTGGTAATAACAGACCTGAGAACAGATCAATAATCACCCGTTTCGCTCTCATTAATCCGTCATTATTAAACAAGAAAAATGTTAACATCCCCGTAATTAAGTTGATCTGGGTATTCACGATAAAACTAAATACAAGTGAGCTTGCGAATAAAAGCCATGTTAATCCATTTGTCGAAAACTCCATCGGAAAAACGAGGGCAACAATGACCATCCCCGGCACCGAGAAGAATACCAACCGGAAAATCCCTTCACCAAATGCCTGCATCGTTTTCATGCCAAGGTAGTTATAAGGTCTTATAAGTTCCACTGCAACTTTTCCTTCTTTAATTTCAAGGGCAATTTCACGATCAATATTGTTAAAATAAAACGCCCTCGCCATCCATGAGACAGCTATATATGTTGTCATTTGAACGGCTGATAATCCTTCAATTGATTCTTTCCCGCCATATATTGCGGTCCATAAAAAATAATAGGCACCTATATTTATGCTATAAATCAAAATTCCGCTATAATAATTGGTTCGATACGCGAGCATCATTAAAAAGCGGATTCTTATCATTTCAATATACTTATCCATGTTTTCACCTCAGCTTGAAAGGGCCTCTCCTTTTTCATAGATATTACGAATAACCTCTTCAGTGGAAATTTCTTTCACACTTACATCTGTAATTTGATGTGTCCCTACTATCCGACCAATTAACTCAGACATCTGTTTTTCCTTATCACTAACGAGAGCATTCCACGAAAGCAATTTATCTCCCTTTTGCCACACAACATCAAGATCCTGAGTTAAGAAGCTGAGCTGTTCTTCAAGTACTTCCTGCTCAAATTGAAATTCAATTTGCTTTCCTTCTCCCCAATGTGAGCGCAGCTTTGCTAAAGCACCATCATAGATGACTTTCCCTTCATCAAGCATAATGACCCGCTCACAAAGTGCTTCAATATCTGAAAGGTCATGGGTTGTTAACAGAATCGTTGTTTTGTATTTTTCATTCATTTCTTTTAGGAATTGACGAATTTTCAGCTTTACAAGAACATCAAGCCCGATTGTCGGCTCATCCAAAAACAATAGAGGCGGATTGTGAATAAGTGCTGCGGCAAGCTCACACCTCATTCTTTGCCCTAAAGACAACTTTCTGACAGGCTTATCTAGCAAGGGACCGATATCAAGCGTCGAAATCACATGCTCCATATGCTCGTTATAATCTTGATCAGACACTTTATATACTTTTTTCAATAAACGAAATGACTCTTGGACAGCGATATCCCACCATAGCTGTGAACGCTGGCCAAATACGACTCCAATTGATTGTACAAACTGTTCACGTTCTTTATGAGGATTCATCCCATTGACTAAAACTTTACCTGACGTTGGTGTTAAAATTCCTGTCAGCATTTTAATGGATGTTGATTTCCCCGCTCCATTTTCACCAATATACCCAACCATTTCCCCCTGCTTCACAGTAAAGGTTACATCATTCACAGCAGGAATTGTTTTGTATTGTCTATTTAATAAATCGCGAAACGCACCCTTTAAGCCTTGTCTGCTCGAATATGACTTAAATTCTTTGCGTAATTGGTTTACTTCGATGATATTTGTCATTTTACTCCCTCCAAATCTGACCACAACTTAGTTTATCTAAAATGCGTTCATTCAACAAATGGTAAGCACCTAATTTCAAATTTTTTAGATTCACAGATTCGTGTTAGAATAACCATAGTCTTTTCATGTTTTACATAGTAGGAGGATACTGATGAATTTTTCAAAATCACAACAATTACACGAAGAAGCTTTACAACATATTGTAGGCGGAGTTAACTCCCCTTCCCGTTCTTATAAAGCTGTTGGCGGAGGATCACCTGTTGTCATGGAAAGAGCAAAAGGTGCTTATTTCTGGGATGTTGACGGCAATCAATATATTGATTATTTGGCAGCATACGGACCGATTATTACTGGACATGCTCATCCGCATATTACAGAGGCGATTACTAGAGCAGCTGAAACCGGTGTTCTTTACGGGACCCCAACTCCACATGAAATTACATTTGCGAAAATGCTGAAGGAAGCAATGCCTGCAATGGACAAAGTTCGTTTTGTGAACTCTGGTACAGAGGCTGTCATGACAACGATCCGGGTAGCACGCGCTTATACAGGCCGTACGAAAATCATTAAATTTGCAGGCTGCTACCACGGTCATTCAGATCTTGTTTTAGTCGCAGCAGGATCCGGCCCTTCAACATTAGGAACTCCAGATTCTGCGGGTGTTCCAAAAAGCATTGCCCAAGAAGTTATTACTGTTCCATTTAACGAAATCGAACCATTAAAAGAAGCTTTAGATAAGTGGGGAGATGAAGTGGCTGCCATTCTTGTTGAACCAGTCGTAGGAAACTTTGGAATCGTTGAACCGAAACCCGGTTTCTTAGAGGAAGTAAATGATCTTATCCACCAAGCTGGAGCTTTAGTTATTTATGATGAAGTCATCACTGCGTTCCGTTTTATGTATGGCGGAGCTCAAGATCTGCTAGGTGTGTATCCTGACCTAACAGCACTAGGGAAAATTATCGGAGGCGGTCTTCCGATCGGGGCTTACGGCGGTAAAAAAGAAATTATGGAACAAGTTGCACCATTAGGACCTGCATATCAAGCCGGAACAATGGCCGGTAATCCTGCTTCCATTCTTTCCGGAATAGCTTGTCTGGAAGTATTGAAACAAGAAGATGTCTATGAAAACCTTGATAAATTAGGTGAAATCCTTGAAGAAGGAATATTACAACATGCTCGTACATATAATATTCCGATAACGATCAACCGACTAAAAGGTGCATTAACCATTTATTTCACAAACGAAAAAATCTCCAACTACGAACAAGCTGAAAACACAGACGGTGAGATGTTTGCGAGATTCTTTAAGCTCATGCTGAACCAAGGAATTAACCTTGCTCCTTCAAAATACGAAGCCTGGTTCTTAACAACCGCACATACTGAAGAAGATATTCAAGTAACATTAAAAGCTGTTGAACAAGCATTTAGTGAACTTAGATAACATGTAAAAAGAAGAGGAAGACTCCTTCCAAGGGCACAGCCCAAGAGTCAACCTCTTCCTTTTTCTATTAAAGAGTATTTTCAGAAAATATGGACGATTTACATTTTTGTAAAATAGGGTAAATACTTCTTGTAATAGGGAATAAAAGGCTGTATAGTACGATATTGATTTATAAGAAAAGCGCAAGCGCCTTGGTCATCGCCGTACAAACTGGAGGAGCATCGACTAATGATTTAGGAAACACGGTAAGCGAAGCGAACCGACGTTGACTTATCGTAGGGAGATGATCTAAAAGTTTGATAGGCGATAGGCGCTGAGTCAAAACCCGCGACGTTCTGTCGCATTGACAACACTTGCACATCCTGTGCTTCGGAGCTAGACACTGAAACTAATTACTATACAAAATACTTACTTAGTGTTGTTATTTGAAAAACGAAAGGAATGTTT
>Ga0182745_1005332_pt1 | contig 10519 bp, 9 predicted proteins | sample eDN3rd30CKraftBY_FD_128523 | JGI IMG/M metagenome (GOLD analysis project Ga0182745, IMG submission 128523) | Enriched backyard soil microbial communities from Emeryville, California, USA - eDNA 3rd pass 30_C Kraft BY (version 2) (version 2) | ecosystem: Environmental > Terrestrial > Soil >... | reverse complement strand
CGCCCGACAACACACTGCCCATGTCGCCGACCAGCGTGTCATAACGCATCGTCATCGCCTCGATTTCGTCGTGGATGTGGGCCATTTTCGCGCAGGCCTCAACCCATGCCGTATCGGCCTCGGGATCGAAGAAACTGATATTCTCGAATAGCGAGCCGGCAAGCAATATGTCGTCCTGCATGACTGTACCGAATGCACGACGCAGTGCCCTTGCATCGTAATGCTGGGTCGCCGATTTACTCAACACAATCGAACCGGACGTTGGGGAAAGAATGCCAAGCAGTACATGCGCCAACGTTGACTTACCGCTGCCCGAAACCCCGGTAATCGCGACGGACTCCCCCGCCTCGATCGTGAAACTCACGTCGTCGAGAATCAGTGGTTCAAAATCGGCATAACGAAAACTGAGATGCGAGACATTCACGCGAAAGGCTTCAACCTCTGCAGCATCCGTGTGACAGTGCACGGATGCAAACTCGCCAAGCTCCTCCGCTTGCGCCAACGTAATATCCGAGAGCCGGCCTGCCGGAACAGAGAGCATGCGGAATTCGGCGATCTTATCGACCAACGCGCTCATGCGCGTCTGAAATAACGTCTTATACGCGACGAACGCCAGCAACGCACCCACCGATAATTCACCGCCGCTCACGAATTTAGCCCCCAACCATACGACAAGGATATTCTCCAAACCTGCAAGCAGTCCGCTCGAATGTTTATAAACAAGCGTCAGCCGCTGCACACGAACATCCGCATTTACCTGATCGGTCAACAATGTCAGCCAGGACGCACGGCGAGAGTTCTCACGTGAAAACAATTTGATCGCCCGCATACCGCGTAGCGTTTCCAGAAAGTGACTTTGTTGCTTGGCCGCATAAGTCAAATGCGCTTGCGCAGCTGCGCGAAGCGGCCCAAACCACAACGCTCGGATCACGGCATAAAGTACGGCTGAAAGCGCAACGATACTAGCGAGTGCAGGGCTATACAGAAACATGAGCACGAGTGTCAAAAACGTCATCACGCCATCGAGCGCTCCTTCCACAAAAGACGTGGTTACGGTGCGCTGAATGTCGTCAACGGCACTAAACTTCGACAGCAAATCGCCCAGATGACGCTTGATAAAAAAATCGACTGGCAGACGAACGAGATGAGAAAAGACATTGGCACGCCACTGCACGCTCCACATCACGCTCAACTGCATCAACAACCATGACCGCATAATGGCCGTTATGTGCTGGACTATCACCAGCATCAAAAAACCGATCGCCAGCACCGCCATCAAATCAAAATCTGCAGCAGGCACAGCATCATCTATCATCCACTGCACGTAGAACGGCGCGGCCAGCACAAATATCTCGAGTGCAATTGACAAGACGAGTAGTTGCAAAAACGTGCTGCGAAAGCCACTTAGCGAACCGATCAAGCGAGACAGGCGTACATCCCTGCCTCGATCCACTTTCTCGAAACCGTCGGCCGGCCAGAGCTCCAGCGCAACACCGGTAAACTTACGTGAGACTTCCATCATGGAAACCTTACGAAAACCCTGAGCAGGGTCGTGAATATAAGCCACACTCGATTTGATACGTTCAAGCACCACAAAGTGATTGAACTCCCAGTGCAAAATACAAGGCGCCCTCAGATTTCCTAGCGAACCGAGCTCCAGTTTCACGGCGCGGCTGTCGAGTTGCATCTGGCTGGCGATATGAACAAGCCCCCTAAAGCTGCTGCCCTTCTGAGAAATCGAAAAACGTCTGCGCAACTCAGGCAATGCAACCCGATGGCCATGAAATCCAGCGATCATGGCCAGGCAGGCCAGGCCACATTCGGCGGCTTCTGTCTGCAAGATAGTCGGTACGCGGTGAGGTCGATGCAAGGGAACTTGTAGCGCTGCTTCAGGAGCCTGAATGTCGATTGATTTTGAACTCTTACGTTCTTTCCATCAGCATACGGAATCGCGCTTGCCTGGCAAGAAACATCAAGAAAACCGTTATCCAAAACATCTTCATGGCGGCAAAACCGCATCAGTGGAAATCAGGTTTTTAGAAATTTCACGGACGGGTACGCCTCGTCTTGCGAGATAGGTTGCACTACGTAGATATACCCTTTTCAAAGCTTCGCAGTAAATCGACGGCTGGTCAGCGATGCGATCCTTCATCCGATACAGAAGCGTGTCGGCACTTGTGACGTGCTCACAGATATTGCCCCAGGCGCACGTCGCACACTTAGGCGCAGGATGGGTTGGGATAAGCGTTCTATACACGTCCCGGTACCATGCAAGGAATTCTGGAAACGTTGCGTCAGCGACATTCATCCCAGATCTGAATAGATCGGGAACGACATTCCGAAGGGTGTCATCGTGACCAATTTCGCCAGAACTCGATACGGTGAAAGCCACACCGTCCGCGGTTCTGCTAACGCGATCCAATGGGTCCGCCTTCTCTCGAAGGATTCCTTGCAACGTCTGATCGATAAGCTTTATACGAATACTCTTGCGATCATCGTTCTCCCAGCACTCAAACAGATCATCTACAAAGCTTGCAAAACGCTTTATGTGTGCGGGATTCACAGAATCGTGCGTATCGTCCGGAAACAGGAATTGCAACTGTGAAAAGCCTAGATCCCGAGTCAAACACATATAGGTCGCTCGCGCATCCGACTCAGGACTAATCACACAGATTGAACCGAAGCCGGGCAGATGACCTTCGGATACCGCTTGTCTCACTGCGGCAATTTTGGGCACCATACTCTGAAATGTTCCGCGTCCACGACGATCGACTCGATTGGCGTCATGTTGAGCTTGAGGACCATCTACACTAATTCCAACATAAACTTGATAGCGAGAAAATACGTCGAGCCAAGTCTGATTTATCAGAACCGCGTTAGTTTGCACCGTGAAATTAACCTCCTTCGCATCGTGCAAACCACTTCTGATGAGCGAAACCATTTCCGAAAAACGTGCAACCCCTAAAAGTAGCGGCTCACCACCGTGGATATCTACTTGAAAAACGGTTTCCGAAAGTTCCTCGGACGATGTCCTTAAAAACCGTACGAGCTGCCGAATCGTTACCGGCGAAATGAGTGCAGGATTGTTTTCAAAATCCTTGTTCTCTTTATTGAAGAAATAACAGTACGTGCAGTTCAGGTTGCATCGCTCCGCAACCTTTAGGATGATCTCGACATGACGCATGCTTCGCTTCCTCCACAGCCGGGTTTCACACGCCCACTGGATGCGAGGTTGTGCCTCAAGAAATCACCCATAGACGCTTGACAATTGCGACGCAATTTTTCCTTAGGAGGTCAATCGCCCCTTGGATCCATATTTCTGATCTAACGCCGATTGGGTAATTTCCTCAAGGACTCTGTTTCTCGACCGCATCGCGCTGCACTAGCATCAAGAGCGGCATCATGTCTTCGGCATTACTCATTGCTCACTCCCTTTTTCTCAGGCCCCGCCGCGGCGCGACCAGTCGGTCGCGTCAGGAGAATGAATTGGTGCTTAGTCTTGGCCGGCTTCTTGAAGCAAGAGTGTTCCTAACGTTGCCGTCGAGTTAGAAGAATGAACTCGCGCTGTGCTCCGTTGTAATAAATGACTCGATTTTTCAGGAGGTCCATTCCAATAAAGCCGTAGTTTTCAATGCCTTGTTTATCCTTTCGTACAGGCCAAGGAACGACAGGATGTGATCTGAACATTTGCCCATTAATCTTCAGGTCGACAAGACGCATGTACTCGCCTTTGGGGACTTCGGCCCCGAAAGCGTCTATCGCTCCTGGCGCCTCCTGTCCCTTTGGCTTGAATTCCACTAGGGATGAAAAGATGCTGGTATCTGAAGCCCCTGTGTCGACAAGCACCGGAAACTCACGATCATCGAGTTCAATGAAAATCATCACGAGTCTGTACGGGTTCTCGATCGTGACGCCTCTGCGCGCCTCAAAGTCATTAGCGGATGAGATCTCGAACGGCGCGGCGGTGAACAAACAGTTCTTTTCCAAATCGATAACGACTGCGTTATCACCCGCCAGTACTTGGGGACTCAGAACACCGGCGTAACCATATGTCGCGAGTATCGAGTCAGAAACTAGTTGGAATTCTTGGCGTTGGCTATTGCCGTAGCCATCGGTCAAAATCGCCCCTGCTCGCCGAGCGTCAGCAGAAGCGATATGCGCATAGACTCTCTCGGAGTCAAGGCTAGGTGCTTCGTCAAGCAATGATGCGTCCCAGAGAACATGCGCCTGCGCTCCCGTATCCAGCAGCATCTTGGCAACCTTCCCGTTGATCAATACGTGAGCCGTAGGATCAGCCTTGCTCTGGATGTCGTCGTATTGGATAGCGTTTTCGAATTTCACGTCACGAACCGGCCAACCCGCAATGCACCTTTCCGAGGGCACACTTGCTTGGACAGACGCACTAAGCACGCCAAAAGTCATTAGAAAAGTAAGGACTTTGAGGATTTTCATTGCAACACGGTTCAGTTAATGGAAACCAAGCCAACCGCACAAGGATGTGGCGCATCCGCGCGACCGTCCATAAAAGAAAGATGGCCAAGGGTTTTAACGACCCGTGGCCACTTTTCTGAGTGATTACCAATTGAAGCGCCTACGAAATTCAAGTCCTACAGGCTCACGGCCCCCGGCGCCACAGATTTGATCGAGTTCCGATTGGGAAAGCTCTTCCATCTCCTTATGTTCGGTAGCGTCGAGTCGCGATTGCTCCAAGTACTGAATGATGTCTTGCGTAGTCATAACTCAATATCCTTTTCCCGCGCGAAGAATCGACCTCACAACTGCGGGTAGCTGAGAAGTCGAACAAGCTAACGAATCATTGGAGGATGCGAACAAGCAGCTAACTTGGACAAGTGACATCCCCTTTGCCAAAATCTCTGCTGGAATTGTGCTGCGGCACGCTCAGACCTGCAATCAGATCGGTCTGGTAGTGCAGACAACCTCGCCACCACCTCATTACAAATCTCATCAGTCGCAATAGCCTGCACTGACATTGTTCAATTGCATGTGCGCGAGACGAACGTTGCGCATTACCGGACAACAAGCACAGACGATACGAATCGCGCACAGACGGTATGCGGAGAAGAACGGCGCAATATATGACGCCAGGCAAAGCGTCTGGTATGTGGGTGGAGCACCACCACCGCCGCTGACCGACTATGGCGCCTTAACCCTCGAACCCGCAACTACGCAATTCAACTGCCTTCGGCAGAAGAACTCGGCTTCAAGTCACTATCCCTTGCAGGAAGTTCACGGTTGCCGACGATACCCTTAGCGGCCCCCTGTCGAGTCAGGAGAACGAACTCTTTCCGACTTTCGTCATGATATATAACGTGGTCCCTAAGAATATCCATGCCGATATAGCCAAAAGCGACAATGCCGTTATGGTTCATCGTCGGACTGGGAATGACTGATTGCGACTTGAAAGTTTTGCCATTGATAATCAAGTCGACGAGGCGCATGTGTTCGCCATGAGGAACTTCCGCTCCAAACATGTCCATCGATCTTGCGCTCTTTCGCCCTTTCGGTTTGGAATCTACCAATGAGGCTAGGATCGTGGTAACCGATGCACCGCTGTCGACGATCAAAGGAATTTTTCTGCCGTCGAGCTCAACCGGGACCGCCATGACGCCGTATGGATTCGAGATAGTGCTGCCCCGACGCACGTCGAGACCATTGTCTGAGCGAATATCGAATCGTGGACTAATAAAAAAGCAGTTTTTCTCGAAATCAATAACGGCAACATTGTCGTTTGCAACCGCTTGAGGGCTGACTATTCCCGAGTAACCATCGGCGGCGAGAACCGTGTTGGACACCAACTGGAACTCTTGGCGCAAAACGTTGCCATGATCGTCCGCCAAGTCGACCGTTACTGTACGAGATTCGGCTGATACGACATGCGCATCGAATCGATGAACATCAGAACCCGGTGCCTCGTCGAGCAGGGATGTCTCCCACAGGACGTTTATGTTGGCCCCGGTATCCAACAGCATTTGGGCAGCCTTGCCGTTAATCAAGACATGCACGGTCGGATTGATTTTTCCCGGCATGTCAGCATATTGAATGACTGTGTCGAATTGCACGGGATCGGCAGTCCAGCCGAAGGCGCAACCGCCTGCATTCGCATTTCCGTGAAAAGGGATGCTGAACGCGGCGACAGTCATAAGTCCGGCGGTAGCTTTGAAGATTTTCATTGCAGTGGCGCTGTCGGTGATCACTCCTCAAAAATATCGATCGGCGATCAGAAAGCCCGCCCAAAACCAGCTCTTGCAAACCAATCGCCTCTCGCACCGGAGATTTTGTCGAGTTCGGATTGGGGAATCTCCTCAACCACCCTATTTTCAACGGCGTCGCGTTGGGCTTGATGCAAGTTCTCGATGATGTCCTGTGTAGTCATATTTCGATATCTCCATCCCATATCAAAAGAAAATTCCGAGGCGTAGGTCACCGTGGAACTCGAAAGGCCGAGCGCTGCTAAATTTGACGGTCGAAAAAGGAAAATCGATTAAATAAGCAGCGATGCGCAATGCCCAAATTTCCTCTTTATTGTGCGGCGCTGCGAACCTCATCAGCAATCGGATCGGTCTGGTAGTGCAGACAGTCTCGCCACCGCCCCATTGCAAATCTCATCAGTCGCAATAGCCTGTACTGACCTTGTTCAATTGCACGTGCGCGGGACGAACGTTGCGCGTTACCGGACAACAAGCACAGGCCACACCAATCGCGCACCGTGCGGCCAACTCATAACAACATGAGGAGACGTCTCATGGCCACGCAAACAATCCTTTGGATCCCTACCGCACACAGACGATATGCGCAGGAGAACGGCGCAAAATATGACGCCAAGCAAAGCGTCTGGTATGTGGATGGGGCGATACCGGCGCCACTGGCCGACTACGTCGCGCTGGCGCCTCGAGCCCGTGACTACACAAAAGAGACGGTACCCAATTGCCCGGCTTGTGGTCACGCCATGGTCTGGATCAATTCCAACAAGCCCTTCTGGGGTTGCAGCGATTACAAGAACAGCGGCTGTTCAGGCAGCCGCCAAGGAGACTACCTGTTGCACTCGCGCGCGGCACCGGTCACCGCAGGCACCGTAGCAAACAACGCAACCAGTACCTCGACATTTGTTCGCAGCATCCATCTGACACGCATCCTGTCGCTACTTCATCGATGTCTGGATCGCGAAGACAGAGTATTGATCTGGTTAAACGAAAACAGAGTGGAATTCAGAGGGAAAAACGCCCTGGAACTCATGGGTACAACAGAAGGGCTTCGATTGGTCGAAAAATTTATCGTCGAAGCCTTCCGCATCTTGTAAAAAATCCCCGGCTGGCGAAACTCGGCCTCGAGGGCAGATCAACATTCGACACACGAGGTGTACCTCCAGGATCCAGGATGGTCGTCGAGTCTGGAGACAAGTAGACGGCAACAGCAGATGTACGTAAAAAAACCCGCCCCCCATAGGGGTAGCGGGTTTCGCACCAACACAGCCTGCCTAAGCAGGTTTTAGAACGGAATGTCGTCGTCCATATCAGCCAGATTGGCCGCCCCACCCGCCGCGGGTGCCGCCGCCGGTGCAGCCGGACGCTGCATGGGCGGACGCTGGGCCGGTGCGCGCTGTTGGCGCGGTGCGCCGTCATCGTAGCCGCCGCCGCCGAAGCCACCTTCGCCACCGCTATCACGGCCGCCCAGCATTTGCATTTGGTCAGCGACGATTTCGGTGCTGTAGCGATCGGCGCCGGTGTCCTTGTCCTGCCATTTACGGGTCTTCAGGCGACCTTCGATATAGACCGAACGGCCTTTCTTCAGGTATTCGCCAGCGATCTCGGCCAGGCGGTTGTACATGACCACGCGGTGCCACTCGGTTTCCTCGCGGCGCTCGCCGCTGGACTTGTCTTTCCATTGCGAGGTGGTCGCAATGGAAACGTTGCAAATCGCCGCGCCATCCGGGCTGTAACGAACTTCGGGGTCGCGTCCCAGGTTGCCGACGAGAATGACTTTATTGACCGATGCCATGATGACGATTTTCCTCTAATGCCCTCGAACAACCGACGTCGCCCGACGGACATGATTTTGCTGATTTTCACGAATTTGCCAGAACTAAACCGAAGTTATTGCACTTTCTGGCTCTTATAGTGCCGGGGGACGATGTATCAAGCTGTACGAGCGCGTACGGTGTCATCCCCTGCGTAGCGATACCGTAAGCTTACCGCACGTTGCCATCATTTTAACGGGGTCGGAGCGCAGAAACGTCTCACTTTACCCGCCAAAAATCGCAAATGGGAGGGCTCTTGTTTGTAAAAATGAGGCCGATTCCCGCGTCATTGCCACTGCCACGCGCAGCGCACGACCGACAACGTGTGGCCGCCGATCATAAAAAATAGTCCCGCAAACGAAGGCGCCCGCCAAGAAATCGCGTCAATCAGTCGCGTGTTTCCAGGACCTTGTTGATACGCAATGCCAACAGCGTACACACCGTCCCCGACAACAGATAGATACTGACAGCCACCAGTCCAAAACGCGCCGACAGACCCAATGCGACGAGCGGCGCGAAGGCCGCGCCGATCAACCACGCCATGTCCGTCGTCAGTGCCGCACCCGTATAGCGATAGCGTTGAATGAAGTTGGCGGTCACAGTCCCCGAGGCCTGTCCATAAGACAAACCCAACAACACAAATCCGATCAGAATGAATGCGTTCTGCGCACTGGGTCCACCGCCGAGCAGCCAAGGCGTGAACAACGCATAAATGCTGATCAGTATCGCCAACGCGCCCAGCGTCGTGCGACGCCCGATACGATCGGCCACCATGCCCGACGCGATCACCCCCAAAATGCATAATCCCGCGCCAATGATCTGCACGATCAACACCTGCGCGATCTCTTGCGATTCGCGGATCGCGATCCAGGACAGCGGAAACACGGTCACCAGGTGGAACAGGGCATAGCTGGCCAACGCCGCAAACGCGCCGATGAAGATGTTGTAGCCCTGGTCACGCACCATTTCGCCGACAGGAATGGGCTCCAGCTCGCCTTCCTCGAGGAGTTCCGTGTACTCCTCCGTGACCACCAGGCGTAACCGCGCAAACAGCGCCACCACGTTGATCGCGAACGCGACAAAGAACGGATAACGCCAGCCCCAGGCCAGGAAATCGCCCTCGGTCAGCGTCACATGCAAAAAGAGAAACAACGCGCTGGCAATGATGAAGCCCACCGGGGCGCCCAATTGCCCCAGCATCGCGTACCAACCGCGACGATTGGATGGTGCATTGAGCGCCAGCAACGACGGCAGCCCATCCCACGAACCGCCGAATGCCAGCCCCTGCATGCAACGAAAGATGGCTAGCAACACGATGGCATACGGACCGATCACGTCATAGCTGGGCAAAAACGCCATGCCTACGGTGGCCGTACCCAATACGAATAACGCCACCGTCAGTTTGGTGGCGCGCCCCCAATGCCGTTGAATCGCCATCGACAGAACGGTGCCGATGGGACGCATGATGAAAGCGAAGGAAAAGATCACGAATGCCCAGATCGTGCCCTGGAGCGGCCCCTCGAAAGGGAAAAAGACGCGGGGAAAAACCAGCACGCAGGCAATGCCGAAGACAAAGAAGTCGAAATATTCGGATGCCCGCCCCACCACGACGCCCACGGCGATCTCGCTGGGCGCGACCTTGGCGTGACTGCCTTGCCTGTCAGACACCGGCGCGCCAGGCGCCGGGGGAATATGGCCAGGATATTGCGTAGTGGTCGCCATGAGCTAGCTCGCAAAAGGACGTTCTGGGTACACCTTCGCCACGATCTTGCAACACACGAGAAGGGTACGCCTATGTTGGTCCAAGTCGCAAGCATCCCGGCGCGCTCCACCAGCCTGTCGGTCGGCCGTTCGTTTAACGGATATGCATTTTTGCCCTCTCCATGCGCCTGCCGCGCCCTTCGGCTCCAGCGCATGAAATCGGGACGATCGTTACTTTTCGAAAAAAGGCTCTCAAAATTATCCTTGGATATGTTTTTTGCATAGATCGCCCGTCCATCTCAATGCGAGCATGAGATTTCGGCATGCCTGCGACGCAATGGACTCGCAGACGCACTCTAGATTTTTCCCGGCTTCAAGCGTAGTGTTCGGTTTACCTCCTACGGCTACGTTTCGGGGTCTGGTCATGCAAGCTTTCCCACGGTTTTGCGGATTATTGCTGTGCGCGCTCGTGCCCCTGCTATCGGGCTGCGATGCGGTGCTGCTGTCGCCGTCAGGCGACATCGCCCTGCAGCAACGTAATCTCATCATCATCTCGACCGTACTGATGCTCTTGATCATCGTGCCGGTCATCGCGCTGACATTTTTTTTCGCGTGGCGCTATCGGGAAAGCAATCAGACCGCGCGCTACGAACCGGACTGGCATCACTCTACGGTGCTCGAGCTGCTGATCTGGTCCGCCCCGCTGCTGATCATCATCGCGCTGGGCGCGTTGACCTGGGTCAGCACGCACCAGCTCGATCCCTACCGTCCGCTGGCCAGATT
>Ga0182745_1005327_pt1 | contig 10522 bp, 11 predicted proteins | sample eDN3rd30CKraftBY_FD_128523 | JGI IMG/M metagenome (GOLD analysis project Ga0182745, IMG submission 128523) | Enriched backyard soil microbial communities from Emeryville, California, USA - eDNA 3rd pass 30_C Kraft BY (version 2) (version 2) | ecosystem: Environmental > Terrestrial > Soil >... | reverse complement strand
GCAGGCGCGGCAGTCCCGCCGGATGGACGCCAGGCCGCCGCAGGCGCCCCCATCCGCCCCGCAGGCCATGCACCGCACGCTCGCGGAGCAGCGCTCCCTGCTCCATTCCCTCGTCGGCATGCAAGCCAAGCTCACCGGCAAGCCGCACGGCTGGATCCATGCCGAGCTGCGCCGCGAATGCGGTGGCCCGGAAGTCGCCCGCGCGACGGTCCAGGAGCTGCAGAAGCGCATCGACCGGTTGCGGAGTCGGCTGCGATCCTGATTCGCGACCGAGGGGCACGTTTGTCTCCGCTGAGGGGCGGCTTTCAAGTTGCGACCGGGGGCAGTCTTGGGCTTAGAGGGCGAGATTCTTGACAATCTCCGGCTGCCGCCGAGCCCAGAACGTTTCGATGACCTTTCGGCGCGTCGGGAGCGACGGATCATCCTCGACATCGTCGAGGTAGCCGAGCCCGCGGACGACGTTCGCGATCAGCCCGGCGGGGGCGATCGGTTGATACTTCTCAATGAGGAGGCTCAGTCCCTCCTCGATCGAGATGTGCTCGTCCAGGATCATAAGGTCGAAGTAGTCGCGGAGTGCGCCGCGGTCCTGGATAATCTTGAGTTTGGTGGCGAGCACGTCGCCGAGGCTTGCCACCCGGATGCCGCCGAACTGGGTGGTCGGTTCGAGGAGGCGCTGGGAGGATGCGTCGAGGAACTGCAGCTTCGTGTCATCGAAGACGCCGGTGAGCGTGCCCTCCTCGGCGAGCGTCGGCGCGAACGTGCCCACCGCATTCAGTGCCTCGCTCAGGGCGTGGATGTCGAATGATGCTTCAGTGAAGAAGTCGAGGTCGCGACTCGCACGATGCTGGAGGTGCACGGTGAGGGCGGTCCCGCTGGATAAGTACGCGATGCTCGGGACGACGGGTGCCAGAGTGCGCCATGCGGCCAGCGTGCGTGCGGGCAGGACCCCCGCGAGTGTGGCCAGATCGTCATCCACGGCGTGACCAGTTCGCAACGAGTGCCTTGGTGCGGGGGTTCACCCCTCGTCGTGACATCGCGGTATCGATGTCGGCGGGGGAGAGGTTGGTGAGCGCCCACTGCCATGCCCGGAGGTCGGGCGCGTCAAGCAGGCGACCTGCCATGTAACTCCCGTCGGTCTTCGGCGAGAGCTTCGTGACATCTGCGTTCCAAAACAGGTGGTGGAGGGAACGCGGCAGCGCGGGCGTGACGGCATCGGTTCGCGGAGCTTGTGGCAGTCGCGTGCGGCGAACTGCCGAGCGAAGCTGCTCCGGCCAGGAGGAGGGCGCCGCTTTCCAGCGGAGGTCCCTTGTCGCGCGGCCTCGGGCGAGTGTGACGGGGACCCGTGCGACGTATTGGCGCTCCGCCAAGGAGCGAAGGGTTTGCGAAGCAGTGGTCGGGCTGACGCCTGCCTCCGCGGCGACGCTCCTCGCGCTGGGCAACCCGAGTGGAGCCCGGCTGAGCGCCGCGAGAATGCGGAGTTCCGAGGCCCGGGCTTCATGCCGTGGTGTTGCCCCCCGGGTTGCGGCGAGGCGCTCGAGTGCACCAACGGGTACCCGTCGGGGGTGCCCGCGGCCGCCGCGAGGCACTCCGAGTTCATCGAGTGCGCGGTGCGCCGTCGGCAGACTGACCCCGAGCCCCCTGGCGAGCTGCGGCGCCGTGATGTCCATAACGTTATTCTACCCGTCGCGACGCCGAGGAAGGCGGAAGGCGCTGCTCAGTGGGCCTCGGCTGGCTTACGCCCCGAAGTACTGCTCGACGGTAAATCGGGTACCCCGGAGGGCGTTCTGTTGGGCCGCGCTTCCCTAGAAACAAAGGGAAGTGCAGGCGTGAGCAAGCGTGCCGTTGCCATCGAATCAGTCCAAGAACTTGTCCATCCACTTGATTTTCGGCCGTCATGCGGAGGTCGCTCGGCGTCGATGGGAGACGCCGCGCACCGGCTGAGCATGACCGATGATCGAATGCGACTCTGGACCCCGCGCGAACTCAGCGACTTCACGGGAATTCCCATTCGAACCCTTGCCGACTGGCGAACGACACGTTCGCGGCGCCGGGGGCTCGGGCTCCCGTTCGTGGCGCTGTCCCCGCGCAACGTTCGCTACCGTGAAGAGGACATCGTCGCGTTCATCGCCGGGAAGCTCGTTGCGCCGACCGACGGGAAGGACGACTGATGGGGCGGCGAAGGCGACCCCTGGGCAAACTCGGTGCTGTGCAGTACACGGTCGATTCGAGCGGCTTCGTCGTCGCGCGCGGTCGGGTCCTGGCTCGACGAGAGCGGCTGATGACCGTCGCTGGGCTCGCAGTGGCCTGGCTCAAGGCGGCCTATCACGACGACGATCCGCGGGTGCTGCGACAGCGCCGGGAGCAGACCGTCGATGGCTACGCATCGGTGGTCCGCGCACACGTCATTCCGCGCGCCGGCGCCATACGCATCGCTGACATCACCGCGGACAGGGCCGACGGACTGCTGATGGATCTCGCTCGGGAGAAGTCGGTGACGACCTCGAATAAGGTCCGGACCGTGATGTCACTCATGTTCGACTGGGCGATTCAGCAAGGCCACCTCAGGGCTGCCGGATCGATCCACCAGACGCGCCACGGCGCGGGCGTCGTGGCGAACCCGATCCGTGCGACCAGGCGCGCGGACGAGCCCGACACCGTCTACTTCGAGCTCGACGCGGTGCAGATCAAGCACATCCTTCATCTCATCCGCGACGTGTGGCCCGAGCAGCACAGGGCGCGCTACCCGGTGGGAAGGCGGCCCAACTTCAAGCTGCTCGCCGACTACATCCTGATCACGCTCGGCACCTCCGAGCGGACCTCGGAACCGATCGCGATCCGGCTCCAGGACGTCCGGTTCGAGGCAGTGGAGCAACCGGACGGAAGCCTGATGATGGACGTGCTCGTCTGGGTGGGGGGGACGATGGTCCGCACCAGGCCCCGCGGCCTGTTCCGTCAGGACTCACCCAAGGCGGAGCGGCAGAAGCGGTGGGTCCGGGTCCCGAAGTTCGCCGGGAAGGTCTTGAGTGAGCTCGTCGCGAACCACGTCCCCGACCCGGAACGCAATCCAGACGACTTCCTGTTCACGACCGAGCGCGGTCGCCCACGTGACGCGAGTGCGCTCGGCGAGCTATTGCGGATGTTCCGCCGTGAGTTCGAGCCTGAACTTCTTACCATCGGGGTCGACGCCGAACACCTCACCTTTCGGAGTCTCCGTAAGGCGGTCGCCGCGGCCGTGTCGGATGCAGCAGCAGGCATCGAGGTCGCACGGGATCTGCTCGGGCACAGTGACATCAGCATCACCCAGGGGCACTATGCGAAGCGCCCCGAACTCATCGTCGAAGTCGCTGCCGACGCGCTCGACGAGGTGTTCGCGGGTATTGATGCTTGAAAGGTCGTGGAACGCGCCTTCTCTCTTCAGCGGGGCCGCGGCGCCTTCGGTCGGGCGGATTCCTAACGGCAGACCTCGGTCCTGCGGATCGCGACTGCCTAGGCTGGACGCAGGCCGAGAGTACTTGGGCATCGAGGCTTGGGGAGTGGAGCGGGGGACATGGCTGTCGTAACCAACCACGGTGTGGTCGTGACTGCGGAAATCGAGGCACGGCTCGCAGAGTCCGTCCCACCTCGACCTCGTAGCGAGGTGTTCGATCTCATCGCCGCCGAGGCTGCACTCAGCGGCTTCGATCTGAGCGTTGAAGAGATTGAGGCCGGCCTCACCGACGGAGGGGGCGATGGCGGGATTGATGCGGCCTACGTGTTCGTGAACCAGGAACTGGTCACGGACGACCACGAGCTACTGGACGAGTCCTTCACCGTCGGTCCGTCGTATCGGGGCGCTTCCGTCTCGCTGTGGCTGATACAGGCCAAGGAAGAAGCGACGTTCAAGTCGGGAACAGTTGTCACCCTCAATGATTCCTTGCGCAGCCTGCTGGACCCAAGTAAGTCGCTCACAGATCTCATCGCGGACGGATACTCGGAGGCAGTCCTCGCAAAGATCTTCCAGTTCCGCGATTGCCTCGCCAGGCTCCTCCGATTTCATCCACAGCCGAGTGTGAACTTCGTCTACGTCGCGGTCGGGGACGCCGGGGCGGCGGCGAACTCGGTCAAGGTCAAGCTGCGCGAGTTCGAGGCGTTGATTGGCGAAATGCAGTACGGGCTGGCGACTACCTCGTTGCTAGGGGCGAAGGAGGTCTGGCAGGCCCTCAGCGAGAACCCGACCTATGGCTCGGAGTTGCGAACGATCGAGTCCTTCGCGCACGAGAATAACGCGGGCGAGCGAAGCTATGTGTGCCTCGTTACACTGAAGGACTACATCGCCTTCATCACCGATGCAGACGGCTCGTATCGGGACTACTTGTTCGACGGCAACGTTCGCCACCACGAAGGCGAGAACGCGCCCGTCAACCGAGAGATCGGCGCGAGCCTCGCGGATCCGAACTCACCCGAGTTCTGGTGGCTCAACAACGGAGTGACCGTCATCTGCTCGACGGCATCCTCACAGGGCAAGGTCTTCGCACTAGACGATGTGCAGATCGTCAACGGGCTCCAGACCTCCCGCGCGATCTACGACACCCTGCACGATGCGCCGGCCAACACCCCGGCACTCTCTCATCACGTCCTCGTCCGTGTCATCGAGTCGCAAGACTCGCCGACAATCAACAAGGTGATTCGCGCGACGAATCGCCAGACGCCGGTGCGGGTCGAGAGCCTCCGGGCGACCGACGACCTGCAGATGCTCATTGAGCGCCATCTCGGCGACCAGGGAATCTTCTACGATCGGCGCCGCAACTACTACAAGAACATCGGGAAGCCACGCTCCAAGATCCTCTCGGTTCGCGCGCTCACCCAGGCACTTCTGGCGGTCGCCCTCGGGAAGCCGGACGAGGCCCGCGCTCGGCCAGGTGACTACCTGAAGGTCGACAAGAACTACGAGCTCGTCTTCAACGAGCACGCAAGCATCGCCATCTATCCCTGGGTAGTTCGTTCCATGCGACTGGTCGACTCCCACCTCGCCGCGGCCGATGGCATGACCACCAGCGAGAAGAATGATGCCCGCTTCATCGTGGCTGCCGACATCGTCCGAAAGGTTCTCGGCTACGCACCATCAGCGGCCGAGCATGTCCTTGGGCTGGGAGACCCCGACGCCGTCTTCACCGATGCGGAGGTCAGCAACTCCCTTAAGGATCTGCGCCTTGCATTCGATGCTGAGATGAAAGCTCAGGGCACGACGCGAGATCGTCTCGCCAAGTCCGGCACCTTCGTCTCAGGCTTCCTCGGACGCCAGCGGGCTTAACGTCGTTCTTCGGTAAGTCCGGCCGCGATCGTGCTAGTTGGGCAGCACCAGCTCATCTCGAGGTTGGCTGTTGAGTATCACTACGAGCGAACCGCGCACGCTTGGCAAGATTCGAACAACGCACGGCATCCTGATTCGAGGCTCGACGGGCAGATGAGGCGACGAGTCGAGCCTGTCTCCATGATGCGCGCGGCGATGACGAGCTCGACGACGCCGACGACAATGTTGGCGACCGATCGCGACCTACGTGAGCTTCGCCTCTTCCGGCCGCTGGACGTCCACCTCGGCCTAGCTCGGCCGGCGATCCCAAACTTTCTCGAGCCGAAAATTCTGCCAACTACCTGACAAGGGACACCCGCAGCGACGGCAAGACATCACCTTCGGCCGCAGTGGTGTGTCTACAGAAAGCATTGTCGGTGGGTCGTGGTCTGATTTTGCTATGACCACCGCTCGCCGCACTGCGGCTGCAAGAGGCCTACGGGAGCCTGCCATCCCTGATCGGTTCGCGCACGCAGTCGACCAGCACCTTGTCTTCAATTTCACAGGCGTCGACTCGTGGCCGCTTGTCTTGGGGATCTTCGGTCGGCCTGGCGACGGGAAAAGCTTCCAGCTCCGCCGACATTTGGAGCGCCGTGGTGTTCTCCCCATCTCGATTAGCGCAGCCGATCTGGAGAGCGACCGTGCCGGGACGCCGGGGAAGCTCCTTCTTGACACGTACGAGAACGCTGGACATCGGATCGACGAAGGCACACCGGCTGCGCTCATTGTGGATGATTTCGACACCACGGTCGGGGAATGGGCACAGAGCACGACTACCGTCAACCACCAGCAGGTTCTCGCTCAGCTCATGCACTTGGCTGACAGCCCTACTCGTGCGGGAGACAGGAAGCTCCATCGGGTTCCGGTTGTGCTCACAGGAAACGATCTGTCGAAGGTTTACCCACCCCTTCGGAGGCCGGGACGGATGCGGGCGTTCCCGTGGCTGCCGACAGAGGTCGAGCGTCTGGAGATTGTGACCGGAATCCTTGGCGTGCTCGTTCCGCGAGAAGAACTCGGCTTCCTTGTCAGCGACCTTGCTGATGCCCCAATCGCTTTCTTCTCTGATCTGCTCGTGGAGATTCTTGCCAAGGCGTCGGACGACGACGTACGACGGACAGCGGGATCCCTCGCTACTCTGATTCAGCCGCGAAGCGCTGTTCGTGCAGAACTCGAACGGAAACTGATGGCGAGCTCGTTCACCGTCGATGAGATCAGGGCTCTGGCGTTAGGAATATGGCGTGAGCGTGCGATCGCGATTCAGTCATATGTAGGGGGCCGCGAAGAGAAGTGAGTACATACACCTACTCTTATGCGTACACCCGTGCGCAAGCGCTGGTCGACCAGGTTGAGGTGCTCTTCACTGCAGCCGGCATTGACAAGGATGCCACGACAAAGGTCTGCTACGGCGTCGACCAGAAGTGGCTCACCGCAGTCGGCCTCTATCTACGCCGGAACGGTGGTCGGGTGTACGAGGTGGAGGCGAGGATCAACTGGTCAGCACATTCTGACAACGCTTCGCTGGACTTCTCGACTGACCTGCCCGGCTGGGAGGGGAACGCCTCACCGGAAGCGTCGATTCTTGGCTCGCGGTTTGCCGCACAAGCTCAGACAGCCGGCCTCGAGCCGCACTATTGGGTGCGTTTCACGCCCGCAATCACAGGCAATCCGACCCTTCACAGCCAGCTCTGTCCGAAGGTGGGCGTTGACTACGGAAGGCATCCTCCTGGATGGGCGAAGACGCCGACTGAGACAACGTTGCGGCTGCAAGACCTTGGCGAGGTCGGCCTTGCTGAGCGCAGCGCGCTGTAGACGAGAGGGATCTTGATGGCACGAAATATCTTCTTGTCGTTCCACCAGAAGGATGAGCTGGAGGCCAACATCTGGCGACGACGGTTCGGGCAGTATTTCAACGAGATCCGCAGCCTGGGCCTCAGCGAGTTCGGAGATGACTTCGCTGAGCACATCGAGAGCGGGGACAGCGACTACGTGATGCGAAAGATCCGCGAGGACAAGATCGCTGGAACGTCCTGCACCGTCGTCCTCATCGGTCAGTGCACTTGGGCACGTCGCTACGTGGATTGGGAGATCGCCGCGACGTTGCGAAACTTCAGCGACAGCCAGCGCGGAGGCCTGATCGGGGTTCAGCTGCCAGGCGCACAAGATCATGGCTGGTCGAAATTGCCCCCTCGCTTGGAACTGAACATCCAGAAGAATCAAGGATCGGACACTGGATATGCACGGTTCTATCCGCCTGCTCCGAGCGATGGAAGCATCGCTCAATGGGTCGAGGACGCTGTCGCTCGACGCGACGAGATGGATCCAGCCACTGGCTCGACAACCGGGCTGATGGTGAACAGCAGCAGCTGCCCGTGATGCCCGGCATGCCGAAACGTTCTCTTTGAGGAAGAGTTAACCGAATGTCCGTAGCCCCGCCGATCCTCGATATCTTCGTCGTCTGGCATCCTGATGAGCTCGGCGGTGAAGATGTCTTCGCCCAGCTGGACGATCACTACCATTCACCCGCGTTCTCTGGTCTTGCTGGAGGCGCGGTCGATGTCTACGGGCGAAGCGTCGCCTGGGCTCCTGGCGGCGCACCCAGGCCATTCGGCATCGAGGCTGAGCTGGCGCCAGGCGTCGCCGCTGCGCAGTACAACGTCATCGTGCTTTATATCGGGGCCGGGTTGGCACAGGCCGTTCTAAACGATCCCGACTGGGAACGCTACGTCGCAGACATCGCCCGGCTCGCTGAGCGCGACAACGTCATCGTCTTAACCCTCATTAGGCCAAAGTTCAGCATTGCTAACACGCGTATCGGCGAACTGCTCGGTGGCATTCAGCCGTTGCCAAGGGAGTCCCTCACAGATGGCGGAATCCTTGGCCGGGAAGTCAGCCAGGCTATAACCCAGTGGCTCACCGGAGAGAAGCAGATCCAAGTATTCGTGAGCCATACGAAGCATCCCTCTCTCGTCGAGTCCGATGCCCATGACGGGGCCTGGGTCTACGAACGCGTGCGCGAGGCGATATTGACCACTCGCCTTGAGGACTTCTTCGATGCGCAGGACATCCAGTCCGGCGAGGACTGGGAGTCTGTCCTAGACGGCAATGCGCAAAGCTCGGCGCTTCTCATGGTCCGTACTGACACCTACGCCGGAAGGGAGTGGACCCAGCGAGAGGTGTTCGAGGCCAAAGCTGCCGATATGCCCATTATCTGCATGTACGCGCTGACGGACGGCGAGGCGCGAGGATCGTTCCTTATGGACCACGTCCCATCAGTGCCGTGCGATCTGTCGGACCCCATGCCTGGCATAAAGACTGCGCTAAATCGCCTCGTCGACGAGGCCCTGAAACGCGCGCTCTGGCATGCGCAGCGGGTCTATCTCGAAGACGATGGCTTTGACTGGCTCCCGGTACACGCTCCTGAACCGGTGACGCTGATCCGCTGGCTCAGACGTCATCAAGCCGCCGATCCAGAAGATCGGCACGTGTGGGTCATGCATCCTGACCCGCCCCTCGGCCCGCGCGAACGCGAGGTCGTCACGGAACTCTGCGTTCTTGCCGGGTTCGACAAATCAGTCGACGTTCTGACGCCGCGCACGTTCGCTACCCGAGGCGGGGTGCTTCCATCGTGAACGAGCCGACACTGCTCGCCCGCAACGCGCTGGCAGGCCTGCGAGTAGGGCTCTCGGTCTCTGAGAGCGCGGATCTGGCGACTCTCGGCCTGTCCGAGCGCCATTGTCGTCTGGTTGTCGCGGAGATTGCTCGCGCGATTCTCCTTGCAGGAGGCACCGTCGTGTACGGCGGGCGTCTGGAGCCGGAGGGGTATACACGGGTGCTCTTGGATGAGGCTCAGCGATTCAAAGAAGGAGATGCCTCTGTCGAAATCGTGCTAGCCGAGCCCGAGTTCCGGGCGACCTCTGCCAAAGTTCTCGATGGGACCACACAACGCCTTGGCACACTCGGAAGGCTTCGCTTCGTCAGCCACGATGGCACGGAGCTCTCGGCACGGGACAGGGGCCGGGCCGTAGGCGAATACGACCTCGCGGACGCCTACACCGCTATGCGCCGGTTTGTTGCTAGGAACACAGATGCACGAGTAGTCGTCGGCGGACAGCTCTCGGGCTATAGAGGACATGAACCAGGCATCATCGAGGAAGCCACCCTGAGCCTGGAGGCAGGATCAGGGCTTTACGTTGCCGGCGGATACGGCGGGGCAGCGGCTCTCCTTGCCGCTGCCAATCGCGGCGGCGGCGCCCTAGCCTGGATGCCACAAGGCTTCCCGCTCCACGCTGACGACCCTGGCGTGCAGCACGCACTAGAGCGGTTCCGCGCTGTCAACGAGACGACCGAACGGATCGTTCTGTCTGAGAGCGACGCGCAGATCCTTGAAGCAAGTCACCGGCCCGCCGACATCGCGACCACAGTTGCTCGCGTCCTCGCACGCCAATACGCAGAAGGCCGCTAGTAAGACGCCACCATGGATGGGTTGGCCATCCGGTGGACAGCCAATCGCTCGGCCGGAGCCTCGGCGGCGGTCGAAGGCCGCAGCGTCGCCGGAGAGCTTCTTTCGCGCCGAGAAGGTCCAACAGTTCGTCGCCGAACTCAAGGGTGACCGGAAGGGGACCCAACTCGCGCAAGACATGCGATCCATGCAGTCGAAACAGGCGCGATGTGAGATACGAAATAGCTTCTGGTCTGCGGTTTTGGATTTTCACACACACGGGGGTTGAAGGGTTGGGCTCAGGAAGCACCCCAAACGCCAACTCCTGGCTGGAGCTCAGGCCGCGGAGACCGGGAGCGCGGCTCCAGAGACCTCCCCGGAATCAGACCCCGAAGTACAAAAGCCCCTGTTTTACGGCCAAAAAGATGGCCAGCATACCCCCGTAGATCTCCGTAAATATAAGGGGCCCCGGTCGGCCTAGACTGACCGGGGACCCTTGTATTCATCGGGTTCCGTTAGACGCCGAAGAACGGCGCCGGAGCCTCCCCGCGTCACACGCCGAAGTACAGCTCGTACTCGTACGGGTGCGGCCGGAGCGCGAAGGGCAGCAGCTCCTTCGTGCGCTTGTAGTGGATCCAGGTCTCGATGAGGTCCTGGGTGAAGACGCCGCCGGCCTGGAGGTAGTCGTTGTCGTTCTCGAGCGCGTTGAGTGCCTCGCCGAGCGACGTGGGCAGCTGCGGGATGAGCTTGGCCTC
>Ga0182745_1005326_pt1 | contig 10522 bp, 6 predicted proteins | sample eDN3rd30CKraftBY_FD_128523 | JGI IMG/M metagenome (GOLD analysis project Ga0182745, IMG submission 128523) | Enriched backyard soil microbial communities from Emeryville, California, USA - eDNA 3rd pass 30_C Kraft BY (version 2) (version 2) | ecosystem: Environmental > Terrestrial > Soil >... | reverse complement strand
GGCTTGTCGAAGCCATACAAGGCCTTGATCTCCGCGACCCGCTCGGCGTCGATGCCCTGGCGCCCGCGATACTGGCCGCTGCCGCCGCCGGAAGCCTCGCCGCCGCCGAGCGCGCCCTGCTTCAATTCCATCAGCGCCTGCTCCACCGGCCCCCCGGGAACGAACTGGATCACGGCAAAGGTCAGCGCGATCACGCCCAGCAGCGTCGGCGCCATCAGCAGCACCCGCTTGGCGATGTAGCCCCAGATGTTCATGCGAACCCTTTCATGCGAATCCTTTCATCGCGCCCGCTCCTGCCACCAGGTGGAAATCACGTAGGGATCGGCCTGATAGTACAGCGGCGCCTGCTGCGGAATGCCGAAGCGGTCGCGGTAGGCGACCCGGTGCGTCGCCGAATACCAATGCGTGATGGTGATGTATTTGTGCAGCAGCACGCGGTCGAGCGCGCGCGCCGCCGCCACCAGATCGGCGCGCGTCTGCGCCGCCACCAGGGTCGCCACCAGCTTATCCACCGCCGCATCGCGCAAGCCCCAGACATTGCCCGAACCGGGAATGTCGGCGGACTTCGATCCGAAGATGTAGAACATTTCGTTGCCGGGGCTGGTGACGTCGGGGAAGCGCTGGCTGGTCATGTCGAAATCGAACTCTTCCATGCGCTTTTGCACCAGGGCGAAATCGGCCGTGCGCTGGTAGACGCGGATACCAAGCTTTTCCAGGTTGCGCACGAACACGCTGATGATGCGCGACAGCGCCGACTGGTCGTCCAGGATCTCGAACACGAACGGCTCGCCCTTGTCATTGCGCAGCGCGCCGTCGCGATAGTGCCAGCCGGCCTCGGCCAGCAAGGCGCGCGCCTGCAGCAGATTCGCGCGCAGCGACCCGGGCGGATCGGTGTCCGGCGGCACCGGCGCCGGGCCGAACACCGCCGCATCGAGCTGTGCGCGCAAGGGCTCCAGCAAGGCCAGTTCGTCCGCGCCGGGCACATCCTTGGCGGCCAGCTCGCTATTGCTGAAGTACGAATAGATGCGCTTGTATTGCCCGTAGAACAGTTGCCGGTTCATCCACTCGTAATCCAGCGCCAGGCCCAGGGCCTGGCGCACGCGCTTGTCCTGGAACTGCGGCCGGCGCAGGTTCATGATGAAACCCTGCATGCCGGCGCCGTTCGAATGCGCCAGCTCGCGCTTGATGATTTCCCCGCTATCGAACTTGGGGCCGACGTAACTGCGCGCCCAGTTCTTGGCGCTGTACTCCACCACCAGGTCGAACTCGCCGGCCTTGAACGCCTCCAGGCGCGCCACATCGTCCTTGTAGAAGCGGTAGACGATGCGGTCGAAATTGAACATGCCGCGCCGCGCCGGCACGTGGTCGCCCCAGTACTCCGGGTTGCGCCGATAGGTGATCGAGCGGCCGGTGTTGTAGCGCTCGATCAGGTACGGTCCGGTGGTGATCGGCGCCTCCAGCTGGATATTGTCGAAACTCGTGCCCGCGCCCCATTTGCGCGAAAACACCGGCACGCTGCCGCCCACGAGCAAGGGCAGGTCGCGGTTGGTGTTGGCGAAATCGAAACGCACCGTGCGCGTATCCAGGACCACCGCCTGCCTGACGTCGGCGAACAGCGACTTGAACTGCGGCGCGCCCTTGGCAATCAAGGTATCGAAGGAATACTTCACATCCTCGGCCAGCACCGGGTCGCCGTTGTTGAAGCGCGCCCTGGGATCGAGCCGGAACGTGATCGACAAGCGGTCCGGCGCCAATTGCATATCCTCGGCCAGCAAGCCGTACATGGTCGCGGTCTCGTCGGCTGAACTGGCCGTCAGGGTTTCGAACATCAGGTTGGCCACGCCAGCGGCGGCCACGCCCTTGAGCGAAAACGGATTGAACTTGTCGAAGCTGGTGCGCCGGTCCGGATTGGCGAGATACAACACGCCGCCCTTGGGCGCGTCGGGATTGACGTAATCGAAATGCTGAAAGCCCGGCGGATACTTGGGCGTGTCGTACAGGGAAAAGGCATGATCGGCATGGGCGCCGCCCGCGCCCAGGAGGGCAGCCAGCAGACCAACTCGCAGAACCAGCAGAATGATGCGTTTTCGCATGCGCCTGTTCTTGTAAAAATATTCCTGTGAAATTTCCGTCGCCACCGCAGTCTCGGCCGGCGCCGCCGCAATCGCAAAACCTGGCCATTTTACCGAAACCTGCGCGGGGCGGGTTTCAAACCATCATCATCCTCATGCCGTCACCCTGGAGGGAAGACGCATTGCCTGTTGCCCTGACTCCGGACTGCCCCTACAATCTCGCACAATCCAGCGGCACATCAACCGGAGTCACACATGGCATTCTTGCAAGGCAAAAAAATCCTGATCACGGGCGTCCTCTCGAACCGCTCCATCGCCTACGGCATCGCCCAGGCCTGCCACCGGGAAGGCGCCGAACTCGCGTTCACCTATGTCGGCGAGCGCTTCAAGGAGCGCATCACCCAATTCGCCGCCGAATTCGGCAGCCAACTGGTGTACGAGTGCGACGTCGCCAGCGACGACCAGATCGATCAACTGTTCGCCGACCTCGGCAAATCCTGGAGCAGCCTGGACGGACTGGTGCACGCCATCGGCTTTGCCCCGCGCGAAGCGATCGCCGGAGATTTCCTCGAAGGCATGTCGCGCGAAGGCTTCCGCATCGCCCACGACATCTCGGCCTACAGTTTCCCGGCCATGGCCAAGGCCGCCCTGCCGCTGCTCTCGCCCAATGCCGCCCTGCTGACCCTGACCTACCTGGGATCGATGCGCGTCCTGCCCAACTACAACACCATGGGACTGGCCAAGGCCTCGCTCGAAGCCAGCGTACGCTACCTGGCGGAATCGCTGGGCGCGCGCGGCGTGCGTGTCAACGGCATCTCGGCCGGCCCGATCAAGACCCTGGCCGCCAGCGGCATCAAGGATTTCGGCAAGATGCTCAACTTCGTCAAGGACAATGCCCCCCTGCGCCGCAACGTCACCGCCGAAGACGTCGGCAACGCCGCCGCCTTCCTGCTGTCGGACCTGGCCGGCGGCATCACCGGTGAGATCACCTACGTCGATGGCGGTTTCTCCCAAATCGTCGGCGGGATGCGCGAGTAAGGCACCGTGCATGAATCAAGGCGGGCGGGTTTGAAACCCGCCCCTACGAAACACCCCATCCCGCAAAACCTTGGACAAACCAGCGCAACCCGGTTACAATTCGGCCTCGGGTTGCTTGGCGCAGCCCGTTTTAGCAGCGCTGGAGGCATTCAGGCGATAGCAAACAAGCCGTCTCACCCCCGCCCGGACACACCCAGCGCCCATGACGCATCGCGTATCCATCGCATTGACGATAAAGCCCTCCCGCCTCCTGGTATGCACCTGATCTGATCGGCATACCGTCCCGGCGCAAAGCTTTTGTGCCGAAATCTCTTTGAGTTTTCCTAGCTGTCTCTCTGGTTGGCGTTGCATTACCGCGCACCTGTCACCTGTATGCCTTGCATGCGGGCCGGGATCATGCGCTGATTTCATCAAGGAACACAATGTCTGAAGAATTAAACTTTGCATCAATCGGCTTGCACGCGACCATCCTGAAGGCGCTCGAGGAAGCTGGCTATACCAAGCCCACCCCGGTACAAGCCCAGGCCATCCCGGCAGCCATGGAAAACCGCGACCTGCTGGTATCGTCCCAGACCGGTTCGGGCAAGACCGCGGCCTTCATGCTGCCGGCGCTGCACAAGCTCCTGTCCATGCCGCGTCCCGAAGCCGGCAAGACCAGCAACCAGAGCAACCAATCGGCGCGCAGCCGCGGCGAGCGCGTGCGCTTTCGCGCGGCCCAGCCCAAGGTTCTGGTGTTGACCCCGACCCGGGAACTGGCGATGCAAGTCACCGCCGCCACCGACAAGTACACGATGCATCGCATCCGTCCGGTAGCCATCCTGGGCGGCATGCCCTACCCCAAGCAAATGCAGCTACTGTCGCGCAACCCGGAAATCCTGGTCGCCACGCCTGGTCGCCTGATCGACCATATGGAATCGGGCAAGATCGACTTTTCCGAACTCGAGATCCTGGTGCTGGACGAAGCTGACCGCATGCTCGACATGGGCTTCATCGACGACATCGAAAAAATCGTCGACGCCACCCCCACCACCCGCCAGACCATGCTGTTCTCGGCCACCCTGGACGGCGTAGTCGGCAACATGGCGCGCCGCATCACCCGCGATCCGCTGGTGATCCAGATCGCCAGTTCCACCGCGCGCCATGAGAACATCCAGCAGCGCATGCACTTCGTGGATGACCTGTCGCACAAGAACCGCGTGCTCGACCACCTGCTGCGCGACGTCTCGATCGACCAGGCAGTGGTATTCACCGCCACCAAGCGCGACGCCGACACCATCGCCGACCGCCTGAACATCGCCGGCTTCGCCGCCGCCGCCCTGCATGGCGACATGCATCAAGGCGCGCGCAACCGTACCCTGGACAGCATGCGCCGCGGCTCAGTGCGCATCCTGGTGGCGACCGACGTCGCCGCGCGCGGCATCGACGTGCCGACCATTACCCACGTGGTCAACTACGACTTGCCGAAATTCCCCGAGGATTACATCCATCGCATCGGCCGTACCGGACGCGCAGGACGCAACGGTATCGCGGTATCGCTGGTCAACCACGCCGAAAGCGGCCAGGTCAAACGGATCGAGCGCTTCACCAAGCAAACCATCCCGATCGACATCATCGAAGGCCTGGAACCGCGCAAGAGCGCAAGCTCGGCCCCGCGCAAGCCCAACGGCTGGAAACCCGGCGGCAACCGTGGCAGCGCCAAACCGGGCCAGCGCAGCTTCGCCAAACCAGGCGAAGCACGCACCGGCGCCCCGCGCCGGGAAGGCTTCAAGGGCCAGCCGGCACGCCATGGCAGCTCCGAGGGACGGCGCGCAGTGGGCAACCGCTGAAGTGATTCGTGTAAGGCAATAAGCTGAGGCGTCACGGCGCCCGGCAAGATCAAGCGCTGGTGGCGACACCAGCGCTTTTTTTGCGTTCGTCGCAAGCCGCGGCCGAAGTCAGCCGCCAAAACTCAAGCGCAGCGCCAACGCCGTCAAGGTCACGGCAAGCACCGGCAAGGTCAACACGACGCCCACCCGGAAGTAATAGCCCCAGGTGATGGTGACGCCCTTGCGCGCCAGCACATGCAGCCAGAGCAACGTCGCCAGACTGCCGATCGGCGTGATCTTGGGTCCAAGATTGCAGCCGACCACGTTGGCGTAAATCATCGCCTCCTTGACCACCCCGGTCGCAGCCGATTGCTCGATGGACAAGGCGCCGATCAACACCGTCGGCAGGTTATTCATCAGCGACGCCAGCAAGGCGCTCAGGAAACCCGTGCCCAAGGTGGCGGTCCAGATGCCGCCGGCGGCGAAGCGGTCCAGCAGCAAGGCCAGGTGATCGGTCAGGCCGGCGTTGCGCAGCCCATACACGACCAGGTACATGCCCAGCGAAAACACCACGATATGCCAGGGCGCATCCCTGAGCACCTTGCGCGTATTGATGGTGTTGCCGCGGCTGGCGACCGCAAGCAACATCGCGGCGCCCAGCGCGGCGACGGCGCTGACCGGAACGCCCAACGGCTCCAGGCCAAAGAATCCGACCAGCAGCAAGCCCAGGACCATCCAGCCGACCTTGAAAGTCGGCATGTCCTTGATGGCGGCGGATGGCGTCTTCAAACCCGCCGTGTCGAACAGCACGGGCAGGTCGCGGCGGAAGTACAGGTAAAGAACCAGCAGGCTCGCCCCCACCGACGCCAGGTTGACCGGCGCCATCACTGCGGCATAGGCATTGAAGCCGATGCCAAAAAAGTCCGCCGAAACGATGTTCACCAGGTTAGACACCACCAGCGGCAAACTGGCCGAGTCGGCGACGAATCCCGCCGCCATCACGAAGGCCAGCGTGGTCGCGGGGGAAAACCCCAGGGCCAGCAGCATGGCCATGACGATGGGCGTCAGGATCAAGGCCGCCCCGTCATTGTTGAACAGCGCCGACACCGCCGCGCCCAGCAGCACGATGAGGGCAAACAGCCTATGGCCCTTGCCGCCGCTCCAGCGCGCCACGTGCAAGGCGGCCCATTCGAAGAAACCGGCCTCGTCCATCACCAGGCTGATGATGATGACGGCGATGAAGGCGGCTGTCGCATTCCAGACGATGTCCCAGACCACTGGGATATCGGACAGATGCACCACCCCGAACGCCAGCGCCGCCAGCGTTCCCAGCAAAGCACTCCAGCCTATGCCCAGGCCCCTGGGTTGCCACAGGACCAGTCCGAGCGTGCCGATGAAGATGGGGATAGCCGGGAACATGGGAGGATGGGATCGGGGAATGGGATCGGTTGGCGGGAACGCCAGCGATCATACCGCCATTCAATGACGATGGGATTGTTCAAACCATCGAAAGCAGCGGCTGTTGGGGAAATGCATCCTCGCTCGCTCTGACCTGCCTGAAGCCAGCCAGGAGGCCAACGTGTAACGTGCAAACGAATCAGGCAGCAAGGGGGGCACAGGAACCCATGCATGTTGTGTTTCGTCGGTAATTATTGACAACTACCGACAAAACACAACATCGGAGCGACATAGAAAGTTCGTGTTAGACCATTTAATGATACTTCCGAGCCGCATCAGTCAATGGACCTTTCACGCCCAACCCTATCTCGATCACATTGGCCAGCATGTCGAGAACAGTTGGTAAATCCTCAATCCCGGCGTTCAGCCCCAACACCATCTTCTCCTGGTCTGACTGAGAACGCCATGCGGTAAGGAATACGTCCAAATCTTTAAAAGACCACGCCTCCAAAGTCTTGAGGATTCCATCCCGTTGCAACGCTTCACTCAATGCGAGCAACTTCAACCAATGCATCGGCTCCATTTTTGGCAGCTTGATGGACTTATTCCAGTTATTTTTCATATAGGGCGTCGCCTGCTCCCATGGCATAACCGGCTTGTCCCCCATGACAAGAGCGCGAATTTGCTTTTCCTGCTCCTCTTTTCTCTTGCCTTTTTTTTCCCTCCCGCTCGTGACCTGCGCGCCCACGGTGGCTCCGAAGTTCCGCATCGTCATTGATGCTCTGCGGGCCTTCCTTTCGATACCGCTTGTCGTTATAGGGTCAAGAGCACTCCCATAGTTGGGATTTTCCATGCCGGATGGAGATTTTTCAGCCTTGCGAGGACTTAGACCTTGGTTCACCGTGACTTGCGGATAGAGCGGCCATGGCGCCTTCCGTCCAGGCGCGTTCACCGCATTCTTCGATGAGCCGACTTCTGGCTCCGGTTGCCCTCTTGCTGCGGCTTCACTCTTGCGCTCCCTTGTATCAGCATCCGGCCGTATGCCCGAAGCCGCGGGAACGCTCGCATCTTTCGCCTGCAACAGTCGCAGCAAGGCGGCTGGCTCAAGACTTTGTGTCTTGTCGATATCCATTCCAAGAATCTGTTTCAATCCCTCGCGGGCGCGCTCCCGCAGCGTATCGCGTTCGAACCAATCCCAGAACCGGTCGACCAAATCTCCCCAGAAACCCTTCCCTCGCCTGCGTCCGCAGCGCAGCACGATCACAGGCTGGCCATCCTTGTGGCCATCCTTGGTGACTGGATTGCCTTTCTTGTCAAGCTTGAGATAACCGCGCAGACTTCCCTCGCCTTGCCGGAGAAGCCGATTCAATTCCTGTTTCAGGGTCTGCTTGTTCGCTTTACCGCAGTCAACATGTTCGATCAAACTGGGAGGCCTGGGTACAGATGAGGCAAGGGATGGCACATCCACTTTCTCCTGCACGGCACCGGTAGCCGGCTGGGGACGAGTAGGATTTTCTGCAGTCTGCTCCGCCTGTTCGCCCACCAAGACATCATCCGACCCAAATGGATTCGTACTGTCTACTGATTCCTCCGGGTTGGGCTCGAAAGGATTCATGGATTCGCCCTTCTGTGACGCTCTGAGAGTAGAGAGCCCACCTGCGCTCGCGCCGGCAACCTCGCCCTCCGCACTTGCGCTGCCCGGAAACGAACCATCCGAATTGGATTTGAATTCATTGGAGGAGAAAGGATTCGTATCGTCGTTCTCCGAACCAACGGCATCCTGAGGATTTGGATCGGCAACGTCATTAGCCGGGATATCCGTACCCAGGTAATCCGCAAACCTTTCCTGGAAGGCCTTCCTGGCAAACTTGGAGTAAGCTCCCCGGGTAATCTTGGATATGGCGTCCACACAGAGGCGCGCATCGTTGGCAAAGAATGCCTTCTCCAACACAGCTTTCTGCCGAATGACCCGCAACACCAACTGCACATCCGGATTCTCCGACAAGCCTTGATGGCGGGCGACCTCCTGGTTGATCACTTCGACGAGGAAATCGACAAAATTCTGAGTGTACTTAGCCGGTTTACCCGGCGAAGGAGCCTGTAGCGAAATGGTAACCTCCCCATTCTTGCCCGGCGCCGCATAGATTGGTCGATCAGTCCAGCGCAATGCCCCGTCAGTTCCCACTTTCCCGGCCCGGTAGAGAGCGGTGTGTACTTTACCCAGGTGAGCAAAAATCTGTTCGAATGCGTCACCAGCACTGCCATGTAAGGTCAAATCATCACCAACTGGCTGTACCGGGCGACTGGGCAAGAACGTTTGACTTACCCTCTTGACCGCGTTGACCACTCTGATTGCCGGCTGGCTTAGCCGCCTTCCGAATGTTCGATACTTGCGCTTGCCATCGCCGCGGACTTCCGGCGGGGCATCGTCAGAATTCTTGCTGGGGACATGCGGTATCGAAGGCTCTTGCCGCGTTTCATCGGCGAATACAGGACGATCCCGGCCTAGCCGAGGTATTCCGGTCAAATCAAGCCGGGGAATCGATGGCGGTTTCACAGCAGAATTTTTGCCCTCCTTACGCCGCCGTCGAGCTACCCGCTTGCTCGTAGGCACCGGCACCTCGGCGCCAGCAAGCAATTTGGCTTCCACTGCCTTTCCTCGCAACTCATCATCGATCGATTTTCCACCCACTGCATGACTGACCACCTGCATTGAAAGCCAAACAGCCTTCGCAGAAATGTCGGCTTCACCATTGCCATATTTTTTGTGAAGATTGTTGAATATCTCAGTGGCTTCTCCACCCTCGGAATCAGAGTCTTTGATCAGGGTTCGTACCCGCTTGATAATGATTTCCGCCGCCAATCTGCGATGCTTCTCTTGTGCTTTCGGAGAAGGAATTTTCGTTTTCTTGTCATCATCATGGATGAACAGGATTTGCTTCTTCCCTTTATTCTTGGCACGTATCGAGTACCGATCGGTTTTGTCTGGCTTTTCTTCTGTGAAATTGGATGCAAATTTCTGGATCGCTGAGACTGTGCAATTCTCGTCAACTTCCAATTTCCGCGCCGACCGCTCGGGGAGTCCTTTCGTCCCCGTCGTTTTTGGCGATGACCTTTTCAAATCCATGATGACTCCTCTTGCAGGCTGCCCAAGGCAGCACACCCCAATTGATATCAATCATGGGTAACCTCCCCCAACACCAACGTTCCGCCCAAGAAAGCTAGCCGAATATGCAATCCACCCCCACATCCGCTACACTGCCTTGCTCCACCGACTCGCCTTGCTTGCCGCCGATTTCCCGCCATGAGCTACCCTGATTCTTCCCCCCAATCCCCCTCCCCTCCGGCCCTCGAATGCCGCGGCCTGCGCAAGACCTATGGTCCCGACCGGGTGGTGTTCGAGGGTCTCGATTTCACCCTGGCGCCGGGGGAGTACGTGGCGATCATGGGCGAATCGGGGGTGGGCAAATCGACACTGCTGAATCTGGTCGCCGGCCTGGACAGCATGGACGGCGGCGAACTGCTGCTCGACGGCGTGCCCATGAGCAGTCTGGATGACGATGCGGCCACCTTGTTGCGGCGGCAAAAGCTGGGCTTTGTGTTCCAGGCCTTCCACATCCTGCCGCACCTGAATCTGCTGCAGAACATTTCCCTGCCCTTGCTCTTGAATGGCCAGCCGCCGGAGCGCGCCGCCGCCATGCTGGAGGCGGTCGGCCTGGGCGGGCGCGGCGAGGATTTTCCGCGCCAGTTGTCGGGCGGGCAATTGCAGCGGGTGGCGATCGCGCGGGCGCTGGTGCATCGGCCGCGCTTGCTGCTGGCGGATGAGCCGACCGGCAATCTCGATCCCGATACCGCGCACGAAGTGCTGCAATTGCTGCGTGCCGAAATCCGCCAGAGCGGCGCGGCCGCGATGATCGTTACCCATTCGCCGGCGGCGGCGGCCAGCGCCGACCGGGTGCTGGTGTTGACCCGGCATGGTTTGCAAGCCGCCGAGGATATCCACGCATGACCGTGGCGGCGGTGAATCCACGCCTGCGACGCCTGCGGCGCTGGCTGCTGCTGGGTGAGTGGCAGGCCCAGCCGCTGCGCATGCTGATGGCGCTGGCGGCGATCGCGCTGGGCGTGGCCCTGGGCTACGCGGTGCATCTGGTCAACGCCGCCGCTTTCAACGAATTCAACGCCGCCGTGAAAAGCCTGTCGGGCAACGCC
>Ga0182745_1005325_pt1 | contig 10524 bp, 8 predicted proteins | sample eDN3rd30CKraftBY_FD_128523 | JGI IMG/M metagenome (GOLD analysis project Ga0182745, IMG submission 128523) | Enriched backyard soil microbial communities from Emeryville, California, USA - eDNA 3rd pass 30_C Kraft BY (version 2) (version 2) | ecosystem: Environmental > Terrestrial > Soil >... | reverse complement strand
GAAGGCGGGGGCCTCTTTCGGAACCAATGGACGAAGCGGGATTGCGCTGCGAGTCACGCGCCTCGCAACGCCCTTCGCGGGAATGACGAAGTTAAAGATATGACCGACCCCATCTACGTCACCGACGCCCTCATCGCCGAGGACATCGACGCCTATCTTGCTGGCCATGAGAAGAAATCGCTGCTGCGTTTCATCACCTGTGGCTCGGTCGATGACGGCAAGTCGACGCTGATCGGGCGGCTGCTCTACGACAGCAAGATGATCTTCGAGGACCAACTCGCCGCGCTCGAAGCCGACAGCAAGCGCGTCGGCACGCAGGGGCAGGAGATCGACTTCGCGCTGCTCGTCGACGGCCTTGCTGCCGAGCGCGAGCAGGGGATCACGATCGACGTCGCCTACCGCTTCTTCACCACCGAAAAGCGCAAGTTCATCGTCGCCGACACGCCGGGGCACGAACAATATACGCGCAACATGGTCACCGGCGCCTCGACCGCCGACCTCGCCGTCATTCTGATCGATGCGCGCAAGGGCGTGCTCACGCAGACGCGGCGGCATAGCTTCCTCGCGCATCTGCTCGGCATCCGGCACATCGTACTCGCGGTGAACAAGATGGACCTCGTCGGTTATGACAAGGCGGTGTTCGATCGCATCACGCTCGCCTACCGCGCCTTCGCGAGCGAGATCGGCATCACCAGCTTCACCGCGATCCCGATTTCGGGCTTCAAGGGCGACAATATTACCGCGCTGTCGGACGCCACGCCCTGGTTCAAGGGACCGGCGCTGATCGAGCATCTGGAGAGCGTCGAAATCGGCAGCGCCGCCGACGAAGCGAAACCTTTTCGTATGCCGGTGCAGTGGGTCAACCGCCCGAACCTCGATTTCCGGGGCTTTTCGGGCCAGCTTGCCAGCGGCACCGTCAAGCCCGGCGATGCGGTGCGCATCCTGCCCAGCGGCAAGACGACCACTGTCGATCGCATTGTCACCCTTGATGGCGACCTCGACGAAGCGGTTGCGGGCCAGTCGGTGACGCTGACGCTCGCCGACGAAGTCGATTGCTCGCGCGGGGACGTGATCGCAGCCGCCGAAGCGCCGCCCGAGGCGGCCGACCAGTTCGAAGCCACGCTCGTCTGGATGGCCGACGAAGCGATGATCCCGGGCCGCGCCTATTGGCTGAAGCTTGCGACGCAAAGCGTGTCGGCGACGGTGCAGGCACCGAAATATGAGATCAACGTCAACACGCTCGACCATCTGGCGGCGAAGACGCTCGATCTGAACGGCATTGGTGTCGTCGAACTGTCGACCGACAAGCCGGTCGTGTTCGAATCCTATGCCGACAATCACACGCTCGGCGGCTTCATCCTGATCGACAAGCTGACCAACGCGACCGTCGCGGCGGGGATGCTGCATTTCAGCCTGCGCCGCGCGCAGAATGTCCATTGGCAGGCGACCGACATCGACCGCGACATGCGCGCGAACCTCAAGAACCAGCGCCCCGCGCTGCTCTGGTTCACCGGGCTGTCGGGGTCGGGCAAGTCGACGATCGCCAATCTCGTCGAGAAGAAGCTGCATCGGATGAACCGGCACAGCTTCCTGCTCGACGGCGACAATGTCCGCCACGGGCTCAACCGCGACCTGGGGTTCACGGAAGCCGACCGCATCGAGAATATCCGCCGCGTCGGCGAGGTCGCGAAGTTGATGACCGATGCCGGCCTGATCGTCATCACCGCCTTCATCTCGCCCTTCCGCGCCGAGCGCGAGATGGTGCGCGCGATGCTGCCCGAAGGCGAGTTCCTCGAAATCTTCATCGACACGCCGCTGGCCGAGGCCGAGCGCCGCGACGTCAAGGGCCTCTACAAGAAGGCGCGTGCCGGACAGCTCAAGAATTTCACCGGAATAGACAGCCCCTATGAGGCGCCCGCCACGCCGGAAATTCGCATCGATACGACCGCGATGACGCCCGAGGAAGCCGCCGACCTGATCATCGATCGCCTGTTGGGGTGAACATGGCCGAGAATGACGAGCAACTCGCCGAAAGGCTGGCGACCGCCGCGGGAGCAATCCTGATGAAGCTTCGGACGCGGGGCGATCTTGCGGGCAAGGAGCTCGGCAAGGCGGGGGACGCCGAGGCCAATGCGATGCTGTGCCGCGAACTCCGCGCCGCGCGCCCCGGCGATGCGCTGCTATCCGAGGAAGAGAAGGATAATCCGGCGCGCTGTGACCGGAGCCGGGTGTGGATCGTCGATCCGCTCGACGGCACGCGCGAATATGGCGAGGGCCGCGACGATTGGGCGGTGCATGTCGCGTTGGCGGTGGACGGCGCCGCCACGGTGGGCGCAGTCGCGCTGCCGGGGCTGGGCGTCACCCTGACCTCGGGCGCGCCCGCGCCGCTCCGCCCCGCGAACGCCCCGCTCCGGATGCTCGTCAGCCGCACGCGCCCCGCCGCTGAGGCCGTGTTCGTCGCGGAGAGGCTAGGCGCGGAACTTGTCGCCATGGGTTCGGCGGGCGCGAAGGCGATGGCGGTGGTGCGCGGTGAGGCCGACATCTACCTCCACACCGGCGGCCAATATGAATGGGACAATTGCGCCCCCGTCGCGGTGGCGCAGGCCGCGGGACTGCACGTCAGCCGCGCCGACGGATCGCCGCTTTGCTACAACAGGCCGGATCCGTATCTTCCCGATCTGCTGATCTGCCGAAAGGAACTGGCCGCGGATGTTCTCCGGCTCGCCGTGGAATATTCTCACGCCTGACGGCCGAGCCATTGCCAGCAAGGCCGGCGCGCCCTAATTCGGTTGCATCGAAAAACCGAACCACGGGAGACGCGCGATGACCGACCTGCCTGAAACCAATACCGTCATGGTGACGCTCGTGAAGCCCGAGGGGCAGCTCGAAGTCTATTTCGAGCGCCGCCCGATGCCCGAGCCGAAGCCGCACGAAGTGCTGGTCAAGGTGCTGACGACGCCGATCAATCCGTCCGACCTCGGCCTGCTGTTCGGCGGTGCCGACATGACAACCGCGCGCGCGGGAACGCGCGACGGCCTGCCGATGATCACCGCCGATGTGCCGCCGGCGGGGATGCGCGCGATGGGCGGGCGGATCGGCGATGCGCTGCCGATCGGCAACGAAGGCTGCGGCACCGTCGTCAAGGCCGGGGACTCGCCCGAAGCGCAGGCGCTGGTCGGCAAGACCGTCGCGCTGCTCGGCGGCGAGATGTATGCCGAATATCGCTGCCTGCCGATGCAGATGGTGATGCCGCTGCCCGACGGCACCGATCCGGTCGACGGTGCTTCCTGCTTCGTCAATCCGCTCACCAGCCTCGCCTTTACCGAAACGATGCGGATGGAAAATCACAGCGCGATCGTCCACACCGCAGCCGCCTCGAACCTCGGCCAGATGCTCGTGAAGATCTGCGCGAAGGACGGCATTCCGCTCGTCAACATCGTGCGCAGCGACGCGCAGGTCGACATATTGAAGGGCATCGGCGCGCAGCATATCGTCAACAGCAGCGATGAGGATTTTCAGGACAGGCTGGTTGCGGCGATCGTCGAAACCGGCGCGACGCTGGGCTTCGATGCGATCGGCGGCGGCAAGCTGGCGGGCCAGATTCTCTCGGCGATGGAGGTCGCGGCGGTCAAGCGCATGACCACTTACAGCCGCTATGGTTCGGACACGTTCAAGCAGGTCTATATCTATGGCGCGCTCGACGTCGGCCCGACGATCCTCAACCGCAGCTTCGGCCTGACCTGGTCGCTGTCGGGCTTCCTGCTTACGCCCTTCATGGCGAAGGCGGGGATGGAGGTCGTCGGCCGTATGCGTCAGCGTGTCGTGGACGAGCTGACGACGACCTTCAAGAGCCACTACAGCCACGAAATCTCGCTGACCGAGGCACTGAACCTCGATACCGCGCACGCCTATAATGCGAAGCGGACCGGCGAGAAATATCTGATCCGGCCGCATGGTTGAGAGGCGCTAACGACCGGTTGCGGACCTATCTTGCATCGTCATCCCGGACTTGATCCGGGATCCACTCTCTCAGCGCTGGATGAATGGATCCCGGATCAAGTCCGGGATGACGAGAGTTGAGCGGCAGTTTTTCATCCCCTATTTTCGTCATTGCCGCGAAAGCGGGAACCCAGGGCGTGCGTCAGCTGACCCCACACTGGGTTCCCGCTTTCGCGGGAATGATGAAGGTGGGCAGGGGCAGCTCCCCACCCCAAAGCCGCCATTTCGGCTAGTCTTTTCTACCGCTTCATGCACTGACGCGTGTCGTCACGCTTATATTCGCTGCAGTTCCACAGCGCCTTCTCGAACCCCGCCTTGTCGTCGCGGAGGTAGGAGAAGGTCATGGCCGCGCGCTGCATGTCGCTCATCGTGTCGCTGTCGGGTTTCAGTGTCGGGTTGGTCCAGCCCATGAACTTGCAATAGGGCTTGTCGCCGCACAGCCGGAGCGCGGTCGTGACGAAGCTTTCGGGCGCGGCGCGGCGGTCGAGCGCGACATAGATGGTATCGCGGCCTGCGGCTTCGCCCGCTCCGGCGACGACCTTGGGCGCGCCGATCGCGGCATTGGCGTCGACCCCGGCGAGCTCGACCGGCGGCGCGCCGACCGCGAGCGCGTGGGCGGGGGAGAGGGCGGCCATCTTGGCAACCCCGGCGTCATTCCCCGACACCCCGCCGCGAAACGCGCCGGGCGTTCCCCAATAACCCGGCCAGCGAAAGAAGAGGTGGGTATCGACGATCGCGATCTTTTCCAGGCTGTCACTCCAATAGGGGCGCACCCAGTCGGTGTGATAATGGGTCGCGAGCCCGACCTTGGGGTCGGTGGTGCCCGACAACATGCTCTCGGCATTCGCTTGCGCCCGCGCCCAGGCGGCGTCGGAATAGCGGCGGTTCAGCGCGCCGTCGCAGGTGAAGGTGAACTGGCACCCGGTCGCGCGCTCTGACCCCTGGAATACGACGCCGCAGATCGATTTGGGAAAGGCGGGGTGCCGGGCGCGGTTGATCACCACCTGACCGACCGCAAGCTGCCCCTTCGAATCGTCGCCCGCCTCATAAAGCATCGCGGCGGCGAGGCAGTCGCGCGCGCGGATGCGGGCGTCGCCGCTTCCAGCATAGAGGAAGGGCCGCGCGGCGACGAACCCCTTGGTGATGAGCGGAACCTTCGCATTCTGCGCGCGGGCGTCGGCTTCGGTGACCGGCGCAAGTTCCATCGGCTGGACGTCGGGAACGACATCGGCGGGCGGCGCCACCGGGTGCGGTCGCGCGCCATGCCAACCCGCGTCCGTCTGCCCGCTGGCATAAAGCACCGCGACGATCGCAGCAGCGGCGATCAGGACGAACAGCCAGCCCGTCCAGTCGCGCCGCAGCGACGTCGCCGATGAATCGCCGGTCAGGCGCATTCGAGGGTTCAGATCTCGGGCAGGAAGTCGGGAACCGAAAGATAACGCTCGCCGGTATCGTAGTTGAAGCCAAGGACGCGCGTGCCGGGCGGAAGCTCCGCCAGCTTCTGCTCGATCGCCGCCAGCGTCGCGCCCGACGAGATGCCGACGAGCATGCCTTCCTCGGTCGCGGCGCGCAGCGCCCAACGCTTGGAGTCGGCGGCTTCGACCGTGATCACCCCGTCGAGGAGGTCGGTGTGGAGGTTGCGCGGGATGAATCCGGCGCCGAGGCCCTGGATCGGGTGCGGACCCGGCTGACCGCCCGAAATGACGGGCGACTGGGTCGGCTCGACCGCAAAGACCTTGAGGTTCGGCCAATGCTGTTTGAGGAACTGCGTCACCCCGGTGATGTGGCCACCGGTGCCGACGCCGGTGATCAGCACGTCGATCGGTGTGTCCTTGAAGTCGGCGAGGATTTCCGGCCCCGTGGTGCGGACGTGGACGTCGATATTCGCCTCATTTTCGAACTGCTGAGGCATCCAGGCGCCGGGGGTCGTCTCGACCAGCTCGATCGCGCGCTCGATCGCGCCCTTCATGCCCTTTTCGCGCGGAGTCAGGTCGAAGGTCGCGCCATAGGCGAGCATCAGGCGGCGGCGTTCGAGCGACATGCTTTCGGGCATGACGAGGATCAGCTTGTAACCCTTGACCGCGGCGGCCATCGCCAGGCCGATGCCGGTGTTCCCCGACGTCGGCTCGACGATGGTGCCGCCGGGCTTCAGGCTGCCGTCGCGCTCGGCCGCCTCGATCATCGCCAGCCCGATACGATCCTTGATCGAACCGCCGGGATTACTGCGCTCGGACTTGATCCAGACTTCGGCGTCCGGAAACAGCTTTGCCATGCGAATGTGCGGCGTGTTCCCGATGGTATCGAGGATCGAATTGGCTTTCATGATCGGTACGCTCTTTCCTTGAATTCGAACCGCGGGTCGCGGCGGACGCGGTTCGGCCAGTCTCCGGCGCGCAGCCACTGGCTTTCGTCCGCCAGCGCCGGCGTCGGCGCGGGTTGTAACGAGGCGAGCAGATACTGTCCATAAGGCCAGTCCCCGATCCCCGAGTCGGCGTTGATGTGCCCGAACGGCCCGGCGTTGACGAAGCGCGCGTCCCACTGGCGCGCGAGGCGCCAAACGTGCGCGGTCTTGGCATAGGGATCGTCGTCGCTCGCCACGACGATGATCGGCGTCTGCGAGGTGAAGCCCGGCGTGTCGGCAAAGCCGGTGATGCGCTTTTCGTGCCGCAGCCGTCCGAGGTCGGGCGGCGCGACGAGCAACGCCCCCGCGATACGGCTGCGCGTCGGCGTGCTCGCCGCCGCGAACCAGTGCGCGAAGGCGTGGCAGCCGAGGCTGTGCGCGGCGATCAGCACCGGCGCGCTTTCGGCCTCGATCGCCTCGGCGATCCGGCGCGTCCACGCTTCGCGGTCGGGGTGCGACCAGCGGCCGAGTTCGACTCGCTCGGCGTTCGCGAACTTGCGTTCCCACAGGCTCTGCCAGTGAGTCGGGCCACTGTTGTGCAGGCCCGGAATGGTCAGGATTTTATGGCGGATTCGGGTGTCTTGCATGGCGGGTTCTCCATCGATGGGAGGAGGGGGAACCGCGGTGACGGGTGCGTCCTGAATAATTCAACTAAATAAATTGACAATATCTTTGTGGCGAAAGGATAGCGGCGTGCGACGAGCTGACTCCGTGCCCACGAAGCGGCGCGGAAAAGCGTCAGTCGCCCATGTCGAACCGCGCCTCGAAGGTCCGGGCGCGCCGCAATTCGGGGAAGAGCCATGACCAGAGCGCGGTGACGCCGATCGCCGCGGCGCCCCCGACGACGACGGCGTTGATCGGCCCTAGCGCCGCCGCCATCGCGCCCGCGCGCATCTCGCCGAGCTCGTTCGAGGCGGAAATCGCGAGGCCGGACGCGGCGCTGACGCGGCCGCGCATATGGTCTGGAGTGTTGAGCTGGATCAGCGTGCCACGCACGAAGACCGAGAACATGTCGGCCGCGCCCATCAGGACGAGCAGCGTCAGCGAGAGCAGCAGATTGGTCGACAGGCCGAAGGCCACCGTCCCGGCGCCGAAGACCGCGACCGCCCACAGCATCTTGACCCCGACGTTGCGCTCGATCGGGCGGACGGCGAGGCCGAGCGCGACGACTGCGGCCCCGACCGCCGGCGCGGCGCGAAGCAGGCCGAGGCCTTCGGAGCCGACGTGCAATATGTCGCGGGCATAGACGGGCAGCATCGCGGTCGCGCCCGACAGGATGACGGCGAACAGGTCGAGCGTGATCGTGCCGAGCAGGAAGCGCTCGCTCCACACGAATTGCAGACCGTCGACCATCTCGCGCAGCGGATGGCGGCGCACCTCGGCGGGCGGCGGCAGCACGGGCCGCACCCGGCTGATCGTCCAGGCCGAGATGACGAGAAGGATCGCAGCGAAGATATAGACCGACGTCGGATGCGCGGCATAGAGCAGACCGCCCGCCGCGGGACCGATCACCGACGCCGATTGCCAGGCGATGCTGCTCATCGCGATCGCGCGGGGCAGGATCGCGGGCGGGACGATGTTAGGCGCGATCGCACTCATCGCCGGCCCCGAAAAGACGCGCGCGACGCCGTGCATGGCGGCGAGGCTGAACAGCAGGTTCAGCGTCAGTCCGTCGGTCCAGGTGAACCAGCCGAGCGCAGCCGCGATTCCGAAATCGATCGCGTTGGAAAAGATCGCGACGCTGCGCCGCTCGAACCGATCGGCCGCCCAGCCGGCGACGGGGGTCAGCAAGGCGATCGGCACGAACTGGACGAGCCCGAGCAGGCCGAGCTGGAAAGACGCTTCCTTGATCGTCATGCCGTAATCGGTGCGCGCGGTGTCGTAGAGCTGGTATCCGATCACCACGACCACCGCGATCGTCGCCATCACCGCGGTGAAGCGCGCGATCCAGTAATAGCGATAGTCGGGGATGCTCAGCGGAGAGGGATCAAGGATCGCCGGACCCGGCATTTCCGGTTCTTCGCCGTCGGGGGGGAATATCGTCGCCATCGGCCCTACGCCCTAGAGGGGAATTCGCCTCTGTCCAGAGTGCATGGCCATGCCGTTCGTCGATTAACGGGTGTCATTCGTCGGGCGGGGTGGCAGAAACCCGCCATCGATTGAGGGAGATAATCGAATGACACGTCAATTTGCCCGCTTCGGCGGTGCCGCCATGGCTGCGGCGCTGCTCGTCCTCACCGCCTGCAACGCATCGGGCGACAAGCCCGCGTCGGGATCGGACGCGAAGAACTGGACCGAGTTTCGCGACAATTTCCTTGCGGGCTATTTTCCGCTCAACCCCAATTTCGCGGTCTATCAGGGCAAGCACGAATATGATGGCCAGCTTCCCGACTGGTCGGCCGACGGCCTTCAGAAGCAGATCGCGTTCCTGGAGAAGACAATCGCCGACGCCAAGGCGTTCGACGGCAAGATGACCGATGCCGAGAAGTTCGAGCGCGATTATCTGGTCCATGTTGCCCAAGGGCAGCTCTTCTTCCTGAAGGACGCCGATTTCCCGCACAAGAACCCGGCCTATTATGTCGGGCAGCTCGACCCCAACGTTTATGTCTCGCGGCCTTATGCCGACGCGCCGACGCGAATGAAGGCGTTCATCGCCTATGCGCAGAAGGTTCCGGCGGCGGCCGAGCAGATCAAGGCGAACATCAAGCTGCCGCTGCCCGCGACCTTCGTCAAATATGGCACCGCGGGCTTCGGCGGTTTCGCCGATTACTATACCGGCGACGCCAAGAAGGCCTTTGCCGAGGTCAAGGACCCCGAGCTTCAGAAGCAGTTCGACGAGGCGGCGGCCAAGGCGGCGGCGTCGATGAAGGATCTAGCCGCCTATATCGGCTCGAAGCCCGGCACGACGGACGGCTACGCGCTCGGTGCCGACAAGTTCGCAAAGATGATTCTGACCAACGAAGCGGTCGATACGCCGCTGGATGAGCTGGAACGCATCGGTCAGGCCGACCTCAAACGCAACCAGGATGCGCTGAAGGCCGCCTGCGCGACCTATGCCGCCGGCATGACGATCGCCGACTGCATGAAGAAGATGAACGACGACAAGCCCGAGGGCGGCCCGGTCGCCGAGGCGCGGCGCCAGCTTCCGGCGCTTCGCGCCTTCATCGTCGAAAAGGACCTGGTCTCGATCCCCGGCACCGAGCAGGCCAAGGTCGAGGAATCGCCGCCCTACAACCGCCAGAACAGCGCCTATATCGACATCCCCGGTCCGTATGAGAAAGGCCTGCCATCGGTCTTTTACATCTCGCCGCCCGATCCGAGTTGGGACAAGGCGACGCAGGATGCGTTCGTTCCGGGCAAGAAGGATCTGCTCTTCACCTCGGTCCACGAGGTGTGGCCGGGCCATTTCCTCAATTTCCTCCACGCGAACCGCGCTGAAAGCATCTTCGGCAAATTGTTCGTCGGCTACGCCTTCGCCGAGGGCTGGGCGCATTATACCGAGGAGATGATGTGGGATGCCGGACTCGGCAACGGCGACCCGGAAACGCATATCGGCCAGCTTTCGAACGCGCTGTTGCGCGACTGCCGCTTCATCTCGGCGATCGGGCTCCACACCAAGGGGATGACCGTCGCGGACTCGGAAAAGCTGTTCAAGGATCAATGCTATCAGGACGAAGGCAACGCGCGGCAGCAGGCGGCGCGCGGCACATATGATCCGCTCTATCTCAACTATACGATGGGCAAGCTGATGATCCGCAAGCTGCGCGACGACTGGACCAAGGGGGACAGGACGAAGTGGAAAGCGTTCCACGACGAATTCCTCTCCTACGGCGGCCCGCCGATCCCGATGGTGCGCGCCGCGATGATGAAGGAGGACGCGCCGAAGGCGGTCTTCTGAGGCTGGCGAATCGAATGACCCCCGGCTAGCCTCTCATCAGAAGGGGCTAGCCGATGGTTGATGTCTTCATTTCCTATTCGCGCGACAACAAGGCGCGCGTGGCCGAGATCGCCGAAGCGGTCGCGGCGGCGGGCTATGACGTCTGGTGGGACGCCGAACTGCCGCCGCATCGCTCTTACGGCGATGTGATCACCGAGAAGATCGGCAGCGCCAAGGCGGCGATCGT
>Ga0182745_1005323_pt1 | contig 10527 bp, 7 predicted proteins | sample eDN3rd30CKraftBY_FD_128523 | JGI IMG/M metagenome (GOLD analysis project Ga0182745, IMG submission 128523) | Enriched backyard soil microbial communities from Emeryville, California, USA - eDNA 3rd pass 30_C Kraft BY (version 2) (version 2) | ecosystem: Environmental > Terrestrial > Soil >... | reverse complement strand
CAAGGGGATCCGAAAAAAGGAGTTGCTAATGCGAACTTAGTTGTAGCAGATAAAGCAGTCTTAGGAGTAGTTGGTCACTTAAATTCTGGGGTTTCCATTCCAGCTTCAGAAGTATATGAAAAAAATAACCTTGTTAGTATTTCACCAGCCAGTACCGCTACAGACTTTACTGATCGTAAATTAAAGACAGTAAGCAGAGTAGTGGCACGTGATGACTTCCAAGGCCCTGCTGGTGCAGAATATGCAGTGGAAAAGTTAGGTGCTAAGAAAATCTTTGTTATTCAAGATAAAACAGCCTATGGTTCCGGTTTAGCAGATGCTTTTAAAGCTGCTGCAGAAAAATTAGGAGCTGAAATTGTAGGCTATGAAGGTATCACTGTTGGGGAAAAAGACTTCAATGGGGTACTAAATCAAGTTTCTTCTAAAAAACCAGATTTAATCTACTACGGTGGTTTATATGCGGAAGGTGGAATTTTAGTAAAACAAGCTCGTGAAAAAGGATTAGATATTCCATTCATGGGTGGAGATGGATTAGATTCTTCCACGTTTGTAGAAATCGCTGGAGATGCCGTTAAAAATACCTTTATCACTTCTGTTGCTGGCGATACAACTAAAACGGAAGAAGGAACGAAATTTGCTGAGGATTATAAAGCAGCATTTGGTAAAACGATTGAATCTTATTCTGCATATGCATATGACGCTGCAGGTACATTATTAGCAGGAATTGAAAAGGCTATTAAAGACAATGATAATAAATTACCAACACGTGAAGCCGTAACAGAAGCGGTTCGTAGCACACAAGATTATAAAGGAGTAGTTACAGAAGTTGGATTTGATGAAATAGGCGATAACAAATTTGCAAAAATCTTTATCTATAAATTCGATGAAGCTAGTTATCCAGCTACTTTAGATGGAGAAATTACTCAGTAAAGAGAAGGATAAAAAGGGTATGGTTGATCCTGTACCCTTTTTATTTTTACATAGGACCTATAAAAGATGATAAGAAAGTTAAGTTATCACAATTTAGTGGGTCAGGGAAAACATAAAAATTGATTATATAGTTTATAAAATTATGAACAATCTATCTAACAAAATTAATACAAAGTGTGGGGATATCATGCTGACGGAAATACTACAAACATTACCGCAAGTTTTAATTGATGGATTAACATTAGGGGCAGTTTATGCCGTTATTGCATTAGGCTACACAATGGTTTATGGAATATTGGAATTAATTAATTTTGCACATGGAGAAATCTTTATGACAGGGGCCTTCATAGGCACCGGAGTCTTAATTATTCTAACAAGTTTAGGTTGGACTGCCATGCTTCCCGCAGTTGTATCGTTAATTATCATGCTTCTTCTTACAAGTATTATTACGGGAATGTTAGGAATGGGGATTGAACGAGTTGCTTATCGACCTTTAAGAAAGGCTCCGAAGCTTATTGCGCTTATTTCAGCTATTGGAATTTCCTTCTTATTACAAGATATTGTTCGTTTTATTACTGAATTATTTAAAGGCAATTACATACTTAATACACCAAGTATTTTCTCCAATCAAATTAAAATAGGTTCTATATTAGGTTCTCATGAAGCTAGTTTTAAAGGCACCTTCTTAGTGGTTATTATTGTTGCTGTTATCCTAATGGTAGGATTAGATTTCTTTGTTAATAGAACAAAATGGGGTATGGCGATGCGTGCTGTCGCACAAGATCGAGAAACTGCTTCCTTAATGTCTATTAATGTGAATAAAGTCATCTCTGTTACATTTTTTGTAGGATCTGCACTAGGCGGTGCAACAGGCGTTTTATTTGCTGTTCAATATGGAACAATTGATCCTTATATAGGTTTTATACTCGGTCTTAAAGCTTTTACTGCAGCAGTACTAGGTGGTATTGGTAATATCCGTGGTGCCATGTTTGGTGGTTTGCTGATTGGATTAATAGAAATGTTCACAGCAGCGAATCTATCGGTTATTACTGGTGGAGTAATGGGAGCAGAGTATAAAGACGTCGTCGCATTTGCTATATTAATCATCGTTTTGATCTTTAAACCAGAAGGCTTATTTGGCAAAGCCGTAGCAGAGAAAGTGTAGGTGGGAATGATGGCAAAGTTTATTAAAACAATACAAACTAGTAAGGTTGCTCAAATAATTCTTTTCTTCGTATATGTATTGGTTACTACTACTGCTCTATCTACTTCCCAAAAATCTGTTATCTCATTTTTACTTTTACTACTTTCTTTGTTAATTCTCTATTATATGAATCTAGGAAATAAACTGAAATGGATTATTGCGTTGTTGATTTTAGGAGTTATACTCCCGCTTTCAGCTAGTCAAGGTGATTCCTATCAGGCATATATGGAAGTTGCTACAATGGTTGGTATTTATGTATGTATGGCATTAGGCTTAAATATCGTTGTAGGGCTTGCTGGATTATTAGATTTAGGTTTCGTAGCCTTCTTTGCTGTTGGAGCATACACATACGGGATTTTTGCCTCCGCACAAGCGAATAACTTTATGCCATTTGGTAGTTACCCTTTGTCAGGAAAAAGTTTTTGGATTTTTATCATTATTGGACTTTTTGTTGCAGCGTTATTTGGAGTACTCCTTGGTATACCTGTATTAAGGGTAAAGGGAGATTACTTGGCAATTGTAACTCTCGGGTTTGGAGAAATCATTCGTATCGTTTTTAATAACTTAGATAAGCCAGTAAATATTACGAATGGTGCGATGGGTCTTGCGAGTATTCGGCAACCAGAGATTTTTGGGATTACCTTGTCACAGCCAAATCAGTTTTATTATGTTGTTCTTCTTATGTTTATAATAGTGATTTATGCTGTTACCCGAATGGAACACACGAAATTAGGGCGTTCATGGAAGGCTGTTAGAGAGAATGAAATTGCTGCTCAAGCAATGGGAATTCCGCTAGTAAAAACAAAATTAACTGCCTTTGCTATTGGTGCTTCTTTTTCCGGAATGATGGGAGTTGTGTTTGCTGCTAAACAAATGTTTATTGACCCAACGAGTTTTACCTACTTAGAATCCACTACTATTCTAGTAATGGTTATTTTGGGAGGGATGGGTAGTGTACCAGGCGTCATTTTAGGTGCAGCAGTAGTAACCATATTAAATTTACAAGTTCTAACTGAATTGACTGGGTGGTTAAGTCAAGTGACAACGATTCCAGATGCGTTATCTCCAGCAAAAATGCAAAGATTAATATTCGGTGCCCTTTTAATTATTATGACATTGTATCGACCACAAGGACTTATACCTGCAAAGAATAAGCAATTTAATGCCAAAAAGTTAAAAGAAAGTACTGCCGAAAAGCAGTGAATACATGAATAATGCGCATAAAGGAGGAGCATCAAATGAATGTATTGGAAGTGAAGGGATTAACCAAATCATTTGGTGGACTTGTAGCTAATTCTAATATCGATATGTCTGTTGAAAAGAATTCTATTACAGCCGTTATAGGACCAAATGGAGCTGGAAAAACAACTTTTTTCAATATGATAACAGGTGTGTATAAACCTACTTCTGGAGATATCCTTTTAGGAGGCGAACCAATTGGAGGATTGAAGCCACATGCTGTTGCAAAAAGAGGGATATCTAGAACCTTTCAGAATATCCGATTATTTAATGAAGTTACGGTATTAGAGAATGTGATGGTTGGAATGCATAACCATTTAAGAGGTAGCTTAATAGGAACACTTCTGCAATTACCAAAATCAAAGCGCGAAGAAGAAAAGGCGATGAAAGAAGCATATAGACTATTAGAATATGTTGGACTTAGTGAATTCTTAAATGAGAAAGCAAGTAATTTATCATATGGTGCGCAACGAAGATTGGAAATAGCCCGTGCTTTAGCAACAAGACCAAGTATTTTATTATTAGATGAACCTGCCGCAGGGATGAATCCGAAGGAAACGAAATTATTAACAGATTTAATTAAAGATATGTGTGAAAAATATGATTTGACTATTATTCTAATTGAACATGATATGAAATTAGTAATGGAAATTTCCAAACATATTATCGTATTAGATCATGGTGAAAAAATTGCTGAAGGTGGTCCTGAAGATATTCGTTCCAATCCTAAAGTAATTGAAGCATATTTAGGAAAAGGCGCTGTATCGCTTGGGTAAGGGAGGTAGCAGCATGGAGAAAATACTAGAGTTAAAAGAGATTGAAGCAGCTTATGGAGGTATACAGGCATTAAAAGGAATAAACTTGCATGTTGATAAAGGGGAGATTGTTACTTTAATAGGAAGTAATGGGGCGGGAAAATCAACTACCCTGAAATCTATTAGTGGGCAAGTACCTGTAAAAAAGGGGAATATTATTTACAAAGATAAAGATATTACTAATATTGCCGCACATAAAACAGCCATTCTTGGCATTTCACAAGTACCAGAGGGAAGAAGAATTTTTCCTAAGCTTAGTGTAAAGGAGAATCTATTAATTGGTGCATTTGCAGTAAAGGATAAACATGTCATAGAGCAAAGAATGAAAAAGGTATTTGATTATTTTCCTAAGTTAAAAGAAAGAATGGAACAAAAAGGAGGGACCATGAGTGGCGGCGAACAGCAAATGTTAGCAATTGGTCGTGCGTTAATGATGCAGCCAGAAGTACTCATGCTAGATGAACCTTCTATGGGCCTTGCTCCTATTATTGTAGAACAAATATTTGAAATAATAAAAGAGCTAAATAAGGAAGGAATTACGATTCTTTTAGTAGAGCAAAATGCCTTTCAAGCTTTGCAGATTGCTAATCGGGGTTATGTTATTCAAACAGGCGGTATTGTATTAGAGGGTACAGGAGAAGAGTTAATAACGAATAAACAAGTACAAGAAGCATACTTAGCTTAATAGAGAAAGGAGAAGACCAAATGATCTTCTCCTTTTATATTTTAGTAATTTAAGAATTTCACACAAACTGGTTCTGGAGCAGGAATTTCAGATTGCAATAAAGTTAATTTGCCTGTAACAGTGTCTCTTTCAAATAATGTAAGAGTATCTGATTGTTCGTTAGAAGCAACAATGAATTGTTCTGTTGGATCTAAAACGAAATCTCTTGGCCAATTTCCTTCTGTAGAAGTATGTTCAATGAAAGTAAGCTGACCTGTTTCTTCATTAACATTAAAAATAGCGATTGTATTATGACCTCGGTTACCAGCATACACAAATTTGCCATCAGAAGATAAATGTATAGCACTTCCTTGGCTATTTTCTGTGAAATCAATTGGTAATGTAGAGATGTATTGTAATTCTTGGAATGATCCAGTTTCAGAATCAAATGACAATACAATTACTTCATTGCTTAGTTCTGTCATAACATAAGCGAATTTTCCATTTGGATGGAAAGTAATATGTCTTGGACCACTACCTGGCTTAACGGATAAACTGCTAACTTCTTCTAGTTTTCCGTCTGTTAATTTATAGGTGTCCACTCTATCTGTTCCTAAATCCACAGAAACTGCATATTGATCATTAGGAGTAAATCCTGAAAAATGCATATGTGGCTTTTCTTGACGAGCAGTATTAGGGCCTGTCCCAGTATGTTGAATAATAGAAACATTTGGTTGTAGAGAGCCATCTTCTGAATTTACAAGGAAAGACTCTGCAGTACCTTTATGATAATTTCCTGTAAGTACTACTTTCTTTTCTGCATCCACACTAACATGACATGGAGAAGGACCTTCTGAAAGCTGCGTATTAAGTAATTGAAGACTACCAGTATTAGCATCAATAGAGTAAGAAGCTACTCCACCTAGCTCACCTTGTTTACCAACTGCAAAAAGGTTTTTATTATCCTTAGAGACAGTTACATAAGTTGGGTTCTCAAGTTCAGCAGCCAATTCTACTGAGGAGATTTTTTTTTCTTCTGTATCTAATACAAAAGAATAAATACCTTTACTCTCTTTTTTTGTGTATGTACCGATATAGCCAGTATATTTTGTCATAAACAAGTCTCCTTTTTTAATTTGCAATAAATTCGCTCAAATTCATTATACATGAGCGAATTGGAATAGGGAAAGCTGCAAGCTTCTTAAAAAATAAGAAGTTCTTAAACTTATAGATAAACTTCCCTTTTCCTACTGTCATAAAACAATTCATTCTTTTAAAACGCTTTTTTGAAAAAACACTGATTTTTAATAAAAAATACCGGAATTTTGCATATATAAAATAAAAGCGTTTTCATATAATGAAGTGGAAAAAGAATCACTCCTGTTTCGAAAGAGAAAAAGTTGTATAGGAAGGGATAGATAGGATGAATAAAATTGTAGTCTGCGGTTTAAGTAATAGAGCATTAGGAATGTTTATTGAATCCATTCTCCAACAATTCTCAGAAACAAACCAAATAGTAGGAGTGCTAGACAAGGATCCTAGGAGAATTGAAATTTGTAAAGATACCTTTGCACCATTAAGAACTGTACCATCTTATCAGCCACATGAGTTCCAAAAGATGATAGAGGAAACGAAACCAGATACAGTCATTGTCACAAGCAGAGATGATACCCATATTGATTATATTTTACAAGGCTTAAAAAATAATTTAACTGTTATTACAGAGAAGCCAATGGTTACAAATTCAGAAGATGCATTAAAAGTAATGGAAGCTGAAAAGCATAGTATGGGCAAGGTAATTGTTGCCTTCAATTATCGTTACAACCCATATCACCGTAAAATCAAAGAGTTAATCTTAGAAGGGAAAATTGGCAGAGTCACGTCAGTTGATCTTAATTGGTATATAGATACATATCATGGAGCTAGTTATTTTAAACGCTGGAATCGCAAAAGGGAATTTTCAGGTGGGTTATCCATTCATAAGTCCACCCATCATTTTGATTTAGTGAATTGGTGGATTGATCAGCAACCAATCGAAGTTTTTGCTTATGGTGGCTTAAACTACTTTGGAAAAGATGGCGAATATAATCCAAGTTCCACCGATAATCGCTACTGCAGTACATGTGACGAAAAAGTAGAATGTTCCTATTATATGCGATGGTCGAATCGTAGAGACAATTTAAAAATAAAAGATGATCATATTCGGGCAGATAGTGTGGAAAAGTCAGCGGCTAATTATTCACAATATCGTCCAGATGCATGTATTTTTGATCATGAAATTAATATTGAAGATACCTATGTTGCAACGGTTAAGTTTGATAAAGGAGCTTTCTTAAGTTATTCCGTCAATTTTTCTCTTCCGTATGAAGGATACCGTCTAGCGATAAACGGTACAAAAGGAAGAATTGAAACAACTGAATTTCATGAACCAAGTAGAATACCTTTTCCTATTCCGGAACAAACGATTGAATTTTATCCTCTTTTTAATGGAGCGAAGGAAACCATTCATGTACTAAAAACAGGAGGAGGACATGGAGGAGGAGACCCTGTGTTGTTGGAAGATCTATTTTTAGGTGTTGATAAGAAACGACCATATCCAATTTTAGCAGGTGCAGAGCAAGGAGCTTATTCTATCGCAGTTGGAGAAGGGGTTTGGCGTTCTGTAAAAGAAAATAAACCAATAAAAATAGAAGAATTATTGAAGCTTAATGGAGAAAAAGTGTTAAGAAATACGTGAGGAGGATGGACATGCCACAATTAGTAGTCGAAAAAAATAAAATAGTAGAAGTAATAGATAACGTGGTAGAGAGAACCTTTAAAATGGACTTTGACTGGGATTGGCCAGGTGGAGTAGCTATGTATGGTGTTGCAGAGGCTTATGAAGCTACAGGTGAAGAACGCTATCTTCAATATATAAAGGATTGGGTAGATGCAGAGTTAGAAGACGGGCTTCCTAAAATAACGGTTAATGCTGCTTCTGTTGGTCATATTTTGCTTACATTGTATAAGGCTACCAACGATGAGAAATATATCGAGCATGCGACTCAAATGGCTGACTTCTTGCTTTATGAAGCGGAGCGTTTTGATGATGATGTTCTTCAACATACCGTGAATGGGGTGAAATATCAATTTCCAGAACAGGCATGGGTAGATACGATGTTTATGGCAGGTTATTTCCTACTCCGAATTGGGCATCTATTGAATCGAGAAGATTACTTTAATTTTGGATTAAAGCAATACCATGGCCATGAAAAGTTTCTTCAAGATGACATAACCAATCTTTATTATCATGGATGGGACAATAAAGAAAAACATCATCTATCAGGCATCTACTGGGCTAGAGGGAATAGCTGGGCAGCCTACACGATGTCAAGAGCACTGGAATTGGTAGAAGTGCAACATCCATCTTATATGATTATTGATTGCTCCTTACGTGATCAGTTAAGTGCATTAGTGCGATTACAATCAGAGGATGGGTTATGGCATACGATTCTAGATGATCCAACCTCTTATTTAGAAACCTCTGGATCAGCTGGGATTGCAGCTGCGCTAATCACAAGAGGGAAACTATATAATAGACAGATTCAGAAAGCGATAGATGGAATTTTAAGTAAAATAAGAGAAGATGGGTCTGTATTAGGAGTATCGGCAGGAACTGCTATTATGCATGATGCAGAGGGCTACAAACAGGTTCCAAATAAACGATTGCAAGGTTGGGGTCAAGGACTTGCACTTGCATTCTTAGCACAATTACTCAAAAGAGATCAATGAGAGAAGAACATGGAGAACCTGTGAATAATTGTTTTCATAGGTTCTTTTTTAAGTGGAAATGAATCAAAAGATAGGAGGGAAATACAAGTGGATTCTTCCTTTGTAGTTATCACAAAGAATACCATTATTTCTGTGCCAGAACATAAATCAACAGCAGTAGAGCATGTCATAAAGATGGTGAAAAGAGATCATTATAAAGTCTTTGGTGTATTTCCTGACATTCGTACTTCTGTTGCAAAAGAAGCACAGATTGTTATTAAATATGCAGAAAAGGAAGAGGAATGTTCCCTAAAACCAGAAGCGTATAGTTTTCGTTTTGTAAAAAACGATGATAAATATGCTCTTCATATTATTGGATATGATGACTTAGGAATCATTTATGGACTATTGCATTATAGTCATCACTATTTAGAAGTAGATCCTTTCTGGCTTTGGGCAGACATTCCAATCAAACAAAAAGACAGCATACAAATACCGATAAAAGATTTTGATTCGCCAATAAAGAAAGTGAAATATCGTGGGTGGTTTGTTAATGACGAAGTTTGTCTTATCGGATGGAAGGATGCATACCCACCAACGAAAGATGTTTGGTATCCAGTCTTTGAAGCTTTATTAAGATGTGGTGGTAACATGGTAATACCAGGTACAGATCTCCCTAAAGATGGAATTCATTTGAAACTTGCTTCCGAGATGGGGCTTTGGGTAACGCATCATCATGCAGAGCCTTTAGGTGCTGAAATGTTTCTTAGGGCATTTCCAGGGAAAAGGCCAAGTTATAAAGAACATCCATTGCTATTTGAATCATTATGGAAACAAGCTATTGAAGAACAAAAAGACCAAAAAGTAATATGGGTTCTTTCGTTTAGAGGGCAAGGAGATGCACCGTTTTGGCAGTATGATCCTGAATTTGATACGCCACAAAAGCGTGGGGAAATGATTACGAAAGTAGTGAGACGGCAATATGAGCTTGTATGTGAATCGGTGGAAAATCAGGTCTGCTCTATCGCTTTATATGGTGAGATAGCTGAATTGTATAAAGCAGGTTTTATCGATATACCTGATGGAATTATTAAAATATGGGCTGATAATGGGTACGGCAAAATGGTATCTAGAAGACAAGGGAACGAGAACCTTCGTATCAGTTCGATGCCAAGTTCTAATAGTTCAAGTGAACAAGGGGTGTATTATCATATAACCTTCCATGACCTCCAAGCATCTAATCATTTAACAATGTTTCCGTCTCCACCTGAATTGATAAAAGATCAGTTAGAAAAAGTGGTGAATAATGGAGCTGTCTCTTATCTTCTTCTTAATAGTGGAAATATCCGTCCACATCTTTATCCATTAGACCTTGTTAAAGAAATTTGGTCTAATGGATATGTGAATATTCAAGAGCATTTTCTAGATTTTGTTAATAGATTATATAGCACTAATACGAAAGAAATTGCTCAAGCTTATGAACAATATTTTCACTGTACTATTCCCTATGGATCTCATAAAGATGATAAAGCAGGCGAAGAATTTTATCATCATCCTGCAAGGCGTATACTTAGTCACTGGTTACAAGGAAAGGGAGAGGAGCCAGAACCGAAGCTTTTTTGGGCAACGGAACATAATCGTTTTACAGAACAAGTAGGTTGGTTTAAAACTACGTGTGAAAAGGCAGTTGTAGACTGGGAAAAGTTACTTGGTGAGTGTAAAGATATAGTAAAAAAGCTTCCAGAACATGACGCGAAGATTTTTTATGATCAATTTGTACTGCATGTCGAGTTACATGTATCTGGCTGCAAAGGGTTTATCGCATTATGTGAAGCATACTTTTGTTATCAAAATGGAGATAATCCTCTGTCTTTTGTTTGGCTATATAAATCGATTCAATTCTATCAAACTGGTAAACAGGCATT
>Ga0182745_1005321_pt1 | contig 10528 bp, 8 predicted proteins | sample eDN3rd30CKraftBY_FD_128523 | JGI IMG/M metagenome (GOLD analysis project Ga0182745, IMG submission 128523) | Enriched backyard soil microbial communities from Emeryville, California, USA - eDNA 3rd pass 30_C Kraft BY (version 2) (version 2) | ecosystem: Environmental > Terrestrial > Soil >... | reverse complement strand
TCGGCTTTGACAGCCGGCACGAAGGCCAACATATCGTCGCACTGTTCGTTATTTTTATCGTGCAGTTCAAAGTATTTGCGGTGCTTGATACGCCCCGCTTTTGTGGCGCTGCCTTTCGGGCTTTTGCGCAGCACGAATTCTTCGAACGATTTGACGACGTAGTGATTGATCCGTATGTCAGACCAGACGACGGCCTTGGTCAAACTGTCCTGCCGGCCATCGCGGCACACCAGATCGGCGCCCATCACGTCGACATAGCGGCCGCGCTTCAACGCGGCGTGATGCGGCGTAGCCCAATGATCGACATCGGCAGGACGTACGACGGCCTTGTAATGCTGATTCACCGCAAACGTGGCCAGTGATCGCCGCAAAAATCGTTCGATGACAAGACCTTCCTCCCAGAATCGTTGACCACCCGAGCCAAAGCACGCCCAATTCAACGCGACGCCGCTCACGCCCGGATCGGCGAACAGCGCGGTCAATTTCGGCACGACCGACACCGCGCCGTCCATCGGTGTGATGAACTCGTCGGCGTCGACAAAAGCAATGGCATCAATGTCCTTCGGACATAGCTTTGTCAGCTGATTGTACGCACCCAGCTGCGGACGTACATCCGGTTCGTCCGGATAGTCCAGCAACGTGATCGGCTCGTGCTTTTGCAGAATCGACAGGATCTGCCGGGTCAAATCAGTACTGCCGTTGTCGGCAATCAAAAACCGACTAAACCCGACCACCTTGTGGAACGCCAGCCATTCCAATACATACGCGTCTTCGTTTTTGAAGATCGCACCCACCGCAAACTTCATAGGATGATGATCAAAATGGCTGCTGATGTCGCAATCAGTCGATGCCGCAATTATTCGGTAAAGCCGTGGTATTTCTTGCCCAAGGCGACGGTCGCGGAAAAGAAACCCTGCTTATTACCGCAATCGTAACGCGTACCGTCGTATTGAAAGCCAAAAACGGAACGATCACGCAGCATCGCAGCGATGCCATCGGTCAACTGGATCTCACCACCGGCTCCGGCGCCGGTCTGACGCAGGTATTCGAAAATTTCCGGTTCGAGCACGTAACGCCCCACCACAGCCTGGGTGGAAGGCGCCTCGGCGGGATCGGGTTTCTCGACCATCGCGTCCAGACGCCACGTATCCTGGGCCGTCTGATTGCCGGAAATGATGCCGTATTTGTTGGTTTCCTGACGCTCGACGTTCTGGATCCCCAGGACGCTGCCGCCGCACGAATGTGCCACTTGTACCAATTGACGCGTGACCGGCACTTCGGCGTCGATCAGGTCGTCCGCCAGCAGCACGGCGAAGGGCTCGTTGCCAACCACGGGCGCGGCGCACAGGACGGCGTGCCCCAGGCCCAGCGGCGCCGATTGGCGGATGTAGACGCAGTTCACATGCGACGGCAGGATGCCGCGGATGGCCTGCAACTGCTGCAGTTTGCTTTTTGCTTCCAGCTCGGCTTCCAACTCGGGCATCGTGTCGAAATGATCCTCGATGGCGCGTTTATTACGTCCAGTTACGAAAATCAGCTCGGTGATGCCAGCTGCCACAGCCTCTTCCGCCGCGTATTGGATCAAAGGCTTGTCCACGACGGGGAGCATTTCTTTAGGCATTGCCTTGGTGGCGGGCAAAAAGCGCGTGCCCAGCCCGGCGACGGGAAATACTGCTTTACGGATTGGTTTCATAGCTACCTACGGGAAAACGCGAGTATGAAGGAAATTCACTTGCGAAGCTGCAAGGAAACGAAAACAGCAACGCACAAAAATAACCGCGCATTTTGACGAGATAACGTTGCACATAGCGAAACAATTGATCAAATACGTAACTTAACACTACACCACTTGCCCTGATACGGCCCTAAATAAGGATTCGGCTGACACACTACGCATTATTTTTCACGAAATATTCTGGCTATCCAGTGACGCCAGCGGTTGGGTTTCTCTGGCATGTGCCGCCAATCTATTAACTCTTGCAACACTCGCTCGGGCGTGGTGAAGCGGCGGGTCGTACGGCTGACGTAGGTGGGATACAAAATCAGCGTGCCAGCCACCAATTCATCCAGACTCAACACTCGATTGCGTCGTCTGCGTACGTCGTCGATCAACGCCCTATCATCGGTTAACCCCCAGCCTGCGTAAAACGGCTGGCCATAGGTCACCACGGGTTTGTCGCGCAACAGCGCCTCAAAACCCGCCAACGAGGTCAAGACATGGACTTCGTCTATCATGGGCAATAACTGTTCAAACGGGACGTTTCCGAGGATCTCGTCGCACCATTGGCGCGCCTCGTCCTCGCCCTGACCGGCCGATCGCAGTCCGGCCATGACGTCCGGGTGCGGCTTGTACAGGACATAAGCATCCCGGTGTGCCTGACGTACCGCGCGCAGTAGATCCATATTGCGCGTGACCGTGCTGGCACCGTAACGGATCGAAGCGTCGGTCTCGACCTGGCCCACCACGAGCAACACGCGCGTCGCGAGCGTAGGACGAGACCAGGCGGCCTGTCCGGCCAGGTTGTATTTAGTGATGCCCGCCGTACAAATCGTCTGACGCAATGCCGCCGCGCGGGCCAGCAAGTCGGGCGAGAACGCCGTTTGGGCCAATAGCTGCTCCAGGCGCGAGGCGCGCGTGGCGTCGTAGTAAATGCCGATGTCGTCTTGCACCCAGGACACCGGTCGTATCAGGTCCGCGCCCAGCCCGACGGAACGCAGAAAACCGTCTTCCACGCGGATAACGGGCTTTTCCGGTGGGCGGCTGGCCAAGGCGGTGTCGAGCTTGCGGCCCCAGCTGGCAACGCAATCCTGGCGGCGCGCTCGTTGGGCAAACCAGGCAAAACGCACGCGGCTACCGTTGAAGAAATCTCGGACAAAGCCGTGCTTCCATCCGGAAAAGCCAACGGCGGTGATGTTCGCCGGAAATCGCTGGCGCATGTGGCGTTGCAGTGCGAGCCAGGCCAAGACGGTTTCGACTTCGCAGCGGCGGCCGGTTTCAGGGTCGATGTAGCGGCTGTAGTCGATCAATGCGGCGTGGGCCAGTTGTTCCAGGCTGACGCTCTGGCGCCGCGCCGGCGCGGGCCGCTCGTCCTGAGTCAGCCCCCACCCCGCGTAAAACGGCATGCCGAACACGCGCACGGGCTTGCCCCACAACAGGGCCTCGAAGCCCATCTGCGACGTCACGCTGTAGACGGCGTGGGCGTCGGCCAGCAAGCCCGCGGGATGAACATCCTGGTCCATCAGGACGACGCGCGGCATGGCGCGCACTTGCTGGATATCGAAGTAGCCGCGTTTACGGCCGGACACGACGTCGGGATGGATTTTCAGGACGATGGTGCGGTCGGGATGCTCGGCCAGCGCCGCATCCAGCATGCGCGTAAAGTCCTCGGGGCCCGCATCGCCTGCGTTGACCGAGGCGTCGCCATAAGTCTGATCGACGATCAGCACGTAACCGGGCGGCAACGGCGCGTGCGCATCGCGGCTGTGGTTGTACTTCGAGACCCTGCCCTGGCGCCAGGCCGCGATAAGCGCGCGTGCGCGCTGTTGCTGGGCGTTGTCCAGCGGCTGGCGAATCAGCGCCTCAAGGCGTGTCGCACATCCTGCGTCCAGGTACAGACCCAGATCGTCCAGGACGATCGACAACGGGGGATCCTCGAAGCCCAACCCGACCGAGCGCAGAAAGCCGTCTTCGACGTGGCGCACGCCCAGGCCATGCTGCTGCGCATAGCGCTGCGCGCGTTGCGCGCTCGGGCGCTGGCCCCAGGCCAATACGCTGTCGCCGGGCTCGGGCCGCGCGGGCTTGGGGTATGCCAGGTCGAAATCATCCAGCAAGGCCGCCAGCGTCGCGTGCCTGCGAACACCGGCCGAGCAGATGATGAGTCGGGGTTGCGTCATCGGCGACGCTCAATGATCAAACAGATCGGCTTGTGCAAAGGTGCCGGCCTGCCGGTCTTTGTCGGACAGGATCAGATCCTGTCCCAATGACGGCCAATCGATTTTGAGTTGCGGATCGTTCCAGGCGATCGAGCGCTCTGCGCCTTTATCCCAATAGTCGGTGGTCTTATAGGACACGTCGGCCGACTCGGACAAGACGAGAAATCCATGCGCGAAGCCTTGCGGAATCCAGAGCTGCCGCCGGTTGGCGGCAGACAAGATTTCCCCGACCCATTTACCCAGGGTGGGAGAGCCGCGGCGCAGATCGATGGCGACGTCGTAGATCTCGCCTGACGTCACGCGCACCAGTTTTCCCTGAGCCCGCGGTGTCAATTGGTAATGCAAGCCCCGCAGCACGCCGCGCACCGAATGAGAGTGGTTGTCCTGCACGAAAGCGACCGGCTCGCCGACGGCGGCCTCAAAGACGCGTTGATTGAAGCTTTCAAAGAAAAAGCCCCGCTCATCGTCAAACACGCGCGGCTCGAATACGCATACCTCGGGGATCGCAGTGTGAATGGCGTTCATAGGGGTTTAGATTTCGGTCACGATGTTCATCAGGTATTCGCCATACCCATTTTTTCTGAGCGGCTCGGCCAGATGCACCAGTTGGCCGGCGTCGATGTAGCCCAGACGATAGGCGATTTCCTCGGGGCAAGCGACCTTCAGGCCTTGGCGGGCTTCGATGGTCGCGATGAACTGGCTGGCCTCGAGCATCGATTGGTGCGTGCCGGTATCCAGCCACGCGTAGCCGCGCCCCATCGTCACGACATCGAGTTTGTCTTGTTGCAGATAGGCACGATTCAGATCGGTGATTTCCAGCTCGCCGCGGATCGAGGGCTTGATGGTCTTGGCGATATCCGACGCCTGATGGTCGTAGAAATACAGGCCGGTGACGGCATAGTGCGAACGCGGCCGCAGAGGCTTTTCCTCCAGGCTCAGCGCCTTGCCGTCTTTATCGAACTCGACGACGCCGTAACGTTGCGGATCGTTGACGTGATAGGCAAAGATGGTCGCGCCGTCGTCCTGGGCGGCAGCGTCGTGCAACAATTTGGAAAAATCGTGGCCGTAAAAGATATTGTCGCCCAGCACCAGCGCCGACGGGGCGCCATCCAGGAACGCATTGCCAATGATGAACGCCTGCGCCAATCCTTCCGGATTAGGCTGGATGGCATATTGCAGGTTCAGGCCCCATTGGCTGCCGTCGCCCAGCAGTTGCTCGAACCGCGGCATGTCCTGCGGCGTCGAAATCACCAGAATGTCCTGAATGCCCGCCAGCATCAGTACGCTGAGCGGGTAGTAAATCATGGGTTTGTCGTAAACCGGCAGAAGCTGTTTCGATACAGCCAGCGTGGCTGGGTACAAACGTGTTCCCGAACCTCCCGCCAGAATAATGCCCTTGCGCCTCTTCATTAAGATAATCCTTGGGTGCTTTTATTAGCGCGCTAAGAGCGCAATCGTTTGCTGAACGCCGTCTTCCCAGGTCGGCAGGGATACACCAAACGTCTGACGTAGTTTAGAGGTATCCAGGCAGGAGTTGGCGGGCCTGGGGGCCGGCGATGGATAGGTGGCCGCGGGAATCGGCTGAATCGTGTCCGGCGACGCCTGCAACGCGATACCCGCCTCGCGGGCCAATCGCACCAACAGGCGGGCATATTCGTACCACGAAGTGTGGCCCGACGCCGTCAGGTGATAGCAACCATAGGCGAAATCGACGTTCCCGGCGGCCTGCGCCTGTTGATAGCGCGCGATGATCTGCGCCGTGATATCGGCGATCAGCGCCGCGCGGGTGGGCGTGCCCACCTGGTCGGCGACGATGTTCAGGTGTTCCCGATCGCGCGCCAAGCGCAAAATGGTCTTGATGAAATTACCGCCATGTTCGCTGTGCACCCAACTGGTGCGCAGGATCAAATGCCGTGACAGATGGCGTGCGATGCCCTGCTCGCCCGCGAGTTTGCTGCGGCCGTAGCTGGATTGCGGCGCGACATCATCAGATTCGACATAGGTGCCGGCCTTGTTCCCGTCAAAGACGTAGTCGGTGGAATAGTGCACCAGTAATGCGCCGGACGCGTTGGCCGCCTGGGCTAACCGTTCAGGGCCTGCACCGTTGACCTGCATGGCGAGCTCGGGCTCGGCCTCGGCTTTATCAACGGCAGTGTACGCAGCGGCGTTGATGATGATGTCGGGCTGGTGGACGCCCAACGTCGCCTCGATGGTGGATGGACGTGCGAGATCGCATTGCTGCCGATCGACCGCGACGAGTTCGCCCAACGGCGCCAGACTGCGTTGCAGCGCGTGGCCGACTTGGCCATTCTTACCGACGATCAGGATTTTCAAACGGCAGCCCCCGCCGGTCCGTATTGGCGCGCGACCCAGTCACGATAGGCGCCGCTGACGACGCCTCGTACCCACTCGGGGTGATCGAGGTACCACGCGACGGTCTGGCGCAATCCGGACGCGAAGGTTTCCGACGGTTGCCAGTCGAGTTCCCGCGCGACCTTGGTCGCGTCGATGGCATAGCGCCGATCGTGCCCCGGTCGATCGGTGACATGGGTGATTTGCTGGGCATATGACCGGCCGTCGGCGCGTGGCCGCAAGACATCGAGCAGTTCGCAGACGGTGTGCACGACCTCCAGGTTGGTGCGCTCGCTGGCGCCGCCGATGTTGTAGACCTGTCCGGGCTGGCCCGCCTGCAGGACGCGTCGCAAGGCGCTGCAATGATCTTTGACGTACAGCCAGTCGCGCACCTGCCGGCCATCGCCGTAGATGGGCAACGGTTTGCCGTCCAAGGCATTCAGGATGACGAGCGGGATCAGTTTTTCCGGAAACTGGTACGGACCGTAATTGTTGGAGCAATTGGTGGTCACGACCGGCAGACCGTAGGTATGGTGCCAGGCGCGGATCAAGTGATCGGACGCGGCCTTCGAGGCGGAATATGGGCTGTTGGGCTGATACGCGTGCGATTCGGTAAACGGCGCATCGGACGGAGTGAGCGTGCCGTAGACCTCGTCGGTCGAGACATGCAACAGACGAAATGATTCCTGCTGGGCGCGCGGCAACGTCGCGTGATAGGCGCGCACGGCCTCCAGCAAGGTGAACACGCCAACGATATTGGTCTGGATAAAAGGCGCGGGGCCGTCTATCGAGCGATCCACATGGGACTCGGCGGCGAAGTTGATGATGGCACGCGGGGCGTGTTGAACCAGCAATTGGTCAATGCAGGCGCGGTCGGCGATGTCGCCGCGCACAAAGAGATGCCGCGGATCGCCTTGCAGCGCAGTCAGCGTGTCGCAGTTGCCTGCGTAGGTCAGCTTGTCCAGGTTGATGACCGGCTCATCGGATTGCGCCAGCCAATCCAAAACGAAGTTGCCGCCGATAAAACCGGCACCGCCCGTAACAAAAATCGTCATTGTTCAATTATTTCTAAAAACTCGGTCTACGCAAAGATATCGTACGGGACGGTAATGTACTATTGAGACCATGAGTATTATAAACCTTCACTGCAATTAGGAATAACAGTGCCGTTGTCCCGCCTGTTATCCCGCTTGAGGCTTTCGCGTGGCCGTCCCACACATTGGCCGCAGAATACGCTACGCCGCTGGCTGGTATTGCAACAAAGTGACAACCCCTCAACCGATTATTACATCCGCCCCCGTTTACTGGAGACCGGACTACCGGTTTCCTATCGGAATATAGATCGGGATTCGCCGCATTTTGGCGATCTGGCGCCCGGCACCGGGGTGGTGATCGTTCGCTATTTAAATACGCGTTGGGCTCGGGCCTTGCGTACGCATCGTGGCCAACTCAGTAAAGTGGCTTATTTTATGGATGATGATTTACTGCATCCTAAACACTGGGTCGGTTTACCGCGAGCGTACGTCAAAAAACTGAAAAAACATTGCGGGGCGTTTATTCCGGATATTTACGCGCTGACGTCGGATTATTGGTTTTCGACGGAGGAACTGCGTCAACGATATTCGTTCGATTCGACCGAGGTGATGGCGCCTCGCCCACTGCTGGGCGACACGCATGCGCCGAGCATGCGGTATCCCGTGCATGAACGCGGCCCCGTTCAAATGTTTTATCACGGCTCGGCGACGCATCAGGCCGAGATGGAATGGCTATTTCCGATCATCAAGTCGCTGCTGGATAAATGTACGGATTTGCATTTTGAATTAATCGGCAACCACGCGATCAATCAAAAATTCCGGCATTTGCCGCGTACGCGGATTTTGCATCCGCTGTCGTGGCATAACTACGTCAGTCACTGCCATACGTTGCACGGCCATATCGGCTTGGCGCCGATACTGCCCTCGCCATTCAATATGGGACGTTCGCACAGCAAAATCTATGATATTGCCCGATGCGGCGCGGTCGGCGTGTATTCGACGCCGAGTCCGTATGTGGACGCCATCACCGACAGGCAAGACGGGTTGCTGTTGAAAAATGATCCGGACTTGTGGATGGCAACGATCTACGATCTGGTCAATGATCGCGCTCGGCTCAACGCCCTGCGATTCGCGGCCATCGAAAAACATGTGACGCCGGCGGTGCGCTCTATAGCCGCACCCGAACGGACATTGCAGGTCGCTCGAGCGTGACACGCGCCGATTAACGTGGGCCTGCGCATCACCGCCGCAACGGCCGCGTGATGCACGCACTTTCGTGCGTCGACGCAAATCTCCTTATTACACGCATGCATCCCGCTCGGGATGATATGCCAATGCGGGTTATCCCCACATATCAACTAATTGTCAGGAGACGTTCAGCAAGGTCTAATCCACTAGCGGTAAGTCGTACTACGACTTGGCCATCGTTTTCCGGTCCTCGACTGCCGCCCTGCCTCATGCATTGCGCTTCTTCGTTCTAGCTGCACCTTTAAAGCTGTTTGACAACACGCTGGTCCATGCAGTTCATCCAGGAGACAACAAGCCATGCTACAAAGCCCGTCATCCCGCCGCCGTTTCATTGCCGGCGCCACCACTATCGCAGGATCTGCTGCGCTGGGTTTTCCCGCTGTCACACGCGCTCAGGGTGCACCGATATCCCTGCGTTTTCAAAGCACCTGGCCGGCCAACGACATTTTTCACGAGTTCGCTCAGGACTACGCTCGCAAAGTCAACGACATGGCCGAAGGCCAATTGAAGATCGAAGTGCTGCCCGCCGGCGCCGTGGTCAAGGCCTTTGACCTGCTCGACGCGGTATCCGCGGGCACGCTCGACGGTGGCCACGGTGTGGTGGCCTATTGGTACGGAAAGAACACAGCGGTCGCGCTGTGGGGCTCGGGCCCCTCGTTTGGCATGGATGCCAACATGCTGCTGGCCTGGCACGAATACGGCGGCGGCAAAGAGCTGTTGGTCGAAATCCAGAAAGCGATGGGCGTCAACGTCGTCTCGCTGATGTACGGACCGATGCCGACGCAGCCGTTCGGTTGGTTCAAGAAACCCATCACGAAATACGAGGACGTCAAGGGACAGAAATTCCGCACGGTCGGCCTCGCTATCGATATGTATACGGCGATGGGCGCGGCGGTCAACGCCCTGCCCGGCGGCGAAATCGTACCGGCATTGGATCGCGGGCTGCTGGATGGAGCCGAGTTCAATAATGCCTCGTCCGATCTGGCGTTGGGCTTTCAGGACGTGTCGAAGATCTGCATGCTGCAGAGTTTTCACCAAAGCGCCGAACAGTTCGAGATCCTGTTCAACAAGAATAAGTACGATGCGCTACCTAAACACCTGAAGCATATCCTCGCCTATGCCTCTCAGGCCGCCAGTGCGGACATGTCGTGGAAAGCAGCCGACCGCTATTCGACCGACTACATCAAGCTGCAGAAAGATCACAACGTCAAGTTCTACAAGACGCCCGACACCATCCTGCAAGAGCAATTGAAGATCTGGGACGCCATGATCGAAAAACGCTCGGCGGAAAATCCGCTGTTCAAGAAGGTGCTGGAATCGCAGCGCGATTTCGCGCAACGCGCGGGACGTTGGCATAACGACGTCTCCGTAAATTTCCGGATGGCATTCAACCATTATTTCGCACGCAAACCCGCGGCTTGATCCATCGAAGGTCGATGGTACGTCGCGACGTAGCACCTGCACACGGCGCCAGATCGATGTCTGGCGTCGTGTGCAGGTGCGCAGTTGTGTCGGCGCGGCGGCGACATCATTGCGATGGCTTCGTTGCTGTGGCTGCGTTGCTGTGGCTTCGCTGCTGTCGCTTCGTCTCTATGGCGCGGCAGCTGTCTGCCATGGCACAGCCGCTGCATGACGCACTCGACACAACGACAGCCGTTACGGCGTCGCCTGCCGGGTTCTCCCGCCGCCCCTTTGTGGCCATTTCTTTTCCTCTCATGATCTGGATCTCGCCCTATGCTTAAGCTGATACGCATGGTGGACAGGCTGTCTACTTTTGTCGGCCAGGCCTTTGCCTGGCTGATCGTCGTGTTGACGGTACACATATGCTGGGAAGTTGCCGCCCGGTACATTTGGAACACTCCTAGTGCCTGGGCGTTTGATTTGCAGCTGATGTATTACGGCGTGCTTTTCATGATGGCCGGCGCGTATACCCTGGCCAAAAGCGGCCACGTCCGCGGCGA
>Ga0182745_1005320_pt1 | contig 10528 bp, 7 predicted proteins | sample eDN3rd30CKraftBY_FD_128523 | JGI IMG/M metagenome (GOLD analysis project Ga0182745, IMG submission 128523) | Enriched backyard soil microbial communities from Emeryville, California, USA - eDNA 3rd pass 30_C Kraft BY (version 2) (version 2) | ecosystem: Environmental > Terrestrial > Soil >... | reverse complement strand
CTGCCGCAATAGTGGAAATGGCAGGTGGAACACCAGAACAATCTGCCCATGCCATGGCAATTACATTAAAAAATATGCTAGGTCTTGTATGTGACCCAGTAGCAGGCTTAGTAGAAGTGCCTTGTGTAAAAAGAAATGCTATGGGTGCTGCGAATGCGATGATTGCTGCCGATATGGCACTAGCAGGTATTAAAAGTCGAATTCCTTGTGATGAAGTGATCGATAGTATGTATCGCATTGGTCAGGCAATGCCTATTGCTCTCAGAGAAACAGCGCGAGGAGGGTTGGCGGCAACACCTACTGCTAAAAGGCTCGAAGCGGAAATCTTTGGTGTTCAAGCCCAAGGGAAATGACAAATACATTATTGGAATCGATTGATCATCTTAAAGGAATTGGCGAAGAAACAAAAAAACAATTAGAAGACATGCATATATATTCTATAAATGATTTGCTTGAATATTTTCCTTATCGATATGAAGATTATCGTCTGAAAAACCTCGAAGAAATTAAGCATGAGGAAAAAGTGACGGTTGAAGGGAAGGTTCATAGCGAACCCTCCCTTGTTTTTTATGGAAGAAAAAAATCAAGACTAACCATTAAACTTTTAGTAGAGAAGTATCTAATTAATGTTGTTTTCTTTAATCAGCCGTACTTAAAGAAGAAAATTGCTGTGCAAGATGTAGTAACGGTTACTGGTAAATGGGATCAACACCGACAAACGATTACTGCTACCCACTTGCAACTAGGTAGCAATAAAAAAGAACATGAGTTTGAACCGGTTTACACCGTAAAAGGGAAGTTAACCGTAAAAGGATTGAGAAAATTTATTCATATTGCTCTTACCCAATATGGAAATCAAGTAGAGGAGATATTTCCATCCTCTATGTTAGAGAAATATCGTCTCCTTCCAAGACAAGAGGCGTTAAAAATCATTCATTTTCCTGAAAATCGCGATCAGTTAAAGCTTGCGAGAAGACGCTTTGTGTATGAAGAATTTCTTTTGTTTCAATTAAAAATGAGTGCATTAAGAAAATATGAACGGGAACATTCTGGTGGGAAGAGTCAAAACTATTCGATAAGCCAATTAACTAGTTTTATTGATGCCTTACCTTTCCCACTTACTAATGCTCAAAAGCGTGTCGTAAATGAGATATTAAAAGATATGAAAAATAATGTTCGAATGAACCGGTTATTACAAGGGGATGTAGGTTCTGGAAAAACGATAGTGGCAGCTATTGTACTTTATGCCTCTATATTATCAGGTAATCAAGGAGCCTTAATGGTTCCAACTGAAATTCTCGCTGAACAACATGCTAACTCTTTACAAGAGCTCTTCTCTGCTTTTGATGTAAATTGCGCACTATTGACAAGCTCTGTTAAGGGGAAAAAGAGAAAAGAACTTCTTAGTCAATTGAAAGAAGGAAAGATTGATATATTAATTGGAACACATGCTTTAATTCAAGATGAAGTAGAATTTCGTTCACTAGGTTTAGTGATTACCGATGAGCAACATCGTTTTGGTGTAGAGCAGAGAAGAATTCTTCGGGAAAAGGGAGAAAATAGTGATGTACTCTTTATGACAGCAACACCAATTCCTAGAACGTTGGCAATAACGGTATTTGGTGAAATGGATGTTAGTATCATCGATGAAATGCCAGCAGGTAGAAAGAAAATTGAAACCTATTGGGTTAAAAATGATATGCTACCAAGGATTCTTCAATTTATGGAGAAAGAATTGAAAGCAGGTAGACAAGCATATGTCATTTGTCCGTTAATTGAAGAGTCGGAGAAGCTAGATGTACAAAATGCTTTAGATGTTCATTCTATGTTATCAACTTATTACCAAGGAAGGTACCAAGTTGGGCTTATGCATGGGAAGCTACATCCAGATGAAAAAGATAACATGATGAAACAGTTTAGTGAAAATGAAATCCAGATACTAGTTAGTACCACGGTAGTAGAAGTTGGGGTAAATGTCCCTAATGCCACATTTATGCTTGTTTATGATGCAGAACGATTTGGACTGTCACAACTTCATCAACTTAGAGGTAGGGTAGGAAGAGGAGATGCTCAATCTTATTGTATTCTTCTTGCAGAACCAAAAACAGATGTTGGGAAAGAACGAATGAAAATCATGACAGAAACAAATGATGGTTTTGTCCTAAGTGAAAAAGATTTAGAATTACGTGGACCAGGTGACTTTTTTGGAAAAAAACAAAGTGGAATTCCTGAGTTTAAAATGGGGGATATGGTCCACGATTATCGAATTCTAGAAACTGCCAGGGCAGATGCAGCTCTTTTAATTGAATCAAATGCTTTCTGGCACTCAGAAGATTATCGTAAATTAAGAGAAAAGCTTGAAGAAACCGGTATTTTAGATGGGGAAAAGTTGGATTAGAATCCTAGAGATAGGATCTAATCCTTTTATCTGTGGAAGTAACGATTAACTTGTAAAGAAAAAATAAGCCCATTATTAAATGGTGAAAAACGAATCGTTATATTTGTTTTATTTTGGATACAAATAGCAGGATTATAACGAAATTATTGACATACATAGGCGAAAAATACGGCTTGCATTCCAGTATTTTTAATTATATACTACTATTAGTACCTAGTCTTAATAGTTCGGTGGTGTTATATTTGAAAAGAAATAAAAAGGATCGACAACGCTTGCTGTTGCAAACCATTAAAGAAACTCCTTTTATTACAGACGAGGATTTAGCGGAAAAATTCTCTGTGAGTGTACAAACAATAAGACTAGATCGATTAGAGTTATCTATTCCAGAGCTTCGGGAACGAATTAAGAATGTTGCTACCAAAACTTTAGAAGATGAAGTGAAAGCTTTACCTATTGAAGAAGTCATTGGGGAAATTATTCATATGGAACTAGATGATTCTGCGATATCTATCTTTGAAGTGAAACAAGAGCATGTATTTAAAAGGAATGGTATTGCAAGAGGACATCATTTATTTGCACAAGCAAATTCCCTTGCTGTTGCGTTAATCAATGATGAACTGGCTTTAACAGCTAAAGCGAATATTCATTTTACTAGATCAGTTAAAATGGGTGAAAGAATTATTGCAAAAGCAAATGTAGTTCATATAGATGAGAAAACCGGCAGAACCAAAGTGGATGTAACTAGTTATGTTAATTCTGAATTGGTTTTTAAAGGCGAATTTGAAATGTACCGTGCAAAAAATAATCAATAGAATCAGGTGGAATAAAGAATGAAAATCGCAGTAGATGCAATGGGTGGAGACAACGCACCAAAAGAAATAGTATTAGGTGTTCAAAAGGCTATAGAAACATTTAAAGATTTAGAGATTACTTTAGTTGGAGATAAAGAACAGATTCAGCACTTTTTAACAAATAATGAGCGAATCGAAATTATACATACAGAAGAACAAATATTACCTACGGATGAACCAGTACGAGCTGTTCGTCGTAAGAAGAATGCTAGTATGGTCCTTGGAGCAACAGAAGTGAAAGAGGGAAGAGCAGACGCGTTTATTTCTGCAGGTAATACGGGTGCATTGATGGCAACTGGATTATTTGTAGTTGGTAGAATCGATGGAATTGATCGTCCTGCATTATCTCCTACTTTACCAACAATTGGAGGAGAAGGCTTTCTTTTACTTGATGTAGGGGCAAATGTTGACGCAAAACCAGAAAACTTATATCAATATGCTATTATGGGAAGCATTTATACGGAAAAAGTAAGAGGGATTGCAAATCCGAGAGTTGGGTTATTGAATATCGGTACAGAAGAGAAAAAAGGAAATGATTTAACGAAAAAAACGTTTGAACTCCTCAAGGAAGCCAATATTAACTTTGTTGGAAATGTAGAGGCTCGTGATTTATTAGATGGCGTATGTGATGTAGCTATCACAGATGGTTTTACTGGTAATATGGTGTTAAAGACAGTGGAAGGTACTGCTATGAGCATGTTTAAAATGATAAAAGCAGAATTAATGAGTAGCTTTAAGTCAAAAATGGCAGCAGCAGTATTAAAACCTAATTTAAAACAAATTGCTAATCAATTAGATTACTCCGAGTACGGTGGAGCTGCATTATTTGGTTTGAAAGCACCTGTAATAAAATCACATGGTTCTTCAGATAGCCAAGCTATTTTTAGTGCAATTAGACAAACAAGAGAATTTGTACAAGCTGAAGTTGTAAAAACAATAGAAACAGCTATTCAGCAACAAGGAGAATAGCAACAAGTAGTTCATTCAAAGTGAACGAAGAAAGGGAGTGGAAAGATGGGTAAAATAGCATTTGTTTTTCCAGGACAAGGATCTCAAGTTGTTGGGATGGGAAAGGATTTATTTGACCAATATGAGCCTTCAGCTCAAGTTTTCCATGCAGCTGATCAAAAATTAGGTTTATCCTTATCTGATATTATCTTTGAAGGGCCTAAAGAAGAATTAACATTAACGCATAATACCCAACCAGCACTACTTACTACGAGCACTGCCCTTTTAGAGCATTTTACTCAATTTGGGATTAAGGCAGATTATGTAGCAGGGCATAGCTTAGGAGAGTATTCCGCATTAGTAGCTGCTGGTGTATTATCGTTTGAAGATGCAGTTTATGCAGTGAGAAAACGTGGGGAATATATGCAGGAAGCAGTACCTGCTGGAAATGGTGCAATGGCGGCTATATTAGGACTTGACCGAGACAAGCTTATGGCAGTAACCGAGGAAGTTACTAATGAGGGGCATTCTGTACAATTAGCTAACTTAAACTGTCCAGGACAAATTGTTATTTCAGGTTCGAAAAAAGGTGTTGAAATAGCAGGTGAACGAGCAAAAGAAGCAGGTGCAAAACGTGCAATTCTGTTAGAAGTTAGTGGACCTTTCCACTCTGAATTGATGAAACCTGCTGCAGAAAGATTTTCTTCTGTATTAGCTGAAGTGAATCTTGAAAATGCGCAAGTACCTGTTATCGCAAATGTAACAGCTGAACCAATTGAAGATAAAGAAGAAATTAAAAGTAAATTAGTGGAACAATTATATTCCTCGGTCCTTTGGGAAGATTCTGTTCGCAAAATGATGGAACTTGGTGTAGATACATTTATTGAAATAGGGCCAGGAAAAGTGTTAGCTGGGCTTATCAAAAAAATTGATCGAAAAGTAAAGGTATACTCTGTATATGATATGGAAACAAGTAACCAAGTAGCAGAAGCATTAAAGGGGGAAAACTAATTGAAATTAGCTGGAAAAGTAGCCCTTGTTACGGGTGCATCAAGAGGCATTGGAAAATCCATTGCTATTGATTTAGCAAAAAACGGTGCTGATGTTATCGTGAATTATGCTGGTAGTGTAGACCGTGCTAATGAAGTAGTGGAAGAAATAAAGAAGCTAGGTAGAAATGCAATTAGTATTCAGTGTGATGTTTCTAATAGCGAGTCTGTTTCGGAAATGATTAAGACTTCTCTAAGTACATTTGGTACGATTGATATCTTGGTAAATAATGCTGGTATAACAAAAGATAATCTTTTAATGCGTATGAAAGAGTCAGAATGGGACGATGTTATTAATACAAACTTAAAAGGCGTTTTCCTTTGCACAAAAGCAGTGACAAGACCGATGATGAAGCAAAGAAAAGGTAGAATCATCAATATTACGTCCATTGTTGGAGTGACAGGTAACCCAGGTCAAGCTAATTATGTAGCAGCAAAAGCAGGTGTTATTGGTTTTACAAAAACATCTGCAAAAGAATTAGCGCAAAGAAACATTACTGTAAATGCAATAGCTCCTGGTTTTATTACAACCGATATGACCGAGCAATTACCAGAGGATATAAAGAATACAATGCTTACCCAAATTCCGCTAGGGCAATTTGGGAAAACAGAGGATATATCTAATGCAGTAGTATTCTTAGCATCAGATGAATCAAGTTATATAACTGGTCAAACATTGCATATTGATGGTGGAATGTATATGTAAATGGAAAGGTTCCGGTACATGATAGTTGAATCAATCTGGAACGAAACTTTTACATTTATTAATTGATAGAAATACTCTATAATGCATTTGAGGGGAGGTGAAATAAATGGCAGATGTATTAGAGCGTGTAACAAAAATCGTTGTAGATCGTCTTGGCGTAGAAGAATCTGAAGTAACTTTAGAAGCTTCTTTCAAAGATGATTTAGGTGCTGATTCTCTTGATGTAGTTGAACTTGTTATGGAATTAGAAGATGAGTTCGATATGGAGATTTCTGACGAAGATGCTGAAAAGATTTCAACAGTAGGTGATGCTGTGAATTACATAAGTAATCGTTAGTCAACCTAAAAAGCTCCGTTTATGACGGAGCTTTTAATTTTTATGGGAAAGATTTAAATCTTTATTTATTTGTTGTATACTTAGTTATGATTCCTACAAAAGATAAGAAGAGGAATGGATAAGGATAATTTCGTTTTCTTATAGAGATATGGGCTTAATAAATCCCCCATCTTTGTATAGAAAAGCTTGGAGAGAGAAACTTTCCAAGTTTCTTTGCGTTTTTTATCCGATTTACTTAAACTTATTTGTAAACTTAGTGCTAAGGTGGAGGCAATATGCGAGGCAACCGAAAAGAAAAACGATCAATTCGTCCGAATGAACAAAAACTAAAAGAATTACAAGCTACATTAAATATTCACTTTAAGGATGAAAAATTATTAAAACAGGCTTTTACCCATTCATCATATGTGAATGAGCATCGAAGAAAACCACATGAAGATAATGAGAGACTAGAATTCCTTGGAGATGCTGTGTTAGAACTTACTGTATCGGAATTTTTATTTAAAAAATTCCCAATGATGAGTGAAGGAGAACTAACTAAGCTTCGTGCAGCAGTAGTATGTGAGCCTTCTCTTGTTTCCTTTGCAAACGAACTGTCTTTTGGCAATTTTGTGTTATTAGGTAAAGGAGAAGAAATGACTGGCGGAAGAACAAGACCAGCTTTACTTGCAGATGTATTTGAAGCATTTATTGGTGCTCTGTATTTAGATCAAGGAATTGATTCTGTAGTACCATTTTTAGAAAAAGTTATTTTTCCTAAAATAAATGACGGTGCTTTTTCTCATGTGATGGATTTTAAAAGCCAACTTCAAGAATATGTTCAAAGAGATGCTGTTGGAACGATTGAGTATAAAATTTTGCTAGAGAAAGGTCCTGCTCATAATCGTGAATTCATTTCCCAAGTATTATTGAACAGCAAAGAGTTAGGAACCGGAACAGGTAGATCAAAAAAAGAAGCAGAACAGCATGCAGCACAAGAGTCTTTGAGTATGCTAAAAGCAGAAAATGAAAAAAACAATTGAAATATACTCCGAAAAGAGAAGTATACAACTAGAAGAAACAAAACAAGAATTGGGGTGAGGATATGTTCTTGAAGAGATTGGATATCATCGGTTTTAAATCATTTGCAGACAAAATATCTGTTGATTTTGTTCCAGGAGTAACGGCAGTGGTTGGACCAAATGGTAGTGGGAAAAGTAATATTACGGATGCTATTCGCTGGGTCCTAGGAGAGCAATCAGCTAAATCTCTGCGTGGAAGCAAAATGGAAGATGTTATTTTTTCTGGTAGTGATTCAAGAAAAGCAGTGAATTTTGCCGAGGTTACCTTAACATTAGAGAATGACGATCATTTTCTCCCGCTAGATTTTCATGAAGTAAGTGTAACAAGAAGAGTATTTCGTTCTGGTGACAGTGAATTTCAAATCAATAAACAATCATGTCGTCTGAAAGATATTATTGATTTATTTATGGACTCTGGCTTAGGGAGAGAGGCATTCTCTATTATTAGCCAAGGGAAAGTAGAAGAAATTCTTAATAGTAAAGCAGAAGACCGTCGCTCTATCTTTGAAGAAGCAGCAGGCGTATTAAAATATAAAACGAGAAAGAAAAAAGCGGAAGGGAAGCTTGTGGAAACACAAGAAAATCTTAACCGTGTGAATGATATTCTTCATGAGTTGGAAAGCCAAGTAGAACCATTAAAAATACAAAGTTCCATGGCAAAGGAATATTTGGATCATCGAGAAAGTTTAGAGAAAATTGAAGTAGCATTAATGGTACATGATATAGAAAATGCCCATGAAAAGTTCGAGAAAATCTCTAAACAGTTAGAAGCATATAAACAAGAAGAGTTAAAATTATCCTCCTTGCTTCAAGGAAAAGAAGCAAAAATGGAAGAGTTAAAAAATCAAATCTCTGCATTAGATGAATCAATCGACGATCTACAACAAGTGCTTCTTCTAGTCAGTGAAGAATTAGAAAAGCTAGAAGGAAGAAAAGAAGTACTGAAAGAACGAAAAAAGAATGCTGTTCAAAATAAAGATCAGCTGGAAAAAAGTAAGGTTGAGTTAGAAGAAAGAATTGTCATCCTTTCTTCGCAAAAGGAAGCACAAGAAGTACTCGTTCAAAGATTACAGCTTGAATTTAATGAAATTGAAAAGCAACTAAAGGATAACGAGAAGAATTTAGCCCTATTTAATGATAATTTAGAAGAAAAAATTGAATCATTAAAAAGTGACTATATTGAGTTATTAAGTGAGCAAGCTGCCTCAAAAAATGAGTGGAATTCTATAAAAAATCAAATAGAGAACCAGCAAAGAAGAACTTCTCAGTTGGATGCAGAAAATGCAAACTATACAAGTGAACGAGAAGAAATTCAGAAAAAGAAAAAAGAAATTACAGATGTTTTACAAAAGTTTTCTATGGACTTAGAAAAGTGGACAAGAACCCTTGAAGAACAACGTAAGAGTTTCCGTGATTTAGAAGGTAAGGTTCAACAAATCGAAAAGTCGTTATACCAATCCTATCGATTTACCGAGCAAGCTAAATCAAGAAAAGAAATGTTAGAAGAATTAGAAGATGATTATGCTGGTTTCTTCCAAGGTGTTAAAGAGGTCTTAAAAGCTCGTAATAAGTCCCTTCACGGAATTCGAGGAGCAGTTGCTGAATTAATGCAGGTGCCAAAAGAATATAGTGTTAGTATGGAAATTGCCCTCGGGGGTAGCATGCAACATATTGTGGTGGAAACAGAACAATATGGACGTGAAGCCATTGCTTTTCTAAAGAAAAATGGATTTGGCCGGGCAACTTTTTTACCGATGAATGTCATTAAAGGAAAAATGCTTTCCGATTCTCAATTACGGTTAATTAGCGGTCACCCATCTTTTGTTGGAGTTGCTGCAGATTTAATTTCTTATGACAATCAATATACGGAAATAATGAGAAATTTATTAGGAAATGTAGTCATTACAAAGGACTTAAAAGGTGCTAATGAAATGGCGAAAATTCTACAGTACCGATCTCGGTTTGTCACATTAGACGGAGAAATTGTCAATCCAGGTGGTTCCATGACTGGTGGGGCTATTAAACAGAAAAGTGCTTCCATCTTAACCCGTAAAGGGGAACTAGAAGATTTAAAGAAAAAGATATTCGAGATGGAAAAGACTACACTTAAGTTTGAAGACCAACTGAAAAAAGGGAAGCAAGCATTAAAAGAAGAAGAGATTAAGATTGAAGAGACTCGTATAAAAACAGAAGATCTTCAGTACCAAATGCAAACTTGGAAAGACCATTTAAAGGAAATTGAATTCGATGAAAGAAGTATGAATGAAAAATTATCCTTGTATGATCGGAACAAAGCAGACTATAAGCAAGAACAAGATCAGTTAAAAAAGAGAAAAGAAGAATTAGAACATATTCTCGAAACAAGCAAAGATAAAATTGCTAAATTAGATAAGGAAATAGTTCTTCTAACAGAGCAGAAAAATAAGCAAAGTTTATCAAAAGAAACAGTTGTTCATGCCATTGGTGAACTAAGAGTTCAATTAGCGGCCAAAAAAGAACAATTTAAACATGAACAAGATAAATTAACTACCATTCTAAATGAACTGCAGGAAGCGGTAGAAAAAGAGACTATTGTAGCGGAGGATTTGCGTCTATTATCTTCTGAAATGACTCATTCTCATTCTGGTGAATCTTCCTTGGAAGAGGCTGCTGTACAGAAGCAACAAGAAAAACAGAACACGCTTCAATTGATCGCACTTAGAAGAGAAGAGAGATTGCAAAAGCAAGTAGAATTAGAAGATCTTGAGTTAGAAATGAAAGAAAATCGACGTATCCATCGAGGAATGGTCCAAGCCCTTAAAGATGAAGAAGTGAAGCTCAATCGTATTGACGTAGAGTTAGATACTAGGTTAAACAATCTAAGGGAAGAATATTTACTATCCTATGAAGGTGCTAAACTCGATTATCAGCTTACAATGGATGTAGAGGAAGCGCGTAAAAAAGTAAAATTAATTAAGCTAGCAATAGAAGAATTGGGTACCGTTAATTTAGGTGCAATTGAAGAATATGAGAGAATTTCAGAAAGATATGAGTTTCTATTAAGTCAAAAAACAGATTTAGAAGAAGCGAAAGATACATTATATCAAGTCATCGATGAAATGGATGACGAGATGAAAAATCGCTTTGAACAAACCTTTGAAGGAATAAAGGCACATTTTGGCTCTGTATTCCAAAGCTT
>Ga0182745_1005319_pt1 | contig 10529 bp, 6 predicted proteins | sample eDN3rd30CKraftBY_FD_128523 | JGI IMG/M metagenome (GOLD analysis project Ga0182745, IMG submission 128523) | Enriched backyard soil microbial communities from Emeryville, California, USA - eDNA 3rd pass 30_C Kraft BY (version 2) (version 2) | ecosystem: Environmental > Terrestrial > Soil >... | reverse complement strand
CTCTAACTGGGACTTCTATTTTCTCCTCATTATGATTTAGAAGTTCAGAGTTGTCATCCATACATTCAGAAACTACATTTTTATAGTATTCAAATGTATTCTTTCGATCTAGATCACTAAGAATGACAAACCGTTCGAGAATATTAAAAAGTTCGCGAATGTTCCCAGGAAAACTGTAGTCCTCTAATTGATCAAATAATTCCTCAAAAAACGGTTCAATATAATGATAGAGTTCCTTATTTCGGTCCACTATAAATTTTCTAGCCAGCGGAATAATATCTTCTTTCCGACTACGTAAAGGCGGCAGATTAATTTTTAATAGATTTAACCGATAAAACAGATCTGCCCTGAATGTATTCGATACGACCAATTTCATCAGGTCTTGATTGGAGGCAGCAATGATCCGAACGTCAACTGGTATCACTTTTCCCCCGCCAATTCTAACAATCTCCCGTTCTTGAACGACACGCAAAAGTCTCGCCTGAAAATGAAGGGAAACGGAATTGATCTCATCAAGAAAAACAGTCCCATTATGAGCAAGTTCAAAAAGCCCCTTCTTCCCCTTTTTAGCAGCCCCAGTAAACGCGCCATCCTCATAGCCAAAAAGCTCGCTTTCTAGCAAGGTCTCGGGAAGTGCCGCGCAATTAATCGCGACAAAGGGAAAAGTTTTGCGGTTGCTGAAATTATGAATACTTTGGGCCAAAATCTCTTTCCCTGTGCCCGTCTCGCCGGTAATAAGAATCGTCGAATCCGTCTTTGCAAACCTTTTAGCGCTAACAATGAGTTGTTTCATTAAAGGACTAGAACCAATCATGTCAGTAAAGTGACTTTTGGCAATCAATCCTTTGCCTTCGTTTTCTAAACGATATTTTTGTTCTATTTTTTTTATTTTAGTGATGTCCTGGAAGGTAAACACATTGCCAACCTTTATCCCCTTCACCAAAATCGACGTACGGTTTGTATTTAAGGTCGTTTTCTCTAACTTAATCATTTTATCTTGAAAATTGTCTTCAACTGATGTTAATTCTTGCAGGGTTTGTACTGGGAGTAGATCGGATAATTTATGGATGGCGGTCTTTTCCTTTGAATTTTGCAGTAGGTTCCAGGCGGAATCATTGATAATCGTAATTTCATTGTGCTCATTTGTGGCGATAATCCCATCGCTGACTGAATGGATGATGGCTTTAAACCTTTGATGCTGCTGTTCCTCTTCCCTTTTATAATGGATAATTTCAAGCGCCCGCTCAATCGATCGAAGGACACTGTTTTTCGAATAGACTAAAATACTTTTCAAGCTAAATTCATCTGCAATATTCATAGCAATACTGGTCCCGATCACAACAATCTCTGTTTTTGCAAACGGTTGTAGTTTTTCCCGCAGATCATTTTTGGTTTCATAGGAAATAAAATTTAGCTCGATATCCAAAAGGTCTTGTAAGATCGATAGATCATATTCCAGTTCCTCAAAATTGGCGAGAACAATGGCTATATGTTTTGAAATCGGGATGGATTTCTTGATCGCCGAAAGAATATCAATCGGAGTTATTTCAAAGGCAATGACCGGGATATTCGTTTTACTTGCCATTAATGCCTTATTTGCCCTTCCGGAAATAATCATATCTGTTCCGTTCTGCTCTAGCTTTGGAAGATGTTCCAGGTTTTCTTCAAGCGTGGTTTCATAAAAATCAATCGTTACGTTCTGATCGATCTCTTTAAAAAGATCTCTTGCTAATTCAATAAAATTTTTATAGCCTAACACGGCAATTTTACAATCCATACTCATCCCCCTAATTGACTCATTCCAAATTTGAAACACCATTCCCGATTTTGATATGTTTTTAAGTTATTAACCGTAATATACTACGTATTATCTAAATAATCAATTTGGCATGAATATTGCTTATTATAAAAGTGATGATGAAAACCAAAGAAAAGGGAGCGATTCACCGTGAATAGCGTGGGAACTATGCCCAAATTTAAGTTGACAACCCATCCAACTTATCACCGTTTGCAACACATTGAATTGGATCAGGAGTCATTAAAAAAATTTTTTGAGGCGGTAAAAGAAATTAATGTCGAAAGAATTGAATATGTACCATTTGAAAGATTCTACTTGGCTCAACAATTAAATGAGACACTTGGGGGAAATTTTCAAACCAGTGTAAGAAGTATCCTGCATAATCGAAACACAGGCGGCTTTACCATTGGGGTACAGGGCCTGACCGATGATATCAATGATTACGTTAAATTCTCTACTGCCCTAAGTCATTTGGTGGGGGTTCCTAACTTTGATAGCATGTCAGGAAAATATTACGCAAGATTCAGTGTAAAGCATTCTTTTGACAGTGATACCTATCTGCGTCAAGCCTACCGGCTATTCTATTTACACACAGATGGAACATTTGTCAACGAGCAAACAGACTGGCTGATCATGATGAAATTAGAGGAGAAAAATGCAGTGGGTGGAGAATCCTTACTCTTGCATTTAGATGATTGGGAGGATCTTGATAAATTCCGCAACCATCCTTTAGCCAACCATCCTTATGAATTTACCCAAAAAGGGCGAGCCAGCAAAAATGTGGAGGATGTTGTTTACAATACTACTTTCTATGAACACAATAATGCACCGTGTATCCGCTTCAACGACCAATGCAGTGTCCCTTATTCCATAGAACAAGCGAAATACCACCGGGATATCTCGCAATCCTTGGAGAAAAGTCCGAATGTTAAGGCAGTCAGCTTGCCTGTTGGGGATTTGATTATGCTCAACAATACGTTCTGGCTGCATGGAAGAGACGCTTTTGAAAGAAATGAGAATCTCTACAGAGAGCTTTTGCGTCAGAGGGGCTATTTCGCAAAAATTTAATTTTAAAAATGATTAACAGGAGGAACAACCATGAACCAAGTAAAAACATTAACCTATGAAGTAAAGGCACATCCAGACCATGAGCGCTTGCGCCATATTCAATTAAGTGATAGTATGATTCAACAATTTCTATCTGAAATTGCAGACATCAATGTGGAAAGATTAGAGTATGTCCCTTTTGAAAGATTTTATGTAGCCGAAAAGCTGAAGGAAATTGCCGGAGACTCCTTCCAGCAAACCCTTCGTCAAATCATTCACGACCGTAGCACTGGTGGATTTACCATTGGTGTTCAGGGACTTACAGAAAATACAGATGACTATATTCGTTTTGCAACCGCAGTGACCCATCTGGTCGGGATTCCAAACTTTGATTCTATGTCTGGAAAGTTCTATGCTCGCTTTTCGGTAAAACATACTGATAACAGTGATACGTATCTGCGCCAGGCATATCGGACGCTTGAACTGCATACCGATGGTACCTTCGTCGATGAACCAACCGATTGGCTCATTATGATGAAATTTATAGAGCAAAATGCCATTGGCGGAGAATCACGCCTATTACATTTAGATGATTGGGAGGACTTTGCAAAATTCCGCAGCCATCCTCTTGCTTCACACCAGTTTAAGTACAGCTATGCGGACAGAGGCACGAAGAATACAAAGGATGTCGTTTATCATTCTACCTTCTATGAACAAAATAATGCGACCTGCATGCGGTACAATCACCAAGCCACACATCCGCAAAACATTGAGCAGGCGATGTATCTCAAACAGCTTCAAGTATCCATGGAAAATAGCCCGGCAACCCTTCCTGTTACCCTGCCCGTTGGACAATTAGTGATGCTTAATAATCACTTCTGGCTGCATGGTCGGGAAGCCTTCGAAAAACATCCCGAGCTGTTCCGAGAATTGATGCGTCAAAGGGGCTTCTTTTCACAAATCTAAACAATCTATTAAAAGGGAGAGCACATCTCCCTTTTTTCCTATTGAGGAGGTGGCTTCATGCTAAAAAGAGTTCAATTGGAAACCGATGTATTGGTTGTCGGTGGCGGTTCCGCAGGATTAATTGCAGCATTGGCAGCAGAAGAGCAGGGAGCGGACGTCACGATTATTTGTAAACAAAAAGCAGGCAAGAGTGGAAATACCATCGTTTCCGGTTCCCAATTTTGCGTTGTGGTTCCTGAAGAAGATAATCCCGATTTTGTAGAAGCCTATTACCAGGATCTAATCAAATCTGGAAAAGGGATCAATCAGAAAGAGTTAACTAGTCTACTAGCCCAAGAATCTGGGAAGACAATCAAATGGTTGGAAGAATATGGAATGAAATTCTTTATCCGTGAGAATAGATATGTAAAAAGACAGCCACCTGGTCACTCTTTCCCGCGCTCTGTCCCTACCGTCTGGGATGGATATTCTTATTTGGCGCGAGGGTTATCCTTTTTAGATCCCCTTATAGAGAGCATTAATCAAAAGGATATAAGAATCATCGAGAAGACAATGGTTACTAAATTGGTAATGATGAATGGAAAAATTGCGGGAGCCCTTGCTATTAATATGGATAACCAAGAGATTCTTGAGATCTCCTGTAAAGCTGTGATATTAGCTAACGGTGGTGCCGGGAATCTCTTCGCACAAAATAATAACACAGCTGGTATTACGGGGGATTCCTATGCTTTGGCCTATGAAGCCGGAGCTATTTTAAAAGATATGGAACTGATCCAGTTCTACCCTACCATGATGATTAAACCACTAAAAATGCCCGCTGAAAATGCATTATTTGGAGATGGGGCTGTACTACGAAATAAACATGGCGAACTGTTTGTCCAAAAATACGTTGAAGGAGGCGAAATGGCTGCTACCCGGGATAAAATGTCCCAAGCCATTTTTCAAGAAGTTCAGCTGGGGAATGGCATCGATGGCGGAGTTTACTTTGACTGCACTGGTATCCCGAAAGAAACAATGGAAACGACGTATTCCCATTTTTCTGAGCAGTTGAGAAAGAAAGGGACCGACCCACTGAAGGATTGGATGGTTGTGACCCCCACCACCCATTATTATTTGGGTGGGGTTAAGATTAATACCAAATGTGAAAGCAGTATTCCAGGGCTCTATGCAGCAGGAGAAGCTGCTACGGGTCCACATGGGGCGAATCGTTTATCAGGCAGCTCCATCGCCGATACGGTTGTTTTTGGGATCATATCGGGAGAATCTGCTGCACAATATTCAGCGAAAAACCCAAGAGCATCTGTTCATTGGGATGATGAAGTCCCACCCCCAACCCTATACACGGGCGGTAAAACATCGATTAAAGAGTGTAAAGAAGCTGTGCAAAAGATTATGTGGAATTATGCTTCTGTCGTAAGGGAGGAGAAACATCTCCAGCAAGGGCTACAGATGCTTGAAAAGATCGCTGAAGGTTTGGGTCAAGTCTCCATCCAGCATGGAAAGGAGCTCTTCTCCTATTTTGAGTTGAAAAATATGCTGACTGTTGGGAGATTAGTTTTCCAAGGTGCCTTGGAAAGAAGGGAAAGTCGGGGGAGTCATTGGAGGATCGATTATCCTTTCGAAGATCAAACGTATCTTGGTAACTTTGAGTATATCAAAGGAAGGGATGGTTGCTCCATTACCTTTCAACCTTTAGGCGAACAGATTTTTAATCGTTAAAGGAGGGGCTGCAAAGCCCCTCCTTTTAAAATTCTATTCTTCTTCAAAAGGCCAGGATGGAAGCATTTGACGTAAAGCTTTATCTGAACGATAGCCCAACGCATACTCAGCTTGCATGATCGTGTGAATTTCTCTTGTTCCTTCATAAATAACTGGCGCTTTTGCATTTCGTAGGAATCTCTCCACTGGATATTCGTTTGAGTATCCATAAGCACCGTGAACTTGTACGGCATCACTAGCCGCTTCAAATGCTGCGTCACAAGCAATCCATTTCGCAAGGGAGGTTTCTCTTGTATTTCGTTTCCCTTCATTTTTTAACCAGCCTGCGCGGTAAACCAATAGACGAGAAATTTCAAGATTAGAAGACATTTTGGCGATCATTTGTTGAACTAATTGATGTTTTCCAATTTCCTTGCCAAATGTCTTTCTTTCATGACAATACTTTACGCTAGCTTCCAATGATGCATTGATTAATCCACAAGCACCAGCCGCTACGGTAAAACGACCATTGTCCAATGCGGACATCGCAATTTTAAAGCCTTCTCCCTCATCACCCAACATGTTTTCAGCAGGTACACGAACTTCTTCCAGGAAAACTTCCCCTGTATTACCTGCACGAATCCCCAATTTACCTTTAATCGCCTTGGTGCTCACGCCCGGATAAGTTCTTTCCACGATGAAACAGCTGATCCCATGATGCCCTTGATCTTTATCAGTCTTCGCGAAGATTAAGAAGTGATCGGCTACATCACATAAAGAAATCCAAGTTTTCGATCCATTGATGATGTACTCATCTCCATCACGACGCGCTGTGGTCTGCATCGCTGCTACATCGGATCCTGCATTCGGCTCTGTTAAACCAAAAGCGCCGATTTTCTCCCCTTTCGCCTGAGGAACTAGATATTTCTCCTTTTGGAATTCATTTCCCCATTGCAGCAGGGTCATGCTGTTTAAACCAGTGTGAACAGATACAGCTGTTCTAAATGCAGTATCCCCACGCTCCAGCTCCTCACAAACAATCGCCAGCGTATTATAATCCATCCCTGCTCCGCCGTATTGTTCCGGAATGCACACACCCATAAGATCCAAATCAGCCAAACGTTTCATGATCGATGTTTCGAAATGCCAATTCGCGTCCCATTCTTGAATATAAGGAATGATTTCCTTATCCACAAATGAGCGTACCATTTTTCTTACGGCTTCTTGTTCTTCTGTCAGCGCAAAATTCATCATTTTTTATTTCCTCCCTTATTTAACATCTTGATTCTTTTGCATTTCTTCGATTTCCTCGGATGAATATCCTAGATTAGCTAACACTTGATCGGTATGCTCCCCATATAACGGAGGATGTCGTTTCATTTCAACGGGTGTCCGTGATAGCTTCAAAGGACTGCCCACCAATTTGATTTTCTCTGCTGTTGGGTGTGCCATCTCCACAACCATTTCCCTGGCCTGAACCTGTGGGTCTGCAAAAAGCTCTTTCATATTGTTAATCGGGCCATTCGGCACCCCTACTGCCTCAAGTTGTTCTCTCCAATGCCTCGAAGACTGGGTCTTCATTCTTTCAGAAATCATTCCAATCAACAGTTCACGGTTTTCTACCCGCTTCGGATTTGTCGCAAACCGATGATCATCTGCCCATTCCTCAACACCAAGAACCTGCACAAACCTGCGAAATTGTGTATCATTTCCAACGGCAACGACCATCTCTTGATCAGCTGTAGGGAAAACCTGATAGGGAACAATGTTAGGATGTTGATTACCCAAACGTTTTGGGATGATGCCAGAAACCAGATAATTGCTGGCCACGTTTACAAGAGCGGAAATTTGTGAATCGAACAAGGAAATATCGATGGATTGACCAACCCCTGAATGATTCCGTTCTTGAATCGCGGCAAGGATCCCAACCGTTGTATAAAGCCCTGTTAACACATCCGCAATCGCCACACCAACCTTCATCGGCCCCGATTGCTGATCCCCGGTAATCTCCATCAGGCCACTCATGGCCTGAATGATATAGTCGTAGCCAGCTAAATCCTTATAGGGACCATTACTACCAAATCCCGTTATTGAGGCGAGAATGATCCGCGGATTAACCGCTTTCAATTGTTCGTAGCCTAGACCCATTCGCTCAAGCGTACCAGTTTTGAAATTCTGGACAACTACATCTGATTCAGCTACTAATCTTTTAAAAACTTCCTTGCCTTTATCTGACTTCAGATTTAACCGGATTGCTCGTTTATTTCGATTTGCGCACAGGTAATAGGCACTCTCCCCCCCTGCGTAAGGTGGTCCCCAAAAACGGGTATCATCCTTTGTCGCTGTTCCTTCAATTTTAATGACATCTGCACCTAAATCGGCAAGCGTCATCGTACAAAAAGGCCCAGCCAACACGCGCGTTAAATCTACAATTTTGATTCCTTCCAAGGCACCAGCCAAGCGACTCCCCCTCCCCCTCGACAGGGGTCAGACCCCGATCGAAATTTGTAGCAACCATAATTGACGCAAAAAAAGCCAGCAAAACTGCATAGATCACCCGCAGTTAAACTGGCTTTTTATCCGCGTAACGTCTTCCGGTAAGAAAGATCAGACGAATATAGGCAGTTCTTTAACGACATCATGATATGTATCAATGAATGTATATTTATTATATATATATTGTTTCAAATTGTAAATATATTAATCCGGCATTTCCACCTAACTCAAATCTTCTATTTCTACAAAATCCATATCAGTGTACGTATTTCATGGTAATCTTAAAAAACAAACGACCCACATGGAGAGTCTCCTTGTGGGCCACAATCTAACCTACACAATCCCAGCCGCTTCTGCCAAATACTCCACCAAATGCAGCGCTCTGGCTTCCTTACCCATCTTTTCTCTTTCAATGCCGAGCTTCATCTGCAGCAAGCATCCTGGATTGGTAGTAATGATCGTTGTTGCATGTGTATCTTTGACGTTTTTCATCTTCTCATCGAGAATTTCCATGGAAGCGTCATAATTGACGATGTTGTAGATTCCGGCAGAACCGCAGCACATGTCTTTATCTTTCATTTCGATAAATTCGATTCCCGGAATGGATTCGATCAATTGTACGGGTTCCTTGGTTACCTTCTGAACATTCGTTAGATGGCAGGAACGTTGATAGGTTACCCTGCCTGGCAGCTGTTTGTTCATTGGAACTCCGCCACATGCGACAAGAATCTGACTGATGTCCTTGGATTTCTTTACAAATTCCTTGGCCCGCTCATGCCACTCCGGCTCTTCGGCAAGTAAATGGTCATATTCATGCAGCATCGCGCCGCACCCACCGGCATTATTGATAATAAATTCCACATCTTCCTTTTCAAAGGCAGCAATGTTTTTCTTAGCAAGTACTTTCGCTTCATCCATTTCTCCCGAGTGGGCATGTAGCGCACCGCAGCAGGTTTCGTTTTCCACGATCAGTACTTCGCAGCCAACATGGGAAAGAAGCTCGATCGATAAATCGTTAATTCGCTGGAACATAGCGTCCATGATACAGCCTGTAAAAAAGGCGACAGTATATTTCTTCTCTCCTTTTGCTGGTACGCGTTTGAAGCGATTCCGACGCTCGGATGGCGAGGTGACCGTTGGGGTGATCGCTTCAAATTGCCCCAGATTAAAAGGAAGAGCACTTGTGATACCCGTTTTTTGCGCTACCTTTTGCAACCCGGTCTTTTGGTAAAGCCAAAGTCCGTCTGTCAACAGATTTAATTTTCGTTTACTAGGAAATACCTTTTTAAATATCGTATTTCTTAAGGTCTTTACAGGGAAGGAAAACTTTTTACGACGGGTAATCGCTGCTCTTGCCGCCTCGAGAATCGTTCCATATTCCACTCCTGTTGGGCAGGCTGTTTCACAGGCTCTGCAGCCAAGACATAAATTCATCGGCTCTTCCAAAACAGACAGATCTGTTATTCTTCCTTCGCCGACCATCTTTACCAAATTAATGCGACCTCGGGGTGAATGGGTTTCTTTCCCCATGGTCATATATGTTGGACACACCGGCAAACAATAGCCGCATTGCACACAATTGTTTGTTTTCTCGTATTTCAGTTCCTTTTTTAGATCTTCTAACATTTGATTCATTATCTCAACACCAACTTTTGACCTGGTTCAGCAAAGATCTTCCCAGGGTTCATAATATTATTGGGGTCCCACGCCTCTTTAATCCGCTTCATCATATCCAGACCAGCAGCGCCTAACTCCATTTCCATAAAAGGAGCCTTCATCGTCCCGATGCCATGCTCACCAGACAAGGTTCCCCCTAGTTCAACGGCCGCCTGGAAGATTTCTGCTACGGCTTGCTCAACCCGCTGCATTTCTTCTGTGTCGCTCTTATCCGCAATAATATTGGGGTGCAAGTTCCCATCGCCCGCATGCCCGAAAACAACCAGATGGATATTATATTTCTCTTTAATTTGCTGAAGACGACGGCACATTTCTGGAATTTGACTTCTCGGCACAGTCGCATCTTCGGAAATTTTGGTTGGTTTAATCCGTACTATGGCCGGAGAGACGAGCTTTCTAGCTTTCCAAACCTCGGCTTTTTCTTGTGGAGTCTTAGGTACGATTACCTCACGCGCTCCCACCTCACGGCATACTTTTGCAACCTGTTCTGCTTCTTCCTTAACGGCTGCTGGATGACCATCAAGCTCTATTAAAATGATCGCTTCTGCATCAACAGGCAGATTGGAAGGTTGATAGTTTTCCACGGCAACTATAGACGCTTGGTCCATTAACTCCATTTTTGCCGGCAAGATTCCACTGGACAAAACCTTAGAAATGGCCCGCCCGGAATCGACTAAGCTGTCAAACACAGCCATGACTGTTTCCGAGGATGGCGGCTTTGGAATTAAGCGTAGAATGGCTTTGGTTATAATCCCTAACGTTCCTTCGGACCCCACGATGAGCTTGGTCAGATCATAACCAGTGACATTTTTCACCGTTCTTCCCCCGGTCTTGATAATCTCCCCTT
>Ga0182745_1005318_pt1 | contig 10530 bp, 10 predicted proteins | sample eDN3rd30CKraftBY_FD_128523 | JGI IMG/M metagenome (GOLD analysis project Ga0182745, IMG submission 128523) | Enriched backyard soil microbial communities from Emeryville, California, USA - eDNA 3rd pass 30_C Kraft BY (version 2) (version 2) | ecosystem: Environmental > Terrestrial > Soil >... | reverse complement strand
CGCCCTTGTCGCGCAGCATGTCGACCATGTAGGCGAAATACTCGTTGTGGCCGCCCTGGTAGGACGATACGGCGATGCCATCGGCATCCTCCTGGATCGCCGCCCGCACGATCTCGGCCACGCTGCGGTTGTGTCCCAGATGTACCACCTCGGCGCCATGCCCCTGCAGCAGCCGGCGAATCATGTTGATCGCGGCATCATGGCCATCGAACAGCGAGGCGGCACTGACGAAACGCAACGGCTGATCGCCGCGCTCGGTGATAGCGGTGGGAACGGCTACGGCGGCTTTTCCGGAACTCATTGCTTCAATCCTCGCCATTGAGGCGCTCGTCAAAGTACCGATAAGGTACTGGCCCGTATACTCTATACTCACCAGTATAGTAAGCTGTCCGGCGGGCGGTCAACAGGCCGCAGTGCAGCAAGGAGTTCATCACCCGTGGCCAGCAGACAGGTGCGCAACAATGCCTCCAGCGAGGACGCTTCCCCCGGTGCGTCACCCACCGGCGCTTCATTATGGGCGCCCGTCAATACGCGGGTACGCGACCGGGAACGCAAGCGCGACGCCGTCATTCTGGTGGCGGCGCGCGCCTTCAAGGCACGGGGCTACCACAACACCTCGCTCGACGACATCGCCGGCGAATTGAACGTCACCAAGCCCACCGTCTATCACTACGTGGCCAACAAGGAGCAGTTGCTGTTCGAATGCTTCCGGGCCGGTCTGCGCCAGATCATCGAAGCGCTGGACGAAATCCAGGACACCGCCGTCGATGCGCGCACCCGGCTGGCGTCGGTGGTGAGACGCTATGCGCAAGCCATCACCTCCGATTTCGGCTGGTGCATGGTGCAGGCCGAGAACCAGGACTTGAGCCCCGCCATGAGCAGGAAGGTCAAGACACTGAAGTCAGAGATCGATCAGGGCATCCGGAGCTTGATCAAGGCCGGCATCGCCGACGGTTCGATCCGCGATTGCGATGCGAAGATCGCCGCGTTCGCCATTGCCGGCGCGCTCAACTGGATCGCTCACTGGTATCGCACCGACGCATCCTTGAGCGCCGAACAGATCGCCGAGCGGGTGCTGCAATTGTTCGAGCTGGGCCTGCAGCCGCGCTGATTTCAATTTGAGGAGCCAGCCATGGGACATCGACTGAGCAAGATCTACACACGCACCGGCGACACCGGCACGACGGGATTGGGCGACGGCACCCGGGTGCCGAAAACCCATGCGCGCATCGAAGCTTATGGCGCCGTGGACGAAGCCAACAGCGCGCTCGGCATGGTTCTGGCAGTACCCGGCCTGCCCGAGAACATCACGCGCCTGCTCACCGAAATCCAGCACGATCTGTTCGACCTGGGCGGCGAACTGGCCGTACCGGGCTATCGCGCCATCGAGCAGGCGCGCATCGATACCCTTGAACAAGAGCTGGACCGGTTGAACGAGGACCTGCCCATGCTCAAGGAATTCATCCTGCCCGGCGGCGGCCCCGCGGCGGCGGCCTGCCACCTGGCTCGTACCATCACACGCCGTGCCGAACGCCTGGTATGGCGCCTGATCGAGAGCGAATCGGTGGCTACCGAGGTGCCTCAGTACCTGAACCGGCTTTCCGACCTGCTGTTCGTAGTCGCCCGCGTATTGGCGCGTCACGAAAACGGCACTGAAGTGCTTTGGAAGCACGACCGCAAAAAGTAGCGCGCGCTGATTCGCAGCGCGCTACTGGTCCCTCCTTCGCCGCCTACTTACCGAGCTGCGCGGGCACGAACTGCTCGAGGACCGCCTTCTCCATCAAATCGAAGGGCAGCAGCCCCTGGCTGAGCAGGAAGTCGTGATACGCCTGCTCGTTGAAGCGGGCGGACAGTGCCAGCTCCACCTTGGTGCGCAAGGCATTGAGCTTGGAATAGCCATAGAAATATGAAGTGGCCTGCCCCGGCATCTTGAAGGTGTAACGGTCCACCTCCTGCTTGGCCATGGGTTCCGATAGCACCACCTCCTGCATCAGGAAGCGCTGCGCGGCATCCGGCTGGATCAGCCCCAGATTCAGCATCGGGTCGAGGAAGGCTCGAGCCTCGCGCATCATGCGCATCTGCAGGACACCCAGCTGGCCTTCCGGCGGCATGTACTGTTTCATCAGGGCTTCCGCATACAAGGCCCAGCCTTCGACGTTCGCGCTGTTGAAGGCATAGACCACGCGCGCAGTGGACACGCCGCGCTCCATCATCGAAGCGAACTGCAACTCGTGGCCGGGCCGTGCTTCGTGGGCCGTCAGCGTCCAGGCGATGGCGTCATAACTGAAATCGTCCATTGCCACACCGGGCTTGGCATTGGGGTTGTCCACCGGCAACACGAACTCCGCCGGCTCGCCCGTGTTTCCCACCAGCCGCGGCGGATCGACGTGCGGCGCCGGAGTGGCGGCGGATTCGGCTTCGGTGGCCAAACGGATGACCGCCTTGCGAGCCGGCAGCGTGAGCACATGTTCACGGCGCACGATGTCTTCCAGCTGTGCAAGACGTGCGCTGTACAACGGGAGCAGCTTTTCCTTGGGGATTTTCTCCTGCTTGAGCCGCCGGATCACGTCGCGATAGCTCTTCACGTCCCAGTTGCGCTGCGCAGCGATGGTGCGCGCCACCTGGTCTATTTCGTCGCGGGTCTGGATGTAGTTCGACTGGGCGCGGTCGATCAGCTCTTGCGGGCTCATCTGCACGCCGAATTGCTTGAGGTTGTCGGCATAGATCGCCGCTGGCAGCTGGCTCGCTTTACGCGCACGCGGCAACACGGTGGAACGCACCCACTTGCCGTATTCATCCACCTGCTGGCGCAGGGTGCGCATATCCTTCTGCCAGCCCTTCAAGCCGCTGTCCTGCAACAGCTGCTCGATGCCGTCCAGGTAGCGGCCCTGGTTGTCGACGTACTGCTGCGCCTCGACCACCCACGGCCCGATGAGCGCGGGATTGGTCGCAGCCGCCTCATACTCCTGGCGAGCCAGCACCGTCACCGGTGTATAGCCCTTTTCGGCACCGACATAGCGGCGCAACCGCTGCAGCGCCGCCTTCTGGCGTTCCTTGGCCACGCGCGCGTCGAGCAAGTCCTGAAACCCGCCGAAAATCGCGGCGGGCAGATCGAAGAACGGCAGCAGGTACTTGCGGTTCAGCACCGAGCTGGTGCGTTGACTGTTGGCGGCGGCGATCAGAATGTCCAAATCCTGCTTGACGCTCGCCTCCTGCTCGCCGGCCCGCAGTCCCTCCAGCCGCTGCGCGATCGACGCCAGGTCGGCCTGAAAACGTTCATCATGACCAGGCTGCAGATCCATGATGTCCGCATCATGCCCTTCGAGCCCCAGCGAAGCCGCACTCTCCGGAGAATACTTGGCGCCCAGCTCGAGCAGCAGTTGCGCGTTGCGGTTGCTGCGTTCGATCCAGGAGGTGTCGGCCGCGGTTGCCGCGGCAGTCAACGCCAGCGACATCACCAAAGCCAGTGAAATGCTTTTCATCGGTACATCCTCAAAACCAACCGTAATTGAAACTGATGCTGATGCGCTCGGCCGGCGCCGGATTGGGCGCCACCTCGTGCCGTAGCCAACTCTCGAACAGAACGAACTTGCCCGGTTCCACCGGCAGGACATTCCAGGGCCGGTTCTCGGGCCGGCAGTCCGGCTTGCGCGGCGGCGCCGCCATGAAGCGGTCGAGTCGCGGGTCCTCGAGCTTCAAGCCGGGCGCCCCCTTGGGTGTCTGCACATAGTAGGTACCGCTGATGCTGGACAGGGGGTGCAAGTGCAGCCCGTGCACCACGTGCCGCGGCATGATGTTGACCCAGCAGTCGGTCATGGCCAGCGTACGGCCCTCCATGTCCCATTCCAGCTTGCGTACGAAGGCCTTGACGTGCCGGTTCAACTGCCGTTCCAGCGCCGCGAACACCGGCGACATCAGGTTCATGTGCGCCGCCGAACCGTACGAGGTATAGCCCCCCGGATAATGCTGTCGCGACCAGCGCCGTCCGGCGGCATCGTCTTCCCGCAGCTGCAGGCATTCCTGCAGCAGCCTGGCATTGAAATTGCGCCAGGTTTTCTGCGCCGATGCGCTCTGCCGCTGGCGGCCGCGCAAGTGCCCCGTGTACACCCGGGTGGGGAAAAAAGTTTGTATCGACATGCCGGCAGTCAATGCGCACCGAACAAAGCTAGCACGTTGCGGCCGGCGATCGTCATCAACACGACGGAAGCCAGCACGAACACGATGAAACGAGACCACACATGGTTGGCGGTGCATTGAATCAGCGAGTGCACCACCCGCAGCCCCACGTAGGCCCAGGCCAGGACCGCATAGGCCGGGTCCGCGGCGCCCGCCAGATGGGTGTAGACCATGAGCGCGTAAAAGATCGTCGGCTGCTCATGCAAATGATTGTAGTTGTCGGCCACCTGCTGCACCGAGACCGGCAGTACGGTCAGGTCGGCGGAGCGTTTGGCATGCCGCGGGTCGAGCCGCGCGGCGCGCATTGCCGGAATGCGCGTGGCATACATCCATAACCAGATCACGAAAGTCCAAACAATGAGGGCCAGCATCGGCGTCAACATGTCCACGGGCATGGGAACCTCCTCTCCAGGTTTGGAATTCAGGGCTTGAGTTCGCTGGCGTAGCTGTCGGGTTTGAACCCCACCAGCAGCCGGCCGTCGAACTCCAGCACCGGCCGCTTGATCATCGAGGGCTGTTGCAGCATCAGGGCAATGGCCTTGGCCGCGCTCAGCCCTTGTTTATCTGACTCGGGCAGCTTGCGGAACGTGGTACCGGCGCGATTGAGCAGCACCTCCCAGCCGACCTGCTTGCTCCAGCGCTCCAGACGGGCACGCTCGATCCCCGCCACTTTGTAATCATGGAATTCATACGCGACGCCGTGCTGGTCCAGCCAGGTGCGGGCCTTCTTCATGGTGTCGCAGTTCTTGATGCCGTAGAGAATGGTCACTGTCGTTTCCCGTAGTATTGAAAACAGCGCTGGCGATGTTCAGCGCCCGCCGCCGCCGCCGCCACCTCCGCCGCCGCCCGATGAGCCACCGCCGCCGGAACCCGACGAACTGCCTGGCGGCCGTGACGCGGCAACTACTTGCGATCCGAGGCTCTCGCCGATCGAACGACTGAAACTCCCCAGATCGCTGACGTTGCCGCCCCGATACCATCCAATATTGTTCGCGGCGAGTGCCGCTGCGGCGGCGCCGACGGCAGCGGTGAACTTGGCGGTCCACGCCTCCTCCACTCCGAGCGCCACCGCATAAGGCAACAGGGTCTCATAACGCTTCGCATCGAGCGTGGGCGCCGTTGGGGAAGAGTCCCCGGAATCCGCGGGCCCGCGCATGCCGGCCAATTCATCCCGTTCGGCCACGCTCAAGTAGAGCTTCAAGCCTTCGATCTCGTCCAGCAGCTTGCGCCCTTCCAGGGTCGGTGCGCGAACCAGGCTCGCGAACACCGCTATCGTCACGATGGCCAGCACCACCGCCACGATGATGGCCGGGATACCCGCCTCACCGGACAGTAGCAGCGCCAACCCCAACGTCACGACAGCAATCAGCACGGCCTTGAGAATGCTGCCACCGTTACTCTTGAAGTATCGTGGTTGCGCCGCCTGTTGCAGCATGCGTGCGTGTCCGGTCATGGCACTCGCCACGGTGGCGGCATTACTCCGGCTCAACAGCAAGGGCTGCCTGCTCCCCTTGAACAAGCGCTCCAGCAAGGTGTTCTGTGCGGCATCCAGGGCCGTAGTCCCTGCCTGGCCCGTCGTAGATTGCCCCGCCGCGGCACCGGGTGGGCCGGCCGGCTCCAACTGCCACACATCCTTGCGCAACAGGCGGGCTTCAGTGGAAATACGCAGCCAGCCCGCGACCGCCAACGACAACAGGTCCGATGAAAAACAGCGGTTGTCATACATCATGCGGGACACATAACGCAGTTGCGCCGGACTATGGCCGACCGGTGGCTCATAGCGGGCAATGATCACCCCCTTGCGCGGGTCGCGGCCAACCCGACGCCATTCGTAGATGCAAAACGCCAGCAGCAATCCCAGACCCAGCAATGCAATCAGCACGCCGCGATTGTCCTTGAGCAACCATCCCAAACGCTGGCTGCGCGTGGGCTCGGGCACGATCCCCTTGGGGAAAGTCAGCACGATGGTCAGTCCTTGCTGAGGCGCCAGTGGCGCGGTGAGCAGCCAGCGCGCCACGCCACCGGCGGGCAGTTGCGCCTGGTATTGGTGTCCCCGCTCACCCTGATAGCCGGTGTAGCCTTCAGCGCTGAGCTGCGTGACCGGCACTGGCACCGGCAACCGCACCTCCACACTGCCGCGTTCGATGGGCAACACCCAGCCGGTGCCGATCGCATTCCAGTACAACTCGTCATGATCGGCGAAGAAGCCCAGCTGCCGGGTGGTGCAATAGTGCAGCGTGAACGTATGTTCGGCCGGCGCGGGCAGCAAGTCGTCGTTGCCGGTGTTGATACGCACACCATTGTCCAGCCGTTCCGTGAACCAGGGTTCGGGGCGACCGTCGCGCTCCACGCCCAACACCTCCAGGCCCACCACCACGCGGTTGCCATACCGATCGCGATAGCGGGTGGGGAAATCCCGATAAATGCCGCGCCTGATCCGATTGCCCTCGACCCGCACCTTCAGGGTCTCGGTAACCTCGAGGCTGGCATCGGCTCGCACTTGCACCTGGATGTCGTAGTCGAGGATACGTTCCTCGGCCCGCGCCGCCGCCAGGCCGGCCAGGCACAGCAAGGCGCATAGAATGATCTTGGCCGCGAGGTTCAAGGTGTCGCCCTCACACGCACCGCCGCACGCTCTTCGTCGCGAGCCTGATAGAACTCGGAATTGGCGAAGCCCGCCGCTCGGGCCACGAACGCATCGGGTATGCGCTGGCAGGCGTCGTTGTAATCGCGTACCGCCCCGTTATAGAAACGTCGCGCGTACTGCAAATGCTCTTCGACGGAGACCAGGTCGCGCTGCAGTTGGATGAAATTGTCGCTGGCCTTGAGGTCCGGATAAGCCTCGCGCAGCGCCAGCAAGCGGCCCAACGCCTGCTCCAGTTCCGCCTCGATCTCGCCAAGACGCGCCGGACTGGCGATCAGTTGCATCGCGTTGGCGCGCAAGGCGGCCACCGATTCCAACACCGCGCGCTCGTGAGCAGCATAGCCCTGCACCACCGTGACCAATTGCGGCACCAGATCGTGACGGCGCGTCAGCTGCACGTCGATATCGGCCCAGGCCGCGCGGACCTGGTTACGCAGCCGCACGAGCCGGTTATGGATGAATATGCCCCAGGCCAGCACCAGCAGGACCAGGATAATGACGATGCCAGTCATGGCGCCCCCATATGGAAACACGCGGAGAACTCGGGACCACGATCCCGCGGGCCGGGTGGACGCGGTGGGTGCGATGCTACAACGACAGTGGGTTCAGCTGTTGACGGCGGTATCGACCGGCACGAGAGCTTCCTCCAGCTCGCTGGCATCCGCGGGCATCGCCACCGGTGCGATCCACACATCGGCGGGCAGGCCGCTGAGCCGCGGAATAGGCTCGTTGCCATGCAGATGTTGCCGGGTATTGGCCAGCCAGCGCTCGATATGCTGGCGGAATCTCAATACTGCCCGGCCGCGGAACACGGCGACGCCGGTGCCATCGAACATTTGTTCCTGCGCCTCGGAGACGTGGTACCACCACTGCAGCTGATCGAGGCGCTGGCCGGAAAAATACGGCAAGGTGATCGAAAAGCGGCGGCCGCGGCGCGTCGAGTCGGTCTCGGCGAACGCGAAATAATCTTCGAGTGCACGCGGCAGTTCGATAAGCGGCATCCGGTTAACGGGGGCAGCAAGCGATGTCTGATAATAGCGACTCCTGAATCACGCCGCCAGCATTCTGGCGCCAGACGGCGACAGCAAAACCACTGCAAAACATCTCCGAGTCCATAAAATGTTCGCCGCCGGCCGTTCGTGCCGGCCATTCATTGTGCTTGAGGAGACTGTTTGATGCGTTTACGTACCTTGGGGGCAGCCGCTGCCCTTGCGTTGGCGTTGCCAGTGGCGGGCCAGGCGACCGATTTCAATTACTCCTTCATCGACGCGGCGCTGGCGCCTCACGCCGAGATCGAGGCGCAGAACCAGGACATCGACGGCAAGGGTTTCCAGGTGCGCGGCTCGCTCGCCGTGAATCCCAACCTGTTCGTGATCGCCCAGTTGCAGGGCCTGGATCTCGACTACGGCGTCGATGCGACGCGCCTGATGGTGGGCGGCGGCGGCCATTGGCCCATCGCCAACAACGTGGACTTCGTCGGCACCATCGGCGTGTCCCAGCTCAACGTGGACTACGGCCGCAACGACGATGACGACACCGGCATCTTCCTCGGCGCCAAGGTTCGCGCCAGCGTCGCGCCGCGGGTCGAAATCGAAGGCGGAGTCGAATACAGCAGCGCCGAAGTCGGCAACTCCGGCAACGACGTGTATCTGATCGGTGAAGGCCGCTACAACTTCAACGAGCGCTTCTCGGTCGGCGGGCTGATCAACTATGGCAGCGACACCGAGCTGGTCGGCGTGACCGCGCGCCTGTCGTTCTGAAGTAATGCGGCGGTGCTGCCAATGCAGCACCGCCGCATTTGTCAAAGGTCTACGGCGTAAACGAACGTCGCCTTGGGGGCCCGCAGCAAACGTTCCGCCACCGTGTTCTTGAACGTGGCGAACTCGTCCTTGGCATCCACGAACTTGGCCTTGAGATCCTCGGCCCGCGCCTTGTCGCCAGACGCCTTGATCTGCAGCACACTCGCTTCGAAGGATTCCACCGCCGCCGGCAGCTTGGCGAAATCGATCTCCAGGCAGCCCTGGTCGGTGCCGTTGGCGGCCGGTTCGCCCGCCTTCCAGGCCAGGGCCCCGGCCTGCATGAACGAACCCACCTGCATCGCCGCCAGCTGGCTGTAATTGCGTGGCGTACCGTCAGCGGTATACATGCCGCGCGAAATGTGCCCGAACGCCCAGGAAATATTGCGCAGCTGAATCTTGCGCACCTCGTCGTCGGTGAACACCCCTTTGCCGGCCAGCCAATAGGTCAGGTACATGGACGAGGTCTGGGCCTTCAATTCCTCCAGCGTCGAGGCCATCGGCCCACCGAAGATCACGCTGGCCAGCCTGCCCTTCACCTTGTAGTCATTGGACGGCCCCAGGTTATGCGCCGCTTCGTGCAGCAACGAGCCGATCAGCGACTCACGCGGCGTGGTCGTCGCCAGGGCGTTGGTGGCCTTGCAGAACATGGACGACATCTGTTTCGTCTGGGCGTCGCGGCTATCGGCGTCGGTGTACAGATTGGTCATCGCCACCGTGCGTCCGCCCTGCTCCGCCACCGGCCCCCAGTTGGGCAGTGACTGGCCGACGGTCGCGCCATGGGCACTGCGCTGGTCGCCGGCATTGAGCACCACGTCGATGAAATCGGGAATCTTGAAGTTCACCTCACGCGCTTTGTAGGGCGCCTTGGCCATCGCCGCCAGGGTGTTCTCCATATCGCGCTTCATCGGATCGAGTTTCTTCTGCCACTCCACCGACTCCGGATTGATGCGCGCCAACTGCAGCGCGAATCCGGCCTTCCAGGCGCACGGCTCGAAATAGACCTCATCGGGCGCGACACGCACATACCATTTGCTGTTCTGTGAGTTCATCGCCACCCAGGCCGCATTGGCCGGCTCCCAGTCATTGGTGGTGAACGACTTGGACGCCGCCAGCAGATAAGTCTTGAGCGCGGCTTCGTCATCGCCCAGCTTCTGGGCGGCGGCCTCCAACTCACGCGATACGCTGCCCATGTCCTGCGCATAAGCCTCGGTATAAGGCTGCGCCTTGTAGCTGCCGGCGGTATCTCCCACCACCACGGTGCTGAAATGATCCATGAGCTGCTTGGCATTGCCGGCCTTGGCCAGGGCCTCGCAGAACTTGGGATCTTTCTGCAGATCCGCCGGATACAGCCCCACCACACGCGCCGGATGCTTGGCCAGCGCGTTGCATGCCGGGTTCTTTTCCGTCTTCGGCGCCTCACAGAACGGCGATTGATTACGGCGAAACACCGCCAGGCTGGCCACGTCGCTGTCCGGGATGTCGCCCTCCATGCCGAATACGCCTTTCTGCCGGGCGTACAGGCGCTCGATGGAACGCGCCGCATTCAACAGGTGCGCCACCAGGTTCTTGTCCGCCTCGCTGGCCTGGGTCAGGTTGGTTTCCACCAGGGTGCGTCGCCCCTGGGCCAGTTCCTCGATCAGCAGCTTGTGCCGCTCCTGCTCGGCGGGATCGGTGGCCACCGGGTCGGGCCGTTGCATCTGCTGATAGGCGTCAGAGAAATCGCGCGTGAATTTGCCGGTCTCATCGATCCAGACATTGCGCCGGCTGTTCGGAAAACCGGTCAGGAACGCCAGTTCGCCGGGTTCCACCACCCCGTTCGAGTTGCTGTCCTCACGCCAGAACAGGGGCAGATAGAGGTCGGCGGCACGCTCGTTGAAAGCCGTGCGCTCGATAGCTCCGTAGCCCGCTCCT
>Ga0182745_1005316_pt1 | contig 10533 bp, 11 predicted proteins | sample eDN3rd30CKraftBY_FD_128523 | JGI IMG/M metagenome (GOLD analysis project Ga0182745, IMG submission 128523) | Enriched backyard soil microbial communities from Emeryville, California, USA - eDNA 3rd pass 30_C Kraft BY (version 2) (version 2) | ecosystem: Environmental > Terrestrial > Soil >... | reverse complement strand
GCTCGATGCCACCAGGCAGCGACTGCAGCGCGCGCTGGCACCGGCAGTTCGTCCTCGGGTCTTGGGGTCAGAGCTGCTTCGAGGTCATCTTCCTCCAGAGGTGGGAGCGCGTCCCTTTCCTCCACCTCCATTGCATAGGTGTCCTTCAACACCAGCCCAGTGATGGCGCTAAAAGCCTCACCAGCCAACCGTGCCACCGGTGACACCTGCCCCATCAACTCTAGGCAAGCCTCCACGGCAGAAATCCGCCCGGTGAACCCCAGTGCCCACAATACGTCCGCTTGAAGGGCGTCATCGACCAAGCGCTCCACCAAGCGCTCGATATCCTCATCCTCCCCACATATCGCCTGGAGCACTCGGGCAGATGAGGCGCCCTCGCTGCGCCCCTGCGCCTCCTCCAAACATGCATCCCATGCCGCGCGAACCCCAGACAACAGGCCAGATTCGATGGCGGCGTGGCGAACCCATAGTCGCTTGTCGCCCAGCAATCGAGGCAGTTTCCGGTGTCCGACGTCCCTCTCCAACGCTCCAAGGCCCCGCAGCGCCGCTGCCACCACGCGGCCATCTGCATGGTCGAGCAACTCCAGAGCCACTCCTCGCGGAATGGCTCCGCGAAAGGCAAGCACCTCAGATGCCAGTACCTGCATTGATGCCTCGGGTGCTGTTAATAACGGAACCAGCGCGGTCTCCAACCCGGTGCGCTCGCTGAGTTCCAGCGCGCGCCGCAACGGCGCCTGTATCGCTGGAGGCGCGACCGGCGCCATCTCAAGCACGGCCTCTAACTCAGCATGGGAGGACTCTGCGATGGACGCGAACACTGAGCAGAATACCTCCCCAGGCTCTCCGCCCTCCAGTGCTGGCTTGAGTAGAGCCTGGGTGACGGACTCCCCCCCGAGCACCAGTCCATCCAAGTGTGCCAGCAACCGCTCCTCTAACTGCGCTGTCTCCTCCAGATTGTAATGCGGGCCTCGCAGAGCGCGCTCCCATTGTGACTGTAGGAACGACGCCTCGGAGAAGTGTTCTTCGAGAACGTTCATCATCAACATGGGTATAACTCGGTTGACCTACGGGGGACTGAGCTGCCTCCTGGTGACCCATGAGGAGTGAGACTCCAGGTAGGTCCCCCTCCGCACCATCGAGTCGCCGCGACACAGAGCGCTGCTGACCTTGCCGCAGCGCAGCCTGCCGCCTCCAAGGCAATCACAGCAGGTAGCGGTGGGGCGCACCACGCCAAAAGCAGCGCCGCGGGATGATGCTCATCAGCCGCAGTAAGAATCTGCTCGGAAGTGAAAGGAATCGCACTTCGTTTCCGGAATGTGCCTACGCAATTGTCATTGGGTCCCACCAGCAAGCCCCCCTCTGCGTCCGTACCGAAAAGCCAGCCCAGCGTCATGACCTCAATAGGCATGAGCAATGTCTGTCACACTATTTCTGCCCCTCCTGGTTGCCAAACCATTCATGCTGCCCCCCGATTAGCCACTGCAATGCCGCTAATGTACCTGCGGCACACACCAACCGCCTCTAGCTGCTGCTTCTCCACATTTCCCCCTAAAGCAGGCGGCTATCTCAGGCGTCAGAGACGGCAATCCCATGTAGGGAGGAGAATACACGATCAATGCCGCACCTTCCTCTCGATGCAGGGCCGAACAGCCACGCCTTTAGAGCAAACGATGCGCACACGAGGCCATCACGGTCCCGTGCCGACAAGGCTTGGGGGGGCTTGTCCTGAGGCATCCCCTCATTTCGAATTCTCCCTCTGAGCTCGCTTGGTCGGTCGCTCATGGTTGCTCCGAGGGGAAACTCCAAATGAGGGGATGCCTCAGGGGCTTGTCACCACTTATGGCCGGCGGCCCCATCCGTTGCTGGAGTCGATGAGCGTCAGCGATGACTCGAACTGGAAGACGTCCGCGACGACGACGCTCCAGGGTGATTGGAGCCCCACCCCACCCCGGATGCCACCCCGGGTCATGGTAGACAGGGACGCACCGCATGGACCGCCTGTCCCAACTCGTCTGGCTGTGGGTGCTCTTCTTCGCCGTCAACGCCCTCTGGGCGCTGGCGCAGGCCGCCGTGGCCAGCAGCCTGGGCGCACGCCCCGTGTCCGTCGTCCTCGGCTACGGCCCCACCCTGCGCTCCGCCCGCCTGGGCGGCATCCTCTGGGCCTTCCGGCCCCTCGCGCTCGGCAGCGCGGTGAGCTTCGATGAACCCGTCGAGGGCGCTCCCGCCAGGAGCCGCCTGCTCCAGCTCTCCCCGCCCCTGCACGCCGCCGTCATCCTCCTGCCCTGGGCCGTGCAGGTCGCCATCGCCATGGCCTGCCTGGGCACCTCGGAGGCCCTGCGCCACTTCGTGAGCGGCTTCGCCATCCCCTTCGAGCCCTCCCTGCTCCCCGGTCGTGTGGAGCGCTTCGTCGCGCTCCTTCGGGACGGCGACCTGCTGCGCGCGTGGGGCCTGATGAGCGCGAAGCTGGCCGCCCTCAACCTCCTGCCCCTGCCCGCGCTCGCCGGAGGCACCTTCCTGCTCCTGCCCTGGCGCAAGGGCTACCCCGTCTGGGCCGGCCTGCTCGGAATCCTCGGGCTGCTGGCCGCCGTGCCGTGGGTCCTCTACGTGCTCTACGTGGTCATCCAGGCGCTCGTCTGACGCCTACGCCTGCCGCTGCAACGCGAGCCGCGCCCCCAGCGCGACGAACACGCCCCCGGTGACGCGCTTCTGCCACGCCGCCACCCTCGGGTTGCGGCGCATCCAGCCCCCGAAGGCCCCGGCCGTCGCCGCCAGCAGCACCAGCCACGACGTGCCCGTCACGGAGAACATCAACCCGAGCCCCAGGAACTGGAGCCCCGTCGACCCCGCGGACGCGTCCACGAACTGCGGCAAGAAGGCCAGGAAGAACACGGCCACCTTCGGGTTCAGCACGTTGGTGACGACGCCGTCGCGGAAGATGCGCCGCAGGCTCAGGGCTGGAAGCACCTGCGCCACCTCGGGAGCAGCGTCCTGGGAGCGCAGCATCTGCACGCCCATCCACACCAGGTAGACCGCCCCGCCCCACTTCACCACGGTGAAGGCCAGCGCCGACGTCGCGAGCAGCGTCGACAGCCCGAACGCCGCCGCCGCGATGTGGAACAGGCACCCGACGAAGATGCCCAGCGCGGAGACGATGCCCGCCTTGCGCCCTTGCCCCATGCTCCGGGCCAGCACGTACATCGTGTCCGGCCCGGGCGTCAGGATGAGCGCGAGCACCGCCAGGAAGTAGGCCGTGAGGCGCGTCAGGTCGAGAAACATGGTGGCTCCAGTAGGGGCACGGCGGGCCCCTCTCCCTGCGCACCGTACCCGCCGGAACCCGCCCCGAAAAGCGACCCGTGGCATCAGATGGGGGCGCGCGTTCCGTCCCGTCCGTCCGCCAGCCGCTCGGCCCGCTCGCGCCGCAGGGCCTGCTCGGCCTCCTCCGCGGAGATGGGCACGACAGGCCGGAACACCGTGCGGTACACGGCGGCGGCGGTGGCCCCGCCCAGCAGTGGGGCCACGATGAACAGCCAGAGCTGCCCCAGGGGCACGCTCCCCGCGAACACCGCCGGGCCCAGGCTGCGCGCCGGGTTCACGGAGGTGTTCGTCACCGGAATCGCCACCAGGTGGATGAGCGTCAGCACCAGGCCGATGGCCAGCCCCGCGAAGCCCACCGGCGCGCGGGCATCCGTGGCCCCCAGAACGGTGAGGACGAGTACGAAGGTAAGCACCACCTCGGTGAGGAAGGCCGCCCCCATGCCGAAGCCATCAGGCGAGGCGGCGCCATAGCCGTTGGCCGCGAGGCCATGCGTGGCCACCGAGTACCCTCCCGGCATCCCTCGGGCAATCAGCAGCACCGCGCCCGCGGCCAGGATGGCCCCCACGCACTGCGCCACCACGTAGCCGACCGCATCCTTGCCCTCCATCTTCCCCGACAGCAGGAGGCCCAGCGTCACCGCCGGATTCACGTGGCAGCCAGAAATGGGGCCCACCACGTACACCATGGCCAGCAGCGACAGGCCAAAGGCGAACGCCACCCCCAGGAAGCCGATGTGGTCCCCCGCCAGCACGGCCGCCCCGACGCCGCCGAGCACCAGGACGAACGTTCCGATGAGCTCCGCAACGTACTTCCGGACGGCCTCGTTGTTGTTGGCGCTGCTTGCCCGGGCCAGAGCGGCCCTGTCCCTGGATGCATCCATGCCCAGCCTCACTCCGCGCGGCCCGTCGCCACGCTTCAGCGTGTTCTTCCAGGCATGCTGTGCATGGTCATGGAGACGACAACGCACAGCGGCACCTCACGCCCGCTGAGCGGCCCTCTCGTGCGGCCCATGCCCCTTCGCCCACCCTGACGTGCAGGCCTGAGATGGCCGGGAGCCTCTGTGCCCGACGCCCGGCGGAGCGGTCTGCCCCTGCGCGGACGTCGCAAGTCCCTTCCGGATGCGGCGCCGCTCGCGAAGGGCGGCGCCCGCACCTCCGGAGGCGCTACTTGTTCTTCATCACCCCGATGAAGGGGATGTTCCGGTACACCTCCCCGTAGTCGAGCCCGTAGCCCACGACGAAGTGGTCATCGATGACGAAGCCCGTGTAGTCGATGGCCACCTTCGTCCGGGCGCGCGAGGGCTTCTCCAGCAGCGTGCACACCTTCAGCGACGCGGGGTGCCGCGCGCGCAGGTTCTCCAGCAGGAACTGCATGGTGAGCCCGGTGTCGATGATGTCCTCGATGATGAGCAGGTGCTTGCCCGCCATGGGCTTGCTGACGTCGGTGGTGATGCGCACCTCGCCCGTCGTCTCCGTCCCGCCCTGGTAGCTGGACACGCCGAGGAACTCGAGCTTCACCGGCAGGTCCATGTACTTCGCCAGGTCGATGGCGAAGAACACCGAGCCCTTCAGCACGCAGATGAGCGTCAGGTCCTTGCCCGCGTAGTCGCGGGTGATCTCCGCCGCGAGCTCGCGCACGCGCGCCTGCAACTTGTCCTCGGGAATCAGGACACCGACTTCCTGCTCGTAGAACGCCAAGGGTTCCTCCGCTATACGTACGCGTTGTTCATGATCTCCCCGAAGCCGCCGCCTCCGGGGACGATGTACTGCCGGTCATCCAGGCCCCGCTCCTTCTCCCAGAGCGCGCCCGGCTCGGTGCCGAACACCTCCGGCGGGGACAGGCCCCGGTCCAGCCGGAGCGCATAGATGACGACGTCCGGGTGGTCCGTGGTCATCTTCCGCAGGTACTCCGGCGTGACGATGAGGTTCAGGGTGATGATGCGCCGGGGCGTCCCGGGCACCTTGTCCTTGTAGAGCGAGATCGCCGTGGACAGGCTGCCGCCCGTGGCCCCCATGGGGTCGGGGAAGAGCACGAAGGCGTCGTCCACGTCGCCGCCAATCTTCGCGCCGCCAATCTCCGAGCCCACCACCGACTCCGCGGCGCCAATCATCCGGCTCATGATGATGTGGTCCTGCCGCACCACCGTCGGGTCCAGCGTGGCGTTCATCAGGTCGTACGTCACCTGCGACGGCAGCGTGCCCGCCCGGGCGATGTTCACCGTCACCACCCGCACCTGCGGGTCGATGACCTCGCCCTGGTAGAGCCCCTGAGGGGTGGAGTCGATCATCCGCGTGGGCAGGCTCACGTTCTTCCGCGGGAACTCCGCGTTGAGCACCGTCTTCACCAGGTCGACGTACAGCGTCTCCACCAGCCGGTTGATCTGCGGCTGGATGACGCCCTTCGAACACAGCGTGGCCAGCTGGGTCAGGAGAAAGGGATTTCCCACCAGGTGGACATGAGGCCCATAGTGGTGGGGCATCTCGTTCAGCTTGAAGGGAATGTTCGAGTACAGGGTGTCGCGCATCCGTTCAGCTCCCGCTCAGTCGAACAGCTCCAGCGTCTGCGGCGGCGTGCCCTCCGCCGGCTCCGCCACGTGGCACTTGCGGCAGCGCGGCTCGTAGTCGCCCGCCGCTCCAACCACCACCCGCTCACCACTGGACACGATGCGCTGGGAGCGATTGGCCGGGTTCCCGCACACCACGCAGATGGCCAGCTCCTTCGTCACGTACTCCGACACCGCCATCAGCTGCGGCATCGGCTCGAAGGGCCGCCCCTGGTAGTCCTGGTCCAGCCCGGCGCAGATGACGCGCAGGCCCTTGTTCGCCAGGGCCTCCACCACCGCCACCACCTCGGCGCCGAAGAACTGCACCTCGTCGATGCCCACCACCTGGGTGTCGGGGGCAAGCCTGTAGAAAATCTCTTCAGCCCGCTCGATGGCCGTGGACATGACCTTGAGCTGGGAGTGGCTCACCACCGCGGACGCGTCATAGCGGTTGTCGATGCGGGGCTTGAACACCTGCACCTTCTGCTTGCCGTAGACGGCGCGCTGGACGCGGCGGATCAGCTCCTCCGTCTTGCCGGAGAACATCGAGCCACAGATGACCTCTATCCACCCGATATCTTTGGGGAATTGATGCAAGGAACGCTCACGGGCCGGGGGCGGAAGGGGCGCGGATAGTCTGCCACGACCCCAGGGGAGTCAATTTCCCGCCACGACCGCCCCATAGCCGAATCGCCGCCGGATGTCGCCCGCTTCCTCGGCCGCATCCTGCCCTCGCGGGCGTTGGCAGGCCTCTTGAAAGGCTCTGGCTACGGACCGGCGAAGGGGGATGGGCGTGGCGGCGACTTTCGAGCAGATGCGCGGCGGGGCGTGGGGCAGCAAGGCGTCGTTCTACCTGTCGCCGGCCTCCGTGGCGCTGTTGACGCTGAACCTGCTGGACGGGCTGTTCACCCTCTTCTTCCTCCAGCTGGGGGTGGCCGAGGAGCTCAACCCCATCATGCGGCTGGCCTACGAGCAGTCCCCGCTCTTCTTCATGTTCACCAAGCTGGTCATCGTGAACGCCGGCCTGTGGCTGCTGTGCCTCCACCGGCACCTGACGGCCAGCCGCGTCGCCATCCGGCTGGGCGCCGCCGTGTACGCCGTCATCGTGGTGTACCACCTCGCCTTCCTGACCCACCTGGTCCTCCACTGGCCTCAATTGCTGGCCTAGCCTCCACTCGCAGCGGCGGACTGTGGGCGCATTGAACACTGGCGCAAATCTCCCTCGCGGCCACGCTTGCAATTGCCACCCGGTATGTCCCAGGCTTCCCTTCAGCTCCGGCCTTTCGGGTTCGGGGGGGGACCATGAACATCACCGACGTCCGGGTGTTTCCGGTCGAAGAGGACAAGCTCAAGGCGTATGTCACCATCACCTTGGACCACTGCTTCGTCATTCGCGATTTGAAGGTCATCCACGGCTCGACCGGGCTCTTCATCGCGATGCCAGCCAAGAAGCGGAAGGATGGGACGTACAAGGATATCGCCCACCCGCTCAACGCGGATACGCGCAGTCAGATGGAGCGCGTCATCCTGATGGAGTACGAGCGGCACCTCCATCAGGCGCAAGCCGGGATGCTCGGCATGGCTCCAGCGGACCTCGACTAACGACTTCTTTCCTTCCGTCCGCGTACAGGTTAGTCAGCGGCCCCACCATGCAGCCGCGTGACTTCAAGGTGTTCGCCGGGAACTCGAATCCCGGCCTGGCGCATCGCATCTGCGAGTACCTCAAGCGCCCTCTGGGCAAGGCGGAGGTCGGCCGGTTCTCGGACGGGGAGATTCACGTCGAGATCGGCGAGAACGTCCGCGGCCTCGACGTCTTCGTCCTCCAGTCGACCTGCCCGCCGGCGAACGACCACCTGATGGAGCTGCTCATCATGTGCGACGCGCTCAAGCGGGCGAGCGCCGGCTCCATCACCGCCGTCATCCCGTACTACGGGTACGCCCGTCAGGACCGGAAGGTGGCGCCGCGCACGCCGATCACCGCGAAGCTCATCGCGGACCTGCTGGAGTCCGCGGGCGCCGGGCGCGTGGTGTCCATGGACATGCACGCGGGGCAGATCCAGGGCTTCTTCAACATCCCCTCCGACCACCTCTACGGCTCGCCGGTGTTCCTGGAGGACCTGCGCAAGCGCTTCCCCGAGTCCCAGGAGCTGGTCATCGTCTCGCCGGACGCCGGCGGCGTGGAGCGCGCGCGCGCGTACTCCAAGCGGCTGAACACGGGCCTGGCCATCATCGACAAGCGCCGCCCCCGCCCCAACGCGTCCGAGGTCATGAACCTCATCGGCGACGTGAGCGGCAAGGACGCGGTGCTGGTGGACGACATGGTGGACACCGCCGGGACGCTCGCCCAGGCCGCCGCGGCGCTGAAGGCCAAGGGCGCGCGACGGGTGGTGGCCTACGCGGTCCACCCCATCCTCTCCGGCCCGGCCATCCAGCGCATCCAGGACTCGGTGCTGGAGGAGGTCGTCTTCACCGACACCGTGCCGCTGGCCCCCTCCGCCCTGGCCTGCTCGAAGATCCGCCAGCTCACCACCGAGCGCCTCTTCGGCGAGGCCATCGCCCGCATCCACCGCGCCGATTCGCTCAGCACGCTGTTCGTCTGAGCCGGCGCGCGGCGGCCCGCCAGGCGGCTTGACTCCGAGCCGCCCCGCTGGCATGTGCACGCACTTCCATCGGTTGCCCCCACAGGCGCCGTCTTCGGGGCCCGCCACTGGGGCGGGATGCCGAGGGCGCCAGGGCGGCCGGTGGCACCCGCAGTCTCCTCTGTGAGGATTCCATGTCCGACAATTCCCGCGTTCTCGAAGCCAAGCCGCGCGAGGGCACCGGCAAGGGCGTTGCCCGCCGCCTGCGCGCCAGTGGCCTGATCCCCGCCGTCGTCTACGGCAAGCACCTGGAGAAGCCGGCGCATATCGCCGTGAACCCCAAGGCGGTGCGCCAGGCCATCAACACCCCGCACAAGTTCAACACCCTGATCCAGATCAAGGTGGACGGTGGCGACCGTCAGGTCCTCCTGAAGGACTACCAGATGGACCCGGTCACCCGGGACATCCTCCACGCCGACTTCATCGACGTGCGCCCGAACGAGAAGGTGAAGGTCAACGTGCCGCTGGTGCTCACCGGCCGCGCGCAGGGTGTGGCGGACGGCGGTCTGCTCACCCAGGCCCGCCGTGAGATCGAGGTCTGGTCGCTGCCTGCCGCCATCCCCGAGCGCATCGAGGTGGACGTCACGCCGATGAAGATCACCGAGGTGCTCCACATCAACGACGTGAAGCTGCCCGAGGGCGTGTCGGTGAAGACGAACGTCAACTACACCCTGGCCGTCCTGAGCGCGCCGGAGGCGGCGGAGGCCCCGGGCGCGGCGGCCGCGGCGGCTCCTGCGGCCAAGGACGCGAAGGCCGGCGACAAGGCGGCCGCGGCGAAGGCCCCGGCGAAGAAGTAGTCTTCCGCCTTCAGCGGTCCTTCAGGAGCGGGGCCGGCCCGGCAAGGGGCTGGCCCCGTTTCTCGTTTCGGGAGCCACGTCATGAAGCTCATCGTCGGGCTGGGCAATCCGGGGCGCGAGTACGAGCGGCACCGGCACAACATCGGGTTCATGGTGGTGGAAGCGCTCCTGCCCCGGGCCCGGGCGGAGCTGAACCAGGAGAAGTTCGCCGCCAGGGTCGGCCAGGGCACGCTGGCGGGCGAGCGCGTCCTCTTCGTGGAGCCCCAGACGTACATGAACCTGTCGGGCCGCTCCGTGGCGGAGGCCGCGCGCTTCTTCAAGGTGCCGGTGACGGACGTGCTCGTCATCCACGACGAGCTGGACCTGCCCTACGGCCGGCTTCAGCTCAAGGCCGGCGGCGGCAGCGGCGGCCACAACGGGCTCAAGAGCATCGTCTCCAGCCTGGGCGACGAGGGCTTCACCCGCCTGCGCTTCGGCATCGGCAAGCCGGAGGGCCCCAACGCCCGCGAGCGCGTGTCCGGCTATGTCCTGTCCAACTTCGACGACGGCGAGCGCCGGGAGCTGGAGGCGCTCACCGGCCGCGCCATGGACATGACGGAGACCTGGATTCGCGAGGGCCTGTCGGTGGCCATGAACCGGTTCAACCGGAAGGCCTGAGCCCCCGGGGCGCCTCCGGGCGGGCAGCCAGCGCGCCCGGCCGCTTGACTTGGCCGGGGGGGCGCCCATAGAAGGCCCCTTCCCTCACCGGGATGGCCCGGTGGGATGTTCTTTTCCAGCTTCCCGTGTTGGTACACGGGACGTAGCGCGAAGGTGACGGGCGCGCGGTTTCCCGTCCCCGGTGGTGGGCCTCCTGACCCGCCGACCGTTTCCCCGCTCTCCGGATTCGCCGGAGGGCACTCGACCCCAAGGGGAGAGAAAACCATGGCTGAGACGCAGGCCGCGACGCGGCTTCGTGAGTACGAGACCATCTTCCTGGTCAAGCCGGACCTGACGGACGACAACGTGGACAAGCTCAAGGAGCGCGTCCGCGGCATCGTTTCGCGTGAAGGTGGCAAGGTCATCCGCTTCACGGTGTGGGGCAAGAAGAAGACCCTGTTCCCCGTGGCGAAGCAGCCCCGCGCCATCTACGTGCACACCCACTTCCTGGGCGGCGCGAAGCTGGTGGCGGAAATCGAGCGCAACCTCCGCAACCTGGACGAGGTCACCCGCTACATCTCCGTGAAGATCGCGGACGAGGTG
>Ga0182745_1005314_pt1 | contig 10535 bp, 6 predicted proteins | sample eDN3rd30CKraftBY_FD_128523 | JGI IMG/M metagenome (GOLD analysis project Ga0182745, IMG submission 128523) | Enriched backyard soil microbial communities from Emeryville, California, USA - eDNA 3rd pass 30_C Kraft BY (version 2) (version 2) | ecosystem: Environmental > Terrestrial > Soil >... | reverse complement strand
GGCGCGGTCCCGGGGGTCATCGCGGGGATCGTGGTGGTCCTCTACTTCTCCAACACCTCGCTCAACATTGAATCGTTCATGGGTTCGATCATGTGCCTCGGCGTCTCGGTATCGAACTCGGTGATGCTCGTCACCTTCATGGATGAACACTGGCAAGGAGGGAAACGTTCGACCGAGGCCGCCATCCTGGGCGCGGGGGACCGGTTGCGGCCGATCCTGATGACGGCCTGCGCCATGTCCGTGGGCATGGTTCCGATGGCCCTGGCCCTGGAACGAGGCAGCCAGATGCAAGCTCCGCTCGGCCGCGCGGTGATTGGGGGGCTGGTCATGTCCACCTTCGCCACGCTACTCGTTCTGCCCTCGGTCTTCGCACTCGTGATTGGTAAGCGAGTCGCCACCTCTCCGTCGATCTATCCGGACGACCCAGAGAGTGCGCACTACGATGCCACGGTCTTCCTCAACGAGCCGGCCCATGATTCCACGCATGAAGCAGAAGCAACGGCCCATCCCGAAATCGACGAAGCGGGGCATCCTCCCACGCCGGCCGAAAGCGACGCTCTGGCGTTCCTCAGAAGAATTCTCGACGAGGCCAGGGCAAGGCGTCACGACATGATCACACATTACACCGTGAATGACCTCCGTGTCGCCCTTGGGTTCGAGGATCCGAAATCAAGCGAATCCCAGGCATCCCGACCCAATCCTGATGGCCCTTCCGAGGATGAGCTGGAGGGCGATCGCAATGATTCGGAAAGGTAGCCGTCTTCATCCTTGAACACGGCGAACGTCCTCAAGTGCTTGTGAGGATATGGTCGTTCGCTTCAACATGATTTTCTTCAACGACCCGAATTCGTAAGATTTTCAAAAAAGGGCGAGCCCGACACATCAAGCGGCTCGCCCCTTTCCGAAGGAGGCATACACTCATGCGACGATCTCGCGAGCCTCGAGGCTCAATGATTTCCAACGCCCTTCGATGGGCGCCGGTCCTCCTGCTGACCGGGCTGGTTGGCTCTGGATGTGGACATGAGGAGAAGGCGGAATACACCAGTGTCACGAAGCCCCCCACCGTGCGCATCATCAAGCCCCAGGGGCGGAAGATTGTGCGAGTGGTGGGTCAGCCGAGTTTTGTCGAGGCGTACGAACATACGGCGGTCTATCCGAAATTAACGGCGTATATCGACAAGTGGATCGTGGACATCGGAGACAAGGTTAAGAAGGGAGAGGTGCTGGCCACGCTCTTCGTGCCCGAGCTCGTCGAGGACTTCGCCACCAAGAAAGCGACCGTCAAACTCGATGGCGACCGAGTGGACCTGGCCCGGAAGCTGGTCGAAGTGGCGGAAGCCGACGTCAAGGCCGCCGATGCGAAGCTACTCGAGGCGAAAGCGATCCTCGCGAAGTTCGACTCCGAAGTTCATAGGTGGGACACCGAGGTCAAACGGCTTCAGAACGAGGTGAACCGGGGGGTGGTCGACCCCCAGATTCTGCTGGAATCGACGAATCAATGGAAGTCGAGCGTCGCCGCGCAAGACGCCGCGAAGGCCACGATCGCCAAGGCCGAGGCCGAGCTCCTCTCGCGCAAGGCCAACCTCGCCAAGTCCAAGGTCGAGGTTTCCGTCGCTCAATCCGACCTGGCCGTGGCCATCAGCGAGGCGAAGCGCATCGAGGCCTGGGTTGGCTACCTCAAGCTTCCCGCCCCGTTCGACGGCGTCATCGTCGCGCGCAACGCCAACACCTTTGACTTCGTGCTGCCGGCCACCGGCGATCCCTCGGCGAATGAGCGATCTCCTCATCTTTCGCCCAGCGGAAGTGCCGCCCCAATCTACGTGGTCGACCGAACCGACATTGTTCGAATCTTCGTCGATATTCCGGAGCGAGACGCCAACTACGTCCAGGCTGGAAACAAGGCGACCGTCTTGGTACGGGCCTTCCGCGACGAGCCGATTCCCGCGACCGTCACGCGCACGTCTTGGGCTCTGAACGCCAAAAGCCGGACCCTGCGTGCCGAGATCGACCTTCCGAACCCAGGCAGCCAGCTCTTGCCTGGCATGTATGCTTACGCCAATGTCATCATCGAGCGCTCCGACGTCCCGTCGCTCCCCGTCTCGGCCCTGACCTATAGCGGAGACAAAACCTATTGCTGGACCTATAAAGATGGCCGAGCGACCCGGGCCGAAGTCCGCACGGGAATTAGCGACGGCGAATGGATTGAAGTGACCAACCTGCAGAAACTTCCCGAGTCATTGCCCACAGGCGCCAAGGCGTCCGAACTCATGGCGAGCCAATCCTGGGCCCCTGTCAACGGCACGGAGCAGGTCATCCTGGGAGACCTCTCCATCCTCTCGGATGGGCTCACCGTGAACGTGGATTCTCAGCCCTCCGAGAAGACGGCCAAGCGCACCAAGGTTCCGCCGTCAAAGCCGCTCTCGCATGCCTCCGCCCCTGAAGCCGTCGCTCAAACCGATTGACCAGGGCGGAATCGATCAATGCGCTTGTCGCTCGGTACGAAGCGTCTTCTCCTCAAAGCAGAGGACGTGTTCGACCGAGCGCCCCGAGCGCTCGTGGCCAGTTAGGACGAGACGCGATTTCCGATCCGCTCACAAAATACGTTAATTTTTCGCATTCGAATCAGTCGATCTGATTCCAGGCAATCAGCACTCTCGACACAACCCGCATGAAGGATTCTTCCCGTGCATCCAGCGCCTCGACTCGACATGAGTCACGGGAGGGTCATCACTTCATGATGTCGATCCCTTTGTTGTCCCCCTCGCACGAGGTTTCTCCCCCCGTCGCCTCGTGCCGGCCTGGATAGACTCGATCTGGCCAAGGCGGCGTTTCACCCGCGCCCTGGATCCCTAGAAGACCAAGGATGGAACCATGGAACGATTCGCCTGGGCAGGGAAGCCCATCCTGGCGTTTCTTCTCTTACTTTGGGCTGATCCTCGCCCCAGTGGCGCCCAATCCCCTCCAACCCCCTTGGACGCGCAACCGGCACTTTCCGCCCCAACACCCGGAACCAATTCAACGCCCAGCTCGGAAGTCTCTGAAAGCCAGACCAGGGGAACGACGCCCCCCTCCTCCACCGCGTTACCGTTGCCGTTATCCTCGCCAGCAACCGCTCCCGCGCCAAGGCTCGCGCAGGCACCAGCGGGCCGGGCTCCAGAAACATCGAGCCCGAATCCCCTGGCGACCGGGTTGTCGGTGAAATCGGCGCCTCTCGAGGAGGGGGACCTCCGCTTTCCGATCAACCTGGCGACCGCCCTCCGCCTGTCCGACGCCCGCCCCCTGGTCGTCGCCATGGCGCAGGCGGAGGTCTGGGTGGCCGAGGCCGAGTTGACCCGGGCCAAGGTCCTCTGGATTCCGACGCTCAACATTGGGTTCGACTATATCCGGCACGACGGCGGCGGCCCCGACATCAACAAGGGGATCATGACCGCCCCCAGCTTCAACTTTTTCTACGGCGGGGCCGGCATGTCGGGGAACCTCTCCGGCACCGACATCCTGTTCCAGCCACTGGTCGCTCGGCAAAACCTGAACGCAAGACACTGGCAAATTCAGACGGCCAAGAACAACGCCTTGCTCGATACCGCCAACGCCTACTTCCGGGTCCATCAGGCCAGAGGCCAGTACGCGGGCGCCCTGTACTCGATCGAGCGCGGACGCGACCTGGTCCAGCGCATCACGAACCTGAGCAAGGAGTTCGTCCCCAAGGTCGAGATCGAACGAGCACGCAACATGCTGGCCGACCTCGAGCAGCAAGCCACCTCGGCCCGGCAAGATTGGCGGGTCGCCAGCGCCGACCTGACCCAGGTCTTGCGGCTCGACCCCCGCGCGGTGGTCGAGCCACTCGAACATGACCACGTTCAGATCACCTTGATCGACCCGGGCCGCACGCTCGACGACATGATGCCCATGGCCTTGACGAACCGGCCCGAGCTCGCCTCGCACCAGGCCCTCGTTCAGGCCAACATGGAGGCGATCCGCCGAGAAAAGTGGCGGCCTTTGCTTCCCAATCTTCTTATCAATGGTTTCCAGACCCCTAACGAATTAATTCAGGCTGGCATCTTCGGGCTTGGTCCCAACAGCAGCCTCGACCAGTGGAAGGGCCGTGTCGACCTGAGTTATCAGCCGCTCTGGCAGCTCGACGCCTTCGGGATCGGCAACCTCGCGCGGATCAAGGAGCAGCGCGGGATGCAGTCGAAGGCCATCATCGAGTTCTTCAGGGCCCAGGACACGGTGGCGGCCGACGTGACCCGCGCCCAGGCTCGCGTTCAGTCGGCCGCGGCCCGCGTGATGCAAGCCGACCGGGCCATGCGCACGGCCATCATCACCTTCAACGGCAACTTTGAAGGTCTCCAGCAGACCACGCGTCTCGACAACATGCTCGTCCTGGTCAACCGCCCTCAGGAGGCCGTCTTCGCCCTCCAACTCCTGAAAGTGGCCTTCGACGAGTACTTCAGCACGGTCTCCGAATACAACCGCGCCCAGTTCGAGCTATTCCACGCCATCGGTTACCCAGCCCGCGAGCTCGCCGAGCTGCGAACCCCTGGCGAAGTGATTCCGGTGGAAACCGCGAGACCTCCCTACCTGCCCCCCGTGGGCAACGGTCCGCCCCCAGCCACCCGATAAGGACTGACTCACCTAGACCAGGTCAGGCCAGGCCTGGTCTGGGCGAGCCAAAGGCGATGAGCCAAACATGATCACATAAAAACATCACAACAGGACGACTTCCTCATGAAACGACGTTCGACCACCAAGTGCCAACCGCGTCTCGAGCCCATGGAGCCCAAGCGATTGCTGAGCGCCGCGGGTCATCTTGCCGCCCCTGGCGGCGGTAAGCACCCCGCTTTGGAAATCGAGGTTCCTCAACCGATCAGTGCTCAGGCCGAGGGGGGCGGGACCATCAGCGCCCAAGGAGCCACCTCGGTCAGCCCCGTGCGGACCCCTTGGAGAAACATCCAGCCCTCGTACGGTTACCTGGTCTTTCGACGCACCAACCCGAGCCAGTTCAACAACAAGCTCAAGCCCCCCTTCGGCCATGTGCTCGTTCAAGACCGCCAGCCCATCCCAGGGCAGGTTTACAACGTGCTCTCGGTGGTCGTCCGCAATGGCACCGCGCAAGATTTCGACGCCAGCTCCGGCTTCGAGGTGAGGTTCCCCGGCCAGAAGCACCCGACCCCAATCCTCACGGGCGACCAGGTCTGGAAGGCGGGCCAGGAATATATCTTCTACGTGATGACGAAGAAGTATTACCCGCTGCCGAATCAGGTCTCTTCCGGCTTCCAGTTCAAACTCGGCGGAGCGTTCTCGGTGGCCATTCCCGGCCCTTCGGGCATCTTCCTCCGGCTCAAATACAACCCGAACACCATCGACCGAACCCTCGATTGGATCGTGACCAAAGGGCCAGGCGCCCAGGGAGGCAGAGGGCTCCAATATGGCATGGCCGACACCCAGATCAACGAATTCGTCTCCGCCAAGACCAAGCGAAATGATTTCGGCGGTTACTTCTGATCTACTCAGCATGTTTTCAGGCTTAATAGGCCTTGGCTTGCTCTTCCAGGAATGTGACAGCCTAATAACCAATCTCGTGCCGACCCCGTAACCACGAACGGCGTTCGGAGTAGCGATTGAGCCCCCTCGCCAGGTTCGTCCTGGTTCAACGCTCTCCTTGGATCGTGAAAGAGATCCATTCGCATCTTCTCCCACGGATCCTCGGTCGTTCGTGGCCCAGACTCTCCGAGCCGGTTGAATGAGATGAAACAGACGCATCATCACACGTTCAACTCGGTAATGGACGCCATTCCGCGCGAGGATCGCGCGGGTCGTGTCGCCTGGGCGGGTCACCCTCGATTCAGGAGGAATCGCGGGAAGAGAACAGCAGAGCGGAGCTCGACATGAGGAAACAGAAAGCCTGGGCGGTCAAAATCGCCCTGACCATCTGGCTGCCGTTGCAGGGGGGCTCCCTCGCGCATGCCCAGGCACCCGCCTCCCCGCCCGGGGCGGGCCCAACCGAGTTACCCCCCTCTTCGGTCTCCGCTTCGATTGAGCGGTTCGTCAAGGAGCACGAAAAGGAGCTCGCCGCGTCGTCGCCAGCTCAGGCTCAGGCTCAGGCTCGAGGAGGGGCCGCGTCCGCGCTCCCCGCCCCATCACGTTCAGTCAGCAACCCCAGGCCCAATCCCAATCCCGGTCCGGCGCCCGTGGCGGTACCAGCGTCGGCACCAGGGCCGGCGCGAATTCCCGCGCCAGCACGGACAGCAGCGCCTATCGTTTCGGCCAACCGCTTATCTCCGCCAAGAGATGATACGAGCCCCGCGTTCGGCACCCCTCGCCCGGGAGAAGCGGCGAGGCCCGCTCGCGTGGCACAGGCTGAAGCTGACCCGTCGGCCCGCGCGGGAGCGATCCCGCCAATGCTCTCCAGCACTTCGCCACTGGACAGGGGCTCGAGCCTGAGCATGAAGTCGGCTCCCTTCGAGTCGGTGGATCGCCGGTTTCCAATTAACCTCGCGACCGCGCTCCGCCTGTCCGACGCCCGCCCTCTGGTCGTGGCCGCGGCACAGGCGGGGGTCTGGGTGGCCGAGGCCCAGTTGACCCGATCCAAGGTGCTCTGGATTCCCATGCTCAACTTTGGCTTCGACTACATCCGGCACGACGGCGGTGGACCCGACATCAACAAGGGGATCATGACCGCCCCCAGCTACAACTACTTCATGGGAGGAGCGGGGGCCTCGCTCAACCTGAACCTCACCGACTCCTACTATCGGCCGCTCGCGGCCCGGCAAGTCCTGAACGCCAGACACTGGGAAGTTCAAACCGCCAAGAACGACGTGCTTCAGGAAACCGCCGACGCCTACTTCCGAGTCCACCAGGCCAGAGGAATGTATGCCGGGGCCCTGTACGCGGTCGAAAGAGGTCATGTCCTGATCGACAAGATCACCGACCTGAGCAAGGAGTTCGTCCCCAGGGTCGAGGTGGACCGGGTCCAGAACATGGTGGCCGACCTCGAGCAGCGCGCGACCTCGGCCCGAGAGAACTGGCGGGTCGCCAGCGCCGACCTGAGCCAGGTCTTGCGGCTCGACCCCCGCGCAGTGGTCGAGCCGCTCGAGCACGACCACGCCCAGATTACCCTCATCGACCCAGGCCGCGCACTCGATGACATGATCCCCGTCGCCCTGGCGAACCGACCCGAGCTTGCCTCGTACCGTGCCCTCGTCGAAGTGGCGGAAATTGGAGTCCGCCGCGAGAAGGCCCGGCCGCTCTTGCCCGTCGTGATGATCAACGGGCTTCAGCATGCAGGCATGCTCATGCAGTTTGGTATCTTCGGACTCGGCCCCAATGCCAGTCTCGACCAGTGGCGGGGGCGTGGTGACGTGAGCTACCAGCTCGTCTGGCAACTCGAGAACTTCGGGGCCGGTAACCTCGCGAAAATCAAGCATCAGCGAGGCGAGCAGTCTCAGGCGATCATCGACCTGCGCCGGGCCCAGGACCGCGTGGCGGCCGACGTCACGCGGGCACTCGCCCGGGTCCAGGCCTCGGCCCCTCGCATCGTTCAGGCCGACAGAGCCCTGCGCACAGCCCTCGTCACCTTCAACGGGCACCTCGAAGGACTCGGGCAGACCAGGCGTCTGGGCAACGTCTTAATCTTGACCTACCGCCCTCAAGAAGCCGTTTACTCACTTGAGCAGTTGAACGTCTCATTTAATGAATACTTCACCACCGTGGCCGAGTACAACCGAGCCCAGTTCGAGCTCTTTCACGCGTTAGGATACCCAGCGCAGGAGGTGACCAGCACGCGGTCGACGGGCGAGATCCTCCCCGTGGACATCGCACGCCCCGCCTACTTGCCCCCCGTGGGCAACGGCCCACCTCCGGCGACACGCTGAACCTCGCTTTCAAATGGTCTGATCGAACGTGGGACGTCTGTCTCTACTGGAAGACGTCGCCAAGCCCGCACAATCCACCCTGCTCGATTTTTCGCGACCAAGGGATACAAATATGCAATCTTACCGATTTTTCTCTAAATGGTACCATGTCGGTCTCGTCGCGGCATTGCATGGCCTCTGCGCGCTGGGCTTCTCCTCCTTGGCGCGGGCGGAAGGGCTTGGCCACGGGAGCGAGCACGGCCGGATGCCCGGCAACCCGAGCCTGCACGGTCCTTCGGCGTACCGGGGATTCCAGGGGTTCGGCCTGGGATTTCATCCGGGGTTCGGCTACGGCGGCAACGGCATGGGAGTCGGCCCTCATGGCGGCTACCCGTTCTATGGCGGGCCTGGCTATCCTCATCCCGCCCCCCAACTTCGTCGCGGGTGTGGAATCAACCCTTTCCCCTATTTTGGCGGACCTGGCCATCCCACGCCTAACTGCCCGATCTACTACACCCCGGTCGGCCCATTGAGCGCGGACCCTCCGGTCATCACCGTCGGATCCGACGGCGGATACGGTTCCGGCTACGGCGGATTCACGGGGACGCTCCCCTACCCTGAGTCGGCCTTCGCGCGTGCGATCACCTCCGCTGAAACCACGGAGCCCGCCAGGTCCAGCCCAACGGCGTCCGCGCCCACCACGCCGACCTCCGCCTCACCATTCACCGCGCCCGGCCCGAATGCCCCTTGATCAACAGCAATGGCTCTCCACTCCTTTAACAAGGAGCGATTTCCTCAAAGGTCGGTATCTCGAGCCTGTTGGGTCTGTCGAGGCAGCCTTGCTTGACGTACCCAACGCGCTCGAGGCCGCCCCCAGGAGAAGTGATTCCCACATTGCATCCAAGCATCTCCATGCCCCTTGATTCGAGCGATGTCAAGAAGCCTCACCTCTGCTGCCCAATGCTCGAAGTCGAGCATGACGGCTGGCTATTGATGTTGCGGCAGGATCAGCGATCATCCACAATGGATCGGCTCTTGAGAACCGAGAGCACGCGCGGTCGTTGAATGATCGTGATCACGACTGGACTGGTCGTCGAGGGTTTTGTCGATGGCGGACAACCCGGTCAAAAACGGCGATGAAAACGGGGAACCAGTTCCCCAGGCCATGATCGAAGTGATCGGCGGCCCACATGCCGGCATGCGGTTTCAGTTCGACCGGCACGAAACCCTGCTCGTCGGCCGGGCGACCGGGACCCGCCTCCAGTTGATCGATGACCCTCATTTCTCCCGGCATCACTTCCTGTTGGAATTTGCTCCGCCCGACTGCTATCTCCGCGACCTCGGGAGCCGGAACGGAACCTACGTCAATGATCGCAGGGTGAAGGAATGCCACCTGAAGGCAGACGATGTCATCTCGGGGGGCCGCACGAAGATCCGGTACAGCGTGACCAACGTACAACTCCCCACCCTGCCCCTTTCAACCGCCTCGATCGACAAGACAGGGGACTGGGCACCCAGCGTCAGGCTTCATCCCCCGCCCGCGACAGCGTCTCAAGGCTCGTTGGTTCCTCCCGAGCCCGGCGGGCAATTGCCCCTACCAGTGATTCCAGGGTACGAGATCCTCAAACCAATTGGCCAAGGAGGGATGGGAGCGGTCTTCCTCGGGATGCGGAAGTCCACCCGTACCGAGGTCGCCGTCAAGGTCATCTTGCCTGAGTCGGCGGCCAATGACCGGGCCATGAATTACTTCATAAGAGAAGTCAGCATCCTCAGCCGTCTCCAGCATCCAAGAATCGTCCGGTTTCACGACATGGGGATCGCTCATGGCCAGTTCTATTTCGTCATGGAATATGTTCCCACGTTGAATCTGCTCCCCTGGCTCGCCAAGCTGCCGCTCACCGACCGCATTCGCCTGGCTTGCAAAATCACTTGCGACCTACTGGAAGGGCTCGAGTACGCCCATAACCAGGCTTACATACACCGAGACGTCAAGCCCGCCAACGTCCTCGTCAACCTAGCGGGCGACACCATGCCCGAAGCAAAGCTCGCCGACTTCGGCCTGGCCAAGAACTACGAAAACGCGGGCTTCTCCGGCATGACCCACGAGGGGCAGGTTCTGGGCACCTACGCGTTCATGGCCCCCGAGCAAGCACTCAACGCGCGATTCGCCAAGCCCAGCGTTGATATCTACGCGACCGCCGCCACACTCTATTATCTCCTGACCGGCGCCTATCCCCACCGCTTCAAGTCAAGCAAGGACTTCCTACGGATGATCCTCGAGGACGATCCCACTCCTCTTCAACAGCATCTTCCCCATGCCCCTGATGGGTTGCCGGAAGTCGTCAGGCGGGGCATGGCCCGTCACCCCCCCGACCGGTTTCAAACCGCGAGCGAAATGGCCGACGCCCTCCGTCCGTTCACCAAACTGTAGACCTGACTGGCGGGCCGAGGCACGACGAGGACGAGTTTGTTGATCGATCCGAAAGACCGTGAGCGGCTCCGAAGCTTTTCTTACAAGCCCGAAGCGCAAGCGAGTGAATCTCTTCGATTTCCTACAAACCCGAAGCGCAAGCGAGTGAATCTCTTCGATTTCTTACAAGCCCGAAGCGCAAGCGAGTGAATCTCTTCGATTTCTTACAAGCCCGAAGCGCAAGCGAGTGAATCTCTTCGATTTCTTACAAG